>OQVS01002586.1_pt1 | contig 11352 bp, 9 predicted proteins | sample 1691601 | NCBI WGS metagenome assembly OQVS01 (sample SAMN03418268, study PRJEB22391) | human gut metagenome | biome: human-gut; feature: organic feature; material: feces | host: Homo sapiens | place: Tanzania | collected 2013-01 | reverse complement strand
CTATGAGGATGGAAGGAACAATGAGTACTGCGTATTCCCACCAGGTGGTCTGCTTACTAACACCAACCAGAACATCGCCTTCAACCGAATGATGAGCCGTGAGGCTTCTATCGGCATCGATGGTGTATATTACAATCCTGCCGGAGTGGCTTTCATGAAGGAGGGACACCATCTTAGTATCAATCTTCAGACGGCGTGGCAGACTCGTACTATCGACAACTCTTATGCGTTTTTCAATTACAATGCCAATGAGCCTTCTGCCGACAGAACTTTCAAGGGCAAGGCTTTCGCTCCTGTAATACCTTCTTTCCAGTATGCATACAATAAGGGCAAATGGTCTTTCCAGGCTAACTTCGCCCTCACCGGTGGCGGTGGTAAATGTAAGTTCGACGACGGACTGGGTTCTTTCGAACGTGTAGTGGCAAATATCGGCTTCCTCGGTAATTCCTTGGCTCCGTATCTTGGTGGTATGTTGCCAACCAATCCTAATATAGCAAATCCTGCAACAGGTCAGATGGGTGGCTATGCCTATACCTACGAGAGCTTTATGCGTGGACGTCAGTATTATTATGGTCTTTCTGCCGGTGCTGCTTATCGCATCAACGACAATCTCTCTGTCTTTGCAGGTCTTCGTGGTGTGTATGCTACCTGCAACTATTATGGATATGTAAAGAACATTGCTTTTATTGGTGCTAATGGCGCTATGCTTCCTCTTTCCACTATCGTTGACAGTAATGACCCGGAGAGTTCTGACATTAAATTGAATACCGACCAGAACGGTTATGGCTTCACACCGATTCTCGGCATTGACTATAAGGTAGGCAAATGGAACTTCTCTGCAAAGTATGAGTTCAAGACGCATCTGTGTCTGGTAAATCAGGGTACGGTAATCACTCCTGTCACCAAGTTGAACAACATTGGTGCTAACCTTGCTGCAGCAGGTGTTCCTGTACAGGTGCTTCAGGCTATCGCTCCTTCCATCAATCAGGCAAAGGAGAACATCAATGAGCTTATTGCTGAGTATGACCCGGACCAGAATCATAAGGATGCTGGTGATATTCCTGCTCTGCTCACTCTCGGTGTTGGCTATAGTCCGATAGATGCTCTTCGCATTAATGTCGGTTTCCACTGGTTCGACGATAAGAATGCTACTTCCGGTTACAACTGGACTAAGGCTGACGGTTCAAAGGAGCGTGTTGACCGTCATAAGATGTTGAAGCGCGGTACTCTTGAGTATAACGCCGGTGCGGAGTATGACATCAACAAGGCTGTTACTGTAAGTGCCGGATGGCAGAGCACCAACTATGGTCTCTCGGAAGAGTCTATGGAGGATAAGTCTTTTGTAGTAAGTTCCAACTCTGTTGGTTTTGGCACAAAGATTCAGCTCTCTGACAAGATGGCTCTTAACGTGGCTTATTTCCACACGTTCTATAAACACAAGAAGACTACCGAGAAGGTGTCAGAGCAGTTGAACTATACTGCCGACTATACTCGTAACAACGATGTGTTCGGAATAGGTCTCGACATCGACTTCTAAGAAACTACTCTTTAAAACACACATATTTAATAGAATGTAGAATCCCCGGCTGTCTCGTGTGAGAGAGGGCCGGGGATTATTATATTGCTTTGTTTATTCCTTTTGTTGTAGCAGAGTGGTGTTAGTCATCCCAACTCTGACTTGGAGCTTTTGGCAACTTGCCTGTATATTTCAGAGATGTCGGCGTTGTGGTTAAATGGGTTTCATCATCGCCAGACAATATATAGAGAGGATCGATGGTTATGCTGTAATTGTCGCCATCCTTACTGATTACGAGCTTTCCGCTCTTGCTCCCGTCTTCCTCAAAATATGTTCCCTCTGGATCGCTCTGTGAAGCATTCAAAGCGCCAGACAGGTCGTAGTCGCTGAATGTTCCGGTAGGCAGAACACTCTCGCTGCCGTCGGCATAGAAGCCTATATAGAACATCGACATCTTGCTTGGTATCTTTTTGCCATAGAAGTCGAAACTCCAGAACTCCAACTGATAGTAGGTCTTGCCGTTGTGTGAGTTCTCGGGGTCGATGTTCCAGTATATATAGCCGAAGTCTGCCTTCTGACCGTCAATCTTGAGGCTCACCTTGGAACTGCCGCTGCCTCCTCCTTCGTTGTCGTCATCATCACTGCACGATGTGAACAATAATGGCAAAGACATTGTCAGAGCCATTGCTAACATTAAAAGTTTCTTCATAAGTGTTTTTGATTTTTTATTGTTAATGTTGTTTGGTTTGTTCATTCCTTTCTGTTGAATTATCTTCCACAGCTTGGACATACTTTTCTGCCGTGGCAGGTGGTACAGGTGGAGTAGGTACGCCCGCCATACATAGTGTTGAGCACCTTGCCTGTATTGCCGCATGTAGGACATCCGCCGTTTCCACCACAGCGTCCGCATGTGCGGTTTGAAGACGAAGAGGACTTTCTTGTCGTGGAACTGCTGTTTAAAGTGCTTCCGCTGTCCAGACCGTATCTAATCTTGTTGCCGTTCTCGTCAATGTAATAGGTGTCGTCTATTAGAAGACCTCCGGAAAGAGGGTTGTTCTCGAAATTGTAACCATTTGAATTATAGTTTTGAGTACTGTTTTGATTGCTACTCTGGTTGCTTCCGTGTCTCTTTTCCCATTCTCTTAGAATAGCATCGTTGTCATTGGGGCTTATGTTTTGTCGCTGTGGTTGCTGGACCTGTTGCTGTTGTTGCAAGCTTTGTTGCAGAACTTGTTGTGTTGCTTGCAGAATTGCTCCTAAGATTCCTTGTGCCGGACATACTGTTGGCATTACCAGGAATGCGATGGCAAGTGCAATCTTCATGATTTTCTTTTTCATAATGATTCAATTTTTTTTATTGTTAAATATGTTGGGTGCAAAGTCCTACGTGTATCATTTGCGTATACAAAGTTATAAAAAAAAACAATATGTTGATACACTTCGGTAAATTATTTTGTGTTCCCTGCTTGTTTTCATAAAACGGAAAAAGCGTCATTCCTGTCCGCTTTAGTCATTTGAACCTTTCATAAAACCGTTTGACTCCAAATACGATATGTTTGAACCGCATGGGTTAAAAAATATTAACAGGCAGCGTAAAACAGCATAATCCCCTGCTCTCTGTCGATATGAGAGGGCAGGGGATATGCATGATAAGTTCTTATAACGGGCTTCATATATATAATAAGGTGCAAGAGAGTCAATACCTATATCAACGGCATAAGGATTATGGTTGCAGATCCCTATACTCTGACACGGCATTGAAACAAGGACATGCCTTCAGAGGATTCAGGTCTCTGTGGCCTACGATGACAGCCAACGGATACGTCTTCTTCAGACGCTGTATCAACTGCCGGATTGCAGTCTTCTGTGCTTCCGTCCTTGTGTCCTTGGGCTTGCCTTCCATATCCAGTCCGCCTTCATAGCAGATGCCGACAGAATATCTGTTGTGGTTCACGCAATGTGCGCCAACCTGTTCTATCGGTCTGCCGTTCTCTATTGTTCCGTTGCGGCGTACAACATAGTGATACCCGATAGTCCGCCAGCCACGTGCCTTGTGCCATAGCGTGATGTCTTTTGCCGAACTCTGTTGGTTCGGGCGCACTGCAGAGCAGTGGATGATGATAAGTGTGATGGTTCTCATTGTTCTTCGTTTTTGATGTTTGAGACTTTTCCGTTGCGATAGTCCATTCCTGCCAGGGCGGCACAGAACGTAAGTAGTTCGCCGAAGGCGGTCAGTACCGTTGGGTCTATATACCCCATCGGCGGAATGAACATTGCGGAGATTATTAACACTACACCGAGCACTGCAAGCAGGAATGCTGCAGCGAGGTGCAACTTCGTATATCTGTATTGCTTTATTGCCATAACATTCAGATTATAATAGCTGCCACCCTTACGGATGACAGCCATAAGTCAGGGATTAATGTCTATTCTTTATTCTCGGTGTTGTTTGTGGGCTCGTGCAGTTGGTTGATGTCAACAAACGCTGTCTGCTTGCGCATCGACACGGAATCCAGGGCATACGAGTGTTTCTGGTTCGGCCAGAAGCGGAGATGCACTTTCTTTACGTTGTCGGCAGTGAAGTCCTTTTCCGTTTCGCTTCCCGTTGACTCGGTGCTGAGATAGAAAGTTCCCAAGTCGCCTAAGCGTACACGTTTCGAGTCCTTCACCAGTTCCACGAGACAGTCGCAGGTTGACATCAGCACGCCAAGGATAGTGGCGCGGTCGAAGGGCGAGCCGTGGGTGCTGATGTGTTTTGCAAACTCTTCGGTAGATATGGTCTCTGTGTATACGGTGCGTCCATACCATTTGCCGAATCCAGAATTGGTCTTGTTGTTGTTCTTGTACTTACGTGTGATTAACTTTGCCATAATGCTTTAATTTTTAAAAGTTGTACATGTTGAAAAATTCTTTTGCCATGATGAGTGGCGTGCTTGCAAGCGGACAACCGTTTTTGTCGGATGTCTGATGCAAATGTACAACCTCAGGGAAGCGAAATCAAGCGTATGGAAAAAGTGTCGTGGCGTGTGGAAAAAACAAAGGTGGACCGCTGTACAGGCAGTCCACCCCGGAAGTAGCATTGTAGAAGGGGTTCCGCTAAGCGTATTTGTGTTTCATCAGTTCCTTGTAATATTCCATCCCGTGGAAAATTCCAACAACCTTTAGAAAATCTTTGATGAACATATCCTTCTTCCAGCAGTCACCTTTGAACTTGCTTGAAGCAGGCTCTTTCATCAGCTTCTGGCGGAAGTCGTTCATCGTTAGTGTAAGACGGTTGTAGAAGGTGCGCTCCGTCTTGCCAATCTGGTTGGCTATAACCTTTTCACAAACGTAGTCGAAGAAGGGCTTCTTGCATTTCTCGCTGAAGATGAAGCTGCCCAACTTCTCCCATTCCACAAGGATAAAGAAATAGGCTATGAGGTCTATCGGCTTCTTGTAGTAGCCGTCGAGGAAGACCGTTGGCGTGGCGCCGAAGAACTCCTGGTAGATACTGAAGAAGCAGTTCGAGAGTTTGTCTTCATCGACAAAAGGTTGGAATATGTTGAAGTCTGGAACAGGAGTGTCATCGTCGGGCAATGCCTCATGAAGCTTCTTGCCGTACTTAATAAGTCGCTTTGACAGTCTGGCGTGTTCCTTTACCAGTACAAGATACTCTTCAAGAAGTTCCTTCTTTTTGCTCTTGTAGACAATGGTCTGAGTCGGCTTCTGAAACGAAGCTTTTCTCCTCCTTCTTGTACCGCCACTGCGTCCGGGAGGCGTGTCGGAGCAGAAACAAACATCGTGGAACGGGGTGGTGTATCCTGGAAGTTCGATGGACATGAGTCTTGAAGCTTCCACCGTTGTCGGCACAGGATGCAGCTGCCTCCTCTTCGGTTCGATGACTATGTCGGTGGCTCTGCGCGGTCTTGTTGAGGGCATTTTTCTTAAGATCTCTACTTCGTACCCTTTCTTTTGTAACTCTACAATCTTAGCTACCGTCATAATGTAGAGATAGGCACCGGAAGTGTCAATGGAATCCATGGAAATAGGTCTGAAATGACTTCTTACGCTAATCCTTTCAGACTGGGCTGTCTTGCGTCTGCCCAAGTTAAGTTTTTCGAATAGTTTGTTCATAAACACATATTTATATTGTTAAACAAAAATCTTCCTTTTGCTCAACCATCACAGTCGCAAAGAATCTCCTTCCTTTGTGTTGTCGTCTGTGTACTCAAAATATGTGAAATTGTAGTCTGTTGCAAATGTAAGAAATGTTCTTCATTCCACCAAGCATAAATCAGTTATTTTTTAGGAATTCGGTAACTTTCTGTTAGCTTGGGTCTACGTCGTAGTATATCTGCAGGGAGGAATATCGTTTGTCCTGTTCCATCTGCTGCTGGGCGGCATGCAGACACTGATGAACCTTCCTTATGTCTATGCCGGCTTCCAGCTTCAACATTATCTTGCGGATGAAGAGAGTGCGCACTTTAGATACCGACGGCTTGTCGGGACCAAGCACTCTCGCTCCGAACCACTGTCTCAGTCGTCCACCCATCTCCAAGGCGGCAGTGTCAACACGGTCCTCGTCCTTATGCTTCAGATATACATATATTAATCGGTAGAATGGGGGATAGTGGAACAGGCTGCGTTCGGCGAGCATCAGGGAATAGAAGTCGCGCCAGTTGTTGTCCACCACCTGTTTTATCACCGGCTGCTCCACGTCTTTGGCCTGCAGGATGACGAGTCCGCGCTTTCCCTTCCTTCCTGCTCTGCCTGCCACTTGCGACATCATGGTGAAGGCATGCTCATAAGCCCTGAAGTCAGGGATGTTGAGCATAGAGTCGGCATTCAGTATTCCCACCACACGGACGTGGTCGAAGTCCAGTCCTTTGCTTATCATCTGCGTGCCGATAAGAATCTTTGTCCTTCCGGCAGAGAAGTCATTTATTATCCTCTCATAGGCATTGCGTGAACGGGTGGTGTCGAGATCCATTCGTGCTACGGGCACACCGGGGAACAGTTCCATAATCTTCTCCTCGATTTTCTCCGTGCCATAGCCGTATGGACGAATGTCGTCGCTTTCGCAGTTGGGACATTGTTTCGGCACGGGGTAGGTATATCCGCAGTAGTGACACGTCAGCAGATTCATGTTCTTGTGCAGCGTCAGGCTGACATCGCAGTTCTCGCATTTCGGAACCCATCCGCACACTCTGCATTCAATCATCGGGGCAAAGCCACGACGGTTCTGAAACAGTATCACCTGTTCGCCCTCAGCCAGTGCCTGTTGCATTGTCTCAAGCAGCAGCGGTGATATAGGACCGTACATCATCTTGCGCCTCTGCATGTCCTTCACGTCCACCACCTTTATCTCAGGCAGTTCAATACCCTTGAAGCGTTGGTCGAGTTCCACCAGTCCGTATTTCCCTGTTTCAGCATTGTTCCAGCTCTCCGCCGACGGCGTTGCCGAGCCGAGCAGAGTCTTGGCTCCGAACTGCTGGGCAAGCATTATCGCCACGCTGCGGGCATGGTAGCGTGGTGCCGGGTCTTGCTGCTTGAACGATGTCTCATGCTCCTCGTCGATGATTACGAGTCCGAGGTTGTTGAACGGCAGCAGCACGGCGGAGCGTGCTCCGAGGATAACGTCGTATGGAGTGGGGGAGAGCTGTTTCTTCCATATCTCCACCCTTTCGGCATCCGAATATTTGGAATGATATATTCCGAGGCGGTCGCCGAACACACGTTGCAGCCTTTGTCTTATCTGCACCGTGAGGGCAATCTCCGGCAGGAGATACAAAACCTGTTCGTGGCGTTCGAGAGCTTGCTTTATGAGATGGATGTATATCTCTGTCTTTCCGCTTGAGGTGACACCCCTCAGGAGAACCACCTTCTTCCTCAGAAACTGGAACAGGATCTGGTTGTAAGCCTCCTGCTGCGCTTCCGACAGAGTCTTTATGTTGTCGAGATGAGGCTCCCCGCCGCGGTTCAGCCTGCCCACCTCTTTCTCGTAGGTGACGAGGAATTTCTTTTCGAATAGCTGGCGCATCACTCCTGCCGTGGCATGAGCCTCGTTAATAAGCTCGTCTTTTGTCACCTCCACAATCTTCTCGTCAGGACAGTCGCCCACTATAGTGTCCCAATGCGACATGTTCAGATATGTGGCAAAGGTCTTCTGCTGCGCCAATGCCCTCTTCAATATGCCGAAGGCTACATGCAGCGACTGCTCATGGCGAAGGTTCTCAGGCAGCGTGACGTATGTTTCTGTTTTCGCCCTGTATCCGTCCTCCGACTTCAGTCCGGCAGGCAGTGCAGCGTTGAACACATCGCCAATCGGCGACATGTAGTATTCCGCCACCCATTGCCAAAGCTTCAGCTGACCTTGTGTCACCACCGGTTCCTTGTCGAGCACCCTCTCGATGTCCTTCACGTTGAAGTCCGGCTTACGGTCGTGGCTCCTTACGATGAGTCCCACCGTAAGCTTCGACTTTCCGAAAGGCACAAGCACACGGCATCCGCTCTCCGCCTCCTGTTCCATGCCCTTGGGCACGGAATAGGTAAACAGGCTGTTCAGCGGCAGCGGCAGTATGATGTCGATATACATAGTCTTTTCCATGTGCTTGTCTTTTCCTCCGTCTTTTTATTTCTCGTCTTCTTCCAGATACCACTTGGAGTACTCCACATAGTGCTGTGCGAAGCTCTCCGCCTGGTTTGGCTTGGTCTTCTTGATGAACTTGGCAGGTACGCCGCCCCATATCTCGTGTTCTCCTATTATGGTGCCTCCGAGAACGAGAGCTCCGGCAGCCACCACGGCACCTTCCCCTACGACGGCATTGTCGAGCACAGTAGAGCCCATGCCGATGAGTGCGCCTTTACGTATGGTGCAGGCATGTACAGTGGCGTTGTGACCAATCGTCACGTCGTCTTCAATCACGGTAGGACCAATCTTGTTGGTAACGTGTATGCAGGAGCCATCCTGCACGTTCACCCTGTTGCCGATGGTAATCGGAGCCACATCGCCTCTGAGCACAGCGTTAAACCATATAGAGCATTCGTCGCCCATTGTCACTTCGCCCACGATAGTGGCGTTCTCGCTGAAATAGCAGTCTTTGCCCCATTTCGGAGTAAGACCCTTTATTGATTTTATTAATGCCATAATGTATATATCGGTTTACAATTGTTCCGTGTTCTTAATAGGACGGACAAAGTTAGTGGATTTTTATGACATGACAAAGCGAAAGGCTCCGACTTAATAAAAATCTATCCTCTTGCGGTATTTATATAATAATAGGTATATATACAAACAGGTATGTGTTTCCCAGGTGAATGTTATATAAATCTAATAAATCGATCTTATCAAATTCTCCCATTCGCTTGATGCAACATCCTGGTCGAAGTTCTTTTTATACAGCCGTTTGCAGATGGAATATATCGTGTTTTGTGATCTGAATGTTATATTGGCAATGGCAGAAGAGCTGAAGCCGGCACGTATCAGCAGACACACCTTCAGTTCGATATCGTTCATCTTCCTGAAATGTTGCAGCTTCTCTTCAAAGCCGGGATATATATTGTAAATCATTCTTTCAAACTCGTTCCAGTTCTTGAATTTCCTCTCGGAGTCATCTCTTGCACATATTCTTGCTTCTTTGTAGAGTTTTGAGTTCAGCAGTTCGTATTCGCAGAGTTCTTTCTGCTTGTTGTCGAAGGCGATATTCTGCAAGCCATATTCTTTGTATGTTAATTTCTTTTCGAGCTCTATGCGCTTCTGTTCGTCTTTTTCTTTAATCTCCGACAGCTGCTTCTTGATGTTTGTTATTTCTTCTTCCTTTCTTCGGATTACATTCTCGTTGTTCTCTTGCTCTTTTTTCAGTATTTCATCCAGCAGATGACATCTGCTTTCCATCTGCTCTTTCTTGTTCTTTGCTCTAAAATAGAATAGGATAAAGAGCAAAAGACATACGGTAAATGAAGATACGGCAATGGTAAGATATATCATTGTCGTAGCGTTTTTCTTTTGAAGCAGCATATTCTCTTTCTCCCTCAGTCCGTAGTAGTATAGGGCGTCAGCCTTTGCAGACGCCTCTGCTGCCGTTCTCTTTTTTGTGGAGTCGGAATATATCTTGTGCTGTTCTATTGCGCTTAGTGCTGCTTTATAGTCATTGTTTCGGATATAGTGTTTTGCAAGCCACCAGTATGCATATTCCTTCCCGAATATGTTTCCGCATTTTAATATGGAGTCACAATACTCTTTGGACTTGTCTTCGATGTCAAGATGAGAATATATTTCCAGAGCTATGTTGAAGAGTTCATTGTTGTTCCCTTTCTTCCACCGTAGCGCATTGTCAATATGTTTCTTTGCGAGCTTATGTGAGTTCGATTTCAGATAATGGATGGCTATCTGTCCTTCAATTTCCGGAAGGATGGTAGTGTCGTTGATGGAAAGTGCTGTTTTCTTTGCTTCAAGAATATATTTTAGTGCCCGTTCCGTATTTCCCAGGTTTCCTTCTGTCCATGCCAGTTCTTCATAGTCGTATATGCTGCGAATCAGATTGTTGCTTTTCATGTGTTCCTTTAGCGATTTCTCTTGCCATGGAAGAGCTTCTGCATATAAGTCCTGCAATGAATACCTGTTGCCTAATTGATAATAGCACAGTGCCTTTAGCCAGTTCTCTTTGTCCTCCTGTATGGTTTCCAGTGTCTTGTAAAAATAATCTATTGCCTGTGGCTGGTCTCCGAGAGCACCGTATATACATCCTGCGCAATAATATACTTGCGACAGGATATTCTTTTCGTCGGAGTGTTCATGGTGTCTGAGCAGTTCCTTTATCTCGGAGTCATCCGAGATACTTTCGTTGGATTTCACCTTGCATTTCAGTTTCAGAAATCTGAAATACCATTTTGCATCGTTGCCCTGTATCTTGTTGTTTGCTATTCCTTTTATTATGATTTTCGCGCTGTCTGTATTCCTTTCGCATAGCAAATCTGTTTCCGTCAGTTCTTTAGGGTATTCGTGGCTTCGTGTGTCGCTGTGCTTGTATAAACAGAATACTACTATAATAAATAATGCTGTTATTATAATTATTCTGGTCTGTTTAAAGGAAAGTTTCATAGTTATTACTGTATTTGTTATGCTGAGGTGCCGCTTAGCTTATACAAAGGTAATGCAAACCGAATGGAGAACGAAATAAAATTTTTTATTTCTTATCCAGAGGTGCCGCTTAGCTTATACAAAGGTAATAATATTTTTTAATATGATAAGCAAAGTCTGTTTTTTTTATTAATATTTTTATAAAGCAGTCCCCCCAAGTCCCACACTCCATGTCGGTAATACCCTTCCCCACGGATGAATTATTTTATTCTCCCACAGATATCACTGATTCACACAGATTTTACCTCCGGACCATTGGATTATTCATCCGCGGAATTTAAACGGAATTTAAACGGATACCACTTAGCACACTGATATTATTTTATAGCACACGGATCTCACTCTCACAGATCTTTTCCTCCGGACCATTTATTTTTTTGAACACGAATCGCACGAATCAAACGAATCTTTTTCCTCCGGACCATTGGATTATTCCATCCGCACGGTAAATCCGTGTCCATCCGTGTGCCAAAAACATTGCGATTCGAGCGATTCGTGTTCAAAGAAAAAATCCGTGTCCATCCGTGTCTATCCGTGTGCCAAAAACATTCGTGTTATTCGAGCGATTCGTGTTCAAAGAAAGAATCCGTGTCCATCCGTGTCTATCCGTGTGCCAAAAACATTCGATTCGTGTTCAAAAAAGCAGTCCGCCCAAGTCCCACACACCAATGCTGAACCCAGGCGGACCACCTTTATCTTATCTGTCATGCCCGGAGAC
>OQVS01002585.1_pt1 | contig 11354 bp, 10 predicted proteins | sample 1691601 | NCBI WGS metagenome assembly OQVS01 (sample SAMN03418268, study PRJEB22391) | human gut metagenome | biome: human-gut; feature: organic feature; material: feces | host: Homo sapiens | place: Tanzania | collected 2013-01 | reverse complement strand
GCCCGCGGCGAATTGCGAAGCACCCTGAGCAGAGCGGGCTCTTGCCGCAGTTCGGGGACAACATCCATGAAGAACGACTGGGGCAGAAGGGCCTGATTTGCACACGTGGCTGGCAACCTTCACCACGACTGATTGTCAAATCACGCGGAATTGCGTATATTTGCGACGGAAATTATTTCCAAACCACTGCGGACAATATGGATTGAATGCTGCGGCAGGTGGCAGACAGATCGACAGACAGGCCGACGGACGGTCAGGCAGATAGTCAGACAAACAGTCAAATAGACAGACAAACAGACAGAATACGACAAATGAACTACTCAGGTTTAATCATAGCAGTTATCACATTTTTGGTGATTGGACTTTTTCACCCACTCGTAATCAAGAGCGAGTATTATTTCGGCACTAAATGCTGGTGGGCATTCGCACTTGCAGGCCTGGCCTTCATCGTGGCAAGCCTTCTGGTAGAGAACAGCGTAGCAAGCCCCATTCTTGGTGTCGTGGGCTGCTCTTGCCTGTGGAGCATCTTGGAGATTTTCGAACAGAGGGAGAGAGTCAGGAAAGGTTGGTTTCCGATGAATCCGAAGAGGAAATCAGAGTATTAGGCAAAGCGTGGGTGAAATCGTAGCCCGAGGCGGCCAGGCTGTCCAGGAGGAGGGAGAGGAGATCGCTTGCTCCATCTAGTCTGTCGTGGAGGAGGATGACGGAACCGGGGCGCACCTGTTTCATAATCCGTTCTACAACAGAGACATACCAGTCGTGTCCAGACTGCTTACAAGAATATCCAGACTGCTTGCAAGAATGTTCTGACGACTTGCAGAACATTGTATCAAAGCTTCTTACATCCCAGCCTACAGTTTGCAGACGGAGAGTCCGGACCACTTTAGCGATAGTCGGATTCGTCACGCCGAAAGGAGGACGGAACAATGAAATCTTCCTGCCGGCGACACTTTCCACTGCACGTTTCCCTTCATTGACATCGGCCAGCATTTTATCGAAAGACAACAACGGAAAAGTGCCGGAATGGCTGTAAGTGTGCAGTCCGAGCGCATGTCCTTCTTCAAGCATGCGATGCAGAACCGCCTCATTGCCAGAGACTTTGGAGCCGATCAAGAAGAAAGTCGCCCTGGCGCCACGTTCACGGAGGACATCCAGAACACGTTCAGTTTCAGGCGGATGCGGCCCGTCATCGAAAGTCAGATAAACCACTTTCCGGTCTGTTTTCTCACAGCAGAATGCCCGCACATATACTCCCGAGCGTATGCTGGCAGAAGCCCAGACCATAAAGACTGTTATGGAAAGGACAATGACAAGCATGCAGAGTATTGTGATGGCAGACATACCGAAACCAATTCCAACTACTTATGTAACAAGACGATAACGCCATCCTCATTGACATCATCCACGATCGCGGTATAACCATCCGGAATCTTCTGCTCCGAAATGAGTTTACAGAGCAATACCGGAAGCAGTGAACGGAACGCTCCGAGAGACTCGACATGGTCGGCGCAGCTTATGACATTGACACAGGTGTTGATTCCGAACAGTTCAGAGATCGGATTCTCTGCGCATTTCGGGAGGTCTGAAAGATTCGCGAGGCCACAGAATCGGAGAGCTGCGTTGCCGTCTTTGGTGCCGTTCAGCGAGCGCGATGAGGTTCCCCCAGACTCGTGCAGGGGTTCGGAAGAGGACTCGGAGCCGGATTCATCACCCCGCTCAGAGGCAGCCTCAGAACCGGCTTCATCACCACCACGTTCAGAGGCTAACTCAGACTCACGCAAAGGTCCGGTGGAGCACTCGGAGTTTGCATCACCACCCCACTCAGAGGCTGACTCAGAACCGGCTTCATCACCACCCCGCTCAGAGGCAGACTCAGACTCACGCAAAGGTCCGGTGGAGCACTCGGAGTTTGCATCACTACCCCGCTCAGAATCAGACTCGGAACCATCATTACCACTCGGCCCTGTGGACATTTCAGTTGCCCGGCACGACCCGGAACCGTCAGTCGGCTTCGCGACACTGAGCAGAAATGCAGCAGCGCCTTCTCCCAACAGAAGGAAACCGTCCCCGACTCTATATAAACCGAGACGTTGTCTTATGACATCGACCTCAGGCGTAACTTCGTCGAAAGCACCGACCAATGCCACATTCCCCTCACCTGCATCATCGAGCAGCATTGCGGCATCGACAAGAGAAGCAGCAAAACCGTCCGCCTGCTGCACATAAGTCGTGTTATAGGCGTGAATTTTTCGGATCAATGCAATGTAACCGGATGCCGTATTGAAAGTGGACTGCATGAAAGGTGACGGATTCAGCAGAGTTTCCTCCCTGTCGAAAATGCTTGAACCGAAAGAGATGGTATCCTTCATGAAGCCGGCTCCCGTAGATGTGATGATTCCGGCCACCCTCTCGGAAGGGACACCTTCAAGCGATTTCAGCCCGCACCAGACAGCCATCTTCAGGAGCCTACCCATTCTGCGCCTCGAATTTGCGTCAGTTATAACTTCCTTATAATCAGGCTCATCAGCACTGACATATGAAGTACCGCTGATATATAAATGTTTATGCGGAATAAACAGCATGGCTAAAGTGCTTTAGAAGATTGAGAGTCAATGATATCCGAAAAGACAAGAGAGACACAGTTGCCGCTGAAGCCGAAGGCCGAGGACAATACGTTGCGCAACCGTGGCCTGGAACCATCTCGAGTCGCAAACGGTGCAAGATCGGTTTCCGAAAGCGGAGAAGCGTAACGGCGAGAACCATTAAACGGCACAAGACCGGTTTCCGGAATCGGAGCGGAGAAACCGCACGAGCCCATAAACGACAAATCATTCAATTCCAACGACTTGCAGACCAATACCGCCTCGATTCCCTCAGAAGCGGCAAGAGTATGCCCAGTATAGGCCTTGAGCGAACTGAACGGCGGAACAGCACCACCGAAAACCCGCAGCATGGCATTGCTCTCTGCAAGGTCATTGACCTGAGTACCAGTCCCGTGCGTATTGACAAAGTCAATGTCGGACGGATCCAGACCAGCCTGCTCGAGTGCAGCGGACATTGACAATCCCGGCCCTATACCTTCCGGAGAACTTGCAGTCTGATGGTAAGCCTCATTGGCATTGCCCCAGCCGGTCAGCCTGCAGACGGCGCCTTCAGAATCGGCAGTGAGCACAAGGTAACCCGCACCCTCACCCAGATTCAGCCCCGCACGCGACTCGTCGAACGGCCTGCAGATTTCCGGATCAAGAATACGCAGAGAATTGAACCCGTTCATCGTAAAACGGCAAAGCGAATCCGTGCCGCCCACAATTGCCACGTCGCACAATCCTTCGCGCAATATCTTGGCTCCCAGCATAATAGCATTGCCGGCAGCAGAACAAGCCGTACTTATGGTCGTGCTGAAAACGATATTGACTCCGCGTGACTCCAGATAATGCGCCATCATCGAGGTAACATCCCCTGGCGTATGCATGCTCAGACTTCTCGCGTCGCCGCCAGTAAGGTCATCACGGTGCTCCTGCCAGAAAACCTCGCTCAAATCCATTCCGCCCACCGAAGTACCTGACAGAAATGCGCAGCGGAGCTCTTTCAGCCCGTCCGCATTGCCCCTACGGCTAACGAAATCCGTCAATGCCTCGTCCACAGCCTTGAGTCCGAGCAGGCCCGTACGACTTGCAACTTCCTGACTGTCAACGCCTAATGCACCTTTAAGTTCGTCATCAGAAAGACAGACCTCGCCGACAGGAAACCCGAGCGCAGTCTGAAAACGTCTCACTGGAGCAAGCATTGAACGGCCGCTCCGCATTGACTCCAGACATTCTGCGACATTGGTCCCGGCCGCGCAAATCGCACCAAGCCCGCTCACATAGACTTCCATATCAAGCAGTTTTCCCGTGTTCGCGGATATAGTCGGCCATGGTCTTGACCGAATAGAACACCTGTTTTCCCTCAGCAGGATTCTTCAGCTTGATGCCGTAATCCTTGTCCAGGAGCAGGATAATTTCCAACGCGTCGATAGAATCGAGCCCGAGCCCGTCGTCCCCGAAAAGAGGAGCTTCCGGGTCAATGTCCTCTGGCGTAATCTCTTCAAGATTAAGAGCCTCAATGAGCTGGGCTTTAAGTTTTTCTATAAGTTCATCCATAGTTTCTACAATTATCAGAATAACAATGTCCGGCTATCGGCGGACCAAGAGTTCAAATTTAGCGAAATATCTGCCATTCAGAAAATCAATGTGACCGACAATGCAATATTTCATATCCTGTGCAGACATTGACAGCGCAGCATATTCACGCACATCCGAAAGTGACCTGTCATCTGACCAGAACCAGGTATTCTCGCCCTTGATATGATGACGAATGGAAATCTCGCCTTCTACCACATTCGGAAGCGTATAGACGAATACCGCAGGACTCGCGGAGGCATCTGTTTCTGTGTCAATGATTTGCTGATGTCTGATATCCGTATCGAGGCTGCCGTAAACTCCGGACAAAATGAGTCCGCAGTCCTCTTCACCATATTCAATACCGTCAAGAAGCACTTCAGCTGCGACGTAGCCAAGTTTGGACAGACTGTCCATCTTGTAGAACTTCATGTTCGGTCCGCAGACTGTCTTGAAAGCTGAGCGTATAAAGTCCTGGAAATCACCAGAGTCCGAAGAATACACCTCTTTATCATTCAGCAAGATGCGACTTGATTCCACCAGAACCGTTCGGAGAACATCCGCATTGACCTTCACGGGAGACTCGCACGAGAGCGCATCTTGAGGAGAGTATTCCAGAAGAAGCGCCGCATTGGTCCCGCCGAAGCCGGAGGCTGTTTTCAATGCACGAAGCGGTTTTCCTGACGGAAGCTCCACATTGAACCGGCTGATATTCAGCGGCATAGGGACTCCGAGCGTCTCAAAGCCAGGCGTGCCGGCCAAAATCTGATTACGGAGTTCTTCAGCCGCCATAATGGTCTCTATCACTCCGGAAGCCCCCATCGTATGCCCGAAATATGGCTTCAGGCTCTGCACAGGCACGTTCTGCAACCCTGCAAGCGAACAGGCTTTGGACTCCATCTCATCATTATATGCAGTGGCGGTGCCGTGCATCTGGAGCATATCCACATTGTCCGCACCTGCTTCCGCCATTGCCTTGCGCATAGCGAAATACAGTCCGTCACCAGTCCTTGACGGGCCGGAAATATGGTTCGCGTCATCGGTCAATGCCGCTCCGCTTATGCAGACGCCCTCCCCTTCCATGGTCAATAGCATCGCCCCGCACGCCTCACCGAGATTCAGCCCGCAACGTGATTCGTCATAAGGTCTGCAGACATCGTCTGAAAGTGATTTGAAGGACGCGAATCCACTGGTAATGAATCGGTTCTGGGTATCTACGCCGACTACGACCATCTCTTTATAACGTCCCGAAAGAATGAGTCTTCTGGCTACTGCAACAGCCGTAATTCCGGAAATGCAGGCATTGGAAACGACAAATGTATCATCCGCATTGATCCCGAACCTGGAGGCGATTCTCCGGGCCATCGGGCCGAGCAGCAGCGCTGAGCCCGCACCAGGAGAGGCGGTCGAATGACCTTCGAGAAGAGAAATGTTTCCCTTCGCGGAAGCTATCACCAGTCCGATGCCGTCCGCGCTGCGGTTTCCGAGAACGGAGCCGATGCAGTGAACTGCGATGATTTCCGTCAATGTCAATGTCCGCTGCCTGTCATAACGCTCATACAAAGCATCATATACGGAATCCGGGATAATCCCGGCGGTAACCGGAGACTGGGAAACACGAGGGTTTACGACACGACGCACGCCGACTTCTCCCCGAAGCAAGGCCGAAAAATTCCGTTCCACGCCTTCTCCGAGAGATGTCACCATCGCCGAGGCCGATATAAATACCTTTCCTTTAAGCATTTGCGAGAGAACAACGTATCAGACTGTGACCATAGCCGAGATTATCGGCAATCTCATCCACCCGCAGGCCGGCAGTCTCAATCATCTTGAACAAGTCATTGCTGTAGAACATCTTGCTGTTGCCGTTGGCCATGGCGGTAAAATACACGCTTGTCTGCGCGAGGTCGAAGGACGCAGTATCGAACTTCTGCCTGTCCCAGAGCGTCTCCATAATATATATGCGGGCGCCAGGCTTAAGCCCTGAAGCGACACGTGAAAGGATGCTGACTACCTGCTGCTCAGAGAAACAGTCGAGAAACTGGCTCATCCAGACCACATCGAAACCGCCCGGAATCACCGTTTTCGGATTCAGCAGATCCCCTGCTACAGTATGGATCCTTTCGGCTCCGGTTTTCCCGTCAATGTTGTCCTTCAGCATAGCGAGCTGCTGCGGAAGATCCATCACTGTAACATTGACCTGAGCATTTTCGCCCACGGTTTTAAGCGCAAAACGGCCTGTATTTCCGCCAATGTCGAGAATCGTAGCCGTCGGAACCGCAAATATGTGTGGCAGAGCCTGTTCGAATGAATTGTCCGAATAGAAATGGTCGAAACCGAACCAGCTTTTCTGCACCTGGGGATCCAGAGAAGAAAGCCCTTCGTACAATGTCGGCCATGGACCGAGTTCCTTCAGTCCGGCAGGTTTGCCGGTGCGCACAGCTTCGTCCAGGTGGAAAAGTCCCTTGTAGTTCACATCATGATTGAAGTCAATGTCGGAACGCACCATCGGGTCATTAAGGAGAAACCAGCCGACTTTTGAAATCGTGAAACGGCCGTCATTGAGGAATACGGTTCCTGCCGTCAATGATGACTCCAACAGCACTTTGGCGCCATAGACCGAGATTCCGGCTTTTTCCGCCACTTCTTCGGCGGTAAGTCCTGCAGGAACACTACGCCCTGCCGCTTCGAGCATTTCGAAAATGCCGTAATTGATCATGAGTCGGCTTACCTGAAACACAACAGGCGCAAATGCGATTTCATGGGCCGCCCTCTGAGCGTCGAGAGCCGAAATTCTTCTACCCTTGTACTTGCTGTCCATAGTCAGTTATTTTTTCAATTTCCAGAAGTCATAGTAATTGTACCATTGTTCCGGATGCTGTTTCATTTCATTTTCCAGTGACCTGATGAATTGGCCCAATATCAGGTCTTCCCCACCCTTACGCGAGACGGGTTTTTCGGCATTGACAAAACTGAACCTGTATGTCATATCTTTCTCACGCACAGCGTAATAGAAGAACACGGGAACTTTCAGTCTTGCCGCCAGATGGAATGGGCCGAACGGAAAATCAGCCTTGTGCCCCATCAGTTCAGAGGTCAGGAGTTTGTCTTCGTTCACGTATCTGTCGCCGAGGAAGCAGACAAGTTCACCTTCATCCAGGGCTTCCGATATCATGAACACGTGCGCGAGCGGGTCCTTGTTTACAGGAATGATCCTGAAAGACGCGTCAGCAGAACGGTTTTCTTCGAGGACCTCCTTGATATCTGCATGTTCATTGTCATACATCACCAGCGACATCTTGGTGTTGCCTTGCCTGAAAAACGGCTCTCCTGCAGCCCAGTTGCCGAAATGCGCGCTTATGACTATCGCTCCCCTGTTCCCGTCCAATGCCTCGAGCAGCGCCTCGTAGCCTTCGAACTTATAATGGAACCGGTCCGACAAGCCGGAAGATATTGCGACTTTGTCAATGATGGATTTCCCGAAAGAGAAATAATTCCTGTATATGAACAATGCAGATTTCAGCGGGCCGTAGCCTAAAATCCTTCTTGCATAACGCCAGATGTCGGCTGTAGAACGTGGAGCCGCAGGGATAAAGTACAATGACACAAAGGCCAGAAGGCAATAGGCAGCCCTGACTCCCGAATGTCTGATCAGAAAAACGAAAATCTCATATCCAGTACGTCCCCCGCGGGACTTTCCCTGCCAGTTCTTTGCCATTGCGCGAAAATATTGCGACGAATCAGATTTTCCCCTGCAGGAAATCGTAGAAGTCAGAAAAAGTCTTGATCTTGGCGAAATCCTCTTTCTTCATCACATAGCCGAAATTCTTCTCCACGAGCACGACAACATCCACCATATCGAGACTGTCCAAATCCAGAACCTCAAGCAAAGGTGCGTCAGGTCTCATTTCGGTCACATCTGTTTCAAACTCTTCTGACAGAATTCCGTTAACTTTTTCGATTAGTTCCTCTCTGGTCATCTTTCCGATTTTTTCTTCAAAAGTGCTAATTTATAACATTTGCAGAAAATATGCAAAATGACTTTACCTGATGCCCCGAGAGCAAATAATTTTGGAAACATTGGAAAAAGGGATTAACTTCGGTCTCTGAAAAAACCAAGACGGATAGTTGTGAAAAAGATTCTGCGGGATACCCTTCTGACCTTATTGTTGATGACACTGAATGTATGGACCGGGTCGGCCCACACCTCCGCGTCATACGCGGTTCCGCGCGACTCCACACGCAACACCCCGGCCACACACAGAATAGGAATCAATGCCAGAGGGGCATGGCTGATGCCGACACATAAGTTCTTCAGAGGAGAGAACGGAACAGGCAAGGCCCTGAACTACAGCGCATCAGCACATCTTCAATACTCCTACCAGTTTCCCGCGTCCAGCACTTTCGGAACATTGTTCCCTACCGCATATCAGGGAATCGGAGTAGGCTGGAACACCTTTTTCGACAAGAAGGAAATCGGTATGCCGACTGCGGTCTATATATTCCAGGGAGCCCAGATATGCAGACTTGCCAGCCGCCTCTCACTTGATTATGAATGGAATTTCGGCGCATCATTCGGCTGGAAGCCATTTCACGACGACGAGGAACTTGACGGCAGATCCAACATCTACAACACCGTGGTAGGCAGCAAGGTCAATGCCTATATCAATGCGAGTCTCATCCTCACCTACCGCCCTGTAAATCAGGCGACTCTGTTCTTTGGGGTCGATATTTCGCATTTTTCTAACGGCAACACGAGATATCCCAACGCCGGAGTAAACACATTGGGACTAAAGGTGGGCTGCACCTACGGTTTCGGAGAATGCAGCATGAGAAAACCAGGCGCAAAACTGAGCCGCAGAGCTGATTACGGGTTCAACGACATCTGGTCCGGCACCAGGCCCTATTGCAACATTCCGGATGAGAGAGAAGAAAGCAGATTCATAAACAGGATGTCGCTGAATGTGACACTGTACGGCGCACTGCGCTCGAAAGGTCTTATGTATGAGGACAATGCCTATATACTCGGAAACAAGTTCGCAGTGGCCGGCATTGACCTGAGCCCTATGTACCGCGTCGGAAAGTGCTTTGCAGCAGGTCTTTCCGTGGATCTGCAATATGATGAGAGCGCCAATCTCAGAAGCCATATAGCAGGCACTGACCATACTGAAGACGGCATAAAGCTGCTCGTCAGAAGACCTCCGCTGAAAGAATCATTGGCAGCAGGCCTATCACTCAGAGCAGAGCTGATAATGCCGATTTTCACGGTAGGAGTCGGCGTCGGCCACAACATCCTCTATAACGGAAGCGATTTCGACGGATTCTACCAGGTGTTCAATCTCAAGACCAGTCTCACCAAGCGTCTTTTCCTGAACATCGGCTACAAGCTTACAGACTTGAAGAGGCCGAACAACTTGATGATCGGCCTCGGATGGAGTTTTCACAGAATCAGAACGAAATGACCGGCAGTTCCAGATAACTCTCTGCTGACCAGATGGTCATGACAGCTTTCTTGTAGTCGGTCGCCTCTGCTTCATACTGATTTTTCAGATAAGTATGCGGGTTCATGGCAATGAGCGGGAACCAGGAAGCCTGCACCTGCACCATAAGCGAATGCCCCGGAAGAAAATGATGGTCAATGTCACACATCTTGAAATCCGCATTGACCTTCTTGCCGGACTTGAGCGGCAGCGGCTTCTCGAAGCCTTTTCTGAATCTGAGCGGCATGACATCAGCTCTCACCAGCATCTGGTAGCCGTCAGGCCTGACATCTATCAGTTTCACAATGACATCCGCATCTGTCAGGCGGGCATTGTCCTCAGGCGTGACGGAGACGCTTACATGAACATTGACCGGTCCTGCGAGATGAAGCTCCTTTTCCAGAACAGGCGACGTGTAGGTGGCGACGTCATTGCGTGCCGAACTGAATCTCTGGTCCGCAACCATATAGGCCCTGTCACGGCTGTTCGCTTCACTGTCCATGTAAGGAACAGGAGAAGCGGGATCAGATGTGATGGAACGGTTATAAGACATTGGCTCAGAAGACATTGAATAAGCCTCTCCGCCTTGTCCGAAGGTCAATGAATTTTCTCCCGAAAGATAGAGTTTCCTGTAATTCATCCCTACTGGCGGCCATACATCGTAACTTTCCCACAAATCTGTCACGTTCCGGTTTTCCATAACGCCGCGCATGGTCTCGCCTGAAGGACAGATATTTACGCGCGGAAGTCTTTCGCCGCAGTCTTTGCCGTCGAGATAATATGCAAAGAACGGATATTCCACATTGTCCTGATAATAAGCGCCGGTAGCCTCTCCGAACCACGCGTCGGAAAGATGTCTTGCAGAGCGGTTGTTCCAGCCGCCGTGATACCATGGACCGGCAGTGAGGTAGAGCGGGCAGTCAGGCGACATTTTCTTCAGCATGTCATAGGTGCGGAATGCGCCATAGCAGTCCTCCGCATCATAGAATCCGCCCGTAACCATCACAGGGACAGTGATATTCTTAAGATGGCGGCTCGGGTCCCTGTCTTTCCAGAAGGTGTCGTAGTTCGGATGGACCATCATCTGGCTCCAGAAACGGAGAGAGTCTCCGAAAAAGGCTGACAATTCGGAAATGGACTTGCCCTTGAAATAGTCATAGATATTCCCGTCAATGCGGACAAGGCTTGAAGGAGCGACTGTAGCAGGCTTCTTCATTTCACGATAGAAGCCGGAACCGAATCTGTATGAATCTGTCAGGCACAATGCCCCGTTGTGATGCGCATCGTCGCCCATATACCAGTCAGTAGCAGGCGCTTGCGGCGAAACCGCCTTGATGGCAGGATGACGGGACAATATGGCCAGCGTGGCATAGAATCCCGGATATGAAACTCCTTTCACGCCTACGCTACCGTTGTTCGCGGTATTGGCCAATATCCACTCTATCGAATCATAGACGTCCGTGGCATCATCGGTCTGCACGACTCCTTTCACATAGACAGTATCGGCAGCGCCGTCAATGCCGGACACATAAGGGCGCATCTGCTCGTATTTTCCTTCGCTCAGCATCCTGCCCCTTACATTCTGATACACAATTATATAGCCGTCAGCCACATAATTGGCCATATCTCCCTTGAGAGAGCCTCCGAACCCCGAACCGGCCTTCTTCACGCCAAGTTCTCCGGGAGCGAGCCCATAAGGCTTCAGTGAATAAGG
>OQVS01002582.1_pt1 | contig 11365 bp, 9 predicted proteins | sample 1691601 | NCBI WGS metagenome assembly OQVS01 (sample SAMN03418268, study PRJEB22391) | human gut metagenome | biome: human-gut; feature: organic feature; material: feces | host: Homo sapiens | place: Tanzania | collected 2013-01 | reverse complement strand
ACAGATCGACCTGTTCTGTAAACTGTCTGTGATGGTTCTGAGTATGCCGGTATGCTGGCTCGTGTGTCGAAACAAGGAAATCTGGAAAACTTGTTTGAGGCGCTCGCTAAAAACGGGGTGTGCAATGCCTTGAAAGAAAGCGGCAGATGTCAATACACTACTGTTGGGAACGTACTGGCAGCATTCAACGATAAAGCATTCATCATAGTGACCGACCCTAACGGGGGAAGAGCTGAAGATATGATGCACACAGCGCAAATGTTGCTCCGCCAGAAAAAAGGAGAAGGGTTTGCAGCATCGGACGACTTCAAAAAGATAGAAGAATCGCACGCCGATATCGTCAGTTTCCTCTCTGCCGACATACTGCCAGTAGAATACACATCGTTGGCCATGATGGGAATGACTTCTGATATCGACCTTGCAAAGGTGAAGGGACTTGCCGAAATATCTTTCGAAAAAGGAAAGGTTACTCTCGACATACAGAACCTAACTACAGACAAGACGGTAATTGAATTGACCAAGAAGCAGCATAACGCATTACTCGGCATGAAAGGAGTTTTCTTAAGCCAATATAATGCCAACACACTCTGCTTGATAGGCGGTGGAATAGACGGAAAGGCTTATTTCGAATGGTTGAACGAAAATCCTACCATAAGCCAGGTGTTAAGCAACTCCATGATTCCGGTCGACTTTGAGGCGATATTGGGAGCCATGAAAGGTGATTGGGCTATTGCGGTAAACATGACGAATCCGTTCTCTCCTTCTTATATATTCACTTCGGAAGTTAGCAACAGCACTTTCCTCTCTACATTCGAGGACTTGAAGCCTATGCTCGCCATGACCGGCGGACAAATGTCGCTGCAGAACGAGGGTGATAAAGCCTATCGGTTCATAGCACGCAGCGGAGCTTTCTTCGGTATGGGAAGCGCTCCGGTACAATTCTTCTTCGGTGTAGACGGCAACCGCTTTTACTTCACGAATAATCAGGAGATGATAGATGTCCGTCCGAAAGGGCTTACTCTAGCAGATACAGAATGGGGAAAGCAAGCCAAAGGAAAAAGTTTCTTCATGGGGCTTAATTTCGACGCTCTGAACAAGGCTCTTGGCCAACAAGCTAACTTACCGATACTAAATTCGTTGGATTATCTGGCAGGAGGCGAACAAGGAACAGACAAAGCGCACATAGAATTGGCGCTGAAAGATAAAGAACATAATTTACTGGAGCTGATAGCAGCCGAAGTGAAATAAATACTAGCGATAATGCAGACTATAGAGTTACACGCTGTTCTGCCTGAGGTTTTCTCAGGCAGAAACGGCATAGTGAGCGACATTTGGCATCGCGAGGTAAGCTTCAAGAAGGGCAACACCTATCTTATTGAAGCTGCCTCTGGCACTGGCAAATCATCGCTCTGCAGTTTTTTATATGGCTATCGTTCCGATTATCAAGGAATGATATGCTTTGATGGTGAGAATATCAAAAATCTGAGCGTAAAGCAATGGGTAGAGATGCGAAGAAAGCATCTCAGTATCCTGTTCCAAGAGTTGAGGCTGTTTCCGGAACTGACGGCTTTAGAGAATGTCAAGCTAAAGAACGGACTCACCGGCTACTGCAAGACGAAGGAAATAAAAGCATGGTTCGAACGTTTGGGCATAGCCGATAAGACCGACCAAAAGGCAGGACTCATGTCATGGGGACAGCAGCAGAGGGTAGCATTTGTGCGTGCCTTGTGTCAACCGTTCGACTTTATTCTCTTAGATGAGCCGATAAGCCATCTTGACGACGGCAACGGAAGGATAATGGCAGATATTCTGAACGAGGAGCTTGCCAAGAGAGGAGCTACCGCCATACTGACTTCTATCGGTAAGCACATTGATATGAACTATAACCAAGTCATGAATCTATAATATAATAAGGAGGATAGACTATATGCTTTGGAAATTATTAAAGCAACACATCAGCATTCCGCAGATGACGGGCTTCTTCTTGGCCAACCTGTGCGGAATGACAATAGTATTGCTCAGCATACAATTTTATAAGGACGTGCTTCCCGTATTTACGCAAGAAGATACGTTCATGAAGAAAGATTACGTTATTCTTACCAAGCGGGTAAGCATTATCGGCTCCATAGCTGGAAGGAGTTCAGCTTTCTCTGCCGACGAAATGAATGAGATAAAGTCGCAACCGTTCGTCCGCCAGTCGGGAGGGTTCATGCCAGCGCAGTTCAAGGTGATGGCAGGCATCAGCATGGGAGGCATAAACATGCGCACCGATATGTTCTTCGAGTCGGTGCCCGATGAATTCGTAGATGTGAAGTCAGGCCGCTGGCAGTTCTCCGAATCGGATGATGAGGTGCCTATCATCGTACCCCGCAATTATCTGGACTTATACAACTTCGGTTTCGCACAGAGTCGCAACCTACCTCAGCTTTCAGAGGGAGTTATAGGGATGGTAAATCTGAACGTTGAGTTATACGGCAACGGCAAAAGCAAGATGATGAAAGGTAAAATAGCAGGTTTCTCTAACCGACTGAACACAATTCTTGTGCCCGAGTCGTTCATAGCATGGGGAAACCGTGAGTTTGGCAGCGGCAAGGAGGCTAACCCCAACCGTGTGATAATGGAAGTTACCAATCCTACCGACGACCGCATCGTAAAGTTCATACGCACACACGGATACGACACCGAAGGCGATGAATTGAATGCCGGGAAAGCTACTTGGTTCCTGAAAGTAGTTACCAGCGTAGTAATGTCTGTAGGCTTGCTCATCAGCATACTATCGTTCTACATTCTCCTGCTCAGCATCTATCTGCTCATCCAGAAGAACACCGTGAAACTGGAGAACCTACTGATGATAGGCTTCAGTCCTTCGCAAGTGGCACTACCCTACCAACTGCTCACCATCATACTTAGCGGAGCGGTATGGATAATCGGTATGGTCATAGTATACGCCACACGCGGTCTATACGCAGATACGCTGAGCGAACTCTGTCCGTCGACCTGCTCTGGCGGAATGCTTCCTTCCATATTGGCAGGATGCACCTTATTTATAATAGTGTCCGCACTTAATTACATCATATTAGTCAGCAAAATGAAAATCCGATTAATCAAGGTCTCATGCTGACATTGCGCCGTTTTTTAGGTGTGGTCGTTTTAGATATTTTTATGAGTTTGCCACTTTTATTTGGCCTTGCTGATGTTATGAGCTCATTTTTAAGCAAAAATGCCCTCTCCCCTCTAGCCTTTGTTTCAATGGTATTTGGTTTATTTTTCTTTGTGCAATTCTTTTCCTCATTCCTGGTTTTAGTGATATTAGAAACGGTATCACTTTTTGTTATTTTGTCATCAACGCACAGCAATTGAAGACTCCATCCATTTGATTGGTTCCTTACCGCTACACCAGAGAGAAGGTATTGCACACGTCCGCCTCGTTCATATTTTGGAGTAACATAAATACCGCCGATTATTTTTTCCGGTGAAGCAGGATCCATTTTTATCAAAGAGCTGTCCGCCTTTGCTTCCACATTTAAAGGAGCCTGGCGGAAGTCTATCATCATGGCACTGTCTTGCACATCCGTCTGCGTGTATGCCCAAAACATAACGCCTTTTTTCTTACCTACGACATCATCAACGCTTAATCCGAAATCATTTATCGCATCTGTGAGCAGATAAAGGTTTTTCTCTGCATTCACAGGCTTTACGAAATCACTTTTCCCTAAAATCTCCAGATTGGCAGATTTATAGTTCACCTCATTTACAGGTCGCTGATATGTCCAGAATAGAGATGCATTATAGTTTCCCGATGCATTGTCGCGCGCATAGTCGGCATCCAGCTTCCAGGGTTCAACCACATCCGAAAGGAACAGCGTTCCGCCAGAAACCTTAACTGCCAACGAATAACTCTCGCCATAGTATGGCATATTGTTCTTTCCAAAGAACTCACCGTTACGCTCAAGGCGATACTGCTGCCGGATTATCGACAATTCCGGCATTATAACTTCCGCTTCAACAGCATATCCATTTGCTGTAGCCAATTTTTCCTGTTGCCTTATGAGGTCTTTAAGCTTAAATGTGTTTTGTGCATCAACGCTTGAAGAACAAAGTATAAAGGCAAAGAAAAATATAGTATTGAAAATCTTCTTCATATTTATCTCACATTAGAAATTGAACAAAGTCCACCATTATGACTACCCTGGCCATAAGACACTATACCCACGGCCTTGAGTTTTCCCTTGTCGTTGTAGAACACAGGACCACCCGAATTGCCCGACTCATAATTTCTTGCACTTACCCTGATGATGCCATCATCCAATCCGTTACGTGATGTCTTGCAAGAACCATAAAGGCAGTTGAAATTATACGTGTCTATAGCCCCCCAGCCGTGCGGGAATCCAAGCACATGCAAATCTGCACCAATCGGGAGTGAACCAGCCTTAGCCGCATCTACAACGATTTTGCCTCTCTGGTTTGTCTTTATATACGCCCAGTCTGCCGACATTGATGTTTCTTCTCTCCATTTCAAATCCTCTGCCGGGCACCAGTAATGTTCAGAAGAGTGATCCATCACGAAGTCGGTACTCTTGAATCTCAACACTTTTGATTTGCTGCGTGCCTCGAAATATGCAACAATACTCCATCCTTCAGTATTCATTCCCGTAACGAGATAAGCAATTATCTCATTAGCATTCTTGCCAGTCGGCCTACCGCCTGCCCTTGGGAAGAGCCATCCGCACACACAATGCTTGGCGGTAATGAATCTGCCATCAGTAGTCAAGAATCCCGTACCATACCAGCCATAGCCGGAGATTTCCACTTCATCTTCGCCGTCTGTCACGACAACGCGAGTGGTGCGAAGGAAGAACACATCGTCTTCAACACCTGACAGCAGTTTACCCAAATTGGAATCCGACCCGGGATACACAATCTTCACCTGCCCTTTGTATTTCTTTAGCAATTCGGCCTGCTTTGCCTGCTCCTTCTGTGCAACCAGCAACAGCGAGTCCAGTTCCGCATTCTTGCCGATAATACCATTTATGGTCTGTTCTGCCTTTGCAATCTGTTCCTTAAAACCTTTCTGCATAGTGACATTCCATGCTGCCAAACCTGCAACAGCCAACACCAAGGCACATGCCAGACACACTATCGCTGTCTTATAAGGACGCAGTGCCTGCTTGCGGAAAAGTTCCAGACGCTCTGTCATTTTTATACTTGACACAAGGCTCTGCTTGCCGGCAGGAACGATAAAGCCCATTCTTGGACCTCCTACCGAAAGCTGGATTTCATCGCCATTCTCCAGATACCACTCATTCTCAACCGGACGACCATTCAAGAATGTAGAATTCGTTTTGGAAAGTTGAACAAGTTTCCATCGTTCCCCGTCCCTGACAATAGCAGCATGGCGGCGGCTCACTGTTGCAAACGAATCATCAAACTTCACCTGACAATTTCCATCCCGGCCAAGTTCAATCTGATCTACAATGATTTTCTGTGATTCGCCTGCCTTATGGTATTTTGAAGCATCCTTATGCTCGAGAATATAATAACGGCGGCCGTTACCATTAAACAGCGCACTGACACCAGCTCCCACGGACCCCCGCAATGTACGCTTGTATTGAACTGTTTTCTTTTCCATAAAAATTAACTGTTTTATATTATTCTACTTTTATTTTATACTCTCCTGCTGTGATTATATCACCGGTAAAGACTTTAAAGCCTTCCTGTGTGATAGGTGTAGCGTTAAGGTAAGTTCCATTAGTGGAAGTAACCCAACGTCTCTCGTTTTTTTTCCATTGCCCGTCTCTGATTATCCAGAAACCTCCATACATTGATTTTTCGAGTGTAAAATGATTGCGTGAAACATAGTTGCTGTTGCTTTCAGGAAGAACAATATCGTTATGACTACCTCTGCCCACACGCAGCATCCGGCCTTGTGTCTTCAGGTAATGGTCCAATATGTATGATTCGCCTAAATTATCGCCTTGGGTAATTACCAGCCTCGAAATTGATGTTGAACGCGATAGTTTTTCATTAGTATGATTCAGACTAACATTTCCTATCATTGGCTTCATGTCATGCAATACCTCCAACGCGCTCTGGTAACGTTCCCGATAGTTTGGATTGAGACAGCGGTCAATGATATAAAGCCAGTCGCTGCCACAAGCAACGGAGCGCAGCCTGTCAGTATCCCATTTCCCATTCTTGGCCTTTTCCTGATAGCCTGGCAAATCCTCTATTCTTTCTATGTCACCAAAGGGGAACGAGCCCCCCGACAACAGTTCGTACATCATAACGCCGAAAGACCATATATCCACCGTAGGAAGGTATGTTACGCCGCCACCTGTCCGTGCCGCCATCTCCGGAGCCATATAAAGAGGTGTTCCCTGTACCTGCTTAGGGCGTTTTTTCCACCACCCCACTTCCGACATTCTTTTTGACTTATCCATTTCGCCGACAACTCCAAAATCCGTGAGAGCAGCCTTGCCATTGTTACGAATCAAGACGTTCTCCGGTTTCAGATCTCGATGCACTTTTCCTTCTGAATGCAGCACATGCAGTCCTTCCAGTATATCATGTGCATAATGCGGCAGCCTGCTCATGTCATTAGCAATGGCATTCGACAAATCTCCTGTCTGACAATACTCCATAAGCAGATACGGATTGCCACTCACTGTACCGAAGTCCAGGCTATGAATCAGATACTCGCTGGACAGACGTCCAGTCTTGTATTCCTGTTCAAATTTATTCACTAATGAAGTATGCAGCTCACTGGAAACCTCCCACAGCCTGAGAAGTTTCAAAGCGTATTCGTTTCCACGTACATCATTTACCCTATACACATCGCCGTAAGAACCACTACCGATTTGATTGATGACAGTATATTTGCCATCAATCAAATCTCCAGTCTTTATATCAAGTCGATATGCAACCATTGTGTTCGTACTTATTACAATTCAAAACGATACAACTGATTTCCAAGAAGCAGCAAATCCCCTTGCTGAAGTTCTGTCTTACGGGCAGCCTGGACAAAAGTCGTCTTATATTCACTCCTGTCTTCAATACTCCACTTTCCGTTCTCAAAGGCTATTGAAGCCTGCTCCAAAGAGGTAATGGTTGAATTCTTAGGGTCGGTATTCTCACGGTTCAGAATCACCTCATTCCCGTCATAAGACAGCTCGTCGCCTTCCGGCATACCGGTTTCTTCTGAAATCGGGACAAGTCTGAACTGGCCTTCCTTCTCGCCTTTTCTGACAGGACGTACGGTCTTTCGAAGATTGTCCGCGACCTTTGCCTTATCTGTGTCAGTGGCTCCCACCCTATATCCACATGCCGAGCACACTCCATTTTCCAATGGATAGCCGCATTCCGGACATTCTGTCGCGCCGTCACTTTTCGCCCTGCCGCCAACAGGCACCTCACGGACTGTTGCCTTAGGATTAAATGCACCGCCAACATAACGGTCTGTAGGGTGCTCGTTCATACCCTCACCTGAAGAAGCCGGTTTGTCCTCTTCAGAAACACTGCTTGTGAGAGGCTTGTTGCATTTTTCACAAGTTTCTTTACCCTGGGGATTATCCCAGCCACAAAACTGACATCTCATAATTATTTAGATTTTTTGGTTTTTATATATCTTAAAGTATATGCAAGTTTCAACTCCAAAGCATTAAGACGGTGCTTGTATCCCTTCATCGTGGTATCACTTCCCCTGAGCACGGTCCAGCGCTCATTGTCCCAATAGTTCTTGTTTGCCATATTGGTCAGCATCTGAGTATAAGAAATGCCAACAGAAATACCTACCCATTCATAGGCTACACCCAAACGCAGCCCACAATTAAACTTGTTGAAAGGTGCACCCTGGAACTCATCATGGTGTTCTACAGCAGCATCATTGCCCAAAGTGTATTTCTCCGACCACTGCACACTGGGCTTATGAAGATTGAATTCAGCATTGACAGCCGTATGCCTGTCATAATTTCCATCGTCGACCATGTTATACGGCGGATTGCTGTTATACTTGTGAAGCGCACTACTGCTTGTATTTCCTGAAAGCTTCATCTTGGACGACAAGCTGAAATTAAGGACAGGACCCAGATTAAACTGAACGTGGCTCACATTATTGACCTTGAACCTATAGGATGCAAGAATAGGCACTTCCAGCATTGTATGGGTATATTCCTCTGTATATGCATTCTGCACTTCTCCTCGCAGGTTCTGGTATGAAGACAAAGGAACTGTAATTGTGGTGTTCTTATTAAACTCATTCTTGTATTTGATCTGGCTGAAGTTTGCACCTGCAATCAAGAAAATATTTTTATAGAGACGGACATCCGCAAACAAGCCAAAACTATAGCCAATGGCCGACTTGTATGATGCGTTCTCTGCACTCGTACCAAGACCATAATCCAGGACAGACCCAACATAATCACCTCCAGCAGAAGCACTTACGAATGGAACATAATAACTTGCACTCACACCAAGAGACAAATTACGTCCTCCGACGAGTTTTGAATCGGGGAAAATAAGATCCTGTCCCAATCGGGGCGACTGGGTAACCATAACTCCGGCTGTCTGGCGATCCGTCCTTACCTGAACGCTGCCCGAACGGGGTTCACCGTTGGGTATATTCTTGCCACATTCTATCCTGATGCTGTCACTGCCAACCCTCTGCACATTCATCCAAGTAGGATAATCACCAACGAACCAATTGTCGGCATCTGTATATACCCTCATATAATGCACACTACCCTCAGCGTTGAACACGAGGTTATTCTGAGAGAGAGTAAGGTGTTCTTCACCCGCACCCTGATAAATCTTTATTGTTACAGACTTGGAAGGTGACACAATGACAATATCCCCCGTACGATCCAACACACGCTCATTTGGAGTCACGATTACATGGATTCCATCTTTCTTCTTTTCTATCTTACACCACGAAGGAACAGATGTCACATCCCACATTGCGTTTGATTCGATTGTTATATCATCCTCCGTACCCTTTGCAGGAAAAGAAATGCTCTGAGCGCCTACCTCTATGTATTCAGGTCGTCCCTCCTGAATAACCTTGATGGACCTATACAAGGAACCACTCTTCACCATAAGAGTTGCAACCTTGCTTCTTGTACTATTGTTCGCCTCACGACACTGGATGATGAAATTCTTTGAGTCAAAGGCATCCGTACTGCACCAGTTTGTCGTGCCGTCAATATCCCACTTGCCTGTCGACTTGACTTCAATCTGCTTGTCTCCTCCCTGATATGGAATTACAATTTCCTTGTCTGAAATTTCAAGCACAGGAAGACGCTTGCGACAATACTCTATCTGCCTGTTACAGTCGGAACGGAGATTGAAATCACAATCCTTGGCACGTTGGTAATACGTGATTGCTTCAGCATAATTCTTGCTGTTTTTTAAAGAGTTTGCTTTTTTATACAAATCTGCACAACTCTGAGCACTAATTTGCACAGAACAGGCCAACATGCCTATCGATGTGACCAAGACTTTTTCTATTGTTCTCATATTATAATAATTAAAATATTAATGTTAGTAAAGTTTTTAAGGCTATTCTTTTGGCTCTCCGACATCCTAGTTTTTTGTGGACAAATCTTTTCTCACTTTTGCAGGCGTTACATGATTGAGCAATCGCAAACTCCTTTTCTTAAAGCGATAGCAAGCATCTTCTGCTCCCATCTCCTTGTATTCCATACTTTTGTTATAAAGATATTCATAGGTTTTGTCGATCATATCCTGAGAAGCTGCCCAGATTCTGGAAGCCTGTGACATTACCGTATCCGATACCTCAAGTTTATTTGCCTCATCATAAATTTCGGCTGCCGAACATAATGCTTTCTCATCAACAGCTGCCATGTCTTTCTTGTTCATCTCTGCCTCTGCAATTGCCTTGGCTTTGTTGATTTTCGCCATGAACACACTGTCATCCCTGTTCACTTCTGCAATTTCCGATTCAGGCTCTGCATTGCCAGCCGGAGCCATATATGGATATGCCATATAGCAGCCCACCCCAAGGAGTACAGCCAATGCTATCCCAAATGCCATCTTCCTATAACCTTTGGGATTAACTTTACCACCATTCTTGTGCTTGTTAATACGCTCGATTATAGCGTCTGCATCTGGCCTGTTCCAGGCTTCCAATGCCAAGCAATCGTAAATCAGCTGTTTCAACTCGTCCGACACGTTGGCTGTGATAGGCGGGACTTTACCTTTATTTGCCTGTTGGGTCAATCCTCCGTATTGGCCAAAAGGAACATCGCCTGTGATTATCTCATACAGCGAAGCACCAAGAGCCCATATGTCACGGGCATGTATATCCGAGGATTCCGGCTTGAAACTCTCACACGACATATACCATGGCGTACCGCCACCGACAGAATCTTTGTCTGTCTTTCTGAGGGTGTTGCGCGTTTTTGTGCTGATGCCGAAATCTATAATCAAGTATTGCCCGTCCGAATTAATCAGAATGTTATCGGGCTTGATATCCTGGTGTGTTATGTCATGGGCGTGCAAATATTGAAGACCCAGAGTGACCTGTTCCATAAAATCCCACAACTGCTCTTCCTCGAAGTTTCCTATAAGTTTCTTTGCTGACCCGTTTTGGCATACGCTCATTGCCAAATAAGGCAATTCATCCTTATGAATACCGAAACCTATGGCATGGATAATATTGGAATGGTTCAGTCCGCACAGTCTTGCAAACTCTCTTCTGAAGTCATCCTTTCCTTCATCATCAAGTTCGCCGTTGGGCGTATAGATTTTCAAGGCTACATCAATATCTGCATTCGTATCATGTGCCAACCACACCTCGGAGAAACCACCACCACCGATTTTATCTATTAATCGATAGCGGTTATCAAACTTTACCTCTGGGGCCTTTGAGTTTTTTATGTCAGCGAGATTAATCATATCTACTGTTTTTTTGTGGTTTCTTATGCTTTATGGTTTCTTCACTTTGAGCCGTTAAGGTAAATTCAACGGTAAAAAGTAACCCAAGATTTATCATTCTCTTATGCATGGACACAAAAAAAAGCGTGAACCTCCCGTTGCCGTTCTTCTTCAAGAGGCTCTCGCATTGCCCTGTACAGTTGAACGAACAACGAACAGAGCCCACGCCGATATGAATATACGATATCCCCATAAAGCAACGTATGTCATGACAAGCAAAATGCTATTGCCGGCCACGACTATACGCGCTTTATTGGCACGTGAAAAAACATACCACCCCGAGCATCTATCGTTGCATGTTCTGACTGTACATTGAAATTTGCGAGATTTCTTGAAATCAGAACAAGCGTTGATAAACGCCTTTTATATGTCAATTTTCCGTTTTTTCACCCATAAGATCGGAAGAGCGTCGTGT
>OQVS01002581.1_pt1 | contig 11366 bp, 11 predicted proteins | sample 1691601 | NCBI WGS metagenome assembly OQVS01 (sample SAMN03418268, study PRJEB22391) | human gut metagenome | biome: human-gut; feature: organic feature; material: feces | host: Homo sapiens | place: Tanzania | collected 2013-01 | reverse complement strand
CACAATGACACCTTACCTTGTCATACTGAGCGATAGCGAAGTATCCATAAATTCAAAGCGTGCCTTAAATTCTGTGGATTTTTCGCCTTTTTGCAAAAGGCTCAAAATGACAAGATATATCATCATCACAAAAAAAACATTTAAAAATTCTACAAAGAAATTCAAAAATTTTTTTTAAAAAATTCGCACAAGCATTAAAAAATAAAAAAAAATTTAAAAATTCAAAAAAATTCTACAAAAATTCAAAATTTTTCAAAATTTCAAAAAATTTCTACAAAAAATTCACAAGCATTTTAAAAAATTCACAAAAAGCATTTTAAAATTTCACGCGAGCGTTTAAAAAATCGCGAAAGTGTTTCAAAAAGTAACGGAAAATACCAAATTTTTGCGAAATTTGCAAAAAATCGTTAATTTTTTATCAATTTAAGGAAATTTTAAGCTTTGGGGGGAGGGGTTCTGTATTATAATAGCATTTCTGTTTTGTTAAAAAACAGCGTTCTTTGAATTTAGCACGATTTGCCAGCAGCACGCTTTGTGCCGTGTTTTACGCGCGAGATTAAGAAAAGTTTCAAGGAAAGTGAAACGATGATTTCAAGCCCCTATAAAACGGGTTTTAAAAGGTATGCAAGACATTTCACGGCACTTTGCGGGCGTTGGTGGCGAGTGAAAGTCCGTTTTGCGGGCTTTTTGCTTGCTTTGCCATTGCAAAATCGCCGCAAAGCAAGAGTAGAGCAGCCGCAAGTAAGGGCAAGGCTTAAATTTGCGAGTGTTTGTAAGTTTGAGTTGGCGCAAAGGCTTGTGGTAAAGGGCTTTTGTCCTTGTGAGCCTTTACGAAAGGCGATTGCTTGTGGATTGCCACGCAAGGCATTTGCCTTGCTCGCAATGACGACGAACTTTTGTCATTTTGAGCGGAGTGCGTTAGCACAAAGCAAAATCCACATTGAATCCGTTTCGGTAGTCCGTTATTTGTATTTTGTATGACGAGAAAATCAACGATTTTTGACGAAAAAACTTGATGGTTTAACAAATTTGGCTACAATGAGTAAAAACAACAAAATACTTTTAAAAACTTGCAAGAAAAGTGAAAAATGCTTGCAAAGAACGAGCAAAGAAAGTAAAGAAATGTTTGTCAAAGACGATATACTCAAATCAAAACTTAATAAAAGGCGATAAAAGTGGAGTTTAAAGGCGCAAAAGGTAAAAAAGCTCATTAAAAGGTCGTTTGATGAATTTTAGCGGTTTTAAAAAGATGAAATTTAAAGGTTTGCGAGAGAAAAAGTGGTAAGCGTGATGAAATTTAGTGATTTGTGAAATATAAATTTTGGTAGTTTGTAGGAAAAATCGATGAATTTAAGCAACTTACAAAAAATGTGGTAAAATTTAGTGGTTTTAAAAAGATGAAATTTAACAACTTGTGAGAAAAAAGGTGGCGTGATGAATTTTAGCGATTCGCAGAAGAAGATTTTTAAAAAGAATTTAGCGGCGATTAAGGGCAGTGAGTTGGAAAAGAAATTTAAGCTCATCAAAAAGCCCAAAGAATTCGCCTTGCATTTTGGCGCTGATAGCCTTGATATAAACATACAAAGCCTCAAAAACAAAGAATTCATCTACGAAAACCCCTTGCAAGAGCTAACAGACAAGGTGGCTTTGTATCAAAACAAATACATTTTGTATCCTATGCTCTTTTTTTACGGCTTTGGCAATGGGCTTTTGTATAAGGTGCTGCTGCAAAACGAGCAGCTTAAATTTCTCATCGTTTTTGAGGAGAGTGTGGAGCTGCTTTGGCTTGTGCTTCATTTGGTGGATTTTCATAAGGAGTTAAAGGACGGAAGACTTTTGTTAGTCAAAAAAGACTCTATGGATTTTTTTGAATTTTTTTTGAGGCAAAAAAGCATTTATTGCTACTCAAAGACTTATTTTTTGGAGCCGCTTTGCCTTTATTATGAAAAGCATTTTAGCGATGAGATGATAGAACTAAACAAAGCCCTCACGCAAATCATCTTTCACGCTAGTTTGGAGAATGGAAACTCGTCCATAGACGCTCTGCAAGGCATAGAAAATCGCGCCTTAAATTTCGCCGCCCAGCTTACTCACCCTGATGGAGCGGAGCTTGTGGGCAAAAGAGCAGGGGCAGGGCAAACGGCAGTTTGTGTCGCCACAGGACCAAGCCTTAGCAAACAACTGCCTTTGCTTAAAGCCGTGCAGGACAAGGTAACGATATTTTGCGCTGATAGTGCTTATCCTATCTTAATGCGAAATGACATTGTGCCTGATTATGTTTTTATGCTCGAACGCACGGATTTTACGGCTGAATTTTTCAATCACGATTTTAAGGGTGCGGACAAGGATACGCTTTTTATGCTTTGTGATTTGGTGCATCCAAATGCGGTTAAATACCTTGAAAAATACAAAAGAAAATTCATAATGTTTAAAAGAAGTTTGGAGCATACTTATATCAATTTGACTCGTTATTTTATCTTGGGAGGCTTGTCCGTCTCACACAATGCCCTAAATTTAGCAGCAATGCTTTCTTACAAAAATATCATTCTCATCGGGCAGGATTTAGCCTACGCCAAAGACGGCGCAAGCCACGCTAAAAGCTATCAGCACGATGAATTTTACGAAAGCGATATGCCTAACAAAGAAGAAACCACAGCTTATGGCGGCAAGGGCGTAGTGCAGACGCATTTTATGTGGTTACATTTTAAAAAACTAATGGAGCAAGATATAAAAAGTTACTCACATTGCAAGGTTTATAACTGCACTGAGGGCGGGGCGCAAATTAAAAACGCCAAAGAAATGCCCTTTAAAAAAGCCATAGAAAAATTTATCCAAAATGAGCCTTTAAAAAGCCTCGCGCCCTTAGAGGCTCGCCCAAAGGCAAAGCAAGATGAAGCCTTGCTTAGTGTGTATGCGAAACTCAAAAAGCAGATTATAAAATGCGAGGATTTCATACAAGGGTATAATGATGATTTTAAAGCCATACAAAGCACCTTTGAAGCAATGGCGAGTATGGAAGCACAAAGCTATGAGGAAAACAAGCCTTACTTTGAAGAATGCGACAAAATCATCGACAAAGTCAAAAAGCAAATCGAAGAAAAAAAGACAAATATCTATATCTACGAGGTTTTAGAGCCGATTGTAAATCAGTTTGAAATGGCTATGAGTCGTATTTATACTTACATTCCTCAAAATGAGCAAGAAAAAAATGTAAAAATGTTTGCGTGGATAGGAAATCACCTTGAATGGCTAAAACAGCTCATCATACAAATAAGCAACCAAAAAATAATACTTGAAAACAGCCTAAAACCCTTGCAAGATGCGCTCAAAAAGGCTGGCAAGGACATAGAGGCTAAAATGAAAATGATAGATACAAAGGACAAAAAATGTCTAATGTTTGCCTAAAAAGTGAGTTAAGATGAGTGAATTTTTCGCTAAAAACACAGAAGCACTCCACAAAGTCGATGAACCGCTTGCTGTGGCGATGAGTAAGCTTGAAAGTATGGGGTTGAGTGCGCCTTTGCATTTTGTCAAAACAGATGATAACAATCTCTTTGATGCCGTGCATAAAGAGTATATGTATCAAAGCGTGGAGGCTGAATTTAACGAAAAAAAAGCGTATTTTGATGAGAATTTTCCCAAACACCCCGTGCTTTTTCTCTTTGGCTTTGGCAATGGCAAACTTATAAGGCATTTGCTTGAAAATTCAAATCACAAAAGAATCATCGTTTTTGAAAGCGAGCTTGCGCCTATTTTTTATACTTTACACAGCTTTGATTGTAGTGAAGCGCTTAAAAAAGAGCGTTTGATACCTTTTTATGTGCCGAATTTAAACCCAGCTCAGCTTGGCACGCTTTTTAGCTACAAAAACATAGCCGAGTCCGTAAAAACCTACAATTTCACAAGCAACTGCGCCTTTTATGAAAGGCATTATCAAGCAGATATAGAAAAAGTAAATGCCGAGCTTATAGAAAATGTGCGCTTTGCCTTTATCCGCAAGGGCAACGACCCCAAAGATAGCCTTGACGGGATAGAGCGCATTTTGTATAACCTGCCTAAAATGCTTGCACGAGCGAGCTTGCAAAAGCTGCTTAAAATCAGAGGAAAAGCGAGCAAAAACGCCATTGTCGTCTCCACAGGACCAAGCCTTATCAAACAGCTGCCACTGCTTAAAGAGTATGCAAACAAGGCTACGATATTTTGCGCTGATAGTGCGTATAGCATTTTGCACAACCACGGCATAAAGCCAGATTATGTGCTAAGCTTAGAGCGATACAGCGAGACGAGCGAGCTTTTTAACTATGACTTTGAAAAAGAATATGATGAAAATATCACTTTTTTAGTGGCGGCGGTAACGGATTTTAACACGACTAAATTTTTAGAAAGCAATGACAGAAAATATATGATAGCCTTGCGACCGGGGCTTTTTCCTAAATTTTTGGGGCTTGATGAGTTTGGCTACATAGGTGTCAATCACAGCGTAGGCAATATGAATTTCGAGCTTGCTGCGTATTTAAGGCACGAAAATATCGCTCTCATCGGGCAGGATTTAGCCTATAATGAAAGCGGCAAATCTCACCCGCAAGAGTATAAATTCGCCGTTAATGAAGAAGTGGATTTTAGCAAAAAGCCAAATTTACCTGAAACCACAGCTTATGGCGGAGTGGGCAAGGTCAAAACAAGCCCTGTGTGGCTGCTTTTCAAACAAGGCTTTGAAAATGACATAGTAATGGCAAAGGTTCGCTACCAAAGCAGGGCTTACAACTGCACCGAAGGCGGTGCGCGCATAGAGGGTGCTGTGGAACTGCCTTTTAAGGAATTTTGCGAGAAATTTTTAAAACAAGAGGTGAAAAAGCCTTTTGCGGCTGTGCCTTGCCTTGACAAAAAAGAACAGCAAAATTTGCTGAAAAAAACCCAAAAACGCCTTGAAGATGTCTTTAAAAAGTCGGATAGTTATTTGGAGGAAGTAAAAAAAGAATTAGAGCTTTTGCATACGCTTTTGCCGAAGGGTTATGAGCTTGAAAAGCTTGACTTTAAGGCATTAGCGAAAAGCAAGAAAAAACTGCTGAATTTACACGCTAAATTTACCAAAAGCGTGATTTTCACGGAAATAGCCGATGTGCTTTACTTTCAAAACAACTGCGAGCTAGTGAGGCTTGACTGCTTGCCCGTTCGCAACGAAAGAGAAAAAAAGGAAGCTTTGGTGCAGTGGCTTGGCACGATGGGAAATTTTTTCATCGAAGTGGGCGAATACCTCTACACCCAAGATGAGCGAATCAAAAGATACATAAGAAAGTGGTGAAAGCTATGTTTAAAACAGACAATTTTGACAAAAACTTCAAAGTGATGAACGACACGGGCTATGCTGAGCTGAAAAAGGAGCTAAAAAAGCTCAAAAAGCTGAATTTTGAGTTTGAATTTGACCCTTTTGAACAGCTCAATGTCAATATCATCGACAAAAAAAGCGGACAAAGGCTTTATGAAGAGCCTTTCAAAGAGCTTAAAGAGGGTTTAAAGCCCTTTGAAAAGGACTATCAACGCTATCCTTACCTTTGCTTTTACGGCATAGGCAACGGGCTTTTGTATAAGGTGCTGCTGCAAAATGAAACGCACAGGCGCATAGTCGTTTTTGAGCCAAATATAGAGCTGATTTATATGGCTTTAAATTTGGTTGATTTTGTCGAGGCGATTTACAAGGGTAGGCTCATCATCGTCCATACGAAGCAATACCGCTCGGCTATGGCTGAGTTGATTTTTGGTATCAATGAGATAAAACTTTTCAGCAGGCTTTACAATCTCCACATTCATAGTGCTTATTATGAGGAAAATTTCGCCCAAGACCTTATGGATACAAACACCATCAACGCAAACGCTATACACTCGCTTGATTTAAAGGCAGGCAACGACCCGCGCGATGCTTTAATGGGCATAGAACATTATATGATAAATTTACCTAAAATGCTTGCACGCCCAACCTTAAACGAGCTTATCAAAAAGCGCAAGAAAAAGGGTAAATTCGCCGTCCTAGTCGCCACAGGACCAAGCCTTACCAAGCAACTGCCCTTGCTTAAAAAGTATGCTAAAAAGGCTACTATTTTTTGCGCTGATAGTTCTTACACTATACTGCAACAAAATGACATTAAGCCAGATTATGTGCTGAGTTTAGAGCGCGTGAGTAAAACTTCTGAATTTTTCAACAACGATTTTGGCGAATTTGACAAGGATATTATCTTTTTAATCTACACGCTCACGCACCCAAACACTGTGAAGTATTTGGAGCAAAACAAAAGAAACTTCATTATCACACAAAGAGCCTTGCCCTTTGCGGCGTATTTGGGCTTTTTAAACTATGGGGCGATAGGTGGCGGAATGAGCGTGATGAATATGGCGTATCAGTTTGCCGAAATGCTAGGCTTTAAAAATATCGTCTTCATCGGGCAGGATTTAGCCTACGCTGAAAATGGCGCAAGCCACGCTAAAAACTACAAGCACGATGAATTTTTTGAGAGCAATATGTATGACAAAATAGAAACGCAGGCTTATGGCGGCGTGGGCAAGGTCAAAACAAGCATTGTTTGGAAACTTTTTAGAGAAATCTTTGAGGGCTATATCTTTGCGAACAAAAAACGAGTCAAAAGCTACAACTGCACTGAGGGCGGCGCACGCATAGAGGGCAGCATAGAAAAGCCTTTTAAAGAGCTTTGCGAGAAATTTCTAGCCAAACAGCCCGACAAAAAACCCTTGCCAAAGCCCGCCAAACCTACACGCAAACAAAGCGGCGAATTTATGCTTAAAGCCTACAAACTCATCAAAGATGGGCAAAACTACACGGCAAATTATCTCAAAGCGTGTAAAAAGGTGCAAAGACAGCTTAACAGCCTTATTTACGGCAAGCAAAACTGCACCCTTGATGCTATAAATTCGGGCATAGACAAGCTCAAAAAAAGGCTAGAAAGCAGAAAGGCTCTTTTTTGCTATGAAATTTTAAGCCCGCCTTTTACTCACCAAGAAGCCGCGCTTGCGCCCTTGTATGCTAAGCATTTTGAAAACGAAACGGACAGGCAAAACAAACTCTTAATGTGGCTTTACGCCCACGAAGCGTGGGTGGAAGAGCTTATTGATTTGCTTGAAGTCTTTGAAGCGAGTATGAAAGTGCATATCGTGCCGCTGCGCGAAGAGCTTGAAAGAAGAAAACTCTTGTGAGAGCCTTTGACAAAGAAAGTTTTTTGCAAAATGAAAGTCTTAAAAGATGAGAGCGCGAATTTGCGTTTGATTAAGAAAAATTTGTCAAAATGGCGAGTTTGTTTTGGAATTTAGCGCAGGCTAAATTTGGGCAAAAGATGAAATTTACAAAAAGGAAAAATCTTGGCAAAAGATGATGTTATCGAAATAGACGGCAATGTCGTGGAGGCGTTGCCAAATGCGAATTTCAAGGTAGAGCTTGACAACAAGCACACGATTTTGTGCCACATAGCAGGCAAAATGCGAATGCACTACATACGCATAATGCCCGGCGACAGAGTGCGCGTGGAGCTTACGCCATATAGCCTTGACAAAGGACGCATAACCTTTCGCTACAAGGCTTAGCCTATAAAATGACACCTAAATTTTCGCTACAATGGGCTTTGTAACTTTACCCAAATGAGGCGTGTGGCTTGTTTGCGTTTAAATTTATGAATTTTGCGATGAGAATTTGAGTGGATTGCATAAATTTAAGGCAAGGTGCTATGCCTTGCTTTCGCAAAGGGCGCGACGGGCTTTGTCGTTTTAGCTTTTTTGAGAGAGTAAAAATTTAAAACTAAAAATCTCACTTTGCATTTTGTCGCTAAAAATTTACTCTTGCGACAAAAAATTTAATTTAAAATCAAAAAATTCAGCTTTTGCGCCTTAAAAACAAGGCGAAAATTCGCATAAGGATTTTTGCAAGCATTTTTTGTTCCATTTTTTGAAATTTTCAGCCAAAATGTGAAAATTTTTTGTTAAAATTCAGCCTATGAGAGTAGATAAATTTTTAAACGCCGTTTGTATCACAAAAAGGCGCGCAATCGCCGAAGATATGTGCCGTAGCGGGGTTGTGAGTATCAACGATAATGTCGCCAAAGCCAGCAAAGAAGTGCGCGTGGGCGATACTATCAGTATAAAATTCACCACGCACACCGACAGCTACAAGGTTTTAGCCGTGCCGACAAGCAAAAATGTCCCTAAAAACGCGCAAAGCGAATTCGTGGAAAAGCTATGAAAGAGTTTGTTTTAGCCGAATGCGAGCTTGATGAGCTTTGTGCGAGCGTGCCAAAGGCTGGCGTGGTGCTGCTGATGGGCGATTTAGCAAGTGGTAAAACCACGCTTGTGCGGGCTTTGGCAAGGTTTCGCGGTAGCAAAGATGCCGTGAATTCGCCGACTTTTTCGCTACTTCAAAGCTATGAGAGTGCTGAGGGCGCGATTTATCACTATGACATTTACAATGTAGGCTTTGCGGGGCTTTTGCAAAGGGGCTTGGGCGAGAATTTAAGCGAGCAGGGCTTACACTTGATAGAGTGGGGCGATGAAAACGCCGAGCGTTACTTGCAAAAAATGGGCTTAAAGTGCGTGAAAATAGAGATTTCAAACCATCAAAACAAGAGAAAGTATAGGCTGTATGAGTAAGTTAGAAGTTGTGAATTTAGAAAAGATTATCAAAAAAGCCAAAATCATACACGGCATTTCATTAGAAGTGCAAAGCGGCGAAGTAGTGGGCTTGCTGGGTCCAAACGGGGCTGGCAAAACCACTACTTTTTATATGATTTGCGGGCTGATTTCGCCAAGTAGCGGTAAAGTCATACTTGACGGCAAGGACATTACGAGTATGCCCCTAAACAAGCGGGCGCGCGAGGGCATAGGCTACTTGCCCCAAGAAAGCAGTGTTTTCAAGGATTTGAGCGTGGAGGACAACCTACTTTTAGCGGCTCAAATCGTTTTTAAAGACAAAAAAGTCCTTGACGAAAAGGTTGAAAAAATGCTCGAACTTTTAAGTATCGAGCCGATAAGGCTTCGCAAGGGCTTGTCTTTAAGCGGAGGTGAGCGTAGGCGTTGTGAAATCGCGCGTTCATTGATGATGGAGCCTAAATTTTTGCTGCTTGATGAGCCTTTTGCGGGGGTTGATCCTATCGCTGTGGCTGAAATTCAAAAGCTCATCAACGAGCTGAAAGCACTTGGCATAGGCATTTTAATCACAGACCACAATGTGCGCGAAACGCTAGCCATTTGCGACAGAGCCTATGTCATCAGGGCTGGCAGCTTGCTCGCAAGCGGCACGGCAAGCGAAATCTCACACAACAAAGATGTGCGCAAATACTATTTGGGCGCTGAATTTAGGCTGTTTGAGTGATGTTAAAAACCAAACTTTCGCAAACTCTCAAAGGCAAATTGTCCCAAACGCTGCGTTCGTGGCTTCCTATCTTGCAATCAAGCATTGAGGATTTAAAGGACAATCTCACCGAGCTAAGCAAAGACAACCCTTTCGTAAGTATCAAAGAGGGCAAAAGCCCAAATAACAAAAAGCCTTACTTCGAGCAAGCTGGCAAAGGCTCTTTTTACGATACTTTTGAGGCTTTGAGCGTGGCGAAAAAAAGCGTTTATGAGCTTTTGGATGAGCAAATCGCCCCGCCGCTTTTTCCCACGCCAAAGTCCCAAGAGCTAGCGCACAAAATCGTGCAATGCCTAAACAGCGAGGGTTATTTTGAATTTGACGCGAAAATTGTCGGCGAAAACGCCGATGAGATAGAAAAAATAAGGCAACGCTTTAAATTTTTAGAGCCATCAGGCGTTGGGGCAAAGGATTTTAAAGAAGCCTATCTTTTTTCGCTTGAAAACTACGAGTTAGATGGCGAGCTTTACGCACTTTGCGCCCAGCTCATCAAGGATTTTGAAAATATCAAAAACTACGCCAAAGAAGCCCTTTACAAAGACGCGCTTAAAATCATCAAAAAAATCCAAACCCCGCCATTTATCGATTATCTAGAAGACAGCACGCCCATAGTGCCAGACATTTTCATCTACCGCGAGGGCGGCGAAATCAAAGTCAAGGTAAATGATGATTATTACCCCGAAATCGCCATAGAAACGGACGAGATGACGCACGAATTTTTAAGCGCCTACATAAGAGATGCCAAAAATCTTGTCGATGCGCTTGAAATGCGCCGTGCTACGCTTTACAAAGTAGGGCTGATGATTATAGAATATCAATACGACTTTTTTTTGGGAAAAGACATTAAGCCGATGAAACTTTCTGACATAGCGCAGGACTTGGAGCGCAATTCTAGCACGATTTCAAGGGCGATAGCCAACAAATACCTGAGTTGTGAGCGCGGCGTGATACCGCTTAAAAGTTTCTTTACAGCCGCCGTTGATGAGGAAGGCGAGACTTCAAACGCCGCTATAAAGGACTTTATGCAGGATTTAATCAAACAAGAAAGCCACGAAAAGCCGCTCAGCGATGAAAAACTACTTGAACTCGTGCAAAAAGAGTTTAAGGAAGTGGCTATCGGCAGGCGCACCATCGCCAAATACCGAAAACAGCTCAACATAGCAAGCTCAAATGAGAGAAAAAGGCTTTATGAGCTGGGGTAAAGTAAATGGGACATTGACTTACAGGGACTTTGCCTTTGCTTGTGAGTTTAAAAGAGTGAAATACCTGCGTTTAAAGCTCAACGCAAGTGGAGAATTCAAGCTCACCGTGCCTTTTGGCTACACACAAAAAGCTGTGGTTGAGTTTTTAGACAAAAACAATGCGTGGATAGAGCGAAAATTCAAGGATTTTCAGCAAAAAGCTAGCCAAAAAGACGATAAAATCGAATTTTTAGGCAAAAAATACGAGCTAAAATTTGACGAAAACGCAAGCAAGGTATGCTTTAAAAAGGCTGAATTTAGCTCAAACGCTCTTATCATCGCACGCGATGAAGCGCATTTTGAAGCTTTTTTGCGGGCAAATGCGCGTAAAATTTACGCCTTTTATGTGAAAAAATGGCAGGGGCATTTTGACAAGCCTGTGGTGCGCGTGAGCGTGAAAAAAATGCGCACAAGATGGGGGTCGTGCAACGGCAAAAAAGGCTACATAAATTTGAATTTAAGGCTCGTCGCCAAGCCCTTAAAGGCTGTGGAGTATGTCATCTTGCACGAGCTAACGCACCTAAAATTTGCCCATCATCAAGCGAGTTTTTACGAAGAGATTTCGCGCTTAATGCCAGATTATAAGCTGCGTGAAAAAATGCTCAAATGAATTTTGCCTTAAATTCAAGCAAAATTTTTAAAAACGAAATTTGGGCAGAATTTAAAAAATGGGATTTGAGCAAATTTTGACAAAGAATTTGGGAAAATTTAAAACAAATTGA
>OQVS01002578.1_pt1 | contig 11375 bp, 7 predicted proteins | sample 1691601 | NCBI WGS metagenome assembly OQVS01 (sample SAMN03418268, study PRJEB22391) | human gut metagenome | biome: human-gut; feature: organic feature; material: feces | host: Homo sapiens | place: Tanzania | collected 2013-01 | reverse complement strand
GACGCTCTTCCGATCTCATGACCTCATGGAGCGTATAATCGTCCGAAAGTGTGCTTTAATTCTTCGCTATGTGCTTGAGGAATTGATTAAGAAAAAAGAGACCTGCCGGATGTCTTTTCCCGAGCAGATGCTTTTTATAACAGAAAAAATCATTGATTATCTTGAAGAGCATAAAGAAATCATTACCCTTATAGGAAAGAATTTTTCCTCATGCCTGAGCTATTTCAGCACGATTGAGGATGACCGGCTTAAATCAATGCTCAGCGAACTGGTTCACGAAAATCTCGAAAACGGTTTTTCCGAACATGAAACACTCAAAAGAATTTATCTTATCGTAACACTTGTCGGCTCAGTTTGCTATGACTCGTTTGTTTTTGAATCGCCGTTCAAGATTTCGGAAATCAAGCCGCTGCTTTTAAGAAGCGTTGAAAACTTAATTTCCGAACCTCCGACAGACGAAAAAAATAAATCAGTTTAATACCATTTTAATCTTTACATATTGCTTGTAAAGTACCATATAAAAATCTAAAAAAGGAGATCGGTTACAGATGAAAAGAATAGCAAAATTTATTGCCTACCATCCGAAGACGATAACGATTATTGCCGTCTTGCTTCTCATTCCCGCTGCAATCGGCTACATCAACACCTTCGTAAACTACGATATTCTTTCGTATCTTCCGGGTGACCTCGATTCGGTCAAGGGCGAAAATGAGCTGGATGAGACCTTCAACAGCGCCTCAATGTCATTCCTTGTTATTGAGGATATGCCTTCGAAGGACGTCGCAGCCTTGAAAGAAAAAATTGCAAAGGTTGATAATGTCAGCAGCGTTATCTGGGTTAACGATATCGCAGACATAAGCATTCCGCAGGAAATAATTCCGCAGGCCGTCAAGGATATTTTTTACAGTAAAGACGGTAAATGCACAATGATGCTTATACAGTATAAATACAAAGCGGTCACCGATGAAACCATGAAAGCCATTGAAGATGTCAGAGGCTTGCTCAACAATCAGTGCTTCCTCAGCGGCATGGGCGTCATCATGAAGGATACGAGAGACCTCGCAGATTCGCAGGCTCCGGTATTCATTGCAATCGCTATTGCAATCGCCCTTGTTGTCATGACCTTCTGTATGGAGTCATGGGTTGAGCCTTGGGTTCTTCTGGCAGCGCTGTGCATGGCGGTTGTTTACAACATGGGCACAAACCTCATATTCGGTCAGATATCGTACATTACGCAATGTATCGCCGCAATCCTGCAGCTTGGCGTTACGATGGACTATTCGGTATTTCTCATTGACCGATTTGAAGAGGAAAAGCCGAAATACGCAGACAAGAGAGACGCTATGGCAAGCGCAATCCAGGGCGCATTTCTTTCCCTCTCCGGCAGTTCGCTGACAACAATATTCGGTTTCCTTGCGCTCTGCTTCATGGATCTTTCACTCGGCAAGGATATCGGTCTTGTTATGGCGAAGGGCGTTGTATTCGGCGTTCTTACCGTTACGATCGTTCTCCCCGCTCTTGTTCTTCAGTGCGATAAGATTATTCACAAGTATCGCCACAGAAGCTTCATTCCAAAGTTTGACAAGCTCAACAATTTTGTTGTCAATCACAAGAAGGTTTGGGTCGCAATTTTCATTGTTCTCTTCATTCCGTCATACATCATGCAGTCAAACGTCAATGTTTACTACTCGATGGACAGAATGTTGCCGGACGATATCGGCTGTATCGCCGCTCTCAACAAGATGAAAGAGGAGTTCAATATGGCAACCTCGCACTTCATCATTGTTGACGACAGCCTTGACGCCTCTGACCTCGTTAAGATGGAGAATGAAATCAAGGAGACCGCAGGCGTTACAAACATGGTTGCATACAACAGCTTCGTCGGTTCGGGTATTCCCGATTCAATGATTCCCGATGAGCTGAAGAGCATAGCAAAGTCCGGCGGCAGACAGATGATTCTCGTCAACACCTCATACGTTGCAGCAACGGACGAATGTAACGAACAGCTAACCAAGATAAATAATATCGTTAAGAAATACGATAAGAACGGCTACGTCACCGGTGAGGGCGCAATGTACAAGGATTTGATCGACATCACCGACCACGATTTCAAGTTGACCAGCGTGCTTTCAATTCTTTCGATATTCATTCTTATCGCAATCATCTTCAAATCAATTTCGATTCCGACAATACTTGTTCTGTCGATTGAGCTTGCGATATTCGTCAATAAGGCGATATCGTTTGCAACAGGCACGACGCTGTCGTTCATAGCCCCGACAATTATCGGCTGTGTTCAGCTCGGTGCAACGGTTGACTACGCAATTCTTCTTACGACGCGTTTCCGTGAGGAAATGAGAAACGGCCACAACAAGCTCGACGCAATCAAAATTGCCGCCAACGCTTCCGACCGTTCAATCTTCCAGAGTGCGCTCGTATTCTTCGGCGCAACCTTCGGCGTATTCCTCACCTGCGATATCAAGATAGTTAAAGAAGTTTGTCTCCTGCTCGCAAGAGGATCTCTTATCAGCGCAGGCGTTATAGTATTCATGCTTACGCCGCTACTTCTTGTACTTGAGGGAGTAATCGAAAAGACGACTTACGACTTCTTCGGCAAAAAGCTCAAGCTTAAGATGAAGAAAAAAGAAAACAAAACGGCAGATAACAATGCCTGAACAATACGGAGGTAATAATATGAAAAACAATCTGAAAAAAATCATGTGCGTTCTTCTCTGCGCTTCTATGCTTGCATCTTTCTCTGCCTGTTCAAAGAAGAATGACGGCAGCACAGACGAACCGACCACAGCTCCGAGTCAGTCCGACACAACAAAGGTAAGCTATGATACAGCCGCAACATCATACAAGAAGAATGAGACAGTTTATGTCAACATGGCTTCGAACGGCGAGGTTACAAGCAAGGTCGTAACAGACTGGCTTCATACAGACAAGGCTCAGACCTATATCGACGACAAGACCGACCTTTCCGACATAAAGAACGTTAAATCCAACGTTGAACCCGTTAAGAACAAGGACGGTTCATATCGCTGGAACATGGAATCGACCGACCTCTACTACAGAGGTACAACGGATAAGGAGCTTCCCGTAAACTTCAAGATAACCTACTACCTTGACGGCAAGGAGACCGAAGCAAAGGATATCGCAGGCAAAAAGGGTCAGGTCAAGATGGTGGTCACCGTAACCAACGAGTCCAAAAAGACCGTTAAGGTCAGCGGTAAAGATACAACAATCTATACTCCGTTCATCGTTGCAGGCGGAATGATTCTCCCGGAGGATAATTTCTCAAATGTTACCGTTGAGAACGGAAAGACCATCGGCGACGGAACAAAAGAAATAGCTCTCATGGTCGGCGCACCCGGACTCAAGGAGAGTCTTAATCTCAGCGATGAGATGCTCAAGCAGCTCGGCGATTTCAACTTCTCAAACACTTACACAATTACGGCAGACACGGATAAGTTTGAACTTTCAAACATGATTTTTGCCGTTCTTCCCCTCTCGGCTATAGAGAGCAGCGTTGAGAACAACCTTCCGAACACCGTTTCCGATGTTAAGAACACACTCAATGAGGTTCAAGCGGTTATTGACAAGTTCAACAGCATGAATGCAACCGAGCTTATCAACAAGCTCTTCTCAAACACGGATAACCTTACGGAGCTCGCCTCCTCTGTTTCCGATGTTACAAAGCTTTATAACGACAACAAGGCTTTGCTTGACGTACTCGAAAAGTACATGACAAAGGAAAATATCGCAGCAATCGAAAAACTCATTGCCGATACCGATGACACAGACCTTGAGCAGGTCGCAAAGCTTCTCAACAATCCCATTCTTCAGAAGTTCTTTAAGCAGCTCCCGACCCTTTCAAAGGATATGGAAACCGTAATGCCTATTATCACCGGACTTTCAGCGGATATGCAGAAGCCCGAGGTTCAGAAGGCTCTTAAGAATCTTCCGCAGACGATTGAAACACTTAAGAAGCTCAAAACAACGATTGACAAGAATCAGGATTTGTTTAACACCCTCGGCGAAACTCTTGATGACGACACAATCGCGTCACTCAAGGGCATCATGAGCTCACTTGATAAGATTATTTCCGAGAATGACCTTGAAGCTTATGCAAAGCTTGCCGACAACGCCGACGATCTGATTGCTCGCGCAAAGGCCTGGATCGAAGCAGGTCAAAAGTACGACATCTTCACAACAAAGGGCGCCGCTTCAAGCACATCGGTAATGTTTGTTTATGAGACAGCCGCTGTTTCCGCTCCGAGTGAGGAGGTTAAGGAAGAAGCAGAGACTGTTGAAGAAAACGCAATTCTTAAATGGTTCAAGAATCTTTTCAAGAAAGATAAATAATCCGGCAGATGCAGAAAAAGCCTCACGAAGTTTTCGTGGGGCTTTCGTTTTGTAAACTCTCAAAAATAATATCCGCTATTGCCTCGGCGTTCTCGTCGAGGCTTTTATCAAAGCTTTTATTATCAACCTCGTTTGTAACGAAGCCGACTTCGAGAAGAATCGACGGCATATTTGTATTGGAATTGACATAGTAATTGTTTCCGCTTGAGTTTCGATAACCCTTTTTCACTCCCCTGTTCGGCAGACCCGAAATGTCACTGAGCGTCTCAACCAGCTTTTGTGCGGTCTCCTCCTCGTTGCCCTTCGGCTCCTTTGCTATCCACGCCTCAAAGCCCGATCCCGAAGCCGAACTGTTTCTATGTAATGACAGGAAAAAATCACATCGTTTTCTGTTTGCTAATTTGCAGCGCTCCTTGAGCGTAATATCGGAATCGTCCTCACGAGTCAAAATAACCCTTATTCCCTTTGCCTCCAGCCTGTCTCTCACCTTGAGTGTCAGACGAAGATTATCATCCTTTTCGAGCCTTGCACCGCCCGTTGAGGTTGCGCCGACATCGTCGGCACCGTGGCCTGCATCAAGACAAACGGTTTTGACACTTTCATAATGCTCCTCAACCACGCCCGACAGGAATTTGACCGCAACAAGAAAGCTTGTCAGAACAAGACTCACGGCAATAACAGCCGTAATTCTCGTTTTTCCCTTCAATATATTCATTTTTCTCCCTCTTTTTTGTTACTTTCTAAAAAAACAATTGACTTTATTCCTGTTTGGTAGTATATTGGAATAAGTATATGTTTACGGAGGCCGAAATAATGCTCGATAAAAATTTCAACCCGTCTCTGCGATTCATGGTCGTCAGCGACATTCACATTAAGGATGAAGAGTGCATTGAGGAACAGCGCTTCGCTTCTGCTCTGAAATATGCTTATTCCATTGCTCAAAGCTCCGAGAATTACAAAAAGCTTGATGCAATCGTCATTGTCGGTGACTTTGCAAACTCGGGAACGGAAATTCAGATGCAAAAGGTCAGGAACATTCTTGATGCAGGCGTTGATTATAACGAAACGCAGGTTATATCCTCATTTGCAAGCCATGAAACAAACAGCGACGGTACCGAGGTTGCGACCGAAAGAATGAAACGTATTCTCGGTCAGTATCCCGATCAGCACAAGGTCATCAACGGCTTCCATTTTGTCTCCATCTCACCGTCACGCAGTTGTAACTATGATGACGGCAAAAAGGCTTGGATGGCACGGGAGCTTGCTTCTGCCGCAAAAGATGACAGAGCTAAGCCGATTTTCGTATTTCAGCATCCTCACAACACCAACACGGTTTACGGAAGTATTCTTTGGGGTGAGGACGAGCTGATAACAACCTATATGAACTATCCCCAGATAATTCATTTCTCCGGACACTCCCACGCTCCGATAAATGACCCAAGGTCGATTCATCAACAGCATTTCACCTCGCTCGGCACGGGTACGCTCAGCTATTTTGAGATGGATGAGTTTGACAAAATTACAGGTTCAATACCCGATAACAAAGAAAATGCCGCTCAAATGCTCATTGTTGAAGCCGACGCAGACAACAGAGTAAGGGTTTATCCCTTCGATGTTCTGACGGGTCATTTCTTCCCGCAGGTGCGTAAAATCGACACTCCGAGCGATATAAGCTCCTTCACCTACACCGCCGAAAGATATAAGACAAAGGTTGTCCCCTATTTTGCCGATGATTCGAAGCTGACGGTTTCCGATGTAACCGACACATCGTTTAAAATAGAATTTGATCAGGCAAGAATTGACGAGGATTATGTCGACTGTTATGATATTGTGCTCAAAAATGCAGACGGCTTTGTCATCAGACATTTAAGTATATGGTCGGAATATTATTTTTATGATATGCCTGAAAAAAGATCTTACGTATTCACCGATCTTGAACCAAAAACAAAATACACGGTAACTGTCAAGGCGTGCGGCTTTTGGAACAACATTTCCGAAAACAGCCTTGATGCGGATATAAAAACATTATAATAACACGGGAGGGGTCTCCAATGTCAAAATTCAAAGCGTTTCTCAAGCGCAAGGACATCGAATTTTCCGCCAAAAGATACGGAATTGATGCTCTCGGCGCAATGGCGCAGGGTCTTTTCGCTTCCCTGCTTGTCGGCACAATTCTTTCAACGATAGGAACTCAGTTTTCTGTTGAAGCACTTGTAACAATCGGCGATTTTGCATCGGCAGTCAAGGGCTGTGCAATGGCAATTGCAATCGGATTTGCCCTCAAAGCTCCGCCGCTTGTTCTCTTCTCGCTCGCAACCGTAGGCTATGCCGCGGATAAGCTCGGCGGTGCCGGCGGTCCTCTCGCAGTATTACTCATTACAATAGTAGCCGCCGAATTCGGCAAAGCCGTAAGCAAGGAAACAAAGCTTGATATTCTTGTCACTCCCGTTGTAACGATCGGTCTCGGCTGTGTGCTCTCAATGCTCTGTGCACCGTATATAGGCAAGGCGGCAAGTGCAGTCGGTCACGCTATAATGTGGGCAACCGAGCTTCGTCCGTTCCTGATGGGAATTATTATTTCGGCTATTGTCGGTATCGCGCTCACCCTACCGATAAGCAGTGCCGCAATTTGTGCCGCTCTCGGCCTTACGGGTCTTGCCGGCGGAGCCGCTCTTGCAGGCTGCTGTGCTCAGATGATAGGCTTTGCCGTCATGAGCTTTCGTGAGAACAAATGGGGCGGACTTGTTTCGCAAGGTCTCGGCACAAGTATGCTTCAAATGGGCAATATCGTTAAGAATCCCCGAATTTGGATTCCGCCGACTCTCGCCTCGATGATTACGGGACCGATAGCAACCTGCATTTTCAAGCTTGAAATGAACGGAGCAGCGGTTTCTTCGGGTATGGGCACATGCGGACTTGTTGGCCAGATAGGCGTTTACACCGGATGGGTCAATGCCATTGCCGACGGCACAAAGGCAAGCATCACCGCCTTTGACTGGATAGGTCTTGTCCTCATCAGTTTCGTTCTTCCGGCTGTCCTCTCATGGGTTTTCTGCCTTATTCTCAGAAAAATAGGCTGGATAAAGGAAAACGACCTCAAGCTTGACCTTTAATAAAGCAACAGCGGCCGCAATCGCGACCGTTCAGACTGCTGACAAGCCCTCGTTTCGAGAAAGAGACGAGGGCTATTTTTCATATTTAAAAGCATTGCTTGTTAAACATTAAGAAAACGGATTCCAGTGCAAATTTTGACATAAAAGCACCGACTGCCTGTTAATGACATGACGGTATACCGAAAAGGACTGTCACAGTTAAGTATATAATTGCGTTTTTAAGCATACATAAACGAAAAATATAAATAAATTGTTAAATTTAATTCATAAAGCAAAAAAATTATTGTTTAGGTCTTGTAAAAAAGATGTAAATGTATTAAAATACTATTGTTATGCTGACTTGTTTTCGGCAGATATTTCATTAAGTAAAGGATGAATACAATGGCTAACGAAAAGTCAAAGGCAGAGCAGTACCGCGACGAAAGAAAAGCTCGTATTGCTAAAACTGCCAAAAAGAATGCGCGCAGCATGGAAGCAAGAAACACCGCGAAAAAGGTTGCAAGTAAGGTTATTTCCATTGTGCTTTGCGCTGTAATCGTTTTAGGCGTAGTAGCATTCTCTCTCAACTACTACGGCGCACTTCAGAGAGTTATCAAGCTCGGTTCGGTCGGCTCGGAGCAGTCCGTTACAATCGCCGAATACGAGTATTACTACATGCGTGCTTATAACCAGGTTCGCTATCAGGCTCAGTATTATCAATACTATTACCAGACAAGCAACGGTTATGACCTCTCTCTCACTCCCGAGGAGCAGACTCAGACAACCAAGGACTCCAAAGGTAATGAGATTACATGGGCAGAGAAGCTTCAGAATGATACGATTGAGCTGATTCAGCTCCACAAGGCATATTATAACGAAGCTCTCAAGAAGGGTCTCAAGCTTACAAAGGCTGATGAGGCTTACATTGATAAGCAGATCGAGGATCTTCGCGATGAGGCTAAGAGCGCAGGTTCAAGTTCAAGCTCAAGCTCAGACAGCAAAAACAAGGTAACATATTCACTTAACGCATACCTTCGTAAGGTTTACGGCGGTTCAATCAACGAGAGATTTCTCCGCAAGCAGCTCAAGATTCAGGTTCTTGCTCAGAAATATTTGACCGAGAGAACAGCCGAAATCGCAAAAACCTACGACCAGAAGGATATCGATGCGGAGTACAAGAAGGACACGGCAACATATGATTTTGTAACCTTCAGAGCTTATACCTTCAAGACAACCGAGCTCACTAAGGAAAATAACGAGACAGATGACGCTCTCAAGGCTCGTCAGACGAAGGCTAACGCTGAGGTAAAGAAGAACGCTAACGACTTCTACAATGCCGTTACAAACGAGGCAACCTTCGCCGCCAAGGCAAAGGAGCTCAACAAGGATACGGCTGATTACAATGTTGACGAGGAAACAAAGTATTCAATGCTCAAGAGCACCGCTCAGCAAAGCTTCTCAGAGGATGCGGCTAAGTGGCTCTTTGACAGCTCGACAAAGGAAGGCAGCAAGAAGCTCTTCTCTGATGAAGAAAAAGGTAAGTACATAGTTGTCCTTGCCGTAAAGAAGCCGCATCAGGAGCAGACAGTTACAGCACGCCATATTCTTTTCCTTACAACAGATCAGAGCACAGGCAGTGATCTCTCCGAGGAAGAAATTGCAAAGAAGAAGACCGAGGCTGAGGACGTTCTCAAGAAGTTCAACGAGGGTGATAAGTCAGAGGACAGCTTTGCAGCTCTTGCAAATGAGTACAACGAGGACACAGGCTCAACTTCAAACGGCGGACTTTATGAACACATCTATCCCGGTCAGATGGTAACGGAGTTCAATGATTGGGTGTTTGATGCAAACCGCAAGGCAGGCGACGTCGAGATGGTTAAAACTCAGTACGGCTATCACATCATCTACTTCGTAGCTAAGGACGGCACTGATTACTATGATTCAGCGATCCGTTCTTCAAAGGCAAGTGAGGATATTGAGACAGAGACCAAGGAGCTTCAGGACGGCGACACATATAAGGCATATATCGGTCCGCGTCTTTCAAAATACGCATTGAATAGAGTTTCCAAGAAGATCAAATATCTTGTTGAACTCAGCAATGCCAACTCCTCTTCCTCAGCAAGCTAAGTAATATAATAACCTTTGACCGCTTCATTTATGAGGCGGTCTTTTTTTGCCAAATAGCATGCAAATGTGAACAAATTGTAAATAAAATAATTATTAACAGCAGTCAATAACCGAAAAAGGTTATGGATTGCTGTTTTTTGCGCTTAGATTGAGAGGCAACTCTCACAAAACGGTTAACCGTACAAAAATGAAAGGAAGTTTTTATGGCACTTGAAGAAAAAGAAAAGCTGTTTTGTTTATTCTTTTCTCTGACAAGGGACGCACGAGCCTCTGCAGCCAAGGCAGGCTACGGAATCAAAGCCCGCAAGGTCGGCCCGTCAATGCTTGAGCGCAAGGACATCAAAAAGGAAATCGAGCGGCTTGACAAACTGCGAAACATCAACCGTGACGAGATCATCGCAGGATATCGCCAGCTTGCATTCGGAAATATTTCGGATGCCGTCAGACTGGCATATTCCGACGAAAAGCCGATGCTTGGAACAGAAAAGCTTGACCTTTTCAACGTCAGCGAAATCAAACGTCCTAAGGGCGGCGGTCTCGAGATCAAATTTTTTGACCGTCTCAAAGCACTTGAGCACTTGGAGCAGCTTTGTTCCGGCGGTGATGATGACAGTGCTCTCCCCTTCTACAAGGCGCTTGAAAACAGCGCCGCAAAAGTGAGGAATGATAAGCTTGAGTAGCTCACTTTCATCATTCAGGAATTTTTCCGAAAAACAGCTTCAAGCAATGACATGGTGGTGTGACAGTTCGGACAAGAATTTTTACGACGCTATCATTTGCGACGGTGCTGTACGTTCGGGAAAAACAGTATGTATGTCTCTTTCTTTTATTGCCTGGTCATTTTATGCGTTTTCCGACACGTCATTTGCTATATGCGGGAAAACCATAGCATCGTTAAAAAGGAATGTAATTGTTCCTTTAAATTCAATTTTGGCTTCCCTCGGTTTTTCAATGAAGCTTAAATCGTCGCAAAACTATATTGAAATGACCTACAAGGACAGAGTAAACCGTTTTTACCTTTTCGGCGGAAAAGATGAAGGTTCGGCGGCTTTGATTCAGGGTATGACGCTCGGCGGAGTTCTGCTCGATGAGGTGGCTCTTATGCCGCGGTCGTTTGTTGAGCAGGCAATCGCAAGATGTTCGCTTGACGGCTCAAAGCTGTGGTTCAACTGCAACCCGGAGCATCCTATGCACTGGTTCTACCGTGAATGGATACTAAAGGCAAAGCAGAAGAACTGCCTCTATCTTCATTTTACAATGCGTGACAATCCGTCTTTGACGGAAAAGATAATCCGACGCTATGAAAGCCTTTACTCGGGTGCTTTCTACAAAAGATTTGTCGAGGGCAAATGGGTCGCGGCTCAGGGCGTTGTTTATCCTATGTTCAGCGAGGAAATCCATGTCACTGTCCCTCCCGAAACCGATCGGTTCACACGATTTTTCATCTCCTGCGATTACGGCACGGTCAATCCGTGTTCGTTCGGTCTATGGGGCGAATATGAAAAGAAATGGTACCGAATACGTGAATACTACTATGATTCACGCAAAATAGGCGAGCAAAGGACAGACGCCGAGCATTATGAGGAGCTTGAAAAGCTTGCCGATGATCTCAGAATTGAATCGGTCATCGTTGACCCATCGGCAGCAAGCTTTATTCAATGCATCCGCAGAAAAGGACGTTTCACGGTGATACCTGCGAAGAATGATGTCGTTGACGGTATCAGGCAGGTATCCGATGCTCTCAAGCAACGGGTGATATATTTTTCGCCCGAATGCAAGGACACGCTCCGT
>OQVS01002575.1_pt1 | contig 11384 bp, 8 predicted proteins | sample 1691601 | NCBI WGS metagenome assembly OQVS01 (sample SAMN03418268, study PRJEB22391) | human gut metagenome | biome: human-gut; feature: organic feature; material: feces | host: Homo sapiens | place: Tanzania | collected 2013-01 | reverse complement strand
CGGAAGCCCCAGGGTGTCGCTTCGCTTGCCCTGGGCTATGTGCTCCATTGGGCTTTCAGCCCGCACTTGTTAAATCCGAAAATTGGATTACGTATCTTATCTTTCAGGCCTTAATAGTGTAGAGCATACTTACTTGTTTACCTATCAACCCGTTACCGCGTCACCCAAGAATTTATATTGCCCATGTCCAACGGACTTAAAATAATCATAGGCTACATCATGCTCACCGCAGCGCTCTGTGCTTCGGTGGGCTTTGTTGTAAAATCGGCACGCTCGGTGTATGACATTTCACACGCCGAGCAAACCGTCATGTTGCAGCGCCGGGCCACCGACCGCCTGCTCACCAGTCTGCTCAACGCTGGCACGCAAGCCGAAACGGCCACCTTGCAGTATGCCGACAACCGTGAACTCAAACGCTACTTGCAGGCCAATGCCGAAACCGACTCGGCACTGCTGCGCGTAAAGCGGCTCTGCACCGACACCACCCAACGGCTGCGGCTTGACACACTGCAGGCGCTGATAAACTATCGCTGCAGCGGTACGCTCGACCTGATAGATGCCTTGCGCAAGGAAAATAAGCAAGGTTCCTCGCTGCAACAACAAATCAAGGCGCTGAAGCAAAGCGACAAACCCGTGCAGATGCAGGTGGAGGTGCCCGTGGTTGAACGGGGAGAGCAGATTGTGATAGAGCGTCGCAAAAAAGGCTTTTTCCGCCGTTTGGGCGATGCCTTCCGCCGTGCCAAGGACGACACGGTGCACACGTCCGTTACGCAGAACGAACACGTGCGCCACGACACCACACGCACCAACGTCAATCTGGGCGACACCCTGGCCGGCATACTCAGCACCCTGCACAACGACATGGCCAACAAGTCGGCCGCACAGCAGCACCGCATCTACAAAAAGTCTGACAAACTGCGCAACGCATCGGCACAGCTGTCGGCACAAATATCGCGCACCATCGACAATTTTACCACCAGCCAGCAGCAACAGCTCAAGCAAGCCACGCTGCACGAACAGGCACGCCGCACGGGGGCCGCGTGGCAGTTGGGCATGTTGGCCCTTGCCACCACCTTGCTGTCGGCCATACTCTTTGTGTGGCTGTGGCGCGACATGAAGCGGGCCAACCGCTATCGCAAGGCCCTTGAGGTGGCCAAAACAAAGGCCGAAACGCTGATGCAGCGGCGCGAGCAGCTGCTGCTCACCATATCGCACGACATCAAGGCCCCCATCAACACCATATTGGGCTATCTGCACATGCTCACCCCGGCGGCAGCCAATGCGCGCTCCTACGAGGCCATCGGCGCATCGGCCACGCACCTGAAGCGTCTTGTAGCCGACCTGCTCGACTATCACAAACTCGAGGCGGGGGGCATTGCGCTGACGTGCGACACCATCAATGTATACACCTATATAGATAATATAGTGCGCGCTTTCACCCCGCTGGCACAAGCCAAGCAGCTCGCGTTCAATGCCAATGTGCAAGTGCCGTCCACACTCAGCATCAGTACCGATGCCTACCGCCTGCGGCAAATTGTCGAGAACTTGTTGAGCAATGCCATCAAATACACCCAACAGGGCAATGTGAACCTTGATGCACATTACAACGCAACCGCCCACCAGCTCACCCTCAGCGTGAGCGACACGGGCTGCGGTATGACGCGGTACGACCTTGACCGCATATTCGAGCCCTTCACACGTGTAAAGGGGAGTGAGGGGCGCGGGGGTGTAAAGGGGCGATTATACTACTCTTCCATAGAGGTCGAACTCCTCGCTGGAGGTGATTTCTACATCGTAGAAACAACCGGTGCGGAGAGTTTTGTCGTCGGCCTTGATGAGCACCTCTGGGTCAACCTCAGGCGAGCAGAACTCGGTGCGTCCGATATAGTAGTCGCCCTCTTTGCGGTCGATGATGACTTTCAAAACCTTGCCCACCTTCTCGGCTTCGATCTCAGCGCTGATACGCTGCTGAATAGCCATGAGCTTGCTCAAGCGTGCCTGCTTTACCTCATCAGGAACATCGTCGACAAGATGGTCGGCGCTATAAGTGCCCTCTTCGGCAGAATAAGCGAAGGCTCCCATACGTTCGAATCGTGCCCACTTGACGAAGTCGACAAGCTCTTGGAAGTCTTCTTCTGTTTCGCCAGGGAAGCCAACGAGCAAGGTGGTGCGAATATGGATGCCAGGAACAGCTTTGCGCATGGCAGCAATGAGATCCATGGTATCTTGCTTGCTGACGTGGCGATGCATGGCTGTGAGCATGTGGTCGGAGATGTGCTGAAGTGCAATATCGATGTATTTGCAGACATTCTTCTTTTGCTTCATAACATCGAGGAGTTCCATAGGGAACTGGTTAGGATAAGCATAATGGAGACGAATCCACTTGACGCCCTTGATGTCTGCCATGTCGGAAATAAGGTCGGCAATATGGCGTTTGCCGTCGATGTCGACACCATAATAGGTGAGCTCTTGAGCAATGACCTGGAATTCTTTCACACCCTCGGCAACCATGCGTTCTACTTCGGCAAGAATCTCTTGCTTTGGTCGGCTGATGTGTTTGCCGGTGATAAGAGGAATGGCGCAATAAGCACAATGGCGGTCGCAGCCCTCGCTGATTTTGAGGTAGGCATAATGGCGTGGTGTGGTGAGATGGCGGACGCCATTGCACGAAGGCACCTCGGCTTTACCCAGTTCTGTGAGCAACTGCTTATAGTTGAATTTGCCATAGTATTTGTCGACCTCAGGGATTTCGGCTTCGAGCTCGTCTTTGTATCGCTGCGAGAGACAACCCATGACGTAGAGCTTGTTGAGTTTGCCTTCGGTTTTACGCTGAGCAAACTCAAGGATGGTGTTGATGCTCTCTTCTTTAGCATCGCCAATGAATCCGCACGTGTTGATGACAGCGATTTCGCCCTGTGGACGATTAGAATCGTGGACGCAATGATAGCCGTTGGCTTCGAACTGCTTCATGAGCAGCTCGCTGTCGACGAGATTCTTAGAGCATCCAAGAGTAATAAAGTCTATCTGATTTTTCTTCATTGCAAAGTTTAGTTGTTAAAGAGCGAATCTACGAACTCGCGCTTATTGAACAGCTGGAGGTCTTCCATTTTTTCGCCAAGACCAATGTATTTAACAGGTACTTTGAGCTGATCGCTGATGCCAACCACCACTCCACCCTTGGCTGTGCCATCGAGCTTGGTGATGGCGAGAGATGTGATTTGGGTGACAGCAGCAAACTGCTTAGCCTGTTCGAAAGCATTCTGACCAGTAGAGCCATCGAGCACGAGCATAACCTCATCAGGAGCCTCAGGAAGAACCTTTTTCATAACATCCTTAATCTTCTTGAGCTCGTTCATGAGTCCAACCTTATTGTGCAAACGACCGGCAGTATCAATCAATACCACGTCGGCACCATTGGCTTTAGCACTCTGCAGAGTATCGAAAGCAACGGAAGCAGGGTCGGACCCCATCTGTTGCTTAACAACAGGCACTCCTACCCTTTCGCCCCAAATGCAAAGTTGCTCAACAGCAGCTGCGCGGAAGGTATCGGCAGCACCGAGATAAACCTTTTTGCCAGCATTCTTGAACTGATAAGCAAGTTTGCCGATGGTAGTGGTTTTGCCAACACCATTTACACCCACAACGAGTATAACGTAAGGTTTATGGTCGGCAGGGAGATCCCAATTATCGTTATCCTCAGTATGGTTTTCGCTCAAAAGAGACGCAATCTCGTCGCGAAGAATGCCATTGAGCTCGGAAGTTGAAACATACTTATCGCGAGCCACACGCTCCTCGATACGCTCAATGATTTTCAAGGTGGTATCAACGCCGACATCGCTGGTGATAAGGACTTCTTCGAGGTTGTCGAGCACATCGTCGTCGACTTTAGACTTACCAGCAATAGCACGTGTCAACTTAGAAAAAACACTCTGCTTGGTCTTCTCAAGACCCTGATCGAGAGTCTCCTTCTTTTTCTTGTTAAATAAGCCAAATATTCCCATATACTATAAATTTGGTACAAAATTATACAAAAAACACGACATATCAAAACTAATCAGTTGATTTTTGCGTATTTACATCACTCTAACCACTCTAATGCCTGTCTGCGATTTCTGAGAAAGCATGTAATCGCGGAATAGTTTTGATTCGACCACAACCTTATGGCGAAGCTGAGAGGCATTGAGAAGATGGAGTCCGTCTTTATGCCAAACGGCGATTCCTATATGGCTGGTATCTAACCCCTTCTTACTGGTGAGCATAACGAGGATATCGCCATCGTGGATGGTGCGACGGAGCAACGAGGAGTTGTCGATGGAGCGTTTGGGGATGTAGCGAAACTTGCGACCGTTTAGAGCTTTTTCGCCTGCTCTGACCTCGGCAATGGCAGACTTATTACCCTTGAGCATCGGATAAAGATCGACATGGGTGGTCATGAAATCGATGTTGAGGGTTTGCAGCGCTGTGAAAGGTTTGGAAGCCGAGGTGACCTCTTTGACAAAGCCAAGCGAAGAATTGTCGTCTATCCATTGGGTGAAATAATGCAGGCGAGAAGGGTAAGATACCCTACCCTGACGATAGCGCACAAGGCGCAGATAGTGGCAATAGTCGGCAAAGGACGTTTTGCCATTCTTGGCGCAGAGAGTAAGTGCAAGAGTGGTTTCGACAAAGGTGGTGCAGTCGAGCTGACGGAGGTTGACGATTAATCGTTCGGTATTGTTGCGCTCGAGAGTTTTAGCCACATAGGGCACGCCACAGAACTGTTTGCCAAAATAGGTCATCCAATTGGTGGACGATTTTAGGCGAGAGGCTTCGCGCAGAAGTTTGACAACCTTTGTTGAGTCTGCTTTACTATAATCGACATCAGCCAAGGAATAAGAACAAGCCTTTGGAGAAACCTTGGTGAAGGAATAAGCCTTAGGAGCGGTAAGCAGAAAAAAGAGAAATAAAAAAGAATAGATACGAGTCATTGGAATTACCAAAAATTAAATCCTATATAAACATTCACGCTACCAAAGATGGTGTTGGTGCGGAACTGTTTTTTCTTATAGTTATAAGTATGGAAGATGGCACTTGCACCATAATACCAGCGCATGTTGTTCCACACAAGTCCGAGGCGAGCAACACCATCAAGATTAATATTCTTGAAATCGAAATCGCGAAGGAAGGTGCCGCTATTGGCAACATCGGCTTTGGCTCGCTTGTAGCTGACGGCCAGCGAGAGCGAGGCATCAAAGAGCCAGTTGCGAGCAAACACCCAGTTGTAAGCATAGCCGCCCGAAATGGAATAATCAATGAATTCAGCCTTATCGAATCGAAGGGCAGAATCAATCTTTGTGGTTGCTATTTCGGTGCCCAGTTTGTCTTCGGCAAGACGTTGGAGTTTGGTCCAATCAATGTCGATGGAATGCTTGGTATAGCCAATGCCAACGAGTGGACTGCCAGCAGAGCGACGCTGAATGGTGCTCTGGCTGTAAGCAGCTGGATATGAGAACTTTTTGTGATTAAAGATATAGTAAAGATTAAAACCCTTGATACTTGCTTTGAAGCCATCGAAACTTATGTCATTCATGGCACGAGTATCAACATCGTTGCCAAGATGCATGGAGCGAATTTTGTAGTTATCACCAGTTTTGCGATAGAACAAGTCGACGCCAATCTGATTGCTATAGAGCGAGAGGTCGAAATCCTGGCGATTGTCGCTGCCACGAAGGTGGGTGAAGTCGACGGTGTAGCCAAGGAAAATCCATTGCCAACCAATATAAGGTCCAATCTTATAAGATGGTTCGGGAGCGAAGTCGATGGTTTGTCCGCTCTTGCTAATAAGCTCGTAGCGCTCGAAGGTGTTGGTGTTTTGAAGCATAGCCGTGAAATTATACTTCTGCTTCTCGATATAGTTAGTATCTACACGCGAAAAATCCTTCAGTTTATCATGCAGACGACGCAGAAAACCCTTCTTCTTTTTCATCACAGGCGCTGGCAAAATTTCTGCCGACGCTGGCAAACTATCGACAATAGCGATAGTTGCAACGCTGTCTGTAGCATTGCCTGAATCATGGTGTGCAAAGACAGAAAACGGAAAGCACACCAACAAAGACAGCAAACAAAGAAGGATGGAGTATTTCTTCATCGACAATTAGTATTTGCCTAATATTCTGTCCATTACCCAATTTACAGGAGTAGCACTAACGCTGGTACACTCGCAAACGCCAATACCCTGAAGATGGCGAGTGACCTCGGTGATTATTGGTAGCTGAACATAAGGAGGATTTGGCACCGTGATACGTTTGTCGCCCTCGCTTGTGACAAGATGGATTGGGTCGTAGTTGAATACAGAGAACGACACCATGCCCTTTTCGCCGATGACCTCGATGCGGTCTTCCTTGGCACTATCATGACCAACAAAGCACCAGCTGCCAGAGCCTGGCAACCCGTTTTGGAACATGAAAGCTGCCGAAATAGTGTCTTCGGCTTTATACAGGTTGGCACGGTTGGCATAATAGCCATGAGCACGAGTGATAACGCCAAAGATATGTTGCAAGAGGTCGAGCTGATGAGGAGCAAGATCGTAGAAATAACCACCACCGGCAATGTCGGGCTGCAATCGCCAAGGCAGCTTATCGGGAGTATTATAGTCAAGGTCGCGAGGAGGTACAGAGAAGCGAACCTGTACATTTATGACCTTGCCTATTACGCCCTCGTCGATAATCTGTTTTACACGCTGGAAATATGGCAGATAACGACGATAGTAGGCAACGAAACAAGGCACTCCCGTTTGTTCAGAGATACGGTTGATGCGGATGCAGTCTTCATAGCTTGCCGCCAAAGGCTTTTCTACATACACAGGTTTGCCTGCCCTCATAGCCATAATAGCAAAGGTGGCATGGCTTGAAGGAGGAGTGGCAATATAAATGGCATTTACGTCAGGGTCGTCGATAAGCGACTGAGCATCCTTATACCATTTGCGGATGTGGTGGCGCTCAGCATACGAGCGAGCCTTTTGCTCCGAACGACTCATCACGGCTACTACCTGCGAGCCTTCGATACTATTGAAAGCAGGGCCAGACTTTTTCTCTGTAACCTCGCCACATCCTATAAATCCCCAATTTATCTGTTTCATACTTGCGTTTTATTTGCCCACAAAATTACAAAAAACTATTCATTTATCTATCCAAATATGTTTTTTTTATTAACTTTGCAGAAAATACACAATATTAAATATGGAAATAACAAAGTCGGAATACGTAATCTCCGCCCCTAACGTGAATATGTGCCCTAAGGACACTAAGCCTGAATATGCTTTCATAGGCCGTTCGAACGTAGGAAAATCAAGTTTGATAAACATGCTGTGTCGCCATAAAGGATTGGCCAAGACATCAGCAACTCCAGGAAAGACACTCCTGATAAACCATTTCATCATAAACAACCAATGGTATTTGGTGGACTTGCCAGGCTACGGATATGCTAAGCGCTCGAAGAGTGTGCAGAAGAAGTTGGAGCAGATGATTTCGGGATACATTTTGCAACGCGAACAGCTGATAAACCTGTTTGTGCTTATCGACGTGCGCCACGACCAACAGAAGATAGACCGCGAATTTATAGACTGGTTGGGCGAAAGCGGTGTGCCTTTCTCTATCATCTTCACTAAAGCCGACAAGGTGAGCATGCCTAAGGCAAGGGAGAATGCCAAGAAATGGATGGATGCGCTGAAGGATACTTGGGAGGAGCTTCCACCTTATTTTATCACTTCGAGCGAGAAAGCCATTGGACGCGACGAAGTGTTGGATTATGTAGAAAGCATAAATAAAACGCTGGAATAAGAATCATGGCAACACAAACTCCATTTCTCGATGTGCAACATCTGACCAAGAGTTTTGGTGCAGATGTGCTATTCGACGACATTTCTTTTTCTATAGCAGAAGGACAGAAGGTTGGTCTTGTAGCCAAAAACGGTACGGGCAAGACTACCCTACTCTCTGTATTGACAGGAAAAGAAGGTCACGACAGCGGTGACATTATTTATCGCAACGACATAAAGATAGGATACCTTGAGCAAACACCTAAGTTCGACCCCAACGAGTCGGTGCTGGATGCTTGCTTTAACCATCATGGCGACCCCGAAAAGGTGTTGAAGGCCAAGCAGGTGTTGACACAGCTGAAGATTAAAGACCTGGAGCAACCTATGGGACAGCTATCAGGAGGACAGCAGAAGCGTGTGGCATTAGCGAATGTGCTAATCACAGAGCCCGACTTCATAATGCTGGATGAGCCTACCAACCACCTTGACCTCGACATGATAGAATGGTTGGAGGGCTTTCTGAATCGTGGCAACAAGACGTTGCTTATGGTTACTCACGACCGATTCTTCTTAGACCGTGTGTGCAATATCATCTTGGAACTCGATGATCGCACAATTTATCAATATCGTGGCAACTATGCTTACTATCTGGAAAAACGACAGGAGCGTATAGACAACCGCAGAGCTGAGATTGCAAGAGCAAACAACCTTTATCGCACAGAGCTGGAGTGGATGCGACGTATGCCACAGGCTCGCGGACATAAGGCAAGATATCGTGAGGAAGCTTTCTACGACTTGGAGCGTGTGGCAAAACAGCGCATCGAGGAACGACAGATTCGACTGAAGGCAAGCAATGTGTATATTGGCTCTAAGATTTTTGAATGCCAATATGTGTCGAAATCATTCAACGATAGCGACCACGAGGTGGTGATACTGAAGGATTTCTATTACAACTTCGCACGATTTGAGAAGATGGGTATCGTAGGCAACAACGGTACGGGAAAGTCGACTTTTATAAAAATGCTGCTTGGACAGGTGGCTCCGGATAGTGGACGATTCGATATCGGTGACACTGTGAGGTTTGGATATTTCTCGCAAGAGGGATTGAAGTTTGACGACCAACAGAAGGTTATCGATGTGATAAAGGATATTGCGGAATACATCGACCTGGGTTCGGGCAGACACATGACGGCAGCACAATTTCTGCAGTATTTCATGTTCACACCTCAGCAACAGCAGAACTATGTGTATAAGCTCAGCGGTGGCGAACGAAGAAAGCTGTATCTGTGTACGGTGTTGATGAAGAATCCAAACTTCCTTGTGCTTGATGAGCCAACCAACGACCTTGACATTCAGACTCTGCAGGTGTTGGAAGAATATTTGCAGGATTTCCCTGGTTGCGTAATCGTGGTGAGCCACGACCGCTATTTCATGGATAAGGTGGTAGACCATTTGTTGGTTTTCAAGGGCGAAGGCGAGATTAAGGATTTCCCTGGCAACTACACACAATATCGCGAATGGCAGAAGTTGCAGACTAAAGAGGAGGCTGAAAAGACACCTAAGGCTGAGGCAAAGGTGGCTAAGAAGCCAACAAACAGCAATAACACCACAGAGCGCAAGAAGCTGTCGTTTAAGGAGAAGAGAGAGTTTGAGCAACTGGAAAAAGACATCGAACAGCTGGAAACAGAGAAGAAAGCCATAGAAGAGGCTCTAAGCTCGGGAACGATAAGCGTAGAAGAAATAACAGAAAAAAGTATACGACTGCCTAAACTGCAGGAAGAGCTCGACGAGAAGACAATGCGCTGGCTCGAACTGTCGGAAAGGGCATAAAAAGAATAGCATTATGAAAACAACACCAGTGCTGCTGCTCACAGGATATCTTGGCAGCGGCAAAACTACTTTGGTAAACAGGATTCTAACAAACAAACGCGGTATTAAGTTTGCTGTTATCGTCAACGATATCGGCGAAGTGAATATTGATGCCGACTTGATTCAGAAAGGTGGCGTAGTAGACCAAAAAGACGACTCGCTGATGGCTCTGCAGAATGGCTGCATTTGCTGTACGCTGAAGATGGACCTCGTGGGTCAGCTTCGCGACATCACCAATATGGAGCGTTTCGACTACATAGTTATCGAGGCAAGCGGAATCTGCGAGCCTGCACCTATTGCACAGACCATTTGCTCGTACCCTTCGATGGGACCAGAATTCATACAGCATGGCATTGCGAAGCTCGACTGCATAGTAACTGTGGTGGATGCTCTGCGTATGCTCGACGAATTTGATGGCGGAAACGACCTACTGAAAAAGAATCTTGAGGAAGACGACATCGAGAACTTGCTGATAGAACAGATAGAATTCTGCAACATGATTCTTCTGAATAAAGCAAGCGAGGTTTCGCCTGCCGACCGCGAAAAGCTTCATCAGATTATTCGTGGTTTGCAGCCAAAGGCTGAAATCATAGATTGCGACTATGGAGATGTAGACCTCGACAAGATTATCAATACCAACATGTTTGACTTCAACTCAGTAGCAACTTCAGCAACATGGATTAGCGAGATTGAAAAGCATCACGATGATGAGGAGGAGGAGGATGAACACGATCATCATCATCACGAACATGAGGATGAGCACGAGCATCATCATCACGACCATCATGACCACGACCACGAACATGAGGATGAGCACGAACACCATCATCATCACCATCATCATGACCACGACCACGAAGGTGGCGAAGTTGAGGAGTATGGTATTGGCACATTTGTATACTATCGTAGACAGCCAATGTATCTTGGCAGATTCGACGACTTCGTAGCTCGCTTATGGCCAAAGAATATAATTCGCTGTAAGGGAATCTGCTATTTCAACGATGAGCAGCAGACTTGCTACTTGTTTGAACAGGCAGGACGACAGGTGAAACTAACAAATGCAGGACAATGGTATGCGACAATGCCTGCAGACGAATTGGCAGACCTTATGAAACGTGAACCAGGATTGGTGCGCGACTGGGATGAGCGCTACGGTGACCGCATGCAGAAGCTTGTGTTTATCGGTCAGAAACTCGATAAGCAAGCCATCACCGACATGCTCGACGCTTGCTTGGTAAAAGAATAAAAATGATATAAATAATGAATGCTTAATGCCGCTGATTGTGGCTTAGGCATTCATGCTCTTATAACAAATATATGAAGACAGAATACGAGAAGATGCTCGCTGGCGAAGAATATTTTGCTGCCGACGAAGAACTTATTGTGTTGCTTAATGAATGTAAGGACGCTTGCTGGGAATACAACCAGATACGCCCAACGAAGTTGAAAGAGCGAAACGAGAAGATACAGCAAATTCTTGGTAAGAGCGATGACGACACCTTCGTAAACCAGCCATTCTATTGCGACTATGGAAAGCATATTCGCGTAGGCAAAAGATTCTTTGCCAACTTCAACCTCGTAGTGCTCGATGAGGCTTACGTAACTATTGGCGACGACTGCTTCATCGGCCCTAACGTGAGCATCTATACAGCTTGCCACAGTACTGACCCAACGGAACGCAACTCTCGCAACGAATGGGCACGACCTGTAACTATAGGCA
>OQVS01002574.1_pt1 | contig 11387 bp, 11 predicted proteins | sample 1691601 | NCBI WGS metagenome assembly OQVS01 (sample SAMN03418268, study PRJEB22391) | human gut metagenome | biome: human-gut; feature: organic feature; material: feces | host: Homo sapiens | place: Tanzania | collected 2013-01 | reverse complement strand
CTTAGCCTTATCCAGCAGATCCTGCTTAGAAAGCACCGAAATCAGCTTGATTGCCAAGCAAGTTTTTTGGAAATTCAACTTTTCCGCTGCCGTAAAGTTGACGTACTCTGTTGTGCGCTCCACAGTCTTCTCTGCCTGTGCAACCAGCCGCAAATAAACATCATACAACTGCTGCAGCTCGTCCTGCACGCTCTTGGACAAAAGTGCGAGCCGTTTCAGCTCGATCTCAATGTCTTGCATCTTGCCAACAGCCTTAAACGTCTGGTACTCAATATCCTTAGCATTTTCCAGAACTTTATTTCCCTTAATATTAAAAAGAATTCCTTCAACCATAAGAAGCGGTGCAGCTGTCAATCCTGTCAACACCGCCTGACCGCCTGCCATTCCAAGGCCACCTGCACTTAACGCACCACCACCCAGCTGAGCCAATTTTGCGCTTGTTGCTGCAGCACCAGAAAGAGAGGAAATAGCCGTACCCGTTGAAGCAAAGATAGCCATACTTGTTGCGCCGCTTTGCGCTGCAAATCCAGCCAGCATACCTACTGCATAACCTGTTGCACCGGTTTGCATCGCTTCCTTTATGCCTATTCCAAGGGTGCGAAATTCGCTCAAATCTTCCGGAGTTATCGACAAATCTCCTTCCAGCGCAACTTCACCGTTCGAGTTTGGAGGAAGTTTTACCTTACTGTACATCTCACAGAATCTTGGATAACCTTCCCCCCAAGCCTTGAGTTTGAGCTGTCCAAGCTCAGCTAATCGTTTGTTGGTCTCGTCTTGAGTGGTTTCCAGCTTTTTTCTTTCATTATTATAAAGACTCTGCGATTCATTTTTGATTTTAGAAGCCTTAGCACGTTTATTTGCGCCAGAGGCTGCATTCGCAGCACCTACTGCGCCCGTTGTCGCAATTGTACCAACGGCAGTGGCTCCCGCTGTTCCCGCAGTTGTTCCTGCGACCGCCGCAATATTTGCCGCAACACCACCAATAATTGGAGCTGCTTCTACTGCCGTAGCTGCCGCTCCAATACCAGCACCAACTGCCCCCATCGCACCTGTAACGGCAGTTCCAACTGCTGTGGATGCTGCAGCGGTTCCAACAGCGGCTACCGTTCCGCCCACTGCTGTTGCCGCTGAAACGACTGCTCCACCTACAGCTGTAGATGCAGCTGCTGTACCTGCTGCGGCAACAGCTCCACCAACCGCAGTTGCTGCACCGGCAGCTAATGCGCCTGCACCTGCTGCAGCAGTTCCCACGCCAGCAGCCACGGTTGCCGCTGCTCCGGCAGCAGCGGCTGCTCCAGCGGCTCCTACTGCGGCAGCTGCGGGCAATACAACGGGAGCCGCAACCACTGCCACTGCACCTGCGGCGACTGCTGCAAAAATTTTACCAAGTCCCATAATTGATTTTCTCCTTTTTATCAATCCTCAACCAGCATGTCACCCTGTTTTTTCCACTCAATTCCATCCTGTACCCATTTTTCAAGTGCATAGACACGTTCCGACTCTACGCCAAACTCTTTTGCCAGCTTCATAATTTCTTTTTGCTCACACTCGGAGTAATCATTATCGACCATACAGAGCTGCAACGCCTCCCGCAAAAAGCAGAGAGCTTCTTGCCGAGATGCAAATGTCAGAGGGATTTCCTCTGTCTGCGTCATTACAGCTGGCAGGATTGCAATATCATTTTCCGGAATTCCAAGCCCCCGTGCCGCATCAATAAAAAATGTCTGCTCTTTCGGGCTGATTTCACCATCCGCTTTGGAAATCCGAATCAGCCCCTTGACAAAGTTCATTTTTGCATTGCCCGTCGTAAAAAGCTGTTCATAATACATTTTTCTTGCCTCCTTAAAGTTCCAGAACGAAGGTATCATCCATCATCTTTTCCTCAAATTCTTCGCTGCTATGGAATTGCATCTCCACCCCCATTTCATCCAGCTTTTGATAAATTTGCTCATTATCATTTGGGGGGATCACGTACAGCGTATAGAGAATATGCATCTAATATTTTATTATTCTATGAAGTGGCAAGTTGGGCTCATGATAAAGGAATAGTGAAGTTCCACTTGGGTGGTGGGATGGAACCAGATGATAGTTTATTCGAGTTTAAAAAGCAATTTAATAAGCACGGTAGAGCACCGTTTGTTGTTGGACGAACAATATTTGATAAAGAAGCATATGATTTCTTGTTAAATGTGCGAGAAAAAAATGAGGAATCCTTTGATAGAAATAATGGCTTTATGATTCAGTACAGGAGGTAGCGTAGATGCGGACTTGTATAATAGCTGAAGCTGGAGTAAACCACAACGGTGATGTTGCTATAGCCAAAAAACTTTGTATGGCAGCAAAAAAAGCTGGAGCAGACATTGTAAAATTTCAGACCTGGATAACTGAAAAGATTATTACTCAGAACGTGAAACAAGCTGATTATCAGGCTGAAAACACAGGCAGTAATCAATCACAGTTTGATATGCTGAAAAAACTGGAATTATCCTATGATGATTTTAGGGAAATAAAAAAATACTGTGATGAAATAGGAATAACATTTGCCTCGACAGCAGATGAACAAGATAGCCTTGATTTTTTAGTGGATTTAGGAATTCCTTTTATAAAGATTGGTTCTGGAGATATAGGTAATATTCCGTATTTAAGATATATGGGGACAAAGAAAATGCCTGTTATTCTCAGTACAGGTATGAGTACGTTAGGCGATGTGGAAATTTCAATTCAAGCTCTTAGGGAGGGTGGAGCAGAAAATATAAAATTATTGCATTGCACGACAAATTATCCATGTCCTTATAATGATGTTAATCTGAAAGCAATGGACACATTAAAGACAGCCTTTGGCTTAGACGTAGGTTATTCTGATCATACAGAAGGTATAGAGGTGGCTATAGCTGCGGTTGCTAGAGGAGCTACTATTATAGAGAAACATTTTACCTTGGATAAGAATATGGACGGTCCGGACCATAAAGCTAGCATGGAACCAGATGAATTTAGATGTATGGTAGATTGTATAAGGCATATAGAATCAGCTATAGGAGATGGTCAAAAGATACCAACTAAGACAGAAGATGAAATATCTAAAGTAGTTTTAAAACGTATTGTAGCCAGTAGGGAGATAATGCTTGGCAACTTGATAACGGAAGCAGATATTTGCGTGAAACGCAACGATGCTGGATTGCCTGCGAAGGTATGGGATTTTGTGGTTGGTACAAAAGCTAATAAATATTACAAAGTTGACGAAGGAATTGGATTCTAATATGTACGACATATGTGTAGTGACAGGCACAAGAGCCGAGTATGGCTTGTTAAGGCCATTGCTGTTTAGATTAAATAAAAGTGAACTAGTAGATCTAAAACTAGTTGTTACAGGTAGCCATTTAAGTGAAAATTTTGGAAATACTCAGGATGAAATCATAGCAGATGGATTTGATATATATAAAAAACTATTTATTCCACTGGATGATGATAGTAAGTTGGGAATGACTATTTCTGCCAGTGTAGAAATGCAATGTGCAGCAAAATTGTTTAGTACATATACACCTGATGCGGTTGTATTGTTAGGAGATAGATATGAGATTTTATCTGTAGCATTAGCGGCATTTTTTGCAGGCATACCAGTAATTCATATTTCTGGTGGAGATATTACAGAAGGGGCTGTAGATAATGTTATCAGGCATTGTCTGACAAAAATAAGTGCACTGCACTTTCCAGGATGTATGGATTCTGCAAAAAGAATTATACAAATGGGAGAACAACCTAATATTGTATTTAATTTTGGCGAGCTTGGGGTGGAAAACTGTTTAAAAACTAAACTAATGTCTCGTCAAGAGTTAGCTACAAATTTGGATGTTAAATTTGTAAATGGTAAATATTCTGTAGTAACATTTCATCCTGTAACAATGGAAGATAATACAGCAGAAGAACAGGTCTATGAATTGATAAAGGCGATGAATAGTTTTGAAGATATGTCATATATTATTACTTTAGCAAATGCAGATTCTGGAGGCAGGGTGATTAATGAAATTTGGAATCAGGAAAAAGATAAACATTCTAATTGGTTAGTTATTTCTTCTCTAGGGTTAGTTAGATATTTGACAGCCGTAAAATATGCCAAATTGATCATCGGTAATTCATCTAGTGGTATTATAGAGGCGCCATCTTTAGGAACACCTACTATAAATATTGGTGATAGGCAAAAAGGACGAATGATGGCTGAGAGTGTTATTTGTTGTGGTCCCCATTGCAAGGATATAGTTAATGCGATGAGGAAAGGAGCAGAAGCTGATTTTCAGAAGATGTCATTGCATGTGAAATCTCCTTTTGGTGATGGAACTACATCAGAGCGGATTATGGAGAAAATTTTAGCGTTTCTATCTGATAAAAACAAAAGTAGAGAAAAACATTTTTATGATATAGATTTTTCAATTTAGACAAGGTGTGTAATATGAATAATATAGCAATTATTCCAGCAAGAAGTGGATCAAAAGGTTTACCAGACAAAAATATATTAGATTTAAATGGACAGCCATTGATGTATTACACTATAAACGCAGCTCTGGAATCAGGATGTTTTGATACAGTTATGGTATCTACAGATTCAGAAAAATATGCAGATATTGCAAAATCATGTGGTGCGGAAGTTCCGTTTTTGCGATCAGAAGAACTATCTGGTGATACAGCTGGGAGTTGGGATGTAGTGCGGGAGGTTTTAACACAATATAAAGTTATGGGAAATAGCTTTGATTATGTTGCGCTTATGCAGCCAACATCGCCATTGAGAAATGCTGAAGATATAAAAAATGCCTTTAAAATGTTATCAAGGGATAATGTTCATACTGTTGTATCGGTAACAGAGGTGGAGCATCCAGTGCAATGGTGTTTTACTATGTCAGAAAGTGGATCTATGAAAACATATGCCGAGTCACCGTATAATCAGATGCGTCGTCAAGATCTTGAAGCACACTATAGGGAAAATGGTGCTATTTATATTGTTAATGCATCTAAAATATTGAATAGGGATTATAACTATTATGGAGATAATTGCTATGGATATGTAATGCCAGGAGAAAGGTCGATAGATATAGATTGTAAAGAGGATTTGGTGTTTGCTGGTATTTATAAAAATATGCATAAATAGTATGTTTGAAAAAAAATATATATAGTAATACTGATTATTGATGTAGTTTATAGTATGAGGTTGTACATTTATGAAGATAATTTGCGAGAATGATTGTCAGTTTAAGCCAGAATTTGAATACATATTATCTGTTGTATTAGATGATTTCTTAGGCTTGGAGTATGAGGTATCATATGCTCCATATTGTATGGGGATTTGCATAGAGCATGATGGAAATAGATTAATAATTGATGATACTTTTTTTAGAATACCTAAAGATTTATATCTTACTAGGGAAAGTCTGCCAAAGCAGCCATTAAATGTATGGCCTGTTTTAGATGCAGAATTGAGCAGCCTTTTTGTAGAAAATCATATTCCAATTATATACGGAAAAAAATTGGAATGTGGAGAATATCTATTCATTAATAGCAATGAAATACATATAGGAATAGATATTTTTGGCAGTTCATTTTTTATGCTAACTAGGTATGAGGAGTATGTAAAAAAAGAGAGAAGAGATTATGATCAATTTTCCGCAAAGGATTCCATTGCTTATCAAGAAGGTTTTTTGGAACGACCTATTATAAACGAGTATGTTGAGCTATTATGGTGGTGCATAAATAGACTTTGGCCAGGGCTAAAAAGAAAAAAAAGAGAATATAAATTTATTCCTACGCATGATGTTGATAGACCAAGTGCATTATTGGGCTTTGGACATAGACCACAGCTACAAAGGTTTGCAGGAGATATTCTTTATCGCAAAGATTGGTCTGCATTCTTTAAGCGTAGTCAGATATGTATGGAACTTTTAAAACATGGATTTAAGGGAGAGTGGAAATATACCTTTGACCATATCATGGATATTAGTGAATTATATAATGTTAAGAGCACATTCTTTTTTATGACACCAACAGGTTTGTCTGAATATGATGGCCTTTATTATATTGATCATCCAGATATTGTCAATTTAATAAAACATATTACAGCTCGTGGTCATAATATAGGTATTCATCCTTCTTATGCAAGTTATAATAACCCTGAAATTATTAAAGATAATGTGAACAGATTGTGTGAAGTTATGAATCAATCTGGTATTAAATGCAGAATTGGAGGAAGACAACATTATCTGCGCTGGAAAGTGATTGATACTTGGCAAGGATATGAAGATGCAGGGCTATTGTATGATACTACATTGATTTTTCAAGATTATATAGGCTTTAGATGTGGAATTTGCTACGATTATCAATGTTTTAATTTAATAACTAGGCAAAGATTGCAATTACGAGAGTTTCCTCTAATTATAATGGAGGGAGTTGCATTTCATGAGATGAAGTTGTCAGAAGAAAATGTAGTTGACTGTTCTATAAAATTAAAAAGTATGTGTAAAAAATATAACGGCAATTTTGTTGTACTTTGGCATAATGATAAATTTATTGAAAGTAAAATGGATAGAACATATAACAAAATTTTACAATGGTAATTTAGAATATTAGATAGCTAATAGTAATAAATCAACATGTAATTGTAGAAAATTATGTATAAATTAGAATGTATTACTATTATTGTGAAACAGGTAAGGTGGATTTATGTATAAGGTTTGTCATTTTACATCAGCACATAATTGGAATGATGTTAGAATTTATATGAAAGAGTGTTATTCATTGTCTAAAAATGGATATATGGTCTATATAGTTGCAGAAGGGACATCTCAATATATAAATGGAATTAAAATTATTGGATGTGGTGACAAGCCAGAGGGAAGAAAATCAAGATTTTTAAGGTTTTCTAGAAAAGTTTACCACAAAGCATTGGAATTAGACTGTGATATTTACCATTTTCACGATCCAGAGTTATTGCCATATGGTATAAAGCTAAAGAGTGCTGGAAAGAAGGTAATTTTTGATAGTCATGAAGATGTGCCGGCTCAGATAATGTCAAAATATTGGATACCAGCTCCTCTTAGGTGGGGAGTGTCAAAATTGTATAAAGCATATGAAAGCTATGCGGTAGCAAAATTTGATGCGGTAATTACAGCAACACCAGCCATTGCAAAAAAATTTGAAGGAAGAGCAAAAAAAGTTGTTGTTATCAATAATTACCCACGTTTAGATGATATAGTTTTTCAAACGAAACCATTTGAAGAACGATCAGCAGCAGTTTGTTATGCTGGAGGTCTTGATGTAATTCGTGGTGGAAAGGTTATGGTAGAGGCACTAGCAGATTTGCAAGATGTGGAGTTGATATTAGCAGGTTCATGTGATGAGGAAATAACAAATATTTTATTAAATAAGAAAATAAAATAAAGAAAGGATATATTATGATAAAATTCCTAGGTAAATTAAGTCGCCAAAAGGTTAATGAGTTATATAAAAGCAGTCGTGCAGGAATTGTTATTTATCAACCTGAACCTAATCATGTAGCTGCACAGCCTATTAAAATGTTTGAATTTATGGCAGCTGGCTTGCCAGTTGTGGCCTCAAATTTTCCATTATGGAAAAGAATAATAGAAGATTCTGGATGTGGCATCTGTGTAGATCCACAGGATAAAAACGACGTTCGCAATGCTTGTGTAAAGTTAATAAATAATGTTGATCTATGTTGTGATATGGGAAAAGCTGGGCGTAAAGCTGTAGAAGAAAGATATAATTGGAATGTTGAAGCAAGAAAATTATTAGAATTATACGAAAATATATAATTCTAAATGATTATGGAGACAATTTTTATAATAATGTATGATTGAATGTTTACTTTCTAGAAAATAAAAGTCGCCCTGCATGGTGCAGGGCGATGAGATGGTTATAGCATTACAGCTTTTTTGAAAGAATCTATGGACATGCCAGCTTTTTGAGAGGCGGTTTTTAGAGATACAGTTCCGTCAAGGACTAGCTCCTTTAGTGCCAATAATCTACCACGAGCCTCGCCGCGGGCTTCGCCAGCTTCGAGCAGGGCTTCACGTTCTTCCTTTTCGTTCCATTCAAAGCCAAACATAGATATTACCTCACTTTCGTTGTTCTTTAGGTAGTCATACATAATATTATTTTCTAAACAATAATGGGTTGCTTCCCTAACTGATTCGTCGATGGTCAGGTTTTGTTTACGGAAATCTTTATATTTATTGGAAAATATGCTGTATTCATTTAGTGGTTGGCAGAGGTTCTTTAGTGCCTTGCTTTTACCAGTGGCAAGATTATACACACTTACGGTTAGTTCTAAGTTATTGGAAGGAATTTCAAAGGCATCGCTTAGGCGAAGTGTATGGCTGTCAAAAGAATCATCATTCCCATCATAGAATACATAAAAATTTGGTGTAGGCAGTTTTACCAACTCACTGCTATATATTTTCTTTTGCTGTGGCTGAGTGTATCGACGGAATAACTCATCTACATAACTCAAAAATCGTAGCGGCATATTGGGATTTATGGTGGTTTGATGTTCGATAAGTACAACCATGAGATTTTCCATAAGGAATGAAATATCATTCTTTATGTTACTGTAAAAGCTGCCATCAAGAGTGTTGATGGTAATGCTTGACGGATCTGTATATTGCGTTCCTTTCAGTGCATTGCCAAGTTCAAGCAGGTGTTGTTCAGTACTCATGTAATGACAGAAAACAGTATCGCGGATTTTTCTGTTCGTCATGCTGTCCCTCCTTAAATTTTATTTTAAAGCCGTGAAATAAACATATTCTATAAATTAATTATAACATTTTCTGCGCAATATATCCATAAATTAAATGATATGTTTGCCAATAATATGCAATTTTAGAAAAGGGTGACATTATGTATAAGATAATAACCATCGTTGGTGCTAGACCACAGTTTATTAAGGCTGCAGTGGTTTCCCGGGCTATTGGTGAATGGAATAAGGTGCATCAGACGCAAATTGAGGAGATTATAGTCCATACTGGTCAGCATTATGATGTCAATATGTCTGATGTGTTCTTTGAGGAAATGAGTATTCCAAGACCTGCCTATAATCTTCATGTTGGTGGAGGAACTCATGGTGCCAATACTGGGCGGATGTTGGAGAAAATAGAGCAGGTTTTGCTGGATGAAAATCCAAATGCAGTGCTGGTATATGGGGATACGGATAGTACTTTGGCAGGTGCTTTGGCAGCAGTCAAGTTGCATATACCTGTAGCTCATGTAGAGGCAGGACTTCGTTCTTTCAATATGAATATGCCAGAGGAAATTAACAGAATTTTGACAGATAGAGTATCTTCATATCTGTTTTGTCCTACTGACACTGCTATGGATAACCTTAGACAGGAGGGTTATGATAATTTTGCTGTAAATATGGTGAATATTGGTGATGTGATGTTGGATGCCTCTTTATTCTATCGCGGGCAGAATAAAGCTTCAGATGGTATACATCATCTTGTGGATACATTAGGCAGCTTTTATTTGGCTACAGTTCATAGAGCAGAGAATACAGATAGCGATGTAAGAATATCAGCTATTATGAGAGCATTAGAGAAAATATCTTTGTATAAAAAGGTAGTCTTGCCGTTGCATCCACGAACGAAGAAAATCTTGGCTGCTCATAATATTCAGTTAAAAAATATTGTAACAATAGAGCCAGTGGGATATTTTGACATGTTGTATCTGGAAAGTCATTGTGATGCTGTGTTAACAGATAGTGGTGGAGTGCAGAAGGAAGCATTTTTCTTCCAGAAGCCATGTATCACTCTGCGAGATGAAACTGAGTGGGTAGAGTTGGTAAAGCATGGTTATAACTGTCTGGCAGGAGCAGATGAAGAGAAAATATTGTTAGCAGAAGCAAGGCTTCGTGGTGGTGCTATGGAGTTTAAGCATGAGCTATATGGTGATGGTCATGCTGGAAATAAAATAGTAGAGTTTTTGATGGATATAAAGAATGTTAATAAATATACGTAAAACTATCACAGGATTATGTCAATTTATTGATTAACTATACATAAGAAATAAAAATTGTTTTAGGTTACACAAGTTATTGTGTAAATTTTTAGGAATGATGGTGATAATATATGAAAGCAAAAAAAGCATTGATTTTGGCACCACATACAGATGATGGAGAATTTGGTTGTGGTGGTACTATCGCAAAGTTATTAAGAAATGGTTGTGATGTATGGTATGTAGCGTTTTCAAAATGTGAAGATAGTTTGCCGAAAGGTTGGGCAAAAGATACATTGGTTAAAGAAGTAATGGCAGCAACTAATGTATTGGGGATAAAATCATCACAAGTTATGGTTAAAAATTATAAGGTTAGACATTTTCCAGAAAATAGACAGGAAATATTGGATGATCTGATAGAATTACGCAAAAATATTAATCCAGATGTAGTGTTTATGCCATCCATACATGATATACATCAAGATCACTCTACAATAGCTTATGAAGGATTGAGGGCGTTTAAAAATATAACAATATTTTCATATGAAGTACCATGGAATAATTTTACCTTTCACAATCAAGCTTTTGTTGAAATTTCAGAAGATGATGCAAATATAAAAATTAGTGCTTTGAAGAAATATGAATCTCAGTATGGAAGAGCGTATGCAACAGAGGATGTTATTAGATCAATATTACGTGTTCATGGCATGCAAGTCGGTAAAAAGTATGCTGAGGTATATGAAATTCCTAGAATGGTATTGGGAGAAAATATATGATAGTAGCTATTCATCAACCACACTATTTTCCGTGGCTAGGATATTTTGACAAAATTATTAATTCAGATAAGTTTGTAATCTTGGATCAGGTACAATTTGAAAAAGGTTCGCAAATGATCAGAAATAGGTTGCTGGATGCCAACGGAAATATAAAATATATAACAATAAGTGCAGATACAAATAACTATTTGCAAAAAGAATACAATGATATATTTACTAAGAACAATGCAGAATGGAAATTACGTCAGCTTAATGCCATAAAAAATTATTATAGAAAAGCGGAGTACTATTCTGAAACATATTCGCTTATAGAAGATTTTTTAACCAATGATTATCAAAGGTTAAGTGAGTGGACCATTGAAAGTATATATTTTATTTGCGGACTCTTGAAAATAGATACGCCATTAATAAAGCAATCTGAGATTGCATATGATAGGACACAAAAAAAATCTGATCTTGTTTTTGCTATATGCAAAAGTTTAGATGCAAACATATATCTTTCAGGGCGTGGAGGTTCCATGAGATATTTAAAAAAAGAAAATTTTGCTCAAAATGATATCAAAATACAGTTTCAAGATTTTGCGCATCCTATATACAATCAGGTTAGTACAAATGAATTTGTTT
>OQVS01002572.1_pt1 | contig 11396 bp, 10 predicted proteins | sample 1691601 | NCBI WGS metagenome assembly OQVS01 (sample SAMN03418268, study PRJEB22391) | human gut metagenome | biome: human-gut; feature: organic feature; material: feces | host: Homo sapiens | place: Tanzania | collected 2013-01 | reverse complement strand
GGTGGAAGGTCTCCGGCGTGCCGGGCAGGCTCAGGGCTACCAGGTCAGCCCGCGGCAGTTCGGCGTCCAGCTCGCTCTGCGCGATCATCTTCACGCAGTAATCGGGGCAGGGCGTATCCGGATGGATGGTGCGGCGCACGCCCACCACTTCGGCCCCGAGCGCATGGGCGCGGCGGGCAAAGTTGGAACCGATATCGCCCATGCCCACGCACAGCACCTGGGAGCCGTACACACTGCGTACAGAGTGGCCGGTGGGTGCCCATTCCCCGCGGCTCTGCCGGTCACGGTAGAGGGGCAGCTCCTTGAGCAGGCTCATCCACATGGCCAACATCCATTCACTGATGGCTAGACCATATGCACCGGTGGCGTTGGTCACCACACAGGTTTCCGGCAGGACGCCCGGGGCTAAATAGGCGTTCGGCCCCGCGGCGTTGGACTGGAACCACTCCAGATGGTCGTTCTGGGAGATAAGGGCCGGCGGAACATTGCCCAGAATGGCATCGGCCCACCGTACGTCCCCGGCGGTGACCTGCTCTGCAGTGGTGAACCGCAGGCAGAAGGCGGGTGCCGCCTGCTCCAGTGCCTGCCGCTGTTCTGCCCGCAGGGGCAGACAGACCAGAATGTGTTTGGACATCTTCTTCAGCTTCCTTTCAGTTGGTAAGATCCTGTTTTCATTATAATGCAGGCGGAGGGGCTTTGCAAGGAAGGAACGCAGGGAGACGGGAGCGCAGCGGCTTGGCAGATTGACCGGGCCGATGGGAAAGAGAAACGTGTTGGAAGTACAAGAAAATCTTTGCGGAATCAAAAGAAAAAGCGACAGAGAACGCTTGCGATCTGCAAAGAAGTTATGTATAATCAAGCTGGGTTTCCGGTTTTTGGATTGCTGGAAAGTGGAAACAGAGAAGCGGAAATATGCGTTTTTCGGCGGTGCAGTTCTGCCGGAGTTCTGAAATGAAATTAGAAAAGGAAGGGCGTTATTATGAAGGAAGCGGCAACCCGTACATTATTGCAGAACACAGTTGGACCGGCACTGAAAGCAACCGTTTCGAATCCATCTGAAATAGCAGCACTGGCAGGTCCCCTGAGCGATGCGCTCAAAACCTGCTATTGCAAAGAGGAATTGAAAGAGGTGGAATTGCGGCGTGTGTGGGTGCAGGCTGCACCTCACGCCGAGCAGGCGTTCGAGAAATTCATGGAGCTGTTGAATCAGGTCCTGATCATTTCCAAAGAATGCAGCAAACTTCGGACCGAACAGACGAACATGGTCATTCAGGAAATCTGCAAAGATCCGAACGCTTCGTTCAGCGAAAAGCAGGACCGTATTATGGCGCAAATCCGTCAGCAGGATCAGCATAACGAACAGATTGTGGATAAAGTTGTGGATGCTGGAAAATTTATAACCAGCGCGGCTGTCGTGGGCGGCGGCGTGACGGTTCTTGCAAAAGAAGGACGGAAAATTGCGACAGCCTGCGCCAAAACGTCGGCGGTAAAGGCTTTTTCGCCGGCAGGGGCCATAAAGGCCGCGTGTAATGGAATCAAGGGAATCGTCAAGGCGGTGAAAAAATAACACCATGAAGACCGAGACGCCAAATGTTGCCAGTGAGCTGGGCAGCACCGTAGGATCGATATTTCAGGCATGGAATGCAGGCGACATTGCAGTGGGCATCAGCCGACAGGTTCAGAATGTCATGAGCAGGCTGGAGCCGCTTCACATCCTGACGGCAGGCAGGCCGGGCTGTGGTGTGATGCAGGTGACAGAACGGATGTTCGGCGCAAAGGCGATAAGATCGTCCGATGCAAAAACGTACAGCGCGAATGTGATTTGTTACCAGAGAAAAGGGCATCCATTGCGCATCTACAATGCAAGGCTTCGGGATGATTCCTATGAATCGCTTCAGGGCTGCATGGAGCTGCTGCAGGATGGAAAGAATGCAGAAGAGGCTGCACTGGATCTTCTGATTTTTTATCTGGGAGACTATTTCGGTCAGATCGAGACATGGGAATACGATGCCATGCTGTCCCTCTCTTCGCAGAAAACGATCCCGTTGCTCGCAGTGCTGGATCATGCGGCTCCGGATGAAACACTGACAGCTGTCCGGCAGTATCTGACGGAAAACTGCACGGCGGAATGGTGCGTTGTTCGAGAAAACGAAGATTTGTGCGGAGCAGTTCTTGCACTCTTTCCCGCACAAGAGGAAAAGAAATATACAGAGATCTGGGACCTCAAAAAGATCCGCAGTATGAAGCAGGTTCGGGAAAATGCAGGAGAAACATTGGAAAAAATCCTTCCGCCGCCGTCAAAGCGTGGGACATTTCTTCACCTGCAGCAATTGAACTATGACTTAAAAAAAGAAAACATCAATCGGCTGATCCGGCAGGCTGCTAATATAACGGCCGCAGAAGCAGCTGTTTGTCCAATTCCGGACTGGATCGTGATGGCACCTACGGAAGCCATTATGATGGCAGGAATTCATTCGTACTTTGAAGTGAGTGTCAGCAAACGCATTATCAAAACGTTGATTCCGGCAGTTCTGGGAACAGGTGGAGCAACGATCGCAGGGAAGGCGGCGTCGGATGTTCTGGGCCGAATTCCTCTTCCGCCAATTGTGGCGGCTTTTGCGAGTGTCGATGCCATTACAGCCAGAATGATTACCATGCTGATTGGAAACGCCTACTATCAACTGCTCCTGGCGATTGAACAAAAAGAAATCACAGAGGAGGAGCTGGGAAGCAAAGATGGCATCCGCAAACTTCGTAAACGAATCAAAAACGCCAAAAAGAAATAAAAACAGCAGCCGTCCGAAAACGTGATCTCTGCAGATCTTCGGGCGGTTTGCATTATTTTATCCTGCCAAAACTCAAAAGCCTGCAAAAATACATTAGGCCCCCTTGACAAATCTTTTTTTGTGCATATAATTATCAACGGTAATTATCTTTGGTAATCTTTTGGAGGGAGCAGTTCATGAAAGTCGAACTCATCAAGCGGATGATGGACGCCTGCTATCTGGCAAAGCGGGCGCGGGATATGCTGCCGCCGCTGCCGGAGGGCGTCATGCCCTCGTACATTCAATATCTGGACGCACTTCAGAAGCTGGAAGCACAGGGGGTGCTGGTCCGGGTCTCGGACCTCAGTGAAGCGCTGGGGCTGCCGCGTCCGGGCGTTACCCGGACGGTGAAGGAGATGGAAGCCAAGGGCTACCTGCACAAACAGGTTTCGGCGGAGGACGGGCGGGTGACCTATCTGTCTCTCACCGAAGCGGGAAAGCAGCTCTCCCGGAAATACGATGCAGATTATTTTCAGGAGCTTGCCCCCTGGATGGACCGCATTTCCGAAGAAGATGCCGAATGCATGATCGCCACCATCGAAACGTTTTATCAGATCATGGCCGAAAGGAGAACTTCGTTTGAAAAGTGAAAAATCGGATTTCACGCAGGGCAGCATCCTGAAAAAGCTGGCCCTCTTCATGCTGCCCATCCTGGGCGCACTGGTGCTGCAGGCCGCGTACGGTGCGGTGGACCTGCTGGTGGTGGGGCATTTCGGCTCGACCTCCGGTCTGTCGGCGGTGTCCACGGGCAGTCAGGTCCTGAACCTCGTGACCTTTGTGGTCACTCAATTTGCCATGGGCATCACGGTGCTCATTGCCCGGTATCTGGGCGAAAAGCGGCCCCAGTACATCGGGCAGGTCATCGGCGGTGCGGTGGTGGTGTTTGCACTGATCTCGGCGGCACTGTTTGTGGTCATGGTGGGCTTTGCCCGCCCCATCTCGGTGCTGATGCAGGCCCCCGCCGAGGCGGTGGATCTGACCGCCAGCTATGTCCGCATCTGCGGCGGCGGCATTTTCTTCATTGTGGCGTACAACCTGCTGTCGGCGATTTTCCGCGGGCTGGGCGACAGCAAGTCGCCGCTGCTGTTCGTGCTGGTGGCCTGCATCGTGAATGTGTTCGGCGATCTGGCTCTGGTGGCCGGGCTGCACATGGATGCCGCCGGTGCCGCCATTGCAACGGTGGCCGCACAGGCCGTCAGCGTGGTGTGTGCGGTGATCATGCTGCTGAAAAAGAAACTGCCCTTCCGGCTGCAGAAGTCGGATTTCCGGCTGAACCTCCAGTGCCGCAAGTTCCTGGGCATCGGTCTGCCGCTGGCCTTGCAGGAGTTCCTGACCCAGCTGTCCTTCCTGGCGCTCTGTGCCTTCGTCAACCGGCTGGGCCTGGAAGCCTCGTCCGGTTACGGCGTGGCCTGCAAGATCGTCAACTTTGCGATGCTTATCCCCAGCGCCCTGATGCAGTCCATGGCGGCGTTCGTATCCCAGAACATCGGCGCGGGCAACCCGAAGCGGGCCAAGCATTCCATGTTCACGGGCATCGGCATCGGTCTGGTGTTCGGCTGTGCGGTGTTTGCGCTGGTGTGGCTGAAAGGAGACCTGCTGTGCAGTGTCTTCACCACCGAAGCGGCCGTCATTGCCAACGGCTTTGCCTACCTGAAAGGCTTTGCCCCCGAGACCATCGCCACGGCGGTGCTGTTCAGCATGGTGGGCTACTTCAACGGCAGCAACAAGACCGTCTGGGTCATGGTGCAGGGCCTGGTGCAGACCCTGCTGGTGCGTCTGCCCATGGCTTACTTCATGAGCATCCAGCCAAACGCCAGCCTGACCAACATCGGTCTGGCAGCACCCACCTCCACCCTCGTGGGCGTTGTGCTGAATGTGTGCTTCTTTCTGTACCTCGAGCAGAAGGCACACAGGCAGCCGGCAAAAACCGGCGATGCCGCCAGCGGCGCAGGGATGGAGTAAAAAAACAAAGAAATACACTGAATGCATTTCTTGCGATAAAGAATAAGCATTTAACATTTCTTGAATCTGATTTTATACTATAGGTGTCCATCCGGACACCTATTTCTTTTTATGGGAGAACGCGCAGGGGATGACGAAGCAGGACATGACGGAACGGTTCAAGATACCGGAAACGGTTCTGAATGACTATGAACGGAATGTACGCAAAACGCATACGGAAAGCTACACCGATGCGGATCTTGCTTTGCTCAGTCAGATGGTCACACTGTACGAGATCGGTTTTTCACCGCAGCAGGCGCAGGAATATCTTGGGATGGATCATGTGCGGAGCAGCACCAACGCGGTGCGGCTGGCGCTTTTGAACCAAAAGCGGCGGGAACTTTTAAACACGATTCATCAGCAGGAGGAACGGCTGAGCAAGCTGGACTTCCTGCGCTATGAACTACAAAAAATCAAAAATGGAGGAACGATCGTATGAAATTCAGCAATGAAAAAGAGTTTGAGCAGGTCAACGTGTTTGGCAAGGGGGAGCCGAATGTCGCCTATGCAAAATACTTTATCGGGGATTCCTTCCTCAACCCGGTCACCAGCGCAGGCTGCGAGGTCCATCTGTCCAACGTGACCTTTGCACCCGGCTGCCGCAACAACTGGCACGTTCATCATGCGGCCAAGGGCGGCGGTCAGCTGCTGCTCTGCATTGCAGGCGAGGGCTGGTATCAGGAAGAGGGCAAGCCCGCCGTCAGTCTGGTGCCCGGCTCCGTGGTGGAGATCCCGGCCAATGTGAAGCACTGGCACGGTGCCAAGGCCGACAGCTGGTTCAGCCACCTGGCCATGGAGATCCCCGGCGAGGAGTGCTCCAACGAGTGGCTGGAGCCGGTGACCGACGAGCAGTACAACGCCCTGTAAGGAGGAACGCACCATGGAAAAGCAGACCGCAGGCCGCAAGCGTCTGGGCGATTTTGCGCCCAAATTTGCAGAGCTGAACGACGATGTGCTGTTCGGCGAGGTGTGGAGCCGGGAAGACAAACTCTCTCTGCGGGACCGGAGCATCGTCACGGTGGTGGTGCTGATGACCAAGGGCATCTATGACAGCTCCATGAAGGTCCATCTGACCAACGCCAAAAAGCACGGCGTGACCGCTGAGGAAATGGCCGAGATTATCACCCATGCCGCGTTCTATGCCGGCTGGCCGAACGCCTGGGCGACCTTCAACCTGGCCAAAGAGGTCTACGACGCGGAAGCATGAGCAAACAGTTTTCCAATCAGGACCTGAAAAAGCTGATCGTGCCGCTGTTTCTGGAACAGCTTCTGGTGGCGCTGGTAGGCATGGCAGACGTGTTCGTCATCGGCTTTGTGGGCGAAGCGGCGGTTTCCGGCGTGTCGCTGGTGAACAGCTTCAACACCATCTTCCTCAACCTGTTCACAGCGCTGGCCGCTGGCGGTGCGGTGGTCATCAGCCAGTACATCGGCCGGGAAGAAAAAGAGCTGGCCAGCCGTTCGGCCTGTCAGCTGGCGCTGGCGGCGGCACTGTTTTCGGTGGCCGCTGCCGTGCTGATTTTGCTGAACTGTGAGCCGCTGCTGCGCCTGCTGTTCGGCAAGGTGGAGCCGGAGGTCATGGCCGCCTGCATCACCTACCTGAAAATCTCGGCCTACTCCTACCCGGCGCTGGCCGTGTACAATGCCGGTGCGGCCCTCTACCGCAGTTTTGGCAAAACCAGCACCACCATGTACATCTCCATTGCCTCCAACTGCATCAACGTGGTGGGCAACTGCATCGGCGTGTTCGTACTGAAAGCAGGCGTGGCCGGTGTGGCATGGCCTTCTCTGATCGCCCGCACCTTTTCGGCAGCGGCCATCACGGTGCTGTGCTTTTCGAAAAAGAACCCGGTTTCCTACTGCTGGCAGGGGCTGCTCCGGCTGGAAGGGAAGTTGCAGGCAAAAATTCTGCGCATTGCGGTGCCCAACGGCTTTGAAAGCGGCGTCTTCCAGCTGATCAAGGTGGCACTGAGCAGTGTCATTTCCATGTTCGGCACTTACCAGATCGCGGCCAACGGTGTGGCACAGAGCTTCTGGAGCATGGCCGCGCTGGTCTGTGTGGCCATGGGGCCGGTGTTCATCACAGTGATCGGCCAGTGCATGGGCGCAGGAGACACCGAAGCGGCGGAATACTATTTCCACAAGCTGATGAAGATCACGCTGGTGTTTGCGGCGGCATGGAACCTGTTCATCTTTGCACTGACCCCGGTGGTGCTGCACTTCTATACTCTGGAACCCCAGACCAAACAGTTGGTGCTCTGGCTGGTGCTCATCCACAATGTCTTCAACACGGTGGCCTTCCCCTTTGCGGATCCTCTGGGCAAGGGCCTGCGCGCCTGCGGCGATGTGGGCTTTACCACCGGCATCTCGCTGTTCACCACCATCGGTGTGCGGCTCGTGTTCTCCATGCTGTTTGCCGTGGTGCTGAAGATGGGGGTCATCGGCATTGCCTTTGCCATGTGCCTGGACTGGTCCATGCGCGGCATCATCTTCTGGTTCCGGTTCAAACAGGGTAAATGGAAAACGCTGAAGGTGATCTGAACCCGCTTGCGTTTCCGGGACCGATTCTGGTAAGATAAAAGAAAACGGCCTGCCGTGAAAATACAAGCAAAGAGGTGGATGTTCCATGCTGCTGTTCCAGCAAATCGAAGACCTTGCCTATAAACATACCGATGCCCGGCGTACCATTGGCGAATTTCTGCTTGCCAAGAAAAGCCGGGTGCGGGAATACAATATGCAGCAGATCGCGGAGGAAACGTTTTCCTCCAAGTCCTCGCTGGTGCGGTTTGCAAAGGCACTGGGCTTCTCCGGCTGGAAGGAGTTCATGGAGCAGTTCCTGAGCGACAGCTATTACGAGGAAAGCCACTACACCGACATTGACCCGAATTTTCCGTTCAAGCCCGGCGATGACACCGAAAAGATCATGGTGCAGCTGAGCAGTCTGGCGGTGGAAAGCATTCTGGATACCACCGACCAGCTGGATCTGAAGGAGCTGGATAAGGCCGTGGACATCCTCTATCATTCCCGGCAGATCGCCCTGATGAGCCAGGCCCCCAACCTGTATGTGGGGGAGCTGTTCCGCCGCAAAATGGCGACCATCGGCAAGAATGTGCTGATTACGGAAAGTGACCTGGGGCTGCTGGCGCACTCGCTGCACAAAGAGGACTGTGCCATCCTCATTTCCTATTCCGGCAACAGCGAACGCCGCCTGCCGCTGAAGGTCATCCCGATCCTGGAAGAGGCCGGGGTGCCCATCATTGCCATCACCGGCATGGGGGACAATCTGCTGCGGCAGCACGCCACCTGTGTGCTTTCCATGTCCAGCCGGGAACGGCTGTATACCAAGATCAGCAACTTCGCCACTGAAGAATCCATCAACTTCATTCTGAATATGCTGTACGCCTGCTATTTCTCCAAGGACTACGAAAAAAATCTGGACTTCAAGACCAAGGCTTCCCGGATCCTGGAGTTCCAGCGTTTTTCCGAAAACAGCGACATTCAGGAAAAACCACAAACCTGAAATTGTGTACAGAGGGCATGGCCGATTGGCTATGCCCTCTCAGTCATCGCTGTGCGATGCCAGCAGCTCCTCCTTTTGGCTCCGCCATCTTCCCCCGGCCGGGGAAAGCCGGTCCCGAAAGGGGGCGCTTTTTTCATCGGAAGTTTTACGCAGGTAAAAGCTCTCCCTTCGGGAGAGCTGGCGCGTCAGCGCCTGAGAGGGTTTTTGTTGTATTCCAGTTGTGCCGCGCTGTGCCGCTCGAAAACGGTTCCGGCCCGGAACGGCGCGGTACAACGCGGCACGGAATCTATTGCTTTTTGCTGGTGGAATTTGCTACAATTTTCTTGCAAAGAGAAGTGGATTTGAGCACAGGTGCACATGAGGTCAAGTTCCACGCTTCGATGAAGGATTCGCAAAAAAGGAGAAATCATCATGAGCAAAAAGTATGAAGCCATCGCACAGGACGTCGTTCGTCTTGTGGGCGGCGCAGAAAATGTGGACTCCCTGCACCATTGCCAGACCCGTCTGCGGTTCAAGCTCCGCGATGAAGCCAAGGCCGACAGCGCGGCCATTGAACAGCTGCCCGGCCACCCCAAGTGCTTTGCCAAGGGCGGGATGTTTCAGGTGGTCATCGGTCTGGATGTGGCCGAGTGTTACGAGGAAGTGGTCAAGCTGCTGCCCCAGACCGACAGCACAGATGCCGCTGCCAAGGCCGACAAGCCCGCAGGCAAAAAGAAAGTGTTTGACATCGTCACCGATTTTATTTCCAGCATCTTCTCTCCCATCGTGCCTGCACTGGCCGGTGCCGGTATGGTCAAGGCGCTGCTGGCCTTGCTGGTGGCCTTCAGCTGGATCGACAAGAGCAGTCAGGTGTATGTGCTGCTGAACCTGTTCGGGGATGCCACCTTCGCCTTCATGCCCATCCTGCTGGCTTACACCACCGCCAAGAAGCTGGGCAGCAACCCGGTGCTGGGCATGGTCGTGGCCGGCATCATGTGCCACGCAACCTGGACGGGTCTTGTGGCAGCCGGTGAACCGGTGTCTTTCCTCGGTATTCCGTTCTACCTCGTCCGCTACACCAACTCCACCATTCCCATCGTGCTGGTCATGCTGGTGCAGGCTCCGCTGGAAAAGTGGCTGAACAAGATCATGCCCAAGCCCATCCGTCTGGTGTTTGTGCCGATGATCGAGTTCATCGTCATGGGCATTCTGGCCTTCTCCGTCCTCGGACCTCTGGGCGATTACGTCGGCAAGATCTTCACCATGCTGTTCACCTTCCTGAGCGAGAATGTCGGCTGGCTGGAGTGCATGGTCATGGGCGCGTTCTACTCTCCGCTGGTCATCTTCGGCCTGCATCACGGCCTGGCACCGCTGGGCACCATGCAGATGTCCCAGATGGGCTATGACGGCATCTTCGGACCCGGCGTGCTGTGTGCCAATATTGCACAGGGTACCGCAGCACTGGTCGCTGGTTTCCTGAGCAAGGACACGGCCACCAAGCAGATCGGCATCTCCGGCGGCATCACCGGTCTGATGGGCACCACCGAGCCGGCCCTGTACGGCATCAACGTTCCCAAGAAGTACCCCCTGATCGCCGGTATGATCGGTTCTGCCTGCGGCGGTCTGTACGCGGGCTTGACCCACACCCACCGCTATGCAACGGGTTCCTCCGGTCTGCCTGCCGTGGTCATGTACATTGGTGACGGCACCATGCAGTATTTCTACAACATCATCATTGCACTGTGCATCACCATCGTGGTGGCAGCTGTCATGACCGTGATCCTGAGCCGTTTCTTTGAGAAGAAGAGCGCCTGAGACAGGAGGCTGAACCATGAAGAACGCATTTCCGAAAAATTTCCTCTGGGGCGGCGCAACCTCTGCCCATCAGTATGAGGGCGGCATCAGCGACGGCAGCCGCGCCCTGTCGGTACCGGATGTGATGAGCGGCGGCAGCCGCACCTCTCCCCGCTATCTGACGGACGGCATCCTGCCCGGCTACCACTATCCCAGCCACGAAGCGGTGGACTTCTACCACCGCTACAAGGAGGACATTGCCCTCTATGGTGAGATGGGCTTCAAGGTGTTCCGTATGAGCATCAACTGGGCAAGGTTGTTCCCCACCGGGGAGGAGACCGAACCGGAGGCAGACGGCATCCGCTTCTACCATGATGTGTTTGCCGAGTGCAAAAAGTACGGCATTGAGCCGCTTGTCACCCTGAGCCACTACGAAATGCCCTATCTTCTGGCGAAAAAGTATACCGGCTGGACCAGCCGTGCGGTCATCCCGCTGTTCCTGCACTACTGCGAAACGGTGTTCAAGGAGTACAAGGGCGAGGTCAGATACTGGCTTACCTTCAACGAGATCAACCTCCTGCTGATGGGCGCCTACGGCAACATCAACGGCGGCGGCATCCTGCCGGAAGGCAAGGTGGTGGCCGTGGGCACCGCCGTCAAGGTGGACGAAGGCTGGGACATCCCCCAGCGGCGTTACACTGCTCTGCACAACCAGCTGGTGGCCAGCGCCCAGGCTGTGCAGCTGGCCCACCGCATCGACCCGGAAAATCAGGTGGGCTGTATGCTGCTGGGCCGTGTGGCCTACCCTTATACCTGCAAGCCGGAGGATGCCCTCAAAGCCCAGCAGGTGATGCGCAAGGCCAACTACTACTGCGGCGATGTGCAGGTGCGCGGCGCATACCCGGCCTTTGCGAAAAAGCAGTGGGCAGACGAGGGGGTGACCGTGGAGGTCAGCCCGGAGGATGTGGAAACGCTGAAAAACGGCACCGTGGACTTTGTGTCCTTCAGCTACTATTCCAGCACCACCGCCACCAACGACCCCAACGTGCCCATTGCCGCCGGCAACATGATGCGTGGCCCCGGCAACCCCTACCTGAAGACCAGTCAGTGGGGCTGGACCATCGACCCGGACGGTCTGCACTGGTATCTGAATGAGCTGTACGATCGCTACCAGAAGCCGCTGTTCATCGTGGAGAACGGCCTGGGTGCGGAAGACAAGCTGGAAGCCGACGGGACCATCCACGACCCCTACCGCATCGACTATATGCGGGCACACATCC
>OQVS01002569.1_pt1 | contig 11399 bp, 7 predicted proteins | sample 1691601 | NCBI WGS metagenome assembly OQVS01 (sample SAMN03418268, study PRJEB22391) | human gut metagenome | biome: human-gut; feature: organic feature; material: feces | host: Homo sapiens | place: Tanzania | collected 2013-01 | reverse complement strand
CGGTGTCCTCCACAGGATTGAACAGCACATTCAGTGGATGCACGTCGCTTACCGATATTTCCGGAAAAGTCTTCTCGAAATGCGGAAGTGTCACTACGTTGATGCGTACATTCTACGGCTGCACGGCCTTGGAAACATTGCCGTCAGGCCTGTTTGCGGGCATGGTGAAGGTGGCCACTTTCGATCAGACCTTCTCCGGCTGTACCGGTCTGGAATCCATTCCGGAAGATTTGTTCGCCAAGAATACTGTTGCGAACAAGTTCCAGAAGGTGTTCTATGGATGTACATCTCTTAAAGCCATCCCGGCCGGTCTGTTTGCAAACAACAAGAGCGCAAAGGATTTCAACAATATGTTTTATAAGTGTACATCCCTGACCAGCGTTCCGGAAGGCCTCTTCAAGGCTTGTACTGCAGCCCAGACGTTCAGTTATTTGTTTGTGGACTGTACGGGTATCAAGACAATCCCTGCCGATTTGTTCATCAACAACAAGTCCGCATGTTATTTCATCCAGACATTCGCCGGATGCTCATCTCTCCAGGAAATCCCTGAAGGCTTGTTCGATTCTGTTCCGTCTGCATCCGCTGCTGCCACTTTCAAGGAGTGCTTCATCGCATGTACATCGCTCAAGACGATTCCGGCGGCATTGTTCGACAAGGCTTTGAAGGCATCCAAATTCGATTATGCTTTCGCGGGCTGTACCGGTCTGACGGGAGAATCGCCTTATACGATGTATAACGGAAACAAGATCCACCTTTACGAACGCAAGAAGTACTATAGTCTCGGCGGTTTCAACAACCGTATCACCGGCACGAAATGCTTCTATAACTGTACAGGACTCTCTGATTATGAGGATATTGCGACTGACTGGAAATAAACTGCTTAACTGATGATGATTATGAAAATATATGACAATGTCCTTATGAAAGGACTCTATATGATGGCGACGGCGGCATTGGCATTGACCTTTGCCGGTTGCTCGAAGAACGATGAGCCGGAGGATGAATTGAAGCCCGAGGTTCATGTGGGCAAGGTCGAGGTTTCGTCTTCGCAGGTGGTTTTTCCTGTGGACGGCGGGTCGAAGACCATTGCGGTAGCTACGAATGCGGAGTGGCATCTTGACTGTGACTATACATGGATGAGCTTCGATGCGGACCTGAATTCAGGTACCGTGACCATCAGTGCGGAAAAGAATACTACCGGTGCAACCCGCTATGGCGTGATTTCCGTGATTTGCGGTGACGAGGGCTATACTGACAGCCGCGATATCCGCGTCATGCAGACGTATGAACCGGAAGACCTTGTAAAAGACGGAGTTACGGCGAACTGCTACATCGCCCATACGAAGGCTTCCTACCGTTTCCCTGCCAAGGTGAAAGGGAACGGCGCAGGTGACGGTAATTCCAATTATATTGCTGTCGAGGGCCTTGAGATCAAGAATGCCGCTTTTGCCGAGCTCGTCTGGGAGGCTGTCCCGGACGGTGACAAGACCAGGAGCACATACGTCATCGACGGCGAGCCGATGTATGACGGCGAGAACATTTATTTCTCTACAGGCAAGGCCGCCGGCAATGCCGTTATCGCAGTGTGCGCTGCTGACGGCACCATCCTCTGGAGCTGGCATATCTGGGTTACTGATGATGAAATCGCGACCAAGACTGACAAGAACGGCCTGGTATGGATGGACAGGAATCTCGGGGCGCTCAGTGTAAAGCCATCTGACGCGGTGAATACCAGGGGATTGTTCTACCAATGGGGCAGAAAGGACCCGTTCCTTCCATCGGCTGCCAAGTTCGTCGACATCCCGACCATCTATTACGCGGACGACGATGCTACCGCAAATGCAAAGTACGCCGAGCAGGTAAAGCTCCGCCCGTCGGCCAATGTCGTTAATCAGCAGAAGGGTGACGGCGTCAGGGGAATCAATGCTGAAAAGGCGGTAGTCGCATATTCCGCTCCGGGCAATGCGGTTTACGCCGTGCAGCATCCGGAGACCTTCCTCACCATCCATCCGGTTTATGCCGGCGGCATCAAGTGCGACTGGTATATCATGAGTCCTGACAATTCTGATGAAACCGATGACCAGACCGAGTCCAACCTCTGGGGAAACACTTCTTCTGATGTGAAATACAAGAGCATCTTCGATCCGTGTCCTGCCGGCTATGTCGTGCCTAAGGGAAATGCTTTCGCGACATTGGGAGGAAGTGATAAATATACCAGGATAGATGTGGCCCAGGACAGCGAAGGAAACGAGACCGACGAGAAACTCTGGGAAGAAGACGAGGACGGCTACGGCTGGTACTGGAAGAATTGTGACAATGCTTATTTCCCTAAAGCCGGTATGCTCAGCCTTTTCGGTGCTCCGCGATATACCTGCGAAGATGTCTATTATTGGACTGCCGACCCTCTGCCGAAGGCTCTCAATGAAGGCTGGGGACGTTCATGTTGTCTTTACAATTTGTGTGAACTACTATTCTTCGGCGTTGACTATTACGGAAGTGCCCTCAGGGATCCGTCAGCTCTGGGCGCACGTGGAACCGGAGCAAGCGTAAGATGTGTAAAGGAATAGTTCTGTAAGCGGAAAAATGCTATCTTTGCGGGAAACCACAAGTACAGACAGCATTATGAGAAACGTGTATTCGAGGCTTGTGGCATTGACATTGAGCATTGCCACAGCCTTTTTTGTTGCATCCTGCGGAAACCGTATCAGCGAGAAGGAATCGATGGAATTCCTGTACCGGTATATGGATATCGCGGACCAGGGCGATTACAGTGAAGAATTCTTCAGGGAAAATGTGAAAATGTCGTTGCAGGCAAGGCGGGAGATGCCGTGGGGCAAGGACGTGCCTGACCAGCTGTTCAGACATTTCGTGCTTCCGGTACGAGTGAACAACGAGCGCCTGGATGGTTTCAGAAAGGTATATTACGATACACTCAAAACTCGTGTCGAGGGCCTCTCGATGCACGATGCAGCACTTGAAATAAATCATTGGTGCCACGAAAAGGCGACCTATACGCCGTCTGACGGAAGAACTTCATCCCCGATGGCTACCATCCTGAGCGGAGAAGGACGTTGCGGTGAGGAATCCACATTCACGGTGGCGGCGATGCGTACCCTGGGAATCCCTGCACGTCAGGTCTATACTCCGAGATGGGCGCATACCGACGACAACCACGCCTGGGTGGAGGTCTGGACTGACGGAAAATGGTCATTCCTCGGAGCCTGCGAGCCTGAACCGGAACTGAATATGGCCTGGTTCAACGAGCCAGCTTCCAGGGCAATGCTTATGCACACCCGTGTATTCGGAGACTACAACGGACAGGAAGATGTTATCCGCCGCACGCCTAACTTCACGGAAATCAATGTGATAGGAAACTACGTGAAGACACGTGACAATGTCGTTACCGTAAAAGACATTGACGGAAATGCTGTCAGCGGCGCGAAGGTGGATTTCTGCATATACAATTACGGAGAAGTGTTCCCTGCTGTGACATTGGCTGCGGACAAGGAAGGGAAGGCATCGCTTCACACCGGACTTGGAGATATGATGGTGTGGGCATATAGTGACGGCAATTTTGGTTATGCGAAACTCGAAGGCGACGGTCCTGAATGCCGTAAGGACATCGTTCTGAGCCATAAAGTCGGAGATCCTCTCGAGATCGTGTGCGACATCAATCCTCCTGCTCCGGGCAATATCCCTGCTCACGCGACTGCTGAGGCTGTCGAGGCGAACAAGGTGAGACTTGCTGCGGAAGACTCTATCCGTCACGCATATACATCTACATTCACGACATCGGACAATGCTGAGGAGCGTCTCGGTCTTCCGGAATTGTCACGGGAAAATGCGGAAAAAGCTTGCCGTCAGCTCATTGACGCCAAGGGCAACTGGCGCGAGATACGGAAATTCATTGCCGAGGCCTATGAAGAGGGCAATGTGGAGACTGCTCTGCCGATGCTGGCTACACTTACCCGAAAAGACCTGCGTGATACGAAATCGGATGTTCTGGAAGATGCTCTGGAGTCTGTGGACTTCTCTGCGGAGGACTATCCTGATGCGGAACTCTTCTATAAATATGTATTGTGCCCGCGTGTGGCAGGCGAATTCATACAGCCGTACCGCAGGCAGATAAGGGAAGTTCTGACGCATATTGCTCCTGATATGACGGATGCTGAGAAGACGGCATCTGTAATCAATTGGGCGAAAGAGAACCTCGAAATAGCTGACAGCCTGAACTCCAAGCGTCTGCAGGCGACTCCGGCCGGCGTTCTCAGCCTCAGGAAGTCAGACAGGCGTTCCCGTGATATCTTCACTGTGGCTGCTTTGAGGACATTCGGTATCCCGGCAAGGATAGACCAGATGACCGGAAAAGCGCAGTATTTCACAGGTGGAGAATGGAACGATATCGTCATGGGCGCCGGAAATCAGGTGGGAACAGTCTCTGAAAAAGGCTGGATGACAATGTGTTATAAACCGGAGGCTGGAATGCCGGAGAATCCGGAATATTACCGTCACTTTACATTGGCCAAGATTCTGAAGAACGGCAGGCGGGTGCTTCTCGATTTCGAAGGCGGTGACGCGACAGAACTCGGTGCGGAAGCTTCAGCGAAGAGTTTCAGCAAGCCGTTCCAGCTGGATGAGGGGAATTATGTGCTGACGAGCGGAACACGTATGGCCAGCGGAAAAGTCCTGGCGAGGATGGTGACTTTCAATGTCCTTAAGGATCAGACCGCTGATGTCCAGCTGGTTATGCGCCATTCTGCAGAGGAAATCAGCGTTCTGGGTGCAATGAATCCGGAAGCATTCTATATTCCGGTATCTGAGGGCAAGGCTGCGGACAAGGTGTCGCTGCTCAGCACCACAGGCAGGGGATATTTCCTCTTGGCTGTGCTTGGTGCGGGCGATGAGCCGAGCAACCATGCGATCAGGGAAATGCAGGCTGTCGCCGGAAAACTCAAGGAATGGGGACGCCCTGTGGTGGTTCTCGGACAGAATGAGGCGGCAGTGGCTAAACTGAATGTCAATAAGGATTGGCATTATGGCATTGACCCTGAATGGGAAGTCCGTGAGATGCTGTGCGAAGGCTGCCATACCGCTTCCAAGACGCTTCCTGTCATCGCGATGTGCGACAGCTTCGGCCGCGTGGTGTATATCTCTACCGGTTACAATACCTCGCTTGCAAGTCAGCTGACTGCTGTCATTGACGGAATTTAGTTAACTTTGCATGATGGGCGTACAAGATGGCGCCTGATTATGATTATGGAACAGAAAAAGAAGAAATTATATCCGTTGAAGTTCAATCCTGTAGTCGAGGAAACTGCGTGGGGAACTGAGACGACCGGAATTGCCGATATCGGCAAGACCGATTCTGAAGTGACCGATGGGTGGCTGGCGGAAAGCACTCTGAGTGAGGCGCTTGAAACTTATCTTGAGGAACTGGTGGGGGAGAACTGCTATTCATTTTACGGAAGGCAGTTCCCGCTTATGGTCAAGTGGCTCCGCATTGACGGGAAAATGCCTCTGACCGTGTGCCCGACAGACGAGACCGCATCCCAGCGCTATGACACGCTCGGCAAGATGAAACTCTGGTATGTCGCTGATGCTGAGCCAGGTTCCAAGGTCTATATGGGCTTCAAGAGGGAGGTCTCTGCAGCTGAACTGTATGACAGATGCCATAACGGGACACTGGAAGAGGTGCTCAATGTGGTGACTCCGCATAAGGGTGACGTGTTCTTGGTGACTCCTTGCCTCTCTCATGCCGCTCAGGGAGGTGTTTCCATATTGGAAATAACTGAGTCGTCAGACCTTGATTTCAGAATCTACGGGTTCGGTGAACTGACTCAGGTTGAGGAACTTGCGCTCGAGGCGACGTTGGATTTCATTGACCTGGGCAAGTATGACGGCGACCTTTATATCCCTGCAGGAAAACATTCTGCGAAAGCGTTCGATGCCAATGTGCGTTCAGTGGCGAATCCGGATGCTGCGGCGGACAAAATCACGAACCGCGTGGCTGCATTGAGGGAATTCAGCGTCACGGACATTGACCTTAAGGATCCGGTTCATATTGATACTGGTACGACAGATGCGTTCACGGTCTATGTGTGTCTTGGCGGGGCGGCTTCCGTTCAGATCCAGGATGAGAAGACCAGTGCGGCGAGATATGACTTCAAGGCCGGTGAACTGGTTCTGGTGCCTGCGGATGTGACTGATTTCTACCTTGTTCCGGATGACAGGGACACGAGGCTTTTCGAGGTGACCATCGAGCCTTATGATGAGGAAGACAAATATATCGACCCGGAGGCTGAGGTAAAACTTCCGGACGATGATGAGGCTGAGAAGGTGGCGTCCATTGAGGAATTCCTCCGTAAGAATCCGGGCAGACTAAATTAAGTAACCTTCAAAGAATAACCTGCGTCATCTTAAGGAATCTTTTCGGTCTATATCTTTTTTCTCATCAGTCATGTGCCACCGGCACACTCCTTCTTCGAAAACAGATCTATCCTCGAAAATCTTCTCTTAATCTGAGGCAACTTATTATTTTCATGTTACTAAGTAATAATCATGGAGTCAGTACGTATTGACAAGTTTTTATGGGCAATACGGGTATTCAAGACCCGCAGTGAAGCGGCTGAAGCCTGCAAGGGCAATCGGGTGAAGGTCAATGATGCCGATGCGAAGCCGTCCCGTGATGTGAAGGTCGGGGATGTGATAACTGTCCGTAAGGCTGCCGTATATTACAAATGGAAAGTTCTGGGACTGATTGAGAACCGTGTCGGGGCTCAGCTTGTTCCGCAATATGCTGAAAATCAAACTCCACAGGAGGAACTTGACAAACTCAAGGCTCCTGTGGAGACATTCTTCGTAAAGCGTGACCGCGGCACCGGCCGTCCGACCAAGAAGGACCGCCGCACCATCGACGCCATGTGGGGTGAGATCGATTTCAATGCCGACCTCCCGGACGATCCGCCGGGATATGACGACTACGAATAAATTATTTCTCGTATTTCTTAGCCTGCTCAGCGATGAGCGCTGCATCGTCGAAGTAGTTGATGCGCATTGCATTACGTACCTCTGACAATGTCTGTGCTGCTGTTTCGCGGGCTTTTTCCGTACCGCGTTTCAGAATGTTGAACACCTCAGGAATGTCCTGCTCGAACTCGTGGCGACGTGCGCGGATCGGGTCGAGGTGCTTGTTGAGCACGCTGTTGAGGAACTTCTTGCAGGTGCCGTCACCGATACCGCCTTTCACATACTGTTCCTTCAGCTCGTCCAGGCTCTTGAACTCCGGCCAGAATTCCGCGAAGTCCTCCGCCGTACTGAATGCATCCATATAGGTAAATACGGCATTGCCCTCAAGATGGCCCGGTTCGTCCTGGCTCATACGCGGTTCGCCGTTTGACATTTTTTTCACCTTCTTCCATACTGTGGCTGCGTCGTCGCTGAGGTAGATGCAGTTGCCGAGCGATTTGCTCATCTTGGCCTTGCCGTCCGTGCCCGGAAGTCTCATGCATACACAGTTCTGCGGAAGCAGGATCTCAGGTTCCACGAGCACGTCCCCGTAGATGCTGTTGAATTTGCGGACGATTTCACGGGTCTGCTCCAGCATCGGCTCCTGGTCTTCACCTGCAGGAACGATGGTTCCCTTGAATGCGGTGATGTCGGCAGCCTGGCTTACAGGGTAGCAGAGGAATCCTGCAGGAAGAGAGTTCTCGAACTCCCTCATCTGGATTTCAGACTTTACCGTAGGATTTCTCTGAAGTCTGGATACCGTCACGAGGTTCAGGTAATAGAAAGTGAGCTCGGTAAGTTCCGGAATCATCGACTGTATGAACAATGTGCATTTTGCAGGGTCGATTCCGCATGAAAGATAGTCGAGCGCTACCTCGATGATGTTCTGGCGTACCTTCTCGGGATTGTCGTAATTGTCTGTAAGTGCCTGGGCGTCAGCGATGAACACGAACATCTTGTCGTAGTCTCCCGCGTTCTGCAACTCCACTCTGCGTTTCAATGATCCCACATAATGTCCAAGATGCAGTTTGCCTGTAGGCCTGTCGCCTGTCAATATCACTTTTTCCATAGAATTCTTTCTCTTTGTTTATAGAACGCCAAATATAGCAATTATTGCTCAGTATTTCAACTTCTCAGGCTTTCGCACGGAAGACTTGTCAATAAGAAAGTTTCCACATGGCGTTCCTCGCGGCACGGCTGCGGGACGAGTTCATCTTGCCGAAATTCCATGTCACGCGCAGCAGGATGTTCCTGCCCATGACATTGGTATAGGAATCCTGGACGTAGTTTTCCCTGAAAGTGTGCGACATGGACTTGTCATTGTCGAGAATGTCCTGCACCTCAAGTGCGAAATTGAATGACTTGACGCTCTTGGACAATATCAGGGACCAGTCCCAGGTGTCGTCATTGTAACCCTTGGCATATCCTCTTCTGGAAGTCCAGATCAGTCTTGTCATCATGTCGATGCCGATAGGCGTGTTCCATGAGACTACACCATACTGCCGGAACTCCCAGACGTTCATATTCGCGTTCTGGTCGAGGGAATACTTCGAGCGGTCCAGGGTTGCACAGCTGTGAATCGCCATTGTGAGATTGTCAATGGCTCTGTATCTCAGTCCTATTTCGCCGTTGGCCTCCACCCCTGTCATAGTGCTTTCCTTGAAACCGCTTTTCCCGGAGTAGAACAAGTCTCCTGAAGCATTGTCTCCCCAGAAGGCCTTCATGAATGTCGGGTAGTCGAAATGGTCAATGTCCATCAGGTCCAGTCTGCCGGTGCTCTGGTAACTGACTGATTTCGAGTATCTGAATGAAAGGGTGGTGCTTAGCGCAAGCTTCTTGTTCTTGGTCAGGTTTATATAGGCATTGTAATATCCCTGGATGTTTCCGCCGCCTTTTTTGGAATTGACTGGTATGCTGTACCTTACGCTGTTCTTGTCGAACCATGAGGCATTCGATTTCGCATCCTTGCTGTATTCTCCGTCCATATAGATGTAGTAATTCCATCTTTCGAAATCTCCGTCTGCAGTAAGGAAGAGATCGTGCGTGAACGACGGCTTCAGATAGATGTTTCCGGCAGAAATCCTCAGCGGATTCAGTATCCTGGCAGCAGGGGTTATGCTGGAAGGAGTCGGCCTTTCCGAATTCATGTCGTACTTGAAAAGGATGAAATTGTTCTTTATGGTCGTGGTCAGTTTCAGGAAAGGAGACCATGCCGTGGCCCATTCTCCCTTTCCGGTATGGGTGTCCAGTCCGTAGGACCGGCCGTGGTTCTCATTGTTTATGACTCTCACGAAACCGCCGGCCTGAAGATTGGTGGACTTGTTGTTGTACTGGACCAGAAGCCTGCCGTAGTTCGTGATGTAGTAGTTCTCGCTAAGTGAGGAGTAATACTCGTTGCTGCTGTTGTCCGCCGCGTTGAATGCATCGGACGTGCTTGTCTGCACCTTGTAGTAGCTGGATACGAAAGCCTCTGCTGCCCAATGCTTTACGATAGGCTCCACATACTTGAAGCTGCCGCCGTATGAGTACCGTGTGCCCTCATTGTCATACAGCAGGTCCCTGGAAACCATGCTTCCGTCCAGATACGTGGTGCTCGTGCTCTCGCTGGAGTTCCCGTCCAGGCTGCCGTAAGTATATGAGCTTGAAATCGTCACGGAACGTCCTTTCTTCCCGATGTCCTTTACGCCGAAAGTTACGTCGCCTTTCGTGAACAATGTCCTTTCCTTCTCGGCTGATGAAGATATGTTCCTGCTCTGTGATACTCCGTCCAACGTGTTCTCAGTCATGCCGTTACCGTGGTCGGAATAGTCATTGTAGGTAAATGCCGGCGTGAACTTGAAATTGTATTTCTTCTTGCTCTTGTTCTTGATTTCCATGACGGCCGAGAACTTCTGCACGTCTCCGGTCAATGTCTTTGTGTCATTGTCCTCCAGGTCTCCCTCGTCGAGGTAGGTGATGCGGTCAGTCCTGCTCCGTTTGTTCATCTGGTCGGACGTGAAAGTAGCTGACACGCTGGTCTCCATTTTCTTTATCCTGTCCGTGTTCAGGTTTGCTCCGCCGCGCCAAATCGTGTGCATCCCGCCTCCTTCCAGTTTCTTGCCGTATTCTTCGTTGCCGCTTGTGACGATTACTCCGTCATTTGCACCTACAATGTTGAGACCGCTGCCCAATATCGTGAGCTGGTCCTTCTTGCCGTAGGCCGACATGAACGCACCGGTGTTGAACAGGAACTTCTTGTATTCCTTGTGCTCCTCCCGCTGCTTTCCAGGTATGCTCGTTCCTGCCCCTGCACTGATGTTTCCGAACACGCCTTTCTTGTATTCGTCCTTCAGTTCCACATCCATCACTGTCTTCTTCTTGTCATCCTTGATGCCGGTGAATTCTGCCGTCTCGGACTCCTTGTCCACCACTTTCACCTTGTTCACAACGGATGCCGGCAGGTTGTTCAGCGCTGCAGTCTTGTCGCCCAGGAAGAACGTCTTTCCGTTCAGAGTGATCTGTGAGACGGTTTTTCCGTTCACCTTCACGTTTCCGCTCCCGTCCACCTCGACGCCCGGCATCTGCTTGAGCAGGTCCTTCAGCTTGTCGGTAGGCATGGTTCTGAACGCCGCCGCATTATATATTATGGTATCCTTACGGATTTCCATGGCATTCACATTGGCCGAAACTCTCGCCGCTTTCAGAGCCTCAAGGTCCGGCTTCAGCAGAATCTTGCCGAGGTCAATGTCTTTGCTTATATAGAGCTGCCTGTGGAATTTGCTGTAGCCCATGAACTCCACGAAAATATCGTAATCTCCTCTGGTGACGTCATTTATCTCGCATTTGCCGTCGGGGCCTGTCAATGAAAAATTCGTTATGACGGTATCTTTGATGTGCCTCATGTAGATGGAGGCGAAACTGATAGGTTCATTGTTGGTGGAATCTGCCACTTCAGCCTTCAGCCGATATGAAGTGCGGCCGAACATGCTGCCGGCAATTACTGTCTGCGCCGCTGATTCTATCCGGGTCAATGCAGATATTGACAATGCTGTAGCAATGGCTATGATGAATGGTCTTACATCTGCGATCGTTAACCCTAACGACCTTCGTCTGATGGAAACTATTAAATCCTGTGATGTATTCAAAGGCAATACACTGTATGCAGATTCCTATCTGGAAATCTAATCAGTATAGCTGAGAAATCTAATAAAATATTCGACCGACATAAATGAATACATAATTATGGGGGCTGAAGGCTTCGGTCTTCGGTCCCTGTTTTATTACAGGCTATTACGACTATGAGAAAGGTGGTTGCCGAATGTTTAAGGTAACATTTTCATTCGAAGATGGCAGTGTGGTAGAAACTTTTGCCAAACACTAATTCCTTGAGAATACTGATTTTCACGTTGCAGAAT
>OQVS01002566.1_pt1 | contig 11403 bp, 10 predicted proteins | sample 1691601 | NCBI WGS metagenome assembly OQVS01 (sample SAMN03418268, study PRJEB22391) | human gut metagenome | biome: human-gut; feature: organic feature; material: feces | host: Homo sapiens | place: Tanzania | collected 2013-01 | reverse complement strand
TTTTCGCCGCCCGAGAGCGTCCCGACCGGAGTGAAAACGTCCTCCCCGCGAAAGCCGAAGGCTGCAAGCCGGTCACGCGCCTCCTGCGGCTGACAGCGGCAGTCATACAGCATGGTATCGTATGCCGAGCGCTCCGGCACCGAGAAGCTCACCATCTGCGGCAGGTATGCCGTGCGCACCGCGGGTCCGCGATACAGATAGCCCGCGTCCGGCGTCTCCTCGCCCATTATGAGCTTTACGAGCGTGGATTTGCCCGTGCCGTTATCTCCGATGAGGGCTATGCGCTCCCCGCCTGTGACGGAAAGCTCCAGCTCCGAAAACAGCTCCCTTTCTCCGAAGCCCTTGCTCAGCCCGGATATGACAAGCACCTCATCGCCCTCAAAGTCCCGCTCACGGAACTTGACGGAGAGCTTTTTCTGCTCGCTGGGCTTTTCGCTGTGCGAGAGCTTTTCTATGCGCTTTTCCATGGAGAAGGCGCGCTTGTGGAGCTTGTCCGCGCCCATGAAGGCCCAGAGATGCATCTGCTCCGCCGCGCGGGTGAGCTGCTCAATCTTCGCTTGATCCTTCTCGTATTTTCTGAGCTTTTCCTCGAAGCGCTTTTGCCGCTCGACAACGTAAAAGCTGTATCCGCCGCTGTAAAACTCGGCCTTGCCGTCGTTTATCTCAATGCAGCGCTGGGCGATGCGGTCGAGAAAAAAGCGGTCGTGGCTGATGGCAAGCACCGTGCCCTTAAAGTGCAGCAGGTACTCCTCGAGCCACTCCGTTGCACGCAGGTCGAGGTGATTCGTCGGCTCGTCGAGCAGCAGAATGTCGGTGTTTTCAAGGATAAGACGGGCGAGGTTCACCCTCGTGCGCTCGCCGCCGGACAGGGAGTCGAAAAGCTGCTCACGCATGTGCTGCGGGATATCAAGACCGTTTGCGACACGGTTGCGGTTAGTCTCCATCTCGTAGCCGCCGAGCCTGCGGAAATCCTCGGACAGGCGGTCGTATTCACGCAAAACCTGCTCGGACGAGTCCGTTTCCATCGTCTTTGCCAGCTCCTCGAGCCTTTCGGATATGCGGTAAAGCGCACGGTGGGCGTCCTTGAGCACATCCTCGGTCGTCCAGTCGGGCGGGTAGACGGGTATCTGCGAGATAAGCCCGATACGCTTGCCGTTGGCTATTGACACATTGCCCTCGTCGTAGTCTATCTCGCCGACGAGAATGCGAAACAGTGTCGTTTTGCCGCAGCCGTTGTGTCCGAGTATGCCGACACGCTCACCCTCGGTAATGTCGAAGCTGAGCCCGTCGAGTATGTTTTTACCCAATTCAAAGGACTTTACAAGTCCGTTGACGGATATGTCTGTCATAGGTATTCTCCAAGGTTTATTTTTTTACTGCGTAATTGAGTACGGTGTTCGCCACTGCGCCTGCCGCACCGAGACCGCTGCCGCCGTGCTCAACGAGCACGACAAAGGCATAGGGGTGCTCCTCGTCGTTTAAAAATCCGACGAACCAGCCGTGGCTTGCCTGACCCTTGCCGACCTCCGCCGTGCCGGTCTTGCCGGAAATGTCAAGGCCGGAGAAGGTGGACTTGCCGTATTTGTAGGTGACATTGTAGTTCATCATCGAGGCAATTTTAGTCGCCGTTGACGAGCTCAGAAGTGTAGTCTTGTTCTCGGAAGCGCCGAGCATGGAAGGCTCATTGAGCGTGCCGCCGTTTGCAATGGCGCTCACGACCCTGAGCATGGAGTACGGGCAGACAAGGTCGTTGTACTGGCCGATGCCAGACCATGCAAGCGCTGCGCTGCCGGATTCGTCTTTATCATACTTGCCTGCGGCGGTGGTGATGTTATCAAGCTTGTGCTCGCTCGTGAGACCTAACTTGTCGGCATATTCACCAAGAGTGTCGGCACCTAACTCCAGTGCCAGCGTGCCGAATACGCAGTTGCAGGAGTTCGCAAGCGCCTGTTCTATAGACTGGTTGCCGTGGTGACCCGTGCAGGTGACGGTAACGCCCTTGACATCGATGCTGCCGTTGCAGGTGAATGTGCGCTGGAACAGATTGTCGATGTTCTCGATCGCCGCCGAAAGCGTGATAAGCTTGAATATCGAGCCCGGAGTGAAGCTTGAGCTTATGCAGCGATTGATATATACGCCGTCGGGTAGGGTAGAGGGCGGCTTAGAAGGATCAATGGACGGAGAGGAAACCATGCAAAGCAGCTCACCGGTTTTATAGTTTACGACCAAAACCGAACCACTTCTGCCGTTGAGCGCCTCGTAGGCTTTGACATTGAGGTCGGCATCGACGGTGAGCTTAAGGTCGACATCCTCACCCTCCTCTATGCCGGTAAAGATGTTGTAGCCGGATAGCTGACGGGAGAAGCTTTGCAGTGCACCAGTGCCGACATTGCCGTTAAAGTCGCCGATAAGCTGATAGCAGGCAGTGCGCACCTTGGAGCTTTCGGCATAGGTTCTGCTGCCGCCGCCCATCTTGGCAAGCACCGTGCCGTCACGGTCACGCAGTGTGTATGTGCATTTCGAGGTCGATTCGTCAAAGTACAGCGCCCATTTTTCGCCGTCCTGTACGAATCTGAAAACATAAAGGACAAGACCGACAATGACCAAAAGTGCCATTATAATTGCAAAGGATGCTCTTAGGGAGACTTTTTTCATGCCTTTGCCTCCTTTTGCTTAGCGTCGGGAGCTTTGACAACAAAGCTTGCTCCCTTTCGTGTGTCGCCGGCCTTGATAAATGCAAGCAGCATCCAGCACGACAGTACCGAAGTGCCGCCCCTTGAAACGAAGGGGAAGGTGACGCCGGTAAACGGCAGAATATCAACAGAGCCGAAAACATTGAGCGCAAGCTGGATGAGGAACATGCTTGCCGTTGCACAGGCGGCGATGGAGTAGTATGCGCTCCTGCCCTGAGCTGCGTTTCTCACGGCGAAAAATGCAAGAGACACTATGGCCAGAACGGCGCAGATGGCGATGATCAGACCCAGCTCCTCGCACACGAGGCTGAACACCGTATCCGTGTTTGCGGCAAAGCCGTCCTTGAGCCAGCCGTTGCCGGCACCCTTACCGAATAGTCCGCCCGATGCACCGGCAGACAGTGCGTGCGTCTGTTGATAGCCCGTGTCGTAAACATCCTCCCACACATGACCCCATGCGGCAAAGCGCCGTGCGACATGCGCCTTCATCCTCAGCATCAAAAAGCCTGCCATGCCGGCACCTGTGACGGCCAGTGCAACGGTTGCGATAGAGCCCGAGCGCATGAACGATATGACGAGGAAGGTCACGAAGAATATAAGCGCCGTACCGAAGTCGCTCATGAGCGCAAGCGCCATGACGCAGACTGCGGAAAAGCCTATGAAAACAATAAGGTTCTTGGTGCTGAACAGCCTGTCGAGCGTTGCGGCACCGACATATATATACGCAACCTTTACGAATTCCGACGGTTGAAGTGACATCGAGCCTATGAATATCCAGTTCTTTGCGCCGTACTGCTCACGGCCAAGCACCAAAACTGCGGCAAGCAACAGCACCGCACCCACTGCGGCGGGCAGGCGCATGGTCTTTGTCCTGTCAAGGTCACGCAGCCACGCACCCAAAAGGAAGAACGAGACAACGCCCGCAAAAACGATTATCATCTGGCGGAACATCTCCGACGGAACGGAGGTCGCAATGACCGACAGACCGATGGTGGAAAGGAAAAACGCAATAGTCTCGACCTCAAAGCCCGTGCGCCTGATGCTGCGCATGGCAAAGTAGCAGAACCACTCAAGCAAAATGAGAAGCCCAAAGCCGAGCGCAATCTCCGGCAGCGTCTCCTGCGTGGCACTGAAGCAATGCTCCAAAAGCAGAAACACCTGAAAAATCGAAAGATACAGCAGCGTTATTGCCGGATGTACATTTCTCCATGTAACGATCCTGCGAGCCTCGATCTCACTGCGCTGTCGCTCGTTTATTTCACGAAATCTGACGCTGACCTCAGAGAGGTTGACGACATCACCGTCATTGAGCGGATATCCGCTCACGCCGACCGACTGCCCGTTGACACGCACACCGCCCTTTGAGAAAATATCAAATATCCGCCACTGCCCCTTGGCACTGCGGATGAGAACGGCGTGAACACGGCTGACCTTGGGGTTAGAAAGATGTATATCGGCCGAGCGTGTCCTACCGATGATGTTTTCCCAGTGCGTTATGCGAAGCACCTTGTCATCGGTCTGAATATAGCCCCAGATCTCCGTCTGGGATTTGCCGTTGAACATGGAGCGCACCGTCCTTATCAACACGATAAACGCAAACAACGGCAGAATGAACGATATGGCTCTTACGATCAAGTCGGCCAACCGATTCACCTCTTTTCACAGTTATACATTTTTGTATTATATCATTATTTATGCTCATTGACAAGCAAGGCGCAGTCAATTAAAATATAAGTATGTTTAAGGGTAAGATCAAAAGCTGGATACTGCTTTTCGCCGCTGTGTTCATTATATGCATCGGCGCATTTTTGCTGCTCACTAGCGGCAGCATAGGTACGGTGGCGGTCATTCGAGTTGACGGCGAGGTGTATAAAAAAATAGACCTTGACACAGTCACTGTTGCATATGACATAGAAATCAAGACGAAATACGGGTATAATAAGATACATGTAGACAAAGGCAGCATTTGCGTTTCCGAGTCAGATTGCCGAGACCAGATCTGCGTAAAGCAGGGCAAGATCAGCGATGACGGCGTGCCGATCATTTGTATGCCCCATAGAGTGACCATTGAGATCGAGGGGGACAAGATCGATGCCTAAAACGAGAAAGCTTGCCCTCATGGCAATGCTGACGGCAGCGTCGCTTATAGTCTTCATCATCGAAGCTCAGATACCGCCCTTAGTCCCCATCCAAGGCGTGAAGCTAGGCCTTGCAAACATGATAACGCTTGTTGCGATGCTCATTCTCGGCCGCAGGGAGGCCGGAGCGATACTTTTGATGCGCATTATCATGGGCAGCATGTACGCAGGCGGCTTCTCCGGCTTTTTGTTCAGCATAGCGGGCGGCGTTTTGGCGTATGCCGTCATGTGCCTGACGGTGAAGCTTTTCCCGGAAAAGCTCCTGTGGGTCGTGAGCATCCTAGGTGCGATCGCACACAATGCCGGCCAGCTTGCCGTTTCCGTTTTCGTGACCGGTACACCATCTATCTTGGTGTATGCACCGGTGCTTATAGCCTCGGGCATCATAACGGGCGCTTTCACCGGCCTCGGCGCAATGTACCTTGTCAGAGCACTTAATAAGCTGGACAAAAAGTAAGCACCGTATTATAATGTTATAAAAATATTTTTTGAGGAGATATAACCAATGAATGAGTGTACACACGATTGCTCTAACTGCGGCGAAAGCTGCGCCGAAAGGGAGCAGCAGGATCTGACCGCAAAGCTCAATCCCGCAGCAAGCGTTAAAAAGGTCATTGCCGTCGTCAGCGGCAAGGGCGGCGTCGGCAAATCCCTCGTCACCAGCATGATGGCGACCGAGATGCAGCGCCGTGGTCATCAGGCTGCCGTGCTGGACGCTGATGTAACAGGTCCGTCTATCCCCAAGGCCTTCGGCATCCATGAGCACGCAAGAGGCACCGAGGAGATGCTCATACCCTGCTACTCAAACAAGGGCACGCAGATAATGTCCATCAACCTCATCCTCGATAATGAGACCGACCCTGTTGTGTGGCGTGGCCCCGTAATCGCAGGCGTAGTTACCCAGTTCTGGAGCGATGTTCTGTGGGATAATGTCGACTATATGTTTGTCGATATGCCTCCCGGAACGGGCGATGTGCCCCTTACGGTGTTCCAGTCCCTGCCCGTTGACGGTATAATCATCGTCACCTCCCCGCAGGAGCTTGTCTCGATGATCGTCGCCAAGGCAGTTAACATGGCCAAAATGATGAACATTCCCGTCCTCGGCATCGTCGAGAACATGTCTTATTACAAGTGCCCCGACTGCGGCAAGGAGCACGAGATCTTCGGTGCGAGCAAGGTCGCAAAGGTCGCCGAGGAGTTTGGCATAGCCCACTATGCCCGCATGCCCATCGATCCGGCTATCGCTACGATGGTCGATGCAGGCGAGATAGAAAGCGTTGACACCGCAGCATTAACAGAGCTTGCGGACTTCATAGAAAAAGGAGAATAAACCATGATCATAGCAGTATCCTATAAAGACGGCGAGATCTATGAGCATTTCGGCCACGCCGAGTACTTTGCAATCTACACCACCAACAACGACCAGACCGAGATCACCGGCAAAAAGGTCATTGAGGTCAAGGAGACCGGCCACCAGGCAGTTGCAGACCTCATGGATGAAAACGGTGTCGAGGTCGTCATCGTCGGAAACATCGGCTCCGGCGCAAGACAGGCTCTTGCCGATTACGGTATCGTTGCATTCGCAGGCTTCTGCGGCAATGCAGACGACGCAGCAGAGCTCATGATGCACGGTCAGCTCCCCTTCATCTCCGATGAGGGCGGCTGCGGCGGCGGCTGCAGCGGCTGTCACGGTCATGATGACGGTGCATGCGGCTGCGGCGGCGGTGCCGACGACGGCGGCTGTGGCTGCGGTTGCCACTGATACTTAAAGAAAAAATCTCCTGTGTCTCGGCACAGGAGATTTTTATATATTATGCATATTTAAGTGTTACATTGAGCTTGACGGGGTTATGGTCGGAGTAGGTAAAGCCCTCATCAAGTGTCTTGACAGTGTTGAGCTGCACATTCGGTGAAAGGATAAAGCCGTCAATGACATAGTACTGCGTGCTTGCCGTGTCGCCCGGGTCATATGCCTGATTGAGCAGACGGCAGGTCGGGGTCTCGGTATCGTATGCAAGCGTCCAGCCGTCGGGAACGATATCGTCGGGGATGATGCCCGGCTCCCAGAGGTCGGCATGCTCGTTGGGGTATTTGTCAAGTCCGCCGGGGAATATCTGATTAAAGTCGCCGCCGGCAATGACATAGTTGCCCTTTTCGTATTCGGATTGGATAAACTCACGAAGCTGCTTTGTCTGTGCGATCTTGCCTTCACCGTCGTCATAGGCCTCAAGATGGAGGTTAACGATGACGAGATGCTTTTCCGAATCCTCGATCGGCAAATAGCTCACGAGCAGGCAGCGCTTGAGGTTTGCTGCGCTGACCGGCCAGCTGAACGGACAGGGGAGGGAAATGCGGTCGGCGTGGTCAATCTCAAAAAGCGAGGTCGTGAGCAGGCCGCTGTTGACCTTGCCGATAGGCGGCAGGGGGAAGGGGACATAGGGACACGAGTAGTTCATCGCATACGCCGAGTTGTATATCCCGAGATACTGCCTCTCGCCGATGCCGTAGGTACGGCTCGAGTCGTTGTCGACCTCCTGCAGCATGAAGATGGACGGAGAGTCATCCTCCTCGTACAGGGTCTTGTATATGCCGACAAGATTAGCGGTAACGCCGTCACGGTCATAGGTCACGACATCCTCACCGCCGTCCATAAAGAAGTCGGCATCCTTGCCCAGACCGCCGTAGCCGATGTTCCAGCTTATGAGCGATATCTCCTGCCCCTCGTATGGCGACAGCTCGCCAATTCTCGAATTGGCCTCGATATCGACATCGGAAACGGGCTCTGGGTTAAACTCGTTGATGCTCAGCCAAAGCACAAAACCGGCGACAAGCAGAACGATAACACCAATAATAATGAGCAGGATCTTCGATAGTTTTTTTATCACTTGCCTCACCTCACTTAAAGCATATTACCACAGCTTAAAGAACCATTCAAGATTTATTAAACGAAAAAAGACGAAAAACGGCCAAATTCGCTTGATATGGGACAATATTTAGCGTATAATCAACGGGAAATACCACATATGGAGGTGCACCATGAGTTACGAATTTATAAGAGATTACGATACAGAGCTTTATGATGCAATGGAAAACGAGCTTCAGCGTCAGCGTGACCATATCGAGCTTATCGCATCGGAAAACTTTACGAGCCGTGCCGTCATGCAGGCGATGGGCAGCCATCTTACAAACAAATACGCCGAGGGCTACCCCGGTGCGAGATACTACGGCGGCTGCGAATATGTCGATGTCGTTGAGCAGCTTGCCATCGATAGGGTAAAGGCACTTTTCGGCGCAGAGCACGCCAATGTCCAGCCGCACTCCGGCTCACAGGCAAATGTGGCGGTCTATCTTGCGCTTTTAAAGCCCGGCGACACCATCCTCGGCATGGATCTGAGCCACGGCGGCCACCTGACCCACGGCTCTAAAGCCTCCATTTCCGGCAAATACTTTGACGCTCATTTTTACGGCGTTGACCCCGAGACCGAGCGCATCGACTATGAAAAGGCGATGCAGATAGCCGGCGAGTGTAAGCCCAAACTCATAATCGCAGGCGCAAGCGCATATTCCCGCTTTATCGACTTTGCCAAGATGCGTGAGATAGCCGATGAGGTCGGCGCATATCTCATGGTCGACATGGCGCATATCGGCGGCCTTGTCGCAGCGGGCGTTCACCCGAGCCCCGTGCCGTATGCCGATGTTGTCACCAGCACCACTCACAAGACCCTGAGAGGTCCGAGAGGTGCTATCATCCTCTGCAAGGACGAGCTCAAAAAGAAAATAAACAGCGCCGTGTTCCCCGGCACGCAGGGCGGCCCGCTCATGCATATCATCGCCGGTAAGGCCGTCTGCTTCAAGGAAGCCATGAGCGATGAGTTCAAGGCATATCAGACCCAAGTCGTCAAAAATGCAGCCGTTTTGGCGGACACCTTGTCCAAGGGCGGCATCCGTCTCGTCTCCGGCGGCACGGATAACCACCTCATCCTTGCCGACACCATGAGCCTCGGCAGAACCGGCATGGAGGTGCAGGAGCTTTTAGACGCTGCCCACATCACCGCAAACAAGAACTCCATCCCCTTTGACACCCAGTCCGTCAAGCTCACGAGCGGTATGCGCTTCGGCACTCCCGCCGTTACCACGAGAGGCATGGGCGAGAGCGAGATGGTCGAGATAGGCAATATGATAGTTAAGCTCATAAACGAGGGTGACGCAGCGGTTGAGGATGTAAAGGCTCGTGTCATCGAGCTTTGCGACAGGTTCCCGCTCTACCCCGGACTGTAATGAATAAGTCAAGCTTAAGCGTTCTCGGCTGCTATATACTGTGGGGGCTGCTGCCGATATTCTGGAAGCTGCTTGCAGGCGTCGATTCGGCGTATGTATTAGCGCAGCGGATAGTGTTCTCGTGCATTTTCTGCTTTGGCCTTATACTCATCAAAAAGCACGGCAGCAGCGTAAAGCAGATCCTCACAAGCCCTGCCGAGCGCCGCAGGTATTTTATATGCGGTCTGCTCATTTCGGTAAACTGGGGCGTGTATATTCTCACCGTCGCAATGGGCAGAATACTCGAAGCGAGCCTTGCCTATTACATGAACCCGCTTTTCTCGGTGCTCATCGGCGCACTCATCTTTAAAGAAAAGCTCTCGGCGCTGCAGTGGGTCTCGGTCGGGCTTGCCTTTGCCGGCGTTATGATATCGATAATAAACTACGGCAATGTACCGTATCTTGCCATCATCATCGGCCTGTCGTTTGCACTGTACGGTGCGATGAAAAAGGGCATCAAGGCCGAAAGCGAGGTCTCCATCTGCATGGAGACCATGGCGGTACTCCCGCTTGCGCTTATCTTCATCGTCTATGCGCAGCTTTCCGGCTACACCACCTTCAGCTCGCTCACGACCGCTGAGATACTGCTCCTTGTCATCTCGGGCGCCGTGACCTCCGTGCCACTGATCTTATTCGCACGGGGCATTAAAGAAACGAGCATCGTGACCTCGGGCATACTAATGTATGTTAACCCCACGCTCCAGCTGCTCGTCGGCGTTTTGATCTACAACGAAGCGTTCACGAAAACCAACGCCACGACCTTCGCCTTCGTCTGGGCGGCAGTCATCCTGTTCGTGTTCGACAGCCTAAGAAAACACAAAATTCACGCATAATAAGAAAACAGGCAATGCAAAACGCATTGCCTGTTTTTGCTATGCATTATACCTCTGCGATGACCTCGCACTCGACGAGAACATCCTTGGGAAGTCTTGCGACTTCAACACAGGAGCGGGCGGGGAACGGCTCGGTGAAATACTGAGCGTAGATGCCGTTGACGGTGCCGAAATCGTTCATATCCTTGATGAAAACGGTGGTCTTGACGACCTTGGACATGTCGCTGCCTGCGGCCTTGAGAAGCTCGGAGAGGTTTTTGAACACCTGATGAGCCTGAGCCTCAACGCCGACTGCGACCTCGCCGGTCTCGGGGATGATGCCGATCTGACCGGAGGTGTAGACCATGTTTCCGACTATCTGAGCCTGAGAATAAGGGCCGATGGCTGCGGGAGCTTTGGTTGTAGAAACGGTTTTCATTTTATTATCCTCCATTTTAATTAATTGTTACAGTGTATCCGAAACTTTCAAGCGAGCTCACGACGGCCTTGCCGTGCTCTGCGCCGCCGACCTCGCAGGTTATCGAGACATTCGTCTCGTTGGGGCTGAGTGCCGTGCTCAGTCTGTCATGCGCAACGGAAACAATGTTTGCACCCTGACCTGCAATGTGGTTGAGAAGATGGCTGAGGCTGCCGGGCTTGTCGAGCAGCTTCACGGTAAATCTCAAGCGGCGGTGACGGGCGACAAGACCCTGCTCAATGATGCATTGAATGAAGCTGACATCGATATTGCCGCCGGAGAGCAGGCACACAACACGCTTACCCTTGACATCGACCTTGCCCTTCAACACAGCGGCAACAGGCGTTGCACCGGAGGGCTCGACTATCTGCTTGCAGCGCTCCATGAGAAGCAGTATTGCCTCGGAAATTTCATTATCCGTCACGGTGACGACATTGTCGGCATAGCGGTTTATAAGCTCGACGGTAATGTCGCCGGGGGCTTTGACCGCAATGCCGTCTGCGATTGTCGAAACGGTGTCGGTCGAGATATATTTCTTTGCCTTAAATGACTGCGCAATTGCGTTTGCACCCTCCGCCTGCACGCCGATGACCTCGATGCGGGGATTTATCTGCTTAACGCAGGCCGCAACGCCCGCAAGCAGACCGCCGCCGCCTGCCGGAACGATTATCATATCCACCGTAGGCAGGTCGCCGACTATCTCAAGCCCGAGCGTGCCCTGACCGGCAATGACATCAAGATCGTTGTACGGGTGAAGGAAGGTCGCATGCTCGGTCTCGCAAATTTCACACGCCGCCTTGTAGGCGTCGTCATAGCAGTCGCCGGCCAAAACGACATTTGCGCCGTAGCCCTCGGTGGCCTGCACCTTGGCAATGGGGGCTGTTTTGGGCATAACGATGGTTGCGGGGATGCCGAACTTCTTGGCTGCGCATGCAACGCCCTGGGCGTGGTTGCCCGCAGAGGCG
>OQVS01002562.1_pt1 | contig 11421 bp, 10 predicted proteins | sample 1691601 | NCBI WGS metagenome assembly OQVS01 (sample SAMN03418268, study PRJEB22391) | human gut metagenome | biome: human-gut; feature: organic feature; material: feces | host: Homo sapiens | place: Tanzania | collected 2013-01 | reverse complement strand
TTCTGTATCGACTTGCAAAGATTTATGCTTATCCCCACTAAATTTCCACTGAGCCCCTTTTCTTATCTAACGAGAGTTAGACGAAATAATACACAAAAAAAGAGAATCCTACCGAAGCAGAATCCTCTTTTATGTTGTTTGTTCCGATGTAACCGCAGGGGTTACAAAGTGATTCCGCAGGGATTCGAACCCTGGACCCACAGCTTAGAAGGCTGTTGCTCTAATCCAACTGAGCTACGGAACCATCAAATCGGCTGCAAAAGTAGTGTTTTTTTTCGATACTGTGAAATTATTTACCGTATAACGGCTGTCTTTTTAAACATTTTAACAATTATCTGTTTCAACAACTAAACAAACCTGCTTTTCATTAAGCACATTGGCTCATGCTTTTCATTAAACACATTGGCTCATGAAAGGCAGACAGGTTCATTGCTATTTCATGACGAACGCCATGATGCCAGACATTATTTTCTTGAACTTGTCGGCCGACTGTATACACTCAAGAGGGAAGCCTGCCGTAAAAGCTTTATAGTCGGGCCCATCGTAGGCCACAGCGGCAGAGGAGCCATCAGCATACTGCATGGCACAATAGGCGTTGTCTTGAGGCGAGAGCACATCGGTCTGCTGAGCAGCATAATGAGCAGCATTGGGCGTGCGATAAACGGCAAAATCGGTAGAGAGACCGTTCAGCCATGCTCCATCAGTTTGGGTGTTGATGCCCGTTTGTGCCACTTTCAGCACGTCGGCAAGCCATGCACGCTCTTTTTCCGTTGACATGTCGTGACCGATGTAGGCACCGCTGACCACAAGCGATCCGCCGTTTTTGGTGTAGGCTTTCAGCTTCTGCTGCATGTTGGCGGTAAAGGTCTTGTATGCCACAAGAGCATGTGCATCGTTCTTTTCAAGGCCGAGAATGAGGTCTACGCAACTGTATTGGTCAAGAGACACCATGCCAGCCTCAACGGCCTTGCCCGAACAGCTCACGATGTTGTAATGGCTGGAGGCTAAGGCATCGGTGTGGGCAGAAACATAGGAGAATGTGTTGCCACAGACAAACTGTCCTGCCATCTCGTCACCACCATAACCAAGGGCGCCAGGGCCTTCGCGTCCCATGCGCGACTTGTCGAAGCAAGTCTGCTGCCCGTTCCATCCGGCGTAGATGTCTCTCTGCACACCAATGTCGGTAGCCATGTCGAAGCCCTGTCTCACACCGTCGTCAATTACCGCTGGCGCAGAGAGACGGTTGAAGCCGTTGACAACAAGCACGGTCTTCGTTGCTTCGGGGCGAATGACGGCACACAGCGTCTCGGTGGGGAAACTTTCTCCACCGCGGTTGACAGCCGTGACCTTGAAACTGTACTTAACGCCTGGCTGTGGCTTGAACGTGTAGTGATTTGCCACAACCATTGTGCCATTGTCAAAACCGCCTGTTCCTTCAGCCATATAAACATTATAAGAGGTGGGCATGGCCGAAGGCTCCTGCGGGTCAACGGTAGGTGTCCATACCAGACTGAGAAGCCCGTTGGCTTCTGGCTTGATACAGAAATTGGCAGGCTGCAAGGGCTGCACGATGCATGGCTGACCGTGTTGTGCACTCACATATCGCAAGATGGTTTTGTAGACAGAACGTGCAAGGTCAAACTTGAAGTTGGGGTCCTGTCCCATAACCATATCAGGGAAATTCTGATGCGACAGCATCTCCAATATGGCAGACGGCACTTCCGGGCATCGTGTCTCAGAGTAGTTACGATCCCAAAGGTAGCGTCGGTTCCAATGCTTATACTTGGCTTTGATGTCTCGGCAGGTGTTGGTAAGGAGCGAGTCGGCAAAGTCGCGTGACATGAGGCGTGATGCACCGCTGCCAAACATTCCGTCGTTGAAGCCTGTTGTGCAAACGGCCAACGAGCCCACGATGTCGTGGCCTATAGGGTCATAACCGGCATCGCTGTGCAGAGCCAGACAGAGCTCTATCGGCACCCGTTTACCTTCTTTCAAGGGAACAAAAGGAGAGCCTCCAGCAAGCCAGTTGGTCATAAGCGAGCGCGAGTTGAGATCGTCGCCATAATCGTCGGCACCCTTCTTCGTGCTGTAAATGTCGTATGGCACCCCACTCCATTGTGCGTTGTAGCGTGCGCCCTCAAGACAGCGAGGCAGATTGCTTGTCTGTCCACCCCTACTGATGTTGCCCATTCCGCCTCCAAACCTCACGGCATCGGTTGTAACGATACCACCCTTTTTGGCGGAGCGGTTGCTTAGCACCACTCGGTTAAACTGGCTACATCCTTTATCAAACAAGAAAGACCCAAGATAAACCCATGTGGATCCACCCATCTGCTGGTTTACATGAAAAGTTGTTTTTTGGCCTTTGTGGTATACGGTATATTCAGCATCGTCAACACTTCCCTCTACTGTCTGATAGCTCACATACACGGCGTAGCGTCCCTCTTCCGGGATGTTCGGTTGATAAGATGCCGTTACGGGGTTTGAGTTCTTGCGTGTTGTAAGGGTCATGCGGGCGGTACCGGCCACAAAAGGGTTCTCGCCGTCAAAATAGGCTCCCGTGTGTGCTGCGAAACCGCTGAAAGGAGCGTCACGCCACTTTTTTGGAGTCTCAACATAATAGTTGCTTTTTTTCTCGTCGTTGTCAACGATCACTTCGTTTCGCTGCCAATCGCGCTCACGGGGAGTAAACACAACGGCTCCTGCATTCTGAAGCATGGGCATGAGGTAAGGCACGACGATTGTCTGTGTAAACAAATCCTCGGTTGTGCCAAACAGGTTGGGACGCTGCCAACGCCAAGCTTGCTTGCGCGAATCAAAATAAGAGCCATGACTGGCCCAAAGGGCAATATGCCGGTTGTAGAGACCGTGTGTGACCTTGTTTGGCTTAGACAGGTCTGTGACCCACGGCTTGCCGTCATAGCTTATGTTGCGCCACTGTCCTGGGCGCATGTCATTTATCTTATATAAGGTAGGGTCGACAAGGTGCTCTATGGGCTGGCCACAGCAAACAAGGGTGAGCTTGTATTTGTTAAACGGGCGTGGCAACGAGCGACGCAGCTTCTTGTATATGGTTTTTATGGCCTTCGGATAAAACTCCTGCATGGCAAAGGTGGCATCGACAGTCATTGTCACCTTACGTGCCAGATCATCAATGCTTATATTGCTGACCTGAGGGGTGGTCGGCAACACGCTGCCGTCGGCAGGGCTGTAAGCTGCAAAAAAATGGGCAGCCTGCTCTTTAAGACGTTTCTCGCTATCATCGGGCTGAGCCATCAAGCTGCTACTGAAAAGAAGCGAGAGAGACAGAAGAAGTAATGGACGCATCATTTTTCAGTTGTTGGTTTTACTTTTTGTTGAATGTTTGTCAAATGAACCCACCTGCCAAACAGCCTGCTTTAGTCGATGTCACCGACCGTGAACAGCTCGGGGTGTTTGCCTTTGAACGGTTTGAAATAGAGCTTTATTTCACGCATCTCCTCCTCAAAATTGCCTGTAGGGACGAACGATCTGGTACACTCTATGAGTTTTTTCTCAAAATCGACGCCATAAAGGAGAACAGGAATCTGAGCTTTAAGCGCAATGTAATAGAACCCCTTTTTCCAATCAGGGTTGAGCGAGCGGGTGCCCTCGGGGGTGACACAAAGACGGAAAGAGCCCGACTGCTTGGCTGTGTTGGCCAGGTTGTCGGTCATGCTGGTGTGACGGTCTCTAAACACGGGGATGCCGCCCAGCCTTCTGAACAGCGGTCCGAGAGGCCAGAAGAACCATTCTTTCTTCATCAAGAAGTTGATGTGCAGCCCTTCGGCACCGGCATAGAGCTGTCCGAGGATAAAATCCCAATTGCTGGTGTGGGGTGCGAGACAAATAATAAATTTCTCAGGATGGTTTACCGTCACGTTGGTCTTCCAACCTAAATGGCGGTACAGATACCACCTACAGAATTTTTTCCACATATTTTTATATAAAAGTTTATTTTAAAATAACCAAAAAAGTTAAAGAAGACATTGCCCGACATGAGCTTTTGCCTTCTTTAACTTTTCGCCATTAACCATACCATTAGCTTCGCTCTACAACAATTTGTCGCGTGTCTTGCGCTGCTGTCAAGAGCGTGTCTTGCGCTGCTGTGAAGAGCGCGTCTTTAACGGTGTTTGCAGTTGGTTAGCCGATATTGGCCACTTGGTCTGTAAGTTCTTCCACATGCTTGCGGAAATCGGCTATCAGTTTCTTATAGTAAACCTTGGCTGTCATTCCAGGCTCAGGATGCGACACACGACACACGAAATCGCTATGCATGGTAAGAACAGCAGCCAAGAGAGCATTGACATTCTCGGCCTCTTGTTTGCCGCTGTAAAGCGATGTTGCTACACACTCGGCGAACAGGTCGCCGCACACATAATTGATGGTTCTCTTAAGTTTACGCTTGTTTGCCATATTGATTGTTTGTTTTAATTCGTGCTCAAAGATAGGAAAAAAATGGTAATTGCAAAAAGAAACACTAAAAAAATATGACAAAAAAGCGTTTTCTTTTCCTTTTCTTTCAATATCTCAGAGAAAAAGCGTACTTTTGCATGGAAATTTAGGCATTAGGTCCGGTTTCTCACAAGCGGAAAGATCAATTTAAAACAACAACAATAAAGTTTTACATTTATTTTTATGGAAAAAAGTGCATTGCAGAAAGAAAGAGCCGCTTATCAGCCTAAGCTGCCCAAGGCTCTTCAGGGTGCTGTAACAATCAAGGAAGGCGCTGCCACACAGAGCGTTGACAACCAGGAGGAGATCAAGAAGCTCTTCCCTAACACATACGGAATGCCTCTCGTAGAGTTTGTTCCCGCAGAAACAGAAACTCACAAGGCCATGAACGTAGGTGTTATCCTCAGCGGCGGTCAGGCTCCTGGCGGTCACAACGTGATCTCTGGCCTCTTTGACGAGGTTAAGAAGCTGAACCCCGAGAACCGTCTCTATGGTTTCCTTATGGGTCCTGGCGGTCTTGTTGACCACAAATACATTGAGATTACCGACGAGCTCATTGCCGACTATCGTAACACCGGCGGTTTCGACCTCATCGGTTCAGGTCGTACCAAGCTCGAAGAGGTAAGCCAGTTTGAGAAGGGTATCGAGATTCTGCGCGAGCTCGACATCAAGGCTCTCGTGATCATTGGCGGTGACGACTCTAACACCAACGCTTGTGTGCTGGCAGAATATTATGCTGCAAAGAACTACGGCGTTCAGGTTATCGGCTGCCCCAAGACCATCGACGGCGACTTGAAGAACGACCAGATCGAGACCTCTTTCGGCTTCGACACAGCTTGCAAGACCTACGCTGAGGTGATTGGCAACATTGAGCGCGACTGCAACTCAGCACGCAAATACTGGCACTTCATCAAGCTCATGGGCCGCTCTGCTTCACACATCGCTCTCGAGTGTGCTCTCCAGACACAGCCTAACATCTGCCTCATCTCTGAGGAGATCGAGAAGAAGGACCTCACCCTGAACCAGGTAGTAGAGCAGATCGCAGAGACCGTTGCTTACCGCGCAAGCCAGGGCAACAACTTCGGTGTTGTGCTCATCCCTGAGGGACTCATCGAGTTTATCCCCGCTATCGGCCGTCTGATCCAGGAGCTCAACGACCTGCTCGCCGCTCACGGTGCCGACTATAAGGATCTCGACAAGGACGCTCAGCGCCAGTACATCCTTTCTCACCTCAGCGAGGCAAACAAGGCCACATTTGAAACCCTCCCTGAGGGTGTGGCTCGTCAGCTCTCTCTCGACCGCGACCCCCACGGAAACGTGCAGGTATCACTCATCGAGACAGAGAAACTGCTGTCAGAGATGGTTGGCGACAAGCTCGCTCAGTGGAAGGAAGAGGGCAAGTACACAGGAAAGTTCTCTGCGCTGCACCACTTCTTCGGCTACGAGGGACGTTGCGCCGCTCCTTCTAACTTTGACGCCGACTACTGCTACGCTCTTGGCACAAGTGCTGCTCAGCTCATTGCCAACGGCAAGACAGGCTACATGGCCATCGTGAAGAACACAACAGCCGGAACAGACCAGTGGAAAGCCGGTGGTGTGCCTATCACCATGATGATGAACATGGAGCGTCGTAACGGCGAGATGAAGCCCGTGATCCGCAAGGCTCTCGTTGAGCTCGACGGCAAGCCCTTCAAGACATTCGCAGCTCATCGTGACGAGTGGGCAAAGAACACTTGCTACGTCTATCCCGGTCCTATCCAGTATTGGGGTCCGAGCGAAGTGTGCGACCAGACCACAAAGACTCTCGCATTGGAGCAGAACTAATTTTCAGCAATCAGACATTAATTACTGAACGATTTCTTGACAATGTCCATCTTTTTTGGACAGGAAAAGGAAACGAATAAAAAACCGTCCCGTATCGTTGACAAACCAACGGACGGGGCGGTTTTCATTACAAGACGAGAAACATTAGGGAACAAACATAACATTCATGCCACAACACAACACATCTCACGCTACAAGGGGCACAAGACGCAAAGCCTCCGCTCCACGACGCAAGCAGAAGAGAAGCCAAGGCACGGCAGCACGATTTCTGAAGAACCACATGCGGCTTGCATGGTGGATAGGAGGAGTGGCTGTGGCATTGCTCTATGCATGGACATTCTACTATTTCTTTGTCAGCCCCACAGGCTTCAGATGGAGAGCGCTCTATGGTGATGCCAACTACCCCAAAGGCTATGAGATTCACGGTATAGACATCTCCCACTATCAAGGCGAAATAAGCTGGGATGCCTTGCGAGACGCACAGATAGAAGGTTGCCCGTTGCGCTTTGTCATGATTAAAGCGACAGAAGGATCGTCGCGCCTTGACGAAAACTTCAAGGAAAACTTCATGCAGGCACGCGAATATGGATTTATCCGTGGAGCATACCATTTTTGGAGCAACAAATCGTCAGCACGGTCACAAGCCTACCATTTCCTTGACAAGGTGCGGTTGCAGAAAGGCGACCTGCCGCCTGTGCTCGACGTTGAACACAAACCGTCTGACAAGAGCGTGGAAGATTTTCAGCAAGACATCCTCACATGGCTACACATCGTTGAGGACAGGTATCATGTGAAGCCCATCCTCTACACCTATTATAAATTTAAAGAAAAATATCTCAGCACGCCAGTCTTTGAAGATTATCCCTACTGGATTGCCCACTATTATGTGGACAAGGTAGAATATAAAGGCGAATGGAAATTTTGGCAACACACAGATGTAGGCAAGTTGCCGGGAATAAAAGGATATGTAGACTTCAACATATATAACGGTTCTTATTATGACTTGAAAAAGCTCACGATAGGCAACCAAGAAGACGAATGGTAAAGAACAAGAAAAACGATGGAAAAGAACGAATTACGAATAATATTCATGGGCACCCCCGAGTTTGCCGTAGGCTCGCTACAGCGCTTGGTTGAGGGAGGCTACAACGTTGTGGCCGTTGTCACACAGCCCGACAAACCTGTTGGACGACACGGCTCTGTGTTGCGTGCCCCGGCGGTAAAAGAATATGCATTGGCACACAACCTGCCCGTGCTGCAACCTGTGAAGATGAAGGACCCCGCTTTTGTGGAAGAGTTGCGGTCGTATAACGCCGACCTGCAGGTCGTGGTGGCGTTCCGCATGCTTCCGGAGATAGTGTGGGCAATGCCTCGCTTCGGAACCTTCAACGTGCATGCTGCCCTGTTGCCACAGTATCGCGGCGCGGCACCAATCAACTGGGCCGTAATAAACGGCGAAACAAAAACAGGCGTAACAACATTCTTCCTTGACCACGACATCGACACGGGACGGATCATCATGCAGAAAGAGTTTCCCATTCCCGACAACGCCGACGTAGAGTATGTCTACGACGGTCTGATGGCGCTCGGAGCCGACATCTGCATAGAGACGGTCGATGCCGTGATCAACAACGACGGCAATGTTCCATCACAGCCCCAACGCGAGGACCTGCCGCTGAAGTCGGCACCCAAGCTGTTCAAGGAGACGTGTCTCATCAACTGGAACAAGGAGGCAAAACAGGTCTACGACTTTGTTCGCGGACTCTCCCCCGTGCCTGGAGCATGGTGTGAGATTGTCCACAACGATGAGAAGCCTGTTGTAATGAAAATCTTCCGCACGGCAAAGACCGACAAGCCGCTTACGGCCAAAGACCAGCCTGGCGACATCTGCGCCGAAGGACAGCATCTGCTCATAGCAGCAGCAGACAAGTGGTTGGAGATTGTCGAGCTGCAGCTGGCAGGAAAGAAGCGCATGATGGCGAAAGATTTCCTTAACGGATATGATATTAAAGGGAAAAGGGTATTTATGAATTTTGAGTTTTGAGTTTTGAATTTTGAATTATTGCGCCCGCTGGCGCAATTTTGAGTTTTGAGTTTTGAATTGTGCGCTTCGCGCATTTTGAATTGTTCAATTTTGAGTTGGAAGATCAAAAATGATAAATCAAAAATCGATAAATCAAAAATCAAAAATCAAAAATCGATAACTCAAAATCGGCTGAAAGCCGATAATTCAAAATTCAAAAATCAAAATTCAAAACTCATAAATCGATAACTCAAAATCGGCTGAAAGCCGATAATTCAAAAATCAAAAATCAAAAATCAAAATCGATATAGCAATGAACACAAAGGAAGATATTAAGAAAGCTGTAGAGGTGATGCGCAAAGGTGGCGTTATCCTCTACCCCACCGACACGGTGTGGGGAATAGGCTGCGACGCAACAAACGCCGAAGCGGTAAAGAGAGTGTATGAAATAAAACGGCGTGACGACTCTAAAGCCCTCATTTGCCTCGTCGACTCAGACGCACGTCTGCAACGTTATGTGCGCAATGTGCCTAACGTGGCCTGGGACCTGCTCAACCTTAACACCAAGCCAACAACAGTAATTCTGGACAACGCCGTGAACCTCGCACCCAACCTGGTGGCACAAGACGGAACCATCGCCATGCGCATAACAAAGGAGGAGTTTTCCAAAGAGCTGTGCTTCCGCATGCAGAAACCAATCGTGAGCACAAGTGCCAACATAAGCGGAGAGCCGGCAGCACAAAACTATTGCGACATAAGCGAAGAGTTGCTTAACGCTGTCGACTATGTGTGCTGGACACGACGCCAGGAACATAAGCCCCACACACCCAGCAGCATAATAAAACTTACAGAAGACGGCGTGGTAACAATAATACGCAAATAAAAACAAAAAGAGGAACAAACAAGATGGAAGCATCAATAACAGATAACGGCAACACAAAACCCACAATGATGGACATGGTGCTGGAATGGCGCGACAAGCACATCACAGACCGGCAGATGACCATAATATTGGCGTTGTTCATAGGGTTCTTCGCATCGGTTGCTGCCTTCATCCTACACTTCATCATAAAAGAGATTCAGGTGCTGTTGACAGCCGGGTTCACCACGGTGACATACAACTGGCTGTATCTCGTATTTCCTGTTATAGGCATTTTCCTCACGTCGCTCTTTGTGAGATATGTTGTAAAAGACAACATCTCACACGGCATCACGCGCATTCTTTACGCCATATCGTCAAAACGGTCACGGCTGAAACCCCACAACTGCTGGACATCGGTCATCGCATCGGCCATAACCATCGGATTCGGCGGATCGGTAGGTGCCGAGGCACCTATCGTGCTCACAGGCTCGTCAATAGGCTCAAGCCTCGGGCAGCTGTTCAAGATGGACAACAAGACCCTTATGTTGCTTGTGGGCTGTGGCGCCGCCGCCGCCATTGCAGGCATCTTCAAGGCTCCGATAGCCGGACTTGTGTTCACCCTTGAGGTGCTCATGGTAGACCTGAGCATGGCATCGTTGTTGCCCATCCTTGTGGCAAGCGTCACGGCAACATGCTTCACCTACATTTTCATGGGCAGCAACTCGCTGTTCTCCTTCCATCTTGACGGCGAATGGATCGTGGAGCGCGTGCCGGCCTGCATATTGCTCGGCGTCAGCTGCGGCCTGGTCAGCCTCTACTTCATACGCATGATGACAGCGTGCGAAGGCGTGTTTGCACGCTTAAAGGACCACCGTTACGCCAAACTGTTATTGGGAGGCCTGATGCTCAGCTCGCTCATCTTCATCTTCCCCGTGCTCTACGGCGAGGGCTACAGCGCCATCAACATCCTGCTCAACAGCAACACAGAAGCCGACTGGAACACCCTGCTCAACAACTCGCTGTTCTACGGTCACGGACAGCTCCTCATCATCTTTGTGGCGTTAGTGGTGCTCACCAAGGTGGTGGCCACGTCAGCGACCAACGGCGGTGGCGGTTGCGGTGGAACGTTTGCCCCCTCTCTGTTTGTCGGAGCGTTCAGCGGGTTTCTCTTTGCCCGTATATGGAACATACAACAGCTGGGCCTCTATGTGCCCGAGAAAAACTTCACCCTCTTGGGAATGGCAGGCGTGATGGCAGGCGTGATGCACGCCCCGCTGACAGGCATCTTCCTCATCGCAGAGATCACCAACGGCTACGACCTGTTCATACCGCTAATGATCGTCAGCACCTGTTCCGTGATGACAATAAGCGTCTTTGAGCCCCACAGCATCTACGCCATGCGTCTTGCCCGTCAAGGCAAGCTCATCACCCATCACACCGACAAGGCAGCGCTGACGCTTATGAGCCTGGACAGCGTCGTTGAGAACGACTACATTGCCGTTACAGCCGACATGCCGTTGGGCAAATTGGTAAACGTCATCAGCAAAAGCCACTCCAGCTTCATTCCTGTCCTCGATAGTGCAGGCTGCATTCTTGGCGAGGTCGACATTACGAAGATCAGACACATCATGTTCCGCTCTGAGCTCTACACCAAGTTTTGTGTCATGCAGATCATGACGCCTGTGCCTGCCAAGGTCGGCATAAACGACCGTATGGAGGAGGTGATGAAGAAGTTTGAGATCAAGAACACCAACTATCTGCCTGTTGTCGACGTCAACAACCGCCTGATGGGTTACATCTCGCGCTCCCGCGTGTTCAGCCTCTACCGCAAGATGGTTGAAGATTTGTCGGCGGAATAAAGATAGATAGATAGAAGGAAGGACAGAAAGAGAAAGAGAAAGAAGGAAAAGACCGGGAAAGACAGAACCAATAAAGTAAAAGGGGAAAAGACCTATCGAGTAGGAGGAGAACGAAATAGTTCTCCTCCTACTTCCGTTTCCGCCTATCTTCAACAAATAAGCGACAAACCCAATAATCAAGCACGAAAAACGGCAAAATGACCAAATGACCAAATGACTAATGACCACATTTTTTTGCAAGTTCAAGGGGTGGCTTTGGATGGAATGGACGTGAAAAGAAAAGGCTTGTATGGAAAGGATATAAAAAGGCCTCGGAGAGGAAGCGGGCTGGCAGGCAGAAAAGGAAAACGCGGGGAATTAAGCCCGGGCTAAGCTATTAC
>OQVS01002558.1_pt1 | contig 11439 bp, 6 predicted proteins | sample 1691601 | NCBI WGS metagenome assembly OQVS01 (sample SAMN03418268, study PRJEB22391) | human gut metagenome | biome: human-gut; feature: organic feature; material: feces | host: Homo sapiens | place: Tanzania | collected 2013-01 | reverse complement strand
CGATGGTCATGCCGATGTTGACGAAGTAATGGAAGAATATGATGCTCGCTACGCTTGGATTAAAGCTTGTGAAGATTTGTCCGAAAGTAAAGCAAAATCTGCTTCTGAAGATAAAAAACCGACCGAATAGATTGTAGTGGAGTCAGCTCTGGTATGGAGAGACAGGAACAATTTGAACAGACTTTAAGCGATTGGCCGCGCTTGGGTAGCGAAAGGCGTATTGAGTTATTTCGCGCCTTGCCTTTAGGTGAAGCCGAAGATTTGCTTGATTGTATGAATGTCAACGATCAGGCCGATTTGCTTAAATCTATGAGTTTGCCTGAAAGACGTTCTTGGCTGCGTTATTTGGATTTAGATGATATAGCCGACATTTTGTCTGAGCTTCCCGAAGAAGAAGTGGACGAATGGTTGGAACTTTTAGATACCAGAGCTCGCGATAAAGTTAGTGCGCTGCTGGCTTACGCTGAAGATGACGCCGGCGGTTTGATGAACCCTCGCTTTGCCAGAGTTCGCTCTACTATGACCGTAGAATCGGCTATTAACTACCTGCATATACAAGCACAAGAATGTATCTCTCTGGAACATGTTTATGTTCTGGATAGTGAACAGCGTTTAATTGGTGAAGTCGGTATCAACGCCCTTTTGGCTGCCAATTCGGATGATATGGTAGTCGATTTGGCAGATAAAGACGTGGTCACTTGTCCTGAAGACATGGACCAAGAAGAAGTTAGTACGCTGTTCGCCCGTTACGGTTTGACGGCTATGCCGGTAGTCGATAACAGAGGCTGCATGAAAGGTCTCATTACAGCTGACGATGTGGTTGATGTTATTCGTGAAGAGGGTACAGAAGACGCTCAAAAATACGGCGGTATGGAAGCTCTTGACGAATCTTATTTGCGTACCAGCTTTAGAGAACTTATTCAAAAGCGAGCTGGTTGGTTGATTTTGCTATTGATAGGTGAAATGCTGACCGCTTCCGCCATGGCTCGGTACGAAAAACAACTGGATGCCGTCTGGTATTTAGCTGTTTTCGTGCCTCTGATTATTTCTAGCGGAGGCAACTCCGGATCTCAAGCGTCCACGCTTATGGTGCGAGCTATGGCTATGGGCGAAGTGAAGATGCGCGACTGGTTCCAAGTTTTGGTTAGAGAAGTCAGTGCCGGTGTGGTAATTGGCATTATGTTGGGCATCGTCGGTATGATCCGTGTGCTTTTATGGTCTTATCTCTATCCGGGCATTTATGGCGATCAGCCGTTTAGGCTGGGACTTACCGTAGCCTGTTCACTTTTGGGAGTCGTAATCTTGGGATGTTTGGCCGGATCGATGTTGCCCTTTGTTTTACGGTTGTGCAAACTTGACCCAGCAAGCGCTTCAGCTCCTTTTGTGGCTACTATAGTTGATGTTACTGGACTGGTTGTTTACTTTACCGTAGCTGGATTGCTAATCGTTATGCCTTAAGATCAACTTATTCTTAAAAAGAAAGCCGCCTCTGGGTAGAAACATACCGAAAGGCGGCTTTCTTTTTGCTATATCAGCAAAGGCAAAATTCCCATTATTGTAGGTTTTTTTTTACATGTGTCGAACTGCTGTTCCGTTTTCACTTTTTGCTTATTTCTTGGCCTAAATGTAACACTCCGATCGAGTGAGCATTTAATTGCGAGGGAAAGGCGCCGTCTATTGCTTTAGTTTTAGCAAAAATATGGTGCACAAAGATCCCGCCGCTTTGAAAAAGAAAACGAAGTTCGCGGCAGCTTTTCGCTTGTGGCCTCTACATATAAATCGATGGCTTCCTGGTGAGCCCAGAAGATACTGACATTTTATAACTGTTAAGTTTCTTTCAAATCACCTGCTTTAGGCATGGGGGAGCTGTAAAACTTTTAAATAAAAATATCGGAGTCTTCCAGTGGATAACAAAGATAATAACAGCAAGAAATTACTTCTCATAGATGGCAACGGATTGGCTTATAGGGCTTTTTATGCTTTGCCTGCCCGTAAATCGGCGCTGGGATTTCCGTTTAACGCCATTTTAGGTTTTGTCAATCTAGTTATTAACACTATTATCTCCGAGCGCCCTACTCATGTGGCGGTAGCTTTCGATCATGGCGCCTTGGTCGATACTTTGATGAAATTCCAGACTTACAATGTTCAGCGCGAAGAAATGTTGGACGATTTAGAACTTCAATTGCCTATTATTGAAGATTTTGTCCATGTTTGCGGCATTAAAGCTTATCGTATGCCCGGATTCGAAGCTGATGATTGTATTGGCACTTTGGCTGCTAAAGCTAATTGTGAGGGGTTTGATACTTTAATTATTTCCGGCGATTTGGGACTGATGCAATTAGTTTCGCCCAAAATTAAAGTTATGACTATGCGTCGCGGTATAGTTGATACAGTGATCTTTGACGAAGATATGGTCGTAAAAAAATACGGCTTGCGTCCTAGCCAATTAGCTGATTTGCGTGCTTTAGCCGGTGATTCCAGTCAAAATATTGGTGGTGTACCCGGTATAGGAGAAGTAACTGCTCGCCGTTTACTTTCTCAGTATAACAGTTTGACTGAGTTATTTGACTCTTTAGAACAATTGCCAGCTAAATGGCGCAATCCTCTTTCCGAAAATCGTGACGATGCTTTTGAATATTTGTCTCGTTCCACTATTCGTTGCGATTTGCCTTTGGAAATCAACTGGGATGAGTGCTTATTTAAAGGCTTCCCGGTACAAATGACCAAGCGCATATTTGAGCAAATCAATTTGGGCGGAGCCGAAGCTTTCTTGCGCACTATGGGTAAAGATGTAGCTGAAGAGGCTCCTTGCGCCATTCCCGAAGAGGCGCTTTATGGACAAAATGCTCTAGAAGCTTTAGAAGAGGTGAGCAAGTCTGATAAAGATGTGGCTTTGGTTTGGTTCCGTGATGAAGAGAATAGTGATTGGGGCTTATCTGTTTGCTTAAAAGAAGAGCAACCTTTTTATCTTGATCTTTCTAGTTGGCATACTGAAGTTAGTGCCGAAATGCAAGCTCCTAGCCAAGAAGCTATTTGGCAAATTCTCAAACCTGTCTTCAGCGACGCTAAAAGAGTTAAATACGTCGTTGGTGTGCATGAAATTATGAAAAATGGCGCGGAAATGAATAATGTCCGCGATGTTTTGCTTTTCTCGGCCCTTTTGGATATCAATGTTTGGGAACATTCTATAGAAGCTATTTGTGCTCGCTACGGATTTGCCATTTATGATCGTAACCTTATTCTGGGTTTGAATCATGAATCTTTTGCTTCTATTCCTTTGCGCGGTCGTATTTGCTGGAGCGCCCGTGTAGCCGATGTTCTTATCAATTTGGGCGAATGTATGTATGCCGAAATTGAGAAGAGGAAGCTGGACGCTCTTTATCGTGATGTAGAAATTCCTTTGGCTAAATTAGGCTGGAATCTCAACAATTTGGGCGTCGATTGTGATAAAGAACTTACCCAAAAAATAATAGATCTCATCGATGGCAAGTTGGAAGAAATTAAAGCCGATTTCTTTGCCGAAGCTGAGGTCGAAGAATTTGACTTGGATTCTGAAGAAGCGCTCAGTCACTATTTGTTTAATCACTTAGCACTTTTAGTACCAACCCGCCCCAAAAACGGATCCATCCTCAATGCCGAGATGCTTAAATCTTTGCAAGAGCAAAATCCTATTGTGGAAAAAATTCGTTGCTACTGTGAGTTGTCTGAATTTAAGCGCACTTTTGTGCAAAAATTTATGGTCGAAGGCAAAACCAACGTCAAAGTCGACGGTCATCTCTTTAATTTAGCTTTAGTAAGCGAGCGTCGCTTGCAAATTTTGGGGCGCGTTTCCACTCGCGGCCTGACCGAATTGCTGGAGCATATGATGGCTGTAATTGATAATTTAGCTTGTGTTTCCGTGCGTCGTCCTTTGGCCAAAGCTATGGACGATTTCCTCCGTCCCAAAGGGGCTTCACGTTTAATTTATATTCGTTTCCCGGCTATGTGTTTGCGTTTCTTAGCTTATATTGCCAAAGATAAAGTGTTGGCTGAAGCGTTAGATAGCGGTCGCGATGTAGAAATGGAACTGTTGAAAAAAGTTTTCGGTGAAGATCTCGATAAGATCATCTCTGTACGCTATTTGTTCGTTAACATGTTGCTTTTCTACTTCAGTCCCGCTTGGTTAGCTCGCCGCTTGAGTCTTGAAGGTGAAGAAGGTTTGCAAAAGGCTAAGACCTATCTTGATAAGTTTGAGCGCATCTTAGGAGAAGATTATCCTGTAAGTTGGGACTTCATTTTGCGCAGTCAGTCCAGAGCTACGGCTATGGAAGAAATTAGCACTTTGGCCGGCCGCAGCTGTCGCTTTGTGGAAGCGGGTAGTCGCAATTATAGCATCCGTGAAAACGGAGAACGCTTCGCTAGGGCGTTCCCTGTCGAAGGCGGCTGTGCCGATATTATGCGTTTGGCCTTAGTCAAAATTTTTGAAACTTTCGGTACGGAAGTTTCTGCTGGATCGTGCAAAAATATGATCATTGTACATGCTCCCAAAGGTAAAGAAGTTGATATAGCCGAACGCTGTCGCCAACTTTGCCTGGAAGCTGCTGCCGAAGTGCCTCTTAAAGTCGAGTATCGTATTCATTAAAATAATTAAGCTAGACAGCAGAAAAATGTGTAAGGTTGCGATTTCTTCTGCAGCCTTGCACTCGCAAAAGTTTTTTTTCTTGAGAAAACTTTTGAAGGAGTAATGAAAAAACAGCAGAACTTTAGGGCATCATAAGCTTGAAACAGACTGCCCAAGATCGCGTTTTTGAGGCGATATATGGCGGTCGTAGGGCAGAGTAACTCCGCTACTGCGGAAGGTTACTGTCATGAATAGGGGATTGTTCACCCCCGAATATACGCCTGTGGACATAATGGAGTTGACGCTTTCCTTCCGATTCTTTAGGAGAATGGAAGCGTGGCCTGCGTGGATGAATCAGGAATTTCACCGAAAGATCTTCTAAGATTTTGCGGTCAGAGTGAACGGTTATTAAAGGGAGCTAATACGACAATATGGACGACAATACTCAACCTACCACTTCAGCCGAAGAGAACTGCCAGGATATGGCCCAGGCTCTGGAAGAATACGAGAAGAACGTAAAGCCTATCTCCAAGGATGATTTCCTTGAGGGCAAAGTCATCAGCGTCAGCGATGATGGTGTTTATGTTGACGTAGGTTACAAGACCGACGGTTTCATCCCCGCCAACCAGGTATCCAATGCGCCTGACGTATCCCCCAAGGATGTAGTCAAGGTTGGAGACAAAATCAACGTTGTAGTACAAAAAGTTGATGAGTCCGAAGGTACCCTGACCCTTTCCAAGCGCCGCGCCGATAACGAAAAGGCCTGGAGAGACATCTTGGAGGCTATGGAAGAGGGTAAAACTATCACTGCTACTTGCACCGAGCAGGTTAAAGGCGGCTTGATTGTAGACGTAGGTATCCGTGGTTTCGTGCCCGCTTCCCACGCCGACATTCGTCCGGTTCGCGATCTCTCCGAGTTCATCGGTGAAGAACTCAACTTGAAGGTTCTCGAAGTTGACAAGAGCCGTCGCAAGGTTGTGCTCTCCCGCAAGAAAGCCGAAGAAGAACTTCGTCGCAAGAGCAAAGAAGACACCTTGAAGAAGCTCACCGAGGGCAGCATTGTCAGCGGTACTGTAGCTCGTCTCACCCCCTTTGGCGCTTTCGTAAACTTAGGCGGAGTAGATGGTCTCGTTCACATCTCCGAGCTTTCCTGGAGCCGCATTAAGCAGCCTTCCGACGTGGTACAACCCGGTCAGCAAGTCGACGTTCTCATTTTGAAGGTCGATCCCGAGCTCAACCGCATTTCTTTATCCTTGCGTCAAGCCGCCCCCGATCCTTGGTTAATGGCTTGCGACAAGCACAAAGTAGGCGATGTAGTTAAAGGCCGCATCACTCGTTTGGCCAGCAAGTACGCCTTCATGGAAGTTATGCCCGGTGTAGAAGGCCTCATCCCCGTCAGCGAAATGGATCGCTCTCACGTGAATCGTCCTTCCGACATTCTTAAGCCCGACCAGGAAGTACAGGCCGAGATTATCGACCTCGATCGCGAGAAACGCCGCATGACCTTGTCTCTCAAGCGTCTTCAGCAGCCCGCCGCTCGTTCCAACGAGAACAACAGCGGTCGTCGCGTCTCTCACGATGAGCGTGGCAGCGGCAACAGCATTGGCGAGATCTTAGCCTCCAAGATGGGCAAAGATAAGCTTAACAACATCACCAAGAACGAAGAGGCCTAGTACCTACTCGTTCGGAGTTCCGCTCCGCTGAAAAGTGAAAAATCCCCGACCTTAGCAGGTGTAGCTTGTAGCTTTACCTAATCGAGGCGGGGATTTTTTTTGGAAAGATTCTGCGTTTTTGAGGCATCATGACATCGACTATGGAAGCTAAAGAAGGTGTAGTTTGGGGACTTACTGGCGGAATTGCTTGTGGAAAGTCTACAGTTGCTGCTTTGTTGCAACAGCTGGGCGCTAGTGTTATCGATTGTGATTTAGTTAGTAGAGAGCTAGTTCAACCTGGCACTCCGCTTTTAGCAAAAATAGCTGAGCTTTTTGGGGATAATGTTTTGGATAAGCAAGGGGCCTTGCGCCGCTCTTATTTAGGAAAAATTGTCTTTCACGATCCTGATAAATTACAAGCTTTAAATGAATTAATTCACCCAGCCATTTGGAAACGTACTTTTGCTTTGGTTGCTCAAGCTCGCTTGGAAGTCCCTTTAGTTTTTATAATGGCTCCTTTGCTTTTTGAACATGGAGCTGAAGCGGCTTGCGATGGAGTTTTGGTTGTTGATATCAATGAGAAGAAGCAATTGGAGCGACTTATGAGCCGTGACAAATTGACTAAGTTTGAGGCCAGAGAACGCATAAGCTCGCAAATGAGTTTGGCGGCCAAAGCTGAAAGGGCCACCATTTTGATAGACAACAACGGCACTTTGAAAGATTTGCGCCGTCAAGTTGAGCAAATTTGGCTGGAAAGGTTCGCACCTATATATGGACTTTGAGATAAAGGCAAAGTCTGAGAGTGAAAAGAAAAACAATATTTGCTCTTTTTCCTCCATTTTGGTCAGACTTTTGCTGCTTTTTTTAGTGATTTTTCTAGTTTTATATGCCAACTGGTCTCGCATTGAACACTATTGGTACCCATTGAAATATGAGAGTACAGTAATTTCCGCAGGGCGTGAAGCTGGAGTCAGTCCTTCGTTAGTCGCCGGGGTTATTTTGGCTGAAAGCGGTTTTAATCCAGAGGCTCAATCTGAAGTTGGAGCTTTGGGGTTGATGCAACTTATGCCGGATACGGCCCGTTGGATAGCGGAGTCCCACCAAATAGAAGTCGCCCAAGAAGATAAGCGCCGTTTGCAAGAGCCTGAACTAAATATCTATCTGGGGGCTTATTATTTAGCCTGGCTTTTGCAACGTTTTGACAATAAGAGTGTTGAAGCTTTGGCCGCTTACAATGCCGGTCAGCATGAAGTTGATTCTTGGATAGAAGAACATGGAGGGCCGTTGACAATAGAAGAAATACCGGTACCTGAAACAAGATTTTTTGTAAAAAAGGTCTTGAATAATGCAGAAAAATATAGCAAACTTTATCCACAGTTGGTTCGTAACCAACCTTCTCATATTTACAGAGTAGAAAAAAATGGCTAAAAAGAACAAAAATCAACAAAAAACAGAGTCAGGCGTAAAAATTATTGCCGTCAATAGGCAAGCTAGACATGAATATATTTTCGAAGAATTTTTCGAAGCTGGTATTGCTTTACAAGGAACAGAAGTCAAGTCTTTGCGCGAAGGACGGCTCAGTTTGGTCGATGCTTATGCTGTAGTAGACGATTTTAATCAAGTTTGGTTAAAAGGTCTGAATATTAGTAAATGGCACTATGCTAGCACCTTTAATCATGATCCTATGCGAGCTCGTCGTCTTTTGCTTAATAAAAGCGAAATTAGACGTTTGAAGGCTCGTACTCATGAAAAGGGGCTGACGATCATTCCTACCAAGCTATACTTTAAGAAAAATTACATTAAAGTAGAAATAGCTTTGTCGCGTGGTAAGAAACTTTACGACAAACGTGAAGCAGAGGCTGCGAAAACTGCCAAACGCGACATTGAGCGAGCTATCGCCGAGCGCAGATAAACCACATATCAGAGGGAAAAAAAGCCTTCAGCCTAGAATATCTCGGCGGGCTTTTTTTTTGTCTTAAAAATACAAGGGAGAGTGCTATGGTGAGCAGCGGGCCTGAGAACTCAAAGTTGATTATTCCTGAAGGGATGATTCGGGACGATAATCCTGTGTCAGCCGCTTTGTCGGCTAGTTTGCAAAGTTTGGATAAAAGCCTGGCTCCGGACAGTGAAGGTCATGTAAATTATGTGCCTGCCGCTTGGCATTTTCGTGAAGTTATAGACTTTATCAGTATATTTATGGCTGCCTCTTCTGTAGCTCCACTCTCTCCTTCCGAAGCTCCTTTGCCAGGTTGGAGGCGCAGTTTATGGCGCGTCGATTTTGCTGAAGCTGCTTGTGGTCTGTTAAGTTGGGCCGTCTCTTATTTACCTAAACGCAGCCGCCAGAATCCCCTTGTCGAAGCCATACTAAAATTCTTATATATAAATCCCGGTCGCAATGCAGGGGGAGAGACTCAAGAATATACTGCTTTGCTCGGTTTGGGAGCCAATACTAATTTTTCGCAAGTCCCTTGGAGCATTTGGCGTGAGCGTTTCTTCTCTAGGCGCAACTTAAACGATATTGCTTCAATGGCTCCTACTATCGTTAATTATTTGCCGCATCTCAACGCTATTTTGCCTGCTTTTGCCGAATTTCTCAGTCGCTGGCGTTTTGAAGTTGAGGAGCGCAAAGGCTCTTGTGGACGACTCTTTCTCAATACCGAAAGCAGTCGTGACGAGTTGCCTCCCTTTATTGTCTTCGAAAGGTGTTCTGTTTGCCATTCGGATAAACCATCTATACATGTATTGGTCTCTCCTTGTTTAGGCAAACGCTTTTTATATCGAGAAGTAACTACCGGCCATTTAACTACTATAGAAGTCGATCCTATATTCCGTCGTCGCTTCTTTACTAATGCCTTAAGTAAAGATCGCAATTCTCTAACCAGTTTATCTACAGTTTCCGAACCGGAAAATGATGTCGCTCCTTTGGTTACCGAAAGCATCGAAGAGTTGCGCAATAAGTTGCGCACTTTGTTGGGAACTGAGGTTCTAGAACATTACCATATTCCGCTTTTGGCTGCCGTAGGCGAAGCTGGTGAAGCTATTCCTATCGAATTATTGCGTTTCCCCGGCTTCGGTATACGTGATGGAGAAGCTACGGCCTATCGCTTGAACGGTCTAGTCGCTTTCGGAGAAGATGAAGGCGTAGAATTGCGCTCTCCGTTGGTATTGGAAATATGCCGTGATATGTTCCCTATGGCCGGTACTTTAGCCAATCGTCAGTTGGCTATGTGGGCCGAATCAGCTTTGCAAACTGAAGAGAGTTTCACTCCGGCCACAGTTTTAGCAGTGCGCCACCTTTCCGACTGGGCTATAAAAAGTCAGGATACGCAGCTAATTCAGCGTTTGGCTTCTGATAGCAGCTTTATGCCTGCAGTAGAAACTTGGCTTAAAGAGATGACTTCTAGTGGCAGCTCTGAAGATCGCAAAACTGCTCTCGAAGTTAGCAAAAAGCTTATTCAGTTCTTTGTCTCGTCAGGAGTAGCTTCGGTAGGCTCTCGAGTTGTAGAGCTGTGTATGTTCTGTTGCAGCGTTTACAGAGGCATGCTCGACTATGATAAAGCTAAACAAGAACTTGATAGAGCTTTTGAGTTTGTCTCTTCTAACGATCGCAACAGAGTTGTTAAAGCCAAGGTTCTCAGCGAGAGAGCTCGCATCTACTTAGAGCTTGAATTGCCTCGTCAAGCGGCCGAAGATGCAACCATGGCTTTCGATATTTGGAGCAAGATGGCCGATCTGGGCGATGTAAACGCTCTGAACAATTTAGCTTCTGTCGCTTGCTTGCGCGCCGAAGCTCAGTTGGCTTTGGGACAGCGCTCGCAAGCTATTGCTGCCTTGCAAAAAGTTGTCGAACGTAAAGCTAATCCCCGCACTCCTGAGGCCAGCATGGCTTGGGTACAGCTAAATTTGCAATTGGGTGAATTGTTAGCTGAGCAAAATGCTTCCAATCGTCAGGCTCGTTTGCGCTTTGAAGAAGTTTTGCGTTTCTCTAAAGATTTGCCAGAGACAGGAAAAGTAATTGAAGCGCGTGCTAAGGCCTTGCTTGGCTTAGTTAACGACAAAGATTCAGAAGTTGCTATAGCCAACTTGCGCCAATCGCAAGTCTATTTCGAAAAACTAATCAAAGAGCAAGGGCGTTCCGAGCTGGCCCATCTCCATGCCGATGTGATTTACCAGATCGCTTTCTTGCTGGAAAAAAGCAATCGTCTGGATGAGTGTTTACAATATACCGAGCAAGCGATTGGTATTTTCGAGCAATTTGAAAGTAAAAATAGCAATTTCTCCAATCGGGCTTCTTTGGCTAAGCTTTGGCTTTTGCGCTCTCGCATAGAAGAATTGAGCGGTCGCTATCTTGAGGCCGAAGATTTTATTGCTAAGTCATTAAAATACTATAAGGGGCTTATTGAGGATAGCCAAGTGCGCTATATCTCAGACTACGCGAAGGTTTTAGCTAAGCGCGGCTCTTTGAGGGTTATGCGTGGCGCCTACGAAGAAGCCAAAGAAGATTTGGAAGATTCCATAGAGAGATGGCCCGGCGCCCATGATTTAAAAAATGCTAAAGCTCCTTTGGCTAGAGTTTTCCTCAATTTAGGTGTAGCTTATGCTCATTTAAATAGTATACTTCCAGCTTTGGCTCAGTTTGAAAAAGGACTAGTTATCTCTGAAAACCGCAACGATAGAGCTACCTATTTGCAAGTCCTTTCCGAGCGCGTCTGGGTACTGTTCTATGATGGGCAGTTTAAAAAAGCCGAAGACGATTTCACAGCTATTTTTTCCGGCCAGCGCGGTGAAGCTTCCCACAAAGATTTAATGGGAAGGGCCGCTTCTTGTTTATACCAATGCAAGTATCCCGAAGCTTTGGCCGATTTTTCCAAAGCTTTAGCTAGTACCGAAGAGAATGAAGAAGATGTTTGGGCTTTACTGGGAGTGGGCTTTGCATGTCTAGGTCTCAAGGATGTTAACAGAGCTCGTTTCCACTTCAACAAAATAGTAGCAGCTTTAGCGAATCCTACGTCTTTGCCTTTTGAAAAAGGCGTTGTTGCTGTAGTGGCTCATTTTGGATTGGCTAAAGCTTTGGCTTTGGAAAATAACCAAGAAGAAGCTGTACAAGAAAATATTGTCGGCTGCACTATGTGGGCTATCAGAGCTGCTGCGAATAATGTCCTTTTCATTTGTGTGTGTTTTTATTTG
>OQVS01002553.1_pt1 | contig 11470 bp, 15 predicted proteins | sample 1691601 | NCBI WGS metagenome assembly OQVS01 (sample SAMN03418268, study PRJEB22391) | human gut metagenome | biome: human-gut; feature: organic feature; material: feces | host: Homo sapiens | place: Tanzania | collected 2013-01 | reverse complement strand
TGTAGTCTGCGGAGCGGGAATGCGCCGCAGAAGCTTGCTTCGGAGGGTAGCCGTAGACCGCGCGAGAGCATCAATCACCGGAGTTTATCAACCCCTTTCATTGCCGGAGCAATAACGCAAAGAACGCAGAGGGAACGCAAAGCGCGCGAAGGGGCTTTTCGTTGAGTTTTTTCTCCGACTTCCTTGCATTCGGACAACATCCGCGCGTGTGATTCGCCCAGACGCGGGGAAGCCGCAAGGTTTCCCAAGGGATGCCTAAGGACTGTCCAAGGCTGCTGTTTTCAGATCTAAAACCCTGGTCTTTCATTGGTTTCGCCGATTCCCCATTGACTTTCTGGGGCAGGAATGCTACACTTTTCACGTCTTTTGCTGAGGTGTATTGTGCCCTGAAACAGAGAAGAGAGGCGAAATGACGATGAAGAGCGTGGCAAATCGCATCAAATGCGACGACGCAAAGGCAACATCCGCAGCCTTTGCGCGAATGCTTTCCTGTCGTTCGTGTCCGAGCGGCAGCAGCCTCTGCCCGCCGCATGAAAGAAGGGGTGGGTTTTGACATGGCAAAGTATCTTGACCCCAAGGCTGATATCACCTTCAAGAAGGTCTTTGGCGAGCACAAGAACCTCGTCATCAGCCTTCTCAATGCCTTGCTTCCCCTTGACGACGGCAAGCAGGTGGAGTCGATCGAGTATCTGCCGCCGGAGATGGTGCCGGACAACCCGGACAAGAAAAACAGCATCGTTGACGTGCGCTGCGAAGAGACCGGCGGCCGCACGTTCATCGTCGAGATGCAGCTGAACTGGACAACGGCCTTCAGGGAGCGCGTCCTCTTCAATGCCGCAAAGGCGTATGTGCGGCAGATCGACAGGAGCGAGGAATACAAACTCCTCCAGCCGGTCTATTCGCTCAATCTCGTCAACACGACATTCGAGCCCGACACGGACAACTGCTACCATTACTACTCGATGGTCCATCATCTCGACACAAAGAAGAAGATAGACGGCCTTCATCTGGTGTTCGTGGAATTGCCCAAGTTCAAGCCGCAGTCCTTCGCCGAGAAGAAGATGGCGGTGCTGTGGCTCAAGTTCCTCACCGAGATAGACGAGAAGACGCGCACGGCGCCGCAGGAGCTTTTGGACAATCCCGAAGTTTCCAAGGCGCTGGAGATCGTCGAGGAGTCCGCTTACAGCGACGCGGAGATGGCGGCATACGAAGGGTACTGGGACGCAGTGCGCCGCGAGGCAACATTTGTCGGAGAGCTTGACGACGCGAGAGCGGAGCTTGCCGAGGAGCGGAAGAAGTTTGACGCGGCAAAGGCCGAACTTGAAAAACTGCGGCAAGACAAGCTCAACACCGCGCGTCAGATGAAAGCCGATGGAATGGCTGTTGGAACCATCGCGAAATACACCGGCCTCGCCGCCGACGAAATCGCTCGGCTCTCGCTTCCGCTTGGATTGGAGAGCGCACCGCGCTCTCCCCGCTAACGCGGCGGTTACGCGCTGTAAAGCAATCTCAAGTCGTGGAAACTGGAAAGAAAGGAACTATCCCATAAACAGTTAAATCGATAAGGCGGGGAGAAATCCGCCGACCTCCGCAAGGAGGATAGACAATTTGTAATGCTGCAAAGCAGTCGTCAAGAGAAACGTAGGAAATTTCGAATAGGCGGCACTTGGCAGAGGAAACGCATAATGCGTTCGCCTCTCTTTGTGTTCCTATTCGGGCAATCCTACGGCCTCTCTTGAAACACGAAGAGAGGCTTTTTATGTTTTCAAATCGTGTCAGCGATTGACGCGCAAGCGGAGCGACACGGTAACGAGGACAAGCTCGATCCTTGCGAAGTGATGGTTGCCGTGAGCCAAAAATGCATCCTCCCACAATGTTAGTTGCCGTATGAAAAGCGAAAAAGCCAATAAAATCAAGGGTTCTGTGAAAACGAGCGCGATTTGTTTGCATAGATTTCCATAGTAGTGGAGCATTTGTCATGAAGACCGAAAAACAATCAATCGTGCCGAAATCGTTTATCGTAATGATGATGGTGATGCTTGGCATTGCACTGTTTCCGATTCGATACTATGGCTATTATGTATTGCTTAAGATTGTGATTTGCGGCGGTTGTGCCTTCTTGGCGGCGATTGCTTATGGTGATGGGCGGAAATATCTTGTTTGGTTTGGGGGTGGATTGGCTGTTCTCTACAATCCAATCATCCGATTTCCACTAGGACGAGAACTTTGGATGGTCATCAACATTTTGACAATAATTGTGCTGATTGCGGTAATGAAATCAACAAAACAGCGCGGAGCAGTGCAGAACAAAGATTCGCCGGCAATTCCAACTGTGAAACCAGACTAAGGAAGATCATACGATGATGATTTCTTTTGTTACTTGCAGTAAGTGCCATAGTCCAGTTGTCGCTTCATGGAACAAGTGTGTGCTGTGTGGACATGATATCCGAAAGCAGAAATTTTCTGTTTCGACCGAGACGAAGCACCTAATTATTTCAATTTTTGTGTTTTTGGGCGTGTGCGGGCTTGCTGTATTGTTAGAAGCCATCCACGACCAAAAGAAAGCAACGACAAAATGCCCTTCAAGTTATCAACAACGAGCAGATACTGCATCAAATTACACGGCCTCGTCGCATTATCATGATCCTCTCTCTTCCAAATCGAGTTTAAATAGGTATTCTGATCACACTTCGGGTTTGCATGTACCAACGCATGTAGAGAAATCTTCAACACGAACAAGTGACGAGATTCCGTCCGTCCCGGACACTCTTGATTTAACACGCTGTACGGATCTATCTTATGTACGGGAGTCAAATTCAGTTCGTGCGTATCAGATATACTTGGAACATTGCGACGATAGCCGATATGTGATTGTGTCTGGCGAATTGGAATCTGTGGTTGCGAAAAATTGTAAAAGATATAGAAAGTTGCCTTCTGCGGAACGGGCCGCGTTGAAGAAGATATTGGAAGAGTTTGAGCAACCGATGCCTAACTCAATGACGTTTTTTCGTGGGAGAGATGAGGATGGCGAGAAATCCGGCCCACTGAAGATTAAGACGGCCAGTGGCTCCGATGGGTATGTTGTGAAGCTGACTGAGAATCGCACTAAAGCCGAAGTGGAGTTCTTTTTCAAAGCCGGCTATGATGTCGAAATTAATGTCGCCTATGGGTCGTATACCCTCAAATACGCCTTCGGAACTAAGTGGTATGGAGACAAGATTCGCTTCGGCTTGAGCGGGAGCTATTCAAAGGCGAATACGGTTCTAGATTTCAAGCGTAAGGAGTCTTGGGATAGGTTCCGGTACATAAATACAGGACATTCGCTCACGCTCTTCAAGGTTTTTAATGGAAACATGACAACAACCGACATAGACATGGAGGACTTTTAAGATGAGTTCCATCATTGGTTGGATTTGTCTTGGCATTGCGTGGGCGTGCGCGTGTGCTGGATGTGATGTTGGAGGTTTTTTTCTTGGTGCTGTCATGTTCGTCGCATCAATAAGTTCGATGATTTATCTCGGCATAAGTATTTCAGGGTATAGGGAAGCCAAAAAGCGGCGCAATCAGGAGAGGCAAAGACGATGTTTTCTTGCCTGTCTTGTTGCTATGCTTGCAAAAATGACGAAGGCGGATGGTTTTGTATCAAAGGACGAAATCGAGACGGTCGAAGATTTCTTCCGCATGATGAAACTTGACGCTCTTGATCTGCGATATTGTAAAGAAGTGTTTCGGGTTGCTAAAGACGATACCAATTCTATCTATGATTATGCTTTTACGTACTACTGGAAAAGTAATCGCCAGCAGGAGCGAGAGCTACTTTATGAAATGTTGTGGGATGTCGCGGTTTCCGATGGGAAACTTAGTCCGTCTAAGGATGAGATTCTAAGCAAATTGCCGGAACATTTAAGGATATCATCAAAGTTGTATGACTCAAACAAGTCCAAAAGAATGGATCGCTCTCGCTCCGACCGGAGAAGTGGTGATAATGGAGCACGGAGGGATTCTGATGGTTGCAATGACCTTGACAATGAATTTACATTCGCATGCAAAGTACTTGATGTTTCGCCGAAAGCGACGAATGAAGAATTGAAAAAGGCTTACAAGAATCAGGCAATGAAGTGGCATCCAGATCGCCTTGGAGGGCTTCCAGACCACGCTCTCAAGAAAGCGAACGCCAAAATGTCGGAAATCAACAATGCTTGGGAAGTAATAAGGAGAAAGCGAGGCATTAAGTGAAGTGGTATGGTTCAGTGCTGATTGCGTATTTGATGCTTACGGGATGTACTAGTTACCGTGATTGCGACACACTTGAAGATCGGATAGAAGCGCGATATAAGCAGAATGTCATAATGCCAACGGACTCATGGCCGTTGTATAAAGGCATGAAACATGCGTTCTTCGATATTATCACAGTTGGCTTTTGTGAATTTTGGTATGAAAAGGTGCGCAGCACATATGAGGAGCTGGTGGCAAGACGGGCGACTAAGGAACTGAAAGAACGGGAGGCAATGGCAAGGCGGATTGCCGAGGAAGAAGCCGAGGCTCGCCGTAAGGCGGAGTTGTTGGAGGAGGAACGAAAGCATGCCGAACGGGAGCGGAAAGTCGCATTTGAACGTGAACGCCTTGCACTGCAAAAGAAACGAGAATCGGAATACATGGCGCTGACAAATGGCCTTGAGACATATATGGCATCAAGAGGAAGGAAGGTTGATCAAGATAACAGTTTTGCGGGCTGGTGTAAGTCTCATTCTGAACTTGTCGAGATTTCGAAAATGGAACCGAGAAACGCTTTTGATCAAAAGCGAAAAGAACGTGCCGAAAAAGTGGTTGCAGATGCTCGTAAGAATGAGTGCGTTCGCATCCTTGAAGCGCATAAGATACGATTCGCCGATTACAAAAAGCATTTATTTAATGTCTATAACCAGATTAAGGCTCGGTTGAAAGAAATCCCGAAAAATGACAATATTTTATCGTTGGAAGACGAACTCCGCCTGTCAGGATATGTAGAAGGCGCATATCTTGCTGCGACAATTATATCGTTTGAAGAGGCACTTAAACTGGGTGTTTTTGAGTCGGAAACCAAAATGCAGGAAGAGTGTAAAGCGTTTCTTGAGTTATTGCCAGACAAGTGACAAAACATTTGCGTAAATTGTGTCGTCCGTGGTGGATAAGATAAAGGAATACGCACGTACGCACGCGTGAGCGCGCGCGAGCGGCACGTAGTGCCGCAGGGGCTTGACAACTCGGCTATTTATGGAGGGACTTGTTGTCGGTTCCAATTTCATCAAAACCATAAAACGGAGTCGTGCTCATGAGAATTGAAATTTTCCACGATAGCGTCGTATTTCAAGATTGCGACGCGATAGTAAACGCTGCGAACGTCACGCTTCTTGGAGGCGGAGGAGTTGATGGCGCGATCCACGATGCCGCCGGTCCTGAGCTTTATTGGTATTTCCACGATCTCGGATGCACTTGCCAGCCGGGAGAGGCAATAGAATCGCCAGGATTCAATCTACCCGCGAAGCACATCATCCATACCGTTGGACCAATATGGCACGAAGGCAAGTTCAACGAGCCGGAGATTCTAGCGAACTGCTATCGGAACTGCCTTGACGAGGCGACGGAATACAATTGCCGTTCCATCGCGTTCTGCTGCATATCCGTGGGCGTCTACAGATATCCACTCAAGTCTGCCACCAGAATTGCGATTGCAACCGTGGCAGAATGGCTTAAAGAGCATGAATCGGATATTCTTGTTCGATTTTGCTGCTATTCCGACAGGGAGTTTGATACATACCTGGAGGTGGCGGACGAACTCGGAATTCAATACGCCACAAACCGCGGATGCTGAATCGGTAAAGGAGGACGAACAATGATAGGCGCAATCGCTGGAGACATTATAGGGTCTCGCTTTGAATGGGTGTACATGAAGTCGAAGGACTTTGAGCTATTTCCGCCAAAGAAATGCTCTTTTACCGACGACAGCGTAATGACTGTCGCCATTGCGGCGGCGCTTGCGGACTGGAAGTCCGACGGAGGCGAACTTCATGACCATGCCATCAGGCGAATGCAGGAATTCGGAAGACGTTTCCCTCATGCAGGCTATGGCGGAAAGTTCAAACGATGGCTGGAGTCGGACGATCCGCGGCCCTACAACAGTTGGGGCAATGGATCGGCCATGCGTGTCAGCGCCTGCGGCTGGGCGGCAAATTCTATTGAGGAAGCCGTTGCGTTGTCCGACACCGTAACAGCAGTGACGCATTACCACCCCGAAGGATTGAAGGGTGCAGCTGCCACTTCGGTTTGTATCTATCTCGCGAGGACTGGAAAGACAAAGGACGAGATACGCCAATATCTTGAAGATCATTTCTACAGGATTGATTTCACTCTTGATGAGATTCGGCCCGCATATAGGTTTGATGTGTCGTGCCAGGGATCCGTTCCACAGGCGATGGCATCGTTCTTCGAGTCAACGTCTTTCGTGGATGCGATTCGCAACGCCATCTCGCTTGGCGGCGACGCCGACACGATTGCCGCGATCGCTGGAAGCGTCGCCGGCGCCTACTACGGTGTTCCTGATAAAATATGCATGCAGGCGCTGCAACATCTTGATCCTTTTCTGCGCGAAGCATTTCTTGACGCAGAACATAAATTGAAGGGACTGGACGATGGGCATGCTTGAGGGCAAGGTCGTGGGCGAGGTGATGGCAATAAAGATTGCCGAAATTGGCGCACAGGGCGAAGAGCGGACGTTCGTCATCATCTCCAGGGATGAATTGGGCAGTGTATCCACTTGCAAAGGAGTCTTGAGATGAAATACGCGATCATGAGCGACATACACGGCAACCTTGAGGCGTTCAAGCGGGCCGTGGCCGATGCGAAGAAGCGGAAGTGCAAGAAGATCATCTGCCTTGGCGACCTCACGGGCTACGGCAAGCAGTCAAAGGAGTGCGTCGAGTACGCGATGTGGAATGTGGATATGTGCCTCATGGGCAACCACGATAGCGCATGCTGCGAAATGGAAGACTTGGACGCCGTCGCGGAGAACAGGAATTTCGATGTCGATGTGGCGACGCGACGGTTGCTCACGTTCGGACAGATGGCGTGGCTGATGGCGCGGCCTCATATCTGGTGCTGCCCTGCCTTCGCCTGTACGCACGGAGACTTCACTTCGCCGAAAGAGTGGCGTTACATCTTCGATCCCAAGAGCGCCCGTCCGTCGCTATTGTGCCGGTCGGAGCCGGTCTTGTTTGTGGGGCACACGCACATCCCGTCGCTTATGAAAATCTCTGCGGAGGATGCGGAACTTGCCCGTTGCTTCGACGAGGAAGACATGGCGCGAGGCTTGCGCGGGCTAAAGGAGATCGGACCGAAAAACTGCACCGTTTCTGGCGGCGCACGCTATGTGGTCAATGTCGGAAGCGTCGGGTTGCCACGCGAAGGCCCGTGCGGTACATACTGCACATACGACGTTCAAAATCGACGGCTGCAATTTGTCTTTCTTGAAAGATAGTCTTACGAGATCTATGGGGTCTGACCCCATTGCAGGAAACTGTTGATAACTACCTATTCCGAAGAAAGGACTTGATGGCGATTCTCTTCTCGCGGTTGATTGCGTTCGTCGAATGCTGCGTAGCCGTTCCGGCCAATCGGATCGGCTCGAAGACGATGACGCTGGAGCAGGGGATCCGCTACCTCTCTCGCGAGGAGAAGGTGCGCCACATCACGGGCAGACCGAGAAAAGTCGTCAAGCGGCTGATTGTCCCGTAAAAGAAGCGCAAACCTGAACGCACGAGACCGAGCGGCAGCTCCCCGGACCTGGAGTGGCGCCTGTTTCAGGGAAGTGGATGAATCATTCCAGAAAGGAATGGGCCCATTCCAAGTCCGATTCCGGCTCTTGCGATGGTGATGCGGCAAGATGCCATGCGCCGGGGACATGTGCCGGATGACGTACGGCTTCGAGTTGCCGTCTGGATGGACAGGCAACCCGAAGCCGTTCCTACGAGTTTTTTCGTCACCATTTCACGGGCTCGTTGAGAATCGAGCCGTCGGATGGATCATCGATTCGTGAAGGAGACGCCATGAACGAACGCAAGGGAGCGCTTTTCTCGATAGCGGCGGAGAATGCGCCGGTCGACGGCTGCACGGTCTCGAAGGCCGTTGCCGAAGTCGCTGGGCGGCGAATCTCCCATTTCGCCCTCGCGGCAGGAACGGATATCAGTCCCGAAACATACGACTACCATAAACTGTGGATAGTCATCGACGGCGAGGGAGAGGTTTTAGGCGAAAAGAACACGAAGGTCGCAAAGGGAGATGCTTTCGTCACGCCTGTCGGCCAGCCGGTGGGCGTCAAGACCGAGGCGGGCATCGTCTATACGGAAATCGAAACAGGAAAGGAACACAAAATGAAGGTGAATCCGGGCGAGGCATTCGCTCTCAAGGATGTTCTTCCCTACGCGGAGGGGCGCATCGTCAACAAGGACATCATCAATGAGCCGAAGTTGAAGTTCGTATTGATGAGTTTCGCCGCCGGCACGGGTTTGAGCGAACACGCCGCGCCGGGCGAGGCGCTGATCTTCGCGCTCGACGGCGAAGGCGTGGTCGGCTACGAGGGCAAGGAACACACCATCAAGGCGGGGGAGAACTTCGCGTTCGCCAAGAACGGTGCACATTGGGTCCGCGCCGAAAAGCCGTTCAAGATGGCCTTGCTGCTGACATTGGATTGACATAAGATAAGGAGAATCAAGATGAGAGCGTATGTTGACCATGAACTGTGCATAGGCTGCGGCCTTTGCACCAGCATCGCGCCTGACGTGTTCGCAATGAACGCGGACGGCAAGGCGGAGGCCGTCTCGGACACGACCGATGCAAACGGCGAGTCGGTAAAGCAGGCTATCGAGGGATGCCCCGTGGCCGCAATAAGGGAAACGGAATAACGCGCAGAATTTCATCACTTCAAACAGGAGAATTTGAAAATGAACGAACAGAAGATGTTTTGCTGGCAATGCCAGGAGACTGTAGGAAACAAGGGCTGCACGGTATGCGGCGTGTGCGGCAAGACGGCTGACGTCGCTGCGTTGCAGGATGAACTGGTCTATGAGACGAAGCGTCTCTCGCAAGTCACGACAGCGTTGCGTAAGGATGGCAAGCCGGTCGACAAGGATATCAACCACCTCGTGACGGTCAATCTCTTCATCACCATCACGAACGCGAATTTCGACGCCGATGCAATCAAGGCCGCGATTGTCAAGACTCGAGAAGCGAAAGAGGCTCTCGCAGCCAATCTTGTAAATCCTGTCGCTCCTGTCAGAGAACAGATCGGCATACTTGCGACCGCAGACGAGGACATCCGCTCTTTGCGCGAGTTGATAACCTACGGACTCAAGGGACTCGCCGCCTACTCGAAACACGCGAATGCGCTCATGCAGGATGACGATGAGGTGGATGCGTTCATCCAGCGCGCGCTCGCGGCGACGCTTGACGATTCGCTTTCGGTGAACGATCTCGTCGCACTTGCCATTGAAACCGGCAAGTTCGGCGTCGCGGGCATGGCTCTCCTCGACAAAGCGAATACGTCCGCCTACGGCAGCCCGGAGATCACGGAGGTCGATATCGGCGTTCGGGACAATCCCGGCATCTTGATTTCGGGGCACGATTTGCGCGACCTTGAGATGCTGCTTGAACAGACTGCTGGCACGGGCGTCGATGTCTATACCCATTCCGAGATGCTTCCGGCCCACTATTATCCGACCTTCAAGAAGTATCCGCACTTCGCAGGCAACTACGGCAATGCGTGGTGGAAGCAGAGGGAGGAGTTCGAGAAGTTCAACGGCCCGATCCTGATGACGACGAACTGCGTCGTGCCGCCTGCCGCATCCTACAAGGATCGCCTGTGGACGACTGGCGCTGCGGGATTCCCTGGATGCCGCCATATCGCAGGAGAGTACGGCGAGCAAAAGGACTTCTCCGCGCTCATCGAACAGGCGATGAAATGTCCGCCTCCGACGGAGATCGAGTCCGGCAAAATTGTCGGTGGATTCGCGCATGAGCAGGTGTTAGCTCTTGCGGACAAGGTTGTCAAGGCGGTCAAGTCAGGGGCAATCAGGAAGTTCGTTGTGATGGCGGGCTGCGACGGACGCCACAAGTCCCGCGACTACTACACCGAGTTCGCCAAGGCTCTGCCGAGAGATGTCGTGATTCTCACGGCGGGATGCGCGAAGTACAAGTACAACAAACTGGGCTTTGGCGACATCGGCGGCATCCCGCGCGTCCTCGACGCTGGGCAGTGCAACGATTCGTATTCGCTCGCGCTCATCGCGCTGAAGCTCAAGGAAGCTTTCGGCCTTGACGACATCAACAAACTGCCGATTGCATTCAACATCGCGTGGTACGAGCAGAAAGCGGTAATCGTTCTCTTGGCGCTCCTGTACCTTGGCGTGAAGAACATCCATCTTGGCCCTACCCTCCCGGCGTTCCTCTCTTTGAACGTCGCCAAGGTGCTCGTCGAGAACTTCGGCATCGCCGGCATCGGATCGGTGGACGACGACATGAAACTCCTCGTTGGCTGACCCCATTGCAGGAAACTATTCCAAGCCCGATTCCGGCTCTTGTGATGGCGATGCGGCAAGATGCCATGCGCCGGGAACGTGTGCCGGATGACGTATGGCTTCGAGTTGCCGTCTGGATGGACAGGCAGCCCGAAGCCGTTCCTACGAGTTCTTTCGTCACCACTTCACGGGCTCGTTGAGAATCGAGCCGTCGGACGGATTGACGCTGCCCGGTTTCGCGGCCTTGTACTGGACGCAGAGCATCACGAGCGGCTGGTCTCCCGTATTGCGGACGGCCCGCTTGCATGCGGGGGCGACACGGACGACCGAACCCTCCTTCACCGGGATGTTCACGCCATCGACCTGGTATTCGCCCTTGCCCGAAAGGAAGAAGTACAGCTCCTCGTGGTCCTTGTGGACATGGTAGAAGCCGCCCTCGGTTCCGGGCGCGAAGACCTGGTACGAAAAGTCCGCGCCGCCGGCCTTGACCGCCGAACCGCCGAAAACCTTGCCCGGAATCTTCACCCCCGGACCAAGTTCCAGCACATAGTCCTTGAGCTCTGCGAGCGGGCCGAGATCGATGGCCGTCGCGTTGGCGATTTCCGCCGTTGTCTTGATTTCCTTCATCTTGTTTTTCCTTTCTGTTTTTCCTGGTTTGCAAGCACCTTCTCCAACAACCTTTCAAGCGTCTCCGCCTCGTCGGGCGCGAGTCCGTCGTAGAACGTCGCGAGATAGCGCCGCGAAATCGCCTTGAACGCGGCACGGAGGGCCTCGCCGGACTCCGTCAGCCGCACGATCACGCGGCGGGTGTCGGCCGCCGACCTCTCGCGGACGACCAGGCCCTGGGCCGACAGCTTGTCGACCAGGACCGTCATCGTCGGGCGCGTCCGGTGGAGAATCCCTTACCATACCAGGAACCCATA
>OQVS01002552.1_pt1 | contig 11470 bp, 7 predicted proteins | sample 1691601 | NCBI WGS metagenome assembly OQVS01 (sample SAMN03418268, study PRJEB22391) | human gut metagenome | biome: human-gut; feature: organic feature; material: feces | host: Homo sapiens | place: Tanzania | collected 2013-01 | reverse complement strand
ATTTGCTAAATAGGTTTTTCCAGAACCACTGCAACCAATAATATGTATTTTCATAAGTCGGTATTCTCCACAAATTCCGATTTGTTGAACTAAGCCGAGTATACCACATGCGCGGTCGAATGACCACTCATATATATGAAAATTTGCCCGAAATGCACCCTTCTGGTACAACGTCCAGTGCGCTGCACCTTGCCAGCGGTATATGCGCTTCGGATATGCAAAAGTCCCATGCCGACACCGCGACGGTGCAGACATGGGACTTGATGCTTTTTCGGCCTGGCCGGGCAGCCGGAACCGATCCGGACAGGTGTTTACAGAGTCTTACACGCCCGAATAGGCGGAGAAGCCGCCGTCTACGGGCAGGCAGATGCCGGTGATGAACCCGGCGGCATCGTTGTTCAGCAGGAACAGCAGTGCGCCGACGAGGTCTTTTTCACTGTCACCGAAGCGGCCCATCGGGGTGGCGGCAAGGATCTTGCCGGTGCGGGCGGTGGGGGTGCCGTCCTCGTTGTAGAGCAGCTTTGCGTTCTGCTCGCTGGCGAAGAAGCCCGGCGCAATGGCGTTGACCCGGATGCCCACCTTGCTGAAGTGGACGGCCAGCCACTGCGTGAAGTTGGTCACGGCGGCCTTGGAGCCGGAGTAGGCCGGGATCTTGGTCAGGGGCAGGTAGGCGTTCATGCTGGAGATGTTCAGGATGTTGCAGCCCTCGCGGCCGACCATCTGGCGGGCAAAGGCTTGGGTCGGCAGCAGGGTGCCGATGAAGTTCAGGTTGAACACCATCTCCACGCCGCTCTCGTCGAGGTCGAAGAAGGTCACGGTGTCGGTGTCGAGGTCGCCCATCTCGAAATATTCCTTGTCGGTATTGGCGCGGGAATTGTTGCCGCCCGCACCGTTCACAAGGATGTCGCAGGGGCCGAGGTCGGCCAGCACGTCCTTGGCCACCTGTAAGCAGTTGGCCTTGTTCATGACGTTGCAGGTGTAGCCCTTGGCCACGCCGCCCTCGGCTTCGATCTCATCAGCCAGTGCCTTGAGCTTGTCCATGTTGCGGCCCAGCAGGGCAACTTTTGCCCCCGCGCGGGCCAAGGCCTTGGCGAAGATGGAGCAGAGGGTGCCGCTGGCACCGGTGACAACGGCGACTTTGCCGGAAAGGTCGGTGTTCAGAACGTTCTTTTCCATGGTGTACCTCCGTTCAATCAGACTTTGCCCGCACCCTTGTCCAAGATCTTATTGAACCGGGTGAAGAAGGTGAAGGCGGTAACGGCTGCGGCAAGGATGTCGCTGACCGGCTCGGCGAGGAAGACGCCGAAAACGGGTTCAGAAACCAGATGCGGCAAAATGAAGATGAGGGGGATCAGCAGGATGATCTTGCGCAGACAGGCCAGCAGCAAGCTGACTTTGGCCTGTCCCAGCGCCATGAAGCTCTGCTGGCACGCGATCTGAACACCCATGGCGAAGATGCCGGCCATATAGATGCGCATGGCCCACGTGGTGTACTCGATGAGGGCGGCGTCCGAAGTGAAGATGCCCGCCACCGCGCCGGGAACCAGCATCATCATCAGCCAGAACAGGGTCGTGTAGCCGAAGCAGAGGGTCAACTGGAAGCGGAAGGCCTCCTTGACGCGGCTCTTTTTGCCCGCGCCGAAGTTGAAGCTCATCACCGGCTGGCCGCCTTGGCAGATGCCCTGAAGGGGCAGGGTCGCCAGCTGGGAAGCGCTGGTGATGACCGTCATAGCGCCCACGGCCACGTCGCCGCCGTACCGGGCGAGGCTGGAGCTGAAGCTGATGGAGAGCAGACTCTCGGTGGAGAGCATGACGAAAGAGGATATGCCCAGCGCTACGACGGGCAGGATGGTCTTCTTTTCCGGCTTCAGGTACTCTTTTTTCAGCTTGAGCGTGGTCTTGGGGCCGGTGAGGAAGCGCAGGATCCAGATGGCACCCACGGCCTGACTGAGCACGGTGGCGATGGCCGCGCCCTGCACGCCCAGACCGAACGCGAAGATCAGGATGGGGTCCAGAATGATGTTGATGACCGCACCGATGACGGTGGTGAGCATACTGATCTTGGCGAAGCCCTGCGTTGTGATGAAGGGGTTCATGCCCATCACGATGAGGACGCAGACCGAGCCGAGGATGTAGATGCGGCTGTAGGCCAGCGCGTAAGGCAGGGTGGTATCGCTGGCACCGAACAGGCGCAGCAGGGTGGGTGCGCTGGCGTAGAACACGGCCGTCAGGAGTACCGCGAAGATCATCAGCATGGTGAAGCTGTTGCTGATGATCTTTTCCGCCTGCTCCTTATCGCCTTGGCCCATGGCGATGGCGGTGCGGGGGGCACCGCCCGCACCGATGAGCATGGCAAAGGCGTTCAGCAGCATCAGGATGGGGGTGAACAGGCCCACGCCCGTCAGCGCCGCCGCACCGATGCCGGAGATGTGGCCGATGTAGATGCGGTCCACGATGTTGTACAGCAGGTTGACCACCTGCGCCACGACCGCCGGGATCATCAGCTGGAGCAGCAGCTTCTTGACGTCGCCGGTGCCCATATCTTGCTTTTTCTGTGTCTGAGGCATTTGATTCTCCTTGTAAAAATCGATAATCAACATCCCGGAAGGGGTGTTGATTATCGATAAAAGCTTAGTAATTCAAACCGAAGTTCATCTCATAGTAGTTGCCGGCGGCGTCGCGGTAGGCGTAAGCCTTGCCGTTCTCGTCCTTCATGCTGTCGGGCATGTAGGCATCCTTGGCGTAGCCGGGCACGTCGTTGGGGCTGACGCAGACGCCGTCCGCGTTGACAGCCAGAACCTCATCGCCCTTGGGCAGGGTCAGCGGCAGCTTGCCGACCGGGGCAAAGCGGCCGAAGATGACGTCCAGCGTCGCGGAAGGATAGGTGTCGAAGCCGACGGTCAGCGCGTCGGAGACCTTCTCGATGCTGCCGACTTCCCAAGCCAGCGGGCAGTTGATGTTGGAGACGACCTTGCCGCCGTGTGCGTGGACCGCCTCGGCGATGCCGGGGATGCGGTTGGCACCCACCAGCGTGGTCTCCTTGTGGGTCTCGGCGGTGGGCTTGCCGCTCTCGTCCACGTTGCAGACGGTCTTGTCCTCGCAGATGTCCAGCTCCAGATAGCCGGGGGTAGCGTTGAAGTACGCACCGGACTGGGGGCTGACCATCAGCAGGGCGATCTCGGCTGCGGCGGGGTCATCCACCAGAACCACATCGCCCAGCATCTCCCGCAGGGCCTTGGTCGCAGCCTCGCTGGCTTCGGCGCTCTTGCCGAAGGCCTCAGCGTAGACCTTGCAGCCCTTCTTCAGGGGCAGGGTGCCGTCATTCTTCAGCAGGACGACGCTCTCGCGGTGGACGCGGGCAGCCTCTTCCCAGTCGGCCTTGGCGGCTACGACCTCGGCGGCCTTCTTGGGGTCGGCGTAGGGGTCCTCGAACATGCCCTGACGGAACAGCTCGGTCAGGGTGCGGCTGACGGCGCGGTTCAGGCTCTCGTCGGTCAGGACGAGGTCTTCCTTCTTGAAGCCGGCGGGCACCTCGTGGGTGTCGTAGTAGCCATTGGTGGCGCGGGCGTAGCTCTCCTCGCCCAGCTCGTTGTCCAGCAGACCGGAGATCAGGTCCACGCCGCTCTGGGTGACGGCGTAGCCGATGCGCTCCGGCTCATCCAGCATATCGACGCCCCAGCACATGTTGTGGACGATGCCGGTGTCGGAGTTGATGTAGCCCTTGAAGCCCATCTGGCTGCGGAGCATCCCGTCGATGAACACCTTATTATAAGCAAAGCCGTAGGGGTTCAGCGCAATGGGGTTGCCGTTGAAGTCCTCCTGCGGGGCGCTCTTCTCGGCGCAGGGCTTGGAGTAGTAGGGCATGATGGACTCGGCGTTGTGGCGGATGGCCGCACGGAAAGCCGGGATGTGATACTTCTGCAGGGAGCCGGGGGTGGCGTAGATGTTCCACTGACCAGCGGCATAGTGGGGATCAAAGCCGTTCTCACGGGCACCGCCGCCGGGGAAGTGCTTCACGGTGACGGACACGCCCTCCGGGGTGACACCGTTGCTGCCGCCCTGAATGCCGGGGATCAGGTGGTCGAAGATCTCCTCGATCAGCTCCGGGTCCTCGCCGAAGGTGCCGAAGGTGCGCTGCCAACGGGGGTCGGTGACGCAGTCGGCCATGTACATATAGCCCTTCTTCAGGCCGCATGCGTTCCACTCGCGGCGGATGGTGTCGGCGAACTTGTCGATGATGTCGATGCGGGCGGTGCCCTTGACGGCCGCTGCGATGCCCAGAGTGCCGGGCCAGGTGGCGAAGACACCGGCGGCATCGTTCATGCCGAAGACGACCTCGCCGTTCTCGTTGCGGCTGTTGGACATGACCTGCATGGGCACGAAGTGCTCACAGGTCTCGGTCAGGTACTGCAGCTGGTTGAGGTAATCGGCCAGATCTTCGGGCGAGGGGCTCTCGCGGAGGATGACGTGGCGGTTGAAGCACTTCTTGACCATGTCGGTGGTGCTGGGCAGAGCCTGATGGCCGAAGATGCTGTCGGAGACATCCACCGGGGCCTCATCCAGCAAGCCGGTCTCGTCGCCCACGGGCTTGTGGCCGTTGGCGGCGAGACGAGGGGAGGGATACTTGGGGCCCATCCGCCAGTCGGAGGTGAAGAGCTGGCCGATCTTCTCGCTGGTGGTCAGGGTCTGGACGTAAGCCTGTGCGCGCTCTTCGGGGGAAAGGCGCCAGTCGTTGACGGCGCTGACGGTACCGGTGCCGTCGATATCCTTGAAGTACAGGCCGTCCTGCGAAAGGACCTTGCGCTCCACGGTGCCGATGGTGGGGCCGTTTGCATTGACGTAGCGCTGAACGCGCTCGGAAGCTTTTACTGCCATGTGGGTTTCTCCTTTTTCATTTTTTACAGGGATGCAGAGATGCGTTTTTATGATACCTATATTATAATGACGCGGCTCCAAACGGAGTAGAAATATTTTTGGATAAATCCGCAATTTCCCCACATTCTTTTCAGGACTTTTCGCGCAGATGGGCAATGTGCAATACTAGTATATCACTTGATTGTGCAACCTGTCCAATAGCTTTTTTGAAAGTTGTGAAAATCTTCTCAAAATAGTAAAATCGTCCTGATTCACCTCAAAATTTTACTAACAGAATTTTCGAAATGTGTTCATAATAATGACATAAAGTCCCGCAGCCCGCACAGTGGCAGGTGCGGTTTTCGAAACGGGGCAAAACGGAGAACGTCGATTCACAAATTAAGGAGAGAAAACGAAATGGCAAAAACGAGAACTCTGCCGGACAAGTTCTATGACAAGAACTATGAGACCAACGGCATCCACCGCGTTCCGCTGTGGCGCATCGGCTGCTTTGCGCTGAACAACACGGCCACCAACCTGTACCTGTTCCTGATGAACTACGCCACCTACTACCTGATGGGCTGGGTCGGCGTTGGCATGATGGTCGCTTCTTCCCTGACCATGGCCATGCGTATCTGGGATGGCGTCACCGACCCGTTCGTCGGCTTCATGGTCGATAAGACCAACGGCAAGTTCGGCAAGAACCGCCCGTTCATGGTCATCGGCAACATCGTTCTGGCCGTGACCAGCTTCGTCGCCTTCCATGTCACCCACAACCTGCCGCAGGCTGCCCGCTTCCCCTTCTATGTGGTCGTGTTGATGGTTTACTACCTCGGCTACACCTGCCAGTGTGTCGTTACCAAGTCGGCTCAGTCCTGCCTGACCAACGACCCCAAGCAGCGCCCCCTGTTCGCCTCCTTCGACGGTGTGTATAACACCGTCCTGTTTGCCGGTCTGGCTGTTATCACCGCCAACATCGCAAACAGCTACAAGGACGTCGGCGGCTATGCTTCCACCCAGTTCTTCCACACCTTCTGGCTGTTTACTGCGATCACCTCCGGTATCTTCACCCTGCTGGCTGTCATCGCCATCACCCCGAAGGATCGTCCTGAGTTCTTCGGCACCGGCAAGCCCGTCAAGGTCGGCCTGAAGGATTACTGGGATACCCTGAAGAATAACCGCGCCATTCAGATGCTGGTCCTGTCTGCCTCTACCGATAAGCTGGGCAATACCGCAAGAACCAGCGCCGTTCAGGTCGCTCTGTTCGCCTGCATCGCCGGTTCTACCCTGCTGCAGGGCAACGTTACCGCTCTGACCACCGTCCCCGTCTGCATCCTGACCTTCCTGTGCATCTCCACTCTGGCTACCAAGTTTGGCCAGCGCAAGGGCATGATCATCGGCTCTGTCGGCGCTCTGATCGGCAATGGCGCTCTGATCGCTCTGTGGCTGCTGGGTGACCCCACCACCATGACCTCCAACCCGGAGACCGGTGCTCTGAACTGGGGCTACTTCCTGATCCTCTACATTGTCCTGACCATTGCCACCAGCGGCTTCCAGAACCTCGCCGGCAACATCGTTATCCCCATGACCGCTGACTGCGCTGACTACGAAGTTTATCGTTCCGGCAAGTACGTCCCCGGCCTGATGGGCACCCTGTTCAGCTTCGTGGACAAGCTGGTCTCTTCCTTCGCTCCCATGATCGCTGGCGCCATGTTCACCGCTTGCGGCTTCGTTGACCACAACCCCGTTATGGGCGACCCCGTCACCATGAAGCTCCGCATCGGCACTGCACTGTGCGCTTACGGCGTCATCATGATCGGTCTGGTCTGCAACCTGATCGCGATGCACTTCTACCCCCTGACCAAGGAAAAGATGGCCGAGATTCAGGACGAGGTCGTGAAAATCAAGATGAAGGCTATGGCTGAGAACGCCTGATCCCAAGCTGCATTCTAGCGCTTAACACTGCGGAAAACATTCTCATCAGAAACCAATAAGGAAGACCGCTCACCGGGCTGACTGCGCGGTGGGCGGCTTTCCTGATTTTATGAAACAAGAGACAGAGGTACAAAACAATGGCAAAGACCCAATGGCAGAAAGACCCCAACCACGGCTTCATCTGGAACTGCATCGATCATCTGGCCACATGGTATGATGGCCGCGAAAAGCACGCCGTCAACCGCAAGACCTACCTCCGCCTCTGCATTCTGGGGATTTTTGGCGCGCACCAGTTCTACGCGAAGCGGCCCATTCTGGGGGTGCTCTATCTGGCGACCTGCTGGAGCGGCTTTTCCATCGCAATGACCCTCGTGGATGCGATCATCGCCGTCCCCATGAAGCCGGACGAGAACGGCCTCATCATGCTGTGAGCCACCCCCTATTGAGCGGTTTCGCAAAACCGGAAAGGTACATGTTATGAGCAATTTCCTGCAAACGCTGTTCAATACGAACCACGACCAGCCCAGCTTTCTGGTCTTCGTTGTTCTGGCGTTCCTCGCCATCGTGGTGCCCAATCTCTCAAAGTATCTGTATGAGTCCCGCCGGGCCCGCAATGCGCCCCATACGACCAGCAGTGCGGCTTCCTCCGGCCCGAAAAAGAAAAAGAAGAAAAAGCGCTGAGAATCTGGTTTCATAAAAATGCCCCGGCGGGCACTGCATTTGCAGCATCCGCCGGGGCATTGTTCTGCTTTTGAGGGGAAATTACTTCTTGACCTTGATGAGCTGTGCGTTCAGGCTCTCGATGAAGCCCTCCGGCATACCGGAGATCATGTTGCTCATGGCTTCGGGGGTCATCTTCTTCATCATATCCCACATGCCGACGCCGGGCTTGATGTCGAAGTTGGTGGCCAGCTTGACGGCCTTTGCAGCCAGAGCCAGAGCCTCTTCGTTCTTAGCAAGGTCTTCCATGGTGTCCTTCACGCTGTAATAGCCTTCCGGGAACTCCATGGGCGCGGTCAGATCCATGCTGCCGACCTGCTTGAACCAGTTGGCGACGCCTTCCTGACGCTCGTTGAACTCCGGCAGAGTGTAGTAGCCGGGCTCCTCAGCCACCTTCTCCAGCGTGATGGAATCCTTCACATCGCCGGCAACAGCCACGATGGTGTTGAAACCTTCGTTCAGAGCAACGTTGAACTTGAAGACGCGGTGTGCGGTCTGCTGGCCGACTTCCTTGCCGTTGACGTACAGAATGACGGTGTCCTGATTGGAGTAGACCTTGATCTCGGTGGTCTCGCCTGCGCGCTGAGCGTGGCGGCGGCCAGCGATGTGGACCATCGGGGTCTGGGTCCAGTAAGCCTGATAGACAAAATAGCTGTCCTTCTTGGTCTTGCGGTCCATGGTGACGAGGCCCTTGTTGTTGCGGCCGCTCACGCCGCCCTCGTTACGGGCAGCGCAGCCGAAGTCGAACATGTTCCAGACGTGGGAAGCCCAGACCCAAGGACGATCCTCGAAGACCTGCGCCATGTGCTCGTGGTACAGAGCCTGATACTCCTCGGTGTAGTCCTTGCACTGGGGGGTGTTGCTGTGCCAGTTGATGATGCCCTCGCAGCCATACTCGGAGATGCCGATGCAGATGTCGGGGTGCTCTGCGTGGAACTGATCCAGCCACGGGCCGTTCTGCTCCATCTTGCCGCCGTACCAGCCGAAGTAGTGGTTGTAGCTCTCCAGATCGGTGATGTGGTGCATGGGGCCGTTGACGGGGGTGGTGGAAACGTGAGCGATGGTGGTCAGGCGGGTCGGGTCGAGCTCCTTGCAGAGCTTCTCCAGATCATGATGAGTGTCCACCAGCTCCTGAGAGATGCCGCCGATGAGGATCTCGTTGGAGATGCCCCAGAACATGATGGAGGGGTGGTTGTAGTTCTGGATGATGAGTTCCTTCATCTCCTCCATGACATGCTTGTGAGCGCCCTCGCCCTTCTTGAAGACGCTGATGAAGGGGATCTCAGCCCAAACGGCGAAACCGATCTCATCGCAAGCGTCGTAAAAGTCCTGACTGTGCTGGTAGTGTGCCAGACGGATGGTGTTGGCACCCAGCTCCTTGATGAGCATGGCGTCATCATAGTGCTCCTCGGCGGTCAGAGCGTTGCCCTCGAACACGCGGTCCTGATGGCGGGAAACACCGCGCAGCGGGGTGGGTACGCCGTTGATGGAGAAGCCCTCGTCGGGAGTGACCTTGAAGGAACGGACGCCGACGTTGGCGGCGATCTCGTCCACTTCCTCGTTGTTGCGCTGCAGGGTGGCGACAACGGTGTACAGGTTGGGCTCGTCCATGCTCCACAGCTGGGCATCGGGAACGTAGATGGTGACCTCAGTGTCAGCAGAGCCGCGGACAGCAGAAGCGACCTCGCGGCCGAAGCAGTCCTCGATGCTGTACAGAACGGTCAGGTCGTCAGCGGGGTTGGTGACGAAGCTCTTGATGGTGAAGTTTGCGCCGCCGTCCTCGGTGGGAACAGGGGTGACCATCATGCCGGGGCCGCCGTAGTAGTCCAGATCAAAGTGTGCGTCGGGCACGCTGATCAGGTTGACACCGCGGTACAGGCCGCCGTAGAAGGTAAAGTCGGCGGAAGAGGGGTACATGGACGGGGTGTCCTCGTTGGAGACCTCGATGGTCAGCTCGTTCTCCCCCTCGTGGCACAGGTCAGTGACGTCCGCACGGAAGATGGAGAAGCCGCCCTCGTGGGTGGTAGCGACCTGACCGTTGACCTTCACGGTGGAGTTCAGGGCAGCAGCCAGAACTTCCACGTAGGTGCGGCCGCCCGCGCGGGGCTGCTTGGGTGCGGTGAAGGTGCGGGTGTAAACGCCGGTGGTGCGCAGGTAGCTGCCGTTGCCGTCGTTGCCGTCCACAGCGTTCCAAGTGTGGGGCAGGTTGACCTGCTCGGTGGCGTGGTCGCCCTTGGGGAAGGACAGGGTCCAGTTTTCGTTCAAAGAAATGATCTCTCTCATTGATACGACTCCTTCTCAGATTTTCAGTGTGTGGGTCCGCAGCGCGGACCTCGTTGTAAAACTAGTATATCACAGCGAGCCCGGCAGACGTTTGTACAAAATCGCTTTAAAATAGTAATATTTTGCGAAAATTTCAACGACCGGCAGAAATTTGTGCGGGAAATCTGCCGCAACCGGTTGACCAATTCCTATCATGCGGGCGTGTTGGTGCTGCGTGCACCCCCCTCTTCTGCAATGAAAACCAGTTGACGGAAGGCGGGATTTTTGGTATAATGACAAAGCTGTAGGATTATCAGTGTGAATGTTTGCACTGCGCTCCACAGCATGATTTGAATATGGAGATGTATCGAAGTGGTCGTAACGAGAACGACTCGAAATCCAAGTGGATGCTTCGCCAGAGATCTCCATATCACACGGGAGAACGTCAATTTTGATGTCTCGACAGGCTTCAGAACCTGTCTGAACGATGCGTTTTCTAACAATATTCTAACAGCTTTATCATTCGGAATCAAGATAATATTGCAATACAAATTGTAGTATTACCTGATATGTATACGGAGAGGTACCCAAGAGGTCGAAGGGTCCGCACTCGAAATGCGGTAGCCGGTTAATCGCCGGGCAAGGGTTCGAATCCCTTTCTCTCCGCCAGAGGCGCAGATTTAAACGAATCTGCGTCTTTTTTTGCTGCCAAATCCAACGGTGATGCTGTGACAACAATAGAGAAGCTCCTACTTTGGAAGCCCGTTCTCTCCATGAATTCTCTCCAAAAGAAACTTCAACAGTTCGCCTGTTGAATCTGTTGGAAATACTACCGTTCGTTGAGACCGTTGTGGAATGCAACGGTCTTTTTACTTTTTCGTTTCTAACAGCCCGGCAATGACCCCAGCCGACCCTTCCTTGCTCTTGTAATCGAGATGTGCGTAGATGTCAGCGGTGGTAGAAAAGGTGCTGTGCCCCAGCCATTCCTGAACCTGCTTCATGGATACGCCGTTCATCACCATCAGGCTGGCGCAGCTGTGGCGCAGATCGTGAAAGCGGATGTGCTTCAGCCCGTACTTGGTCAGCAGCCAGTCGAAGTGCTCCGTCACGAAGTTCGGGCGGATCAGCTTGCCTTCCTGATCGGTGCAGACGAAATCCAGATACTCAGTGCTGTAACTCTTCTTGAACAGCTTGCGGTAAAGCTGCTGCTTTTCCTTCTGCTTCAGAAGTTCTTCTTCCACAGCCGGAATCAGCGGCAGAGTGCGGCAGCTGGTCTTGTTCTTCATCACATCGCTGACCACAGGAACGTACTTGCCGTTCACCAACTGCTCCGTCACCTTGTGATTGATGGTGATAGACTTGCGCTCAAAGTCGATAGACGACCACTTCAGCCCAAGCACCTCGCTGCGGCGCAGACCGTAGTAGGCCGTAATGAGAATGCACAGGTGCAGGGGGTCATCCTGCGATACTTCAAGCAGCTGCTGGACTTCATCCTTGGAGTAGAAGTTGGGCCGGAAGCTGTTCTTCTTCGGGCGGTCAACTTTCAGCATCGGGTTGGTTTCCAGATAGTCCTTGCGGACGGCATCCTTGAACGCTTTACCGAAGATGGCGTGGTAGTGAATGACCGTGTTGGTGGTGTAGCCCTCCAGCAAGATCTTCTCCTGAAACTCATCCAGCACCTGCGGTGTGACCTCGCACA
>OQVS01002551.1_pt1 | contig 11473 bp, 10 predicted proteins | sample 1691601 | NCBI WGS metagenome assembly OQVS01 (sample SAMN03418268, study PRJEB22391) | human gut metagenome | biome: human-gut; feature: organic feature; material: feces | host: Homo sapiens | place: Tanzania | collected 2013-01 | reverse complement strand
CCTACGCTGTCGGCGGCGCATTCCCAAATTACGCCGAGCTCATGGATGAGACCGCTGAGCTCTGCCGCACGCTGAGCGTGAGCAAATCCGTGGACGGGCAGAACAAGGTCTACACCTTCACCGCCGAGGGCGATGACGCGAGCGCGCTGCTGCATCTTCTCACCTCGGACGAGATCGCCGACGCCGCGGCGCTCTCCTCGATCCGCGTGACGCTCACCGCAGAGAGCGGCGAGCTGATGCGCATGAACTTTGCGGCGGAGAATTCCGGTGATCTGCACGTAAATGCCGACGCCGTCTTTACCGATGCGTCTGCGCCCGTGGTGCCGGACGAGGTGCTCTCCGCCATTCGCTCGTCCGGCGGCGCCGCCTCTTCTTCCACGCTGACAGGCGATGCGCTCCGCCTGCTGCACGCATGGGGCGAGCTGACGAATGACATTTCTTCGTCTGACATTTCCCTTTCCGCCGACTGCGGCCCGATCGTGCTGAGCAGCACGCTCCAGTACGACCGCAGCAGCATCGACGGTCAGAGCTACGGCTGCATTCGCAAAAACACGCTCGCCGTCTACTTCTCCGGTGACAAGATCTGCGACGCGAGCGGCAACAGTGTGGACGCCGCAAGTGCGCAGCTCGTCGACGCCTCTTCGCTCATCGACCTCTGCTACCGCCTGATCCTTGACGGCAGCGCAGGCTGCGAGCGCGTGAGCGACGGCTATCTCTACGGGCTCTCGCTCGATTCTGACGCCATGAATGATCTGGCCGCCGCCATCGCGCCGGACATCAAGGCGCAGAATGTGACCTTCTCCTCCGGGCGCATCTCCGTGCTCGTGAGCGAGCAGGGCGCGCTCAAGTCTGTCAACATTTCGTGCAGCGGCGCGCTGCATCTCATCCTCTCTGACGCTCCGGCGTCGCTCTCCGCCGTCATCACGCCGGCGGAACGCGAATTCTCGATTCCCCAGCCGGCGCTCAATGCGCTGAAACAATAGAAAAGCGGAGGGAGTTACCAATCATGGAAAATCGCATCATCAGCATCAGCCGCCAGTTTGGCAGCGGCGGCCACGAAGTTGCAGTAAAAACAGCGGATCTTCTCGGGATCCGCGTCTATGAGCGCGAGCTGATCCGCCTTGCGTGTGAATACGGCGAGCTTTCGGAGAAAACGCTTTCCCCCTCAGACGAAAAGGCGACCAACCCCTACCTCTTTCAGACGGTACACGAGGGCAACCACCACGTGCTGCGCGGCAAGCCGACGAGCGAGGTGCTTTTCGCCCTGCAAAGCCACGAGATCCGCCGCATTGCCCGCCACGAAGAGTGCGTTTTTGTCGGGCGCTGCGCAGACTATGTGCTGCGCGAGGAAAACGTGAAGCTCCTCACCGTCTTCGTCTCCGCACCGGACGAGCACCGCATTCAGCGCAAAATGGCGCAGGAAAAACTCACGCGCGACCAGGCCGTGCGCCTGATCCGCAAGATGGACAAGCAGCGCCGCAAGTATTATGAGAGCTATACCGGCCGCATTTGGGGCGCACCGGGCGGCTACGATCTCTATCTCGACACCGGCATTCTCTCCACCGCCGATGCCGCAGCCATCGTCGCCGACCGCTTCCGCAAGCTGTAAAAAGCACCGCACCAATCAAGGGCGGGAGAACTCTTTTGAAAAAGAGTTTCCCCACCCTTCAGCTTGTCAGAAAACGCCAGTTCTCAAAACACGAGGACTGGCGTTTTATCATTAAAGGGAGTAAAAATCGTTATATTGGGAACAAAATTGGAAGCATTTCACTTCCGAATAGCGATCTTTTTGAGATTCATGGCAGCATATTTAAGCCTCACCCATACAGATGCTGAAGCAACACCATTTTTATTAACACCACCGGATCTGATCCGGGGCGGTCGTTATCTGCGCAATAATATGGACTTAGCCGTGCATAGAGCCATTCACAATCCATTACATTCTCTATCTTGCGCAATAAATGATCCTTGGGGACTAAGCATCTACATCCACCATCACGATATCTCTTCGAGAATTCTTTCTCCCATTTCCCAACCTTACCCCCTTTTTCTCTATGATAGCAGAAGAACCTCGCCAGTGGCGAGGTTCTTTGACAAGCCAAAAGGGAGCGCTCCGGCATTTGCCGGGGCGCTCCCTTTGCGATTTTTTCAGTGAGAGTTATTCTTTGCGATGGCAGGTGCCGCCGCAGTGTGCGCAATCGCCGCTGCATCTGCCGTTTTTCCTGCTTTTTCGCACAAAGCGCAGGGCAAGGAGCGCGGCGAGCGCGATCAGCGCGAGCAGCAGGTAGTCGAGCGCGCTCATCAGAGCAGCCCTCCGAGCGCGTAGGCGGCGAAAGCCACGACCCACGCGACGGCACACTGCATCAGCACGACGAGCGCGGTCTTGAGCGTGGAATTTAGCTCGCGGCGAATGGTGGCGACGGCGGCAACACAGGGGGTATAGAGCAGCGTGAAGACGAGAAAGCTGACGGCCGAGCGCGTGGTGAAGAGAGACGCGATGGCCGTGCCGCCGAGCAGCACCTCAAGCGTGCTGACGACGCTCTCCTTGGCAATGAAGCCGGAAATGAGCGAGGTGGCACAGCGCCAGTCGGCAAAGCCGAGGGGCGCAAAAATGGGGGCGATGCCCTTGCCGATCAGTGCCAGCAAGCTCTGTGCGCTGTCAGAGACAACGTTGAGGCGCGTGTCGAAGCTCTGCAAAAACCAGATGATGATGGTGGCAAGGAAGATGACCGTGAAGGCGCGCTGCAAAAAGTCCTTGGCCTTTTCCCACAGCAGCAGCGCCACACTCTTGAGCCCCGGCATGCGGTAGTTCGGCAGCTCCATGACAAACGGCACGGGCTTACCGCGAAACGCGGTCTTGTTCATGATGAGCGCCGCCAGAATGCCGATGAGAATGCCGAGCAGATACAGCGAGATCATCACGAGCGCGCGGTGCGCGGGGAAGAACGCCGCCGTGAAAAAGGCGTAGATCGAGATCTTGGCCGAGCAGCTCATGTACGGCGTGAGGAGAATGGTCATCTTGCGGTCACGGTCGGACGAGACGGTGCGCGTTGCCATGATGGCAGGCACCGAGCAGCCAAAGCCGATGAGCATCGGCACGATGCTGCGCCCGGAAAGCCCGATGCGGCGCAGGGGCTTGTCCATAACGAACGCCACGCGCGCCATGTAGCCGGTATCCTCTAAAATGGAGAGGAAGAAAAAGAGCGTGACGATGATGGGCAGAAAGACCAGCACGCTGCCGACACCGGCAAAGATGCCGTCGATGATAAGACTGTGGACGACGGGATTGATGCCGTAGGCCGTGAGCGCACGGTCGACAAGAGCGGTCAGTGCGTCTACGCCAAGGCCCAGAAGGTCGGATAAGCGCTGCCCGATCACGTCGAAGGTGAGGTAAAAGGTCAGCAGCATGATGCCGAGAAACGTCGGAATGGCCGTATAGCGGCCGGTGAGGATCTTGTCGATGCGGACGGAGCGCGCGTGCTCGCGGCTCTCGTGGCACTTGATGACGGAAGCGTCGACCACGCTCTCGATAAAGGTGTAGCGCATGTCGGCAAGCGCCGCGTTGCGGTCGAGCCCCGTTTCAGTCTCCATCTGCACGATGCAGTGCTCAAGCAGTTCTTTTTCGTTCTGGTCGAGCGCAAGCTGATCGGCCAGATCGTCGCCGCCCTCGATGAGCTTGGCGGCGCAGAAGCGCGCGGGCACGCCGATGCGGTCGGCGTGGTCGGCGATGAGATGGACGACGGCGTGGATGCAGCGGTGCACCGCCGAATCGTCCGGGCAGAAATCCGTCACCTTGGGCAGCACCTTCCCGCGCGCGGCGGCGATGGCCTGGTCGGTCAGCTCACTCACGCCTTCGCCCCTGGCGGCGGTGATGGGGACGACGGGAATGCCGAGCGCCGCACTCATTTTCTGCACGTCGATCGCGCCGCCGTTGGCGCGCACCTCGTCCATCATATTGAGCGCCAGCACCATCGGTACGCGCAGCTCAAGGAGCTGGAGCGTGAGGTAGAGATTGCGCTCAATGTTGGTCGCGTCCACGATGTTGATGATACCGTCCGGTTTTTCGTTCAGAATGAAATCGCGCGAGACGATCTCCTCCTGCGTGTAGGGGCGCAGCGAGTAAATGCCCGGAAGATCCACAACAGAGCAGCCTTTTTCATCGCGGATCTCGCCTATTTTCTGGTCGACCGTCACGCCCGGGAAGTTGCCCACGTGCTGATTGGAGCCGGTGAGGGCATTGAAGAGTGTCGTTTTGCCGCAGTTCTGGTTGCCGACGAGAGCAAAGATCATTTCAGCTCGCCCTCCACTTCAATTTTTTGCGCCTCTTCCACGCGCAGCGTCAGCTCATAGCCGCGCACGCGGATCTCAATGGGGTCGCCCATGGGCGCGACCTTTTGCAGCGTGACGCGCGTGCGGGGAATGAGTCCCATGTCCAGCAGGCGGCAGCGCAGCGCGCCGTCGCCGCCGACAGCGGTGATCACTGCGGACGCCCCGATATGCAGCTGATCCAGAGTCATACTTGCTTTCCCTTCTTTTCTGCGAGTTTCATGTATCTATCTTACCTAAAAAATTATCATGCCAAAGAGCGAATGTCAACTGCCGTAACGCATTGAAATAGACAAGAAAACGTGCTATGATAACCGCAGATTTTGGATAGGAAAGGAAGCGAGGGGAGTGCAGAAGAAAGCTCCCGTCTTGCCATGATCGCAATTCTGCTTGCGCCGGCCTATCTGCTGGCAAATTACTATCTGCTGCGCCGCACGATGGGCTGGGTGAAGGCGTGGTTCCCGTTTTTTCGAACGGTGCGCCATTGGGCGCTGCCCGTTGCGGTGCAGGTGTTTCTGGTCTGCTCCATCGTCATCGCCTTTTTCCTGCCCGAGGGCAGGGCGCGGCGTGTGATGAAGCTCATCGGCAACTACTGGCTGGGCGTGCTGCTCTATGTGCTGCTCGCGATTGTTGCGGCGGATCTTCTGCGGCTGCTGCTCGGGTATGCGCTGCCGTTCAAGCACATTTTTATCACGACGAAGATGCACCGCATTGCGGGCTGCCTTTGTGCGTTTGCCATCTTGACCGCGTCTCTCTGGGGCGTTGTCAATGCGCGTATCATTCATGTAACACCCTATGACGTGACGATCGACAAAAGTGTTGCGGGCATGGACGAGATGAAGGTCGTGCTCGTGGCGGATCTGCACCTTGGCTACAACATCGGCGAAAAGCAAATGCAGAGAATGGTGGAGAAGATCAACGAACAGGACGCCGATCTTGTCGTCATTGCAGGGGATATTTTCGACAATGAGTGGGAGGCGGTGGACGACCCGGATCGCATCGCGGAAACGCTGCGCGGTATCCGCTCGAAATACGGCGTTTACGCCTGCTATGGCAACCACGACATTGAGGAACCGGTGCTTGCGGGCTTCACCTTCCGCCAGGGCGAGAAGAAGGAGAGCGATCCGCGCATGGACGCTTTTCTGAAAGAGGCAAACATCACGCTTTTGCACGATGAGGGAACACTCATTGACGGAAAGTTCTACCTCTACGGCCGCCCGGACGCGCACCGTCCCGGCCGCGGCGTCGAGGTGCGCAAAACGCCGGGTGAGATCACAGCGGAGATGGACAAAAGTAAGCCCATCATCGTCCTCGACCACCAGCCGAAGGAATTACAGGCGCTTGCAGACGCGGGCGTTGACTTAGACCTCTGCGGCCACACGCACGATGGGCAGATGTTCCCGGGGAACCTCACCATCAAGCTGATGTGGGAGAATGCCTGCGGGTACCTTCAAAAAGGGAAGATGCACAACATCGTGACCTCGGGCGTCGGACTCTTCGGGCCCAATATGCGCGTGGGGACAAAGGCGGAGATCTGCCCGATCACAGTTCATTTTGCAAAATGAAGCTGCAAAGGCATCGATGGGAATGCCTCTGAGCAGGGAAAATGACATCAAAGGGCGGGGGCACGGCGTCAGCCGTGACGAATGGATTGTAAGCCAAAAATTTACGATTCGCTGAAAAATAGGAAAATATTGAACATTTACAACCCATCAGTCATCTTCGCTGACAGCTCCACTGACACAGGGGAGCCTTAGCCGACGCACTATGACATGGTTTTTTGACAGTCTGAAAGGGAGCGCTCCGGCAAATGCCAGAGCGCTCCCTTTCGTTTCTTTTTATTTGCGCACAAAGAGGATACCGAGCGTGCTCGGCCCGCAGTGGCAGGACACCGTGCAGCCCGCATGCGTTTCGATGAGTTCATCAAACGCGCCGTATGCCGCCGCCTCCTCCATCGCCGCGTCCACCACGCTCTGCTCGCAGGCGGGGTGCGTGATGAAGGCAAGGTCTTCCGTGATGTCTTCGCGCCCGTCGAGGCGCTCCTTGACATACTGACGGATACACTTTTCGAACGAGCCGCGATACTTTTTGCAAACGCCCATCTTCCCCTCGCACACTTCGATACAGGGCTTGAGGTGCAGAAGGTTCGCGCCAAGCGCGGCCACAGCGGAGCAGCGCCCGCCCTTTCGCATGTAGTCGAGCCGCTCGATGAGGAAGCTTGCCTCCACCTTCGGCGCAAGCGCGCGCACGCGCTCGGCGATCTCGCTGCCGGAAAGCCCCTGCGCGGCGAGCTTTGCCGCCGCCACGACCAGAAGTCCCTGCCCGCTGCTCAGGTTCTCCGAATCGACCACATAGACATTGTCGAACTCCTGCGCGGCAAGGCAGGCGTTCTGATAGCAGCAGGAGAAATTTGCGCCGATGGTGACCTGCACCACCGCGTCGTATTCCTTCGCATAGCGCGCGAACACTTTGCCGTATTCGTACTGGCTGACCGCCGCCGTGCTGCAAAGGCTCCCGCCGCCGTCCACATGGGCAAAAATATCCGCAGGCGTGATGTTCACACCGTCTTGAAATTCTTCTCCGTCCTTGATGATGCACAGCGGCGTAATGGCAATATCGTAGCGTTCGAGCAGCTCTGGTGACAGATCGCAGGTGCTGTCTGAAATGATTTTTACTCGCATTGTTCGTGTTTTCCTTCCCCGTAGGTCAGATTTACGCGGGTACTCCCGGTGGAAATGATATAATCGGATTGTACTCTTATATCGCAGGCAGATGAACTCTCCCTCAACGCAACATCAACTCTTGTTGAGGTTTTCCGTAATTTTCACAAAAAAGAGACTCCGAAGTGGTTCCCTTCGGAGTCTCCGCTCTGATGATCGATCTTCTCAGCCGTAGCTTCGCGTCAGTTCGACGGAGTCGGCACCGTTGAGCAGGAAGGGCATGCCCTCGCCGGTGCGTGCGCGCTGAAAATGCATCTCCTCGCCCGAGGGAGCGATGAGGATGGGGAAGGCCGCGTCAACATTAATTTCGCTACTAATTAGAATTTGGAACCACAACTTCAAAAAAATGCAAGATATGATTCAATGTGAAATAATGATCCCCTCTGTCCCCATTTCATTCTCCGCCGCCTTCGTGTTGACATTTGCCCCCCGTTATGTGACACTATGGGAGAACACGACACCTTGACAAGGAGATCTTTTATGAACGCAGCAACTGTTTCCGCCCGCTTTGCGGAGCTTTTCCCTGAATCGAACCTCATCGGTCTGCTGAGTCGGTACGGCGGCGACGCGGACGATATTTTCGAAGCCATTCAGGATCAATATGACGCACACGAGCAGGAACCGCTCGCCGGCCTTCTCGGGATCAAGCCCGCAAATCTCGACGACTTTGCCCGCGCCGCCTACTGGGAACTGATCGATGAGATCCGTATAAGATACCTCTCTTTTCTGCCGCGCGATGAGGCGGCCAAAATCATCGAAGCGTCCGACGGCTGCATCACACACCCCGAGAACGATGGCATCGACTGGAGCACGGACGAGTTCATCGACGACTGGAACGCACTGCACCGCAGCGAGGAAGCGATCGCGCGATAATACAAAGGAGGAAAACGATGAAACCATCTTCTTTTCTGCACTTTGCCGCCTTTGGCGTCAAGACGATCCTGCTGCGAAAAAAAGAGCCGATCCTCGGGACGGTGATCTTGACCGACAAATGCAACCTGCACTGCAAACACTGCTCGGTCAATAATATCACGGCAGTCGTCCATCCATATGAACAGATCCGCCGGGAGATGCAGCAGCTCTATGATATGGGCGTGCGCATCCTCTTCTTCTGCGGCGGCGAGACCTTCCTCTGGCGCGACGGCGAGCGCACGCTGAGAGAGCTGGTCATCGAAGCGAAGGCCATAGGCTTTCTCATTGTGAATGTCGTGACGAACGGTACGCTTCCCATCGATCTTCCGGAAGCGGATCTGATCCTTTTGAGTCTGGACGGCGACAGGGAGCGCCACAATGAGATCCGCGGCGATACCTATGACACCATCATGCAGAACATCGTGAGCGCGAGCGCGGACAACATCTGCTTCTACATGGCGATCAACCAGATCAACAAGGATCATGTGCGCGATGTGTGCCTTGCCGCGCGCGACACGAAAAACGTGCGGGCGGTGTCCTTTAATTTCCATACACCGTACCCCGACACGAGGGAGCTTGCCTTGAGCAAAGAAGAAAAGGCCGCCTGCTGCGATGTGATCGCGCAGATGATGAAAGAGGGCGCGCCGGTCTTTAACCTGAAAAGCGCCTTCCCCTATCTCATCGAGAACCGCTTTCCGACGCCCTGTCACCAGTGCGTCGTGATGGAAAACGGAAAACTCTCCACCTGCGGGCGCTGCATTGACGTGCCCGGCCTCTGCGAGCAGTGCGGATACTTTTTTGTTGCGGAATATACGCTTTTGTTCCGGGGCAATCCCAAGATCATCTTTGAGATGCTCCGCACTTACTTGAAATATATTTAGGAGAGCGCCATGCACTTTTTTACGAGCTTAACTCGAATGTGGCTCACGCGAACCGTGCAGCCCTTCACCTTTAGAAGAGAATATGATCAGGCGCTGCCGTTTGCGGAGTGCGAGAGCCTGGGGCTATATGCCCATATTCCTTTCTGCAAGAGCATCTGCAATTTCTGCCCCTACTGCAAGGTGCGCTATTCCGCAAAGCTGTGCGACCGATATATTGATTCTTTGATTCAGGAAATACATCTTGTCGGCGGGCAGTATCCGGGGCAGAAAAAGGCAACCAGCCTGTATTTCGGCGGCGGAACGCCCGCGCTTGCGGCAAATCGTATCAAAGAGATCATAGATGCGCTCGGCGAGCACTTCATCATCACCGAGGGGATCGGTCTGGAGCTTCACCCCGACAATGTGACGGTCGAGACGCTGCAAACGCTGAAGGAAGCGGGCGTGACAAAGATCAGCATCGGCATTCAGTCTTTTTCGGACAAGTATCAAAAAATTCTCGGCAGAAAGACAGTCGATACCGCGGCGATGGCGGCGGCTCTCGCGGCGGTCCCATTTGAAACGGTCTCGATGGACTTCATCTTTGCCTTGCCGGGGCAGACCTTTGAAGATCTGCGCGCCGACATCGACGCGGCCTTCTCACTGGGAGCAAATCACGTCGCCATCTATCCGTTTATCGACTTTACCTTTACGGACAGCAGCGTTGCGGCGATGCCAAAAAGAGAAAAGCGGGAACTGCTGGACGCCATCACGCGCTACTGCATGAGCCGGGGCTATCCGCGCAGTTCCATCTGGACCTTCTCGAACGAGCCGAACGCGAACTACTCGTCCATGACCCGGGATAACTTCCTCGGTTTCGGCTGTTCGGCCACGAGCCTTTTCAAAGAGCAGTTCAAGATCAATACTTTTGATGTGGACTCCTACTGTGAGAGAGTTCACTCCGGCCGCCTTGCGACCGCGCTGACGCTTCGCTTCACGAGGCGGCAGAGAATGGTCTACTGGCTGTTCTGGACGGCGTACAGCACAAGAGTGAACGCCGATGACTTTGAAGCCTTCTTCGGCGTGCCGCTCAAGAAGATGTACGGAATGGAGCTTTGGCTTGCAAAGCGCCTCGGCTTTGTCACAGAGCATGGCAGCACATACGAAATGACGCTGAAAGGCGCGTTTTTCTATCACTACTACGAAAATTTTTACACGCTTTCCTATATCGACAAGATGTGGGGCATCCTGCGCGAGGAAGCATTTCCCGAATCCATCGAGCTGTAAAAAACAAACCGCCTGCGCCCAAACGCGGCGCGGGCGCTTTTCGGACGCCTGCCCCTTTACAGCAGCCGTTTCGCGGCATATAATTGACAGAAATCGCAAGCTGCGCGAAACAGAACGAGAAAGGAAGATCGAACGATATGCCCTGTACAACTGTGCTGGCCGGCAGGCTGGCGACCAATGACCGCTCGACGATGATCGCACGGACGGACGACGGCCACTTTGATGAAAAGCGTCTGATCGTGGTGGATCCCGCGGAACAGCCGAAGGTTTATCGGAGCGTGGAATCCCATGTGGAGGTTGCGCTGCCGGAGAACCCCATGCGCTACACGTCCTGCCCGAGCGTGGATCCCACGCACGGCATCTGGGCCGCGACCGGCATCAATGCCGCAAACGTCGGCATGACGGCGACGGAAACCACGACCTCAAACCCGCGCGTGCTCGCAGCCGACCCGATGGTCGAGCTGCAAAAGGCCGAGGACGGCAAGGAGGAACGCTGCGGCGGCATCGGCGAGGAGGACATCGTCGTTCTCGTCCTGCCCTACATTCATTCCGCGCGCGAGGGCGTGCTGCGTCTCGGCTCGCTTCTCACGCAATACGGCACCTATGAGTCCAACGGCATTGCCTTCAACGACGAAAACGAAGTCTGGTGGCTGGAGACCATCGGCGGCCACCACTGGATCGCAAAAAAGATCCCCGAGGATCGCGTCGTCATCAACCCGAACCAGTTCGGCATGGATTCGTTCGATCTGGAGGACGCCTTCGGTGCGCAGGAGTCCCACCTCTGCTCGGCGGACCTCAGAGAGTTCATTGCAGAATATCATCTGGATCTGAACCAGAACGGCAAATTTAACCCGAGAGATATTTTCGGCTCGCACCGCGATATGGATCACATCTACAACACGCCGCGCGCATGGTTTATGGGACGCTTTCTTGCGCCGCACACCTACCGCTGGGACGGCGAAAACGCGGACTTCACGCCGGAGAGCGACGACATTCCGTGGTCGTATGTACCGGAGCGCAGGGTTGCTGCCGAGGATATTCAGTACCTGCTCTCGTCCCACTATCAGGGCACGCCCTACGACCCCTACGCGGGCCGCAGCGCGGAAAAGAGCGGCATCTACCGCCCCATCGGCATCAACCGCACGGGTGTGACGACGATCTGCCAGATCCGCAGCGACGTACCGGATGAGATCAAGGGCGTTGAGTGGGTGTGCTTTGGCTCCACGACATTTTCCGCATGGCTGCCGGTGTATACGAACGTGGCGCAGATGCCGGATTACTTAAGTAAGGTAACGCTCGACGCCGAGACGGACAACCTCTACTGGGTCAGCCGCTTTGTCGGCGCGCTGGCCGACAAGTGCTACGGCTCGT
>OQVS01002550.1_pt1 | contig 11478 bp, 7 predicted proteins | sample 1691601 | NCBI WGS metagenome assembly OQVS01 (sample SAMN03418268, study PRJEB22391) | human gut metagenome | biome: human-gut; feature: organic feature; material: feces | host: Homo sapiens | place: Tanzania | collected 2013-01 | reverse complement strand
GCCGTACCGCTGTACACGTTGCTGCCCCCCCGGCGGGCAGGCCCCTGATGGGCAGGGCGGCACCCCGCCGGAGAAACCTGCTGGCTCCCCCTCCGGCACCCCGCCGGAAATGCCCGCCCAGAACAACGCGACCTCCCAGGCTGAAATCGCAGCCGGTTAAGTTTCTTTTTTCTTTTTTCCAGCAGAACGCTCCGACCCACTGCAATGGGCCGGAGCGTTCTGTTTCAACAGATAAGGGGCTGCTGCACGGTTGAATGCAGCAGCCCCTCTATTTTTTTATGCAGTCAGATGGAGCGGCCATTGGTGGCGGCAGCTTCCCCATACCAGAATGCGCTGTCTTTCGGGATGCGCTGCCCGGTGGCGTAATCCACATACACTAAGCCGAACCGCTCCCGGTAGCCGCTGTGCCACTCGAAGTTGTCCAGCAGGCTCCAGTGGAAATACCCCCGCACATCTGCACCGGCCTGGATGCCTTCCGACAGCTTTTCCAGATACCGTGCCAGAAAATCGATGCGGTCTGCATCGTGTACTTTGCCGTCCCGGTAGACCTTATCCGTACAGGACAGGCCGTTTTCGGCGATGAACATGGGCAGGCCATACCGCTCCTGCATCTGGCGGGGACCCCAGTTCAGGCATTCCGGCTCCACCGGCCAGTTCATGGCGGTATGGGCGTACCCGGCGGGGCGCTCCACGTAGCAGGGGCCGTTTTCGCCCATCTGTGCCGGGGCGGCGTTGTAGATGTTCAGCCCCACCATGTCCGGCTTGCCCAGGGGCAGGGCGTTGTTGATGTGCTGTGGCACGGCGGCGATGCAGGCCGCAAGCCTTGGCCCGCAGAGGTCCGGTCCCGGCCAGCGGCCCAGACAGACCGGGTCCAGTGCCATGGTGTGGGTGAAGGCCCAGTCGTCATCCGGGCAGGCAAAGGTCAGTGCCCGGGCGGCATCCACATCCGCTTTTGCCTCCGACACCGGGTAGCAGATGCGGCCGGTGGAAACAAAACCCACCTTGTTTTCCGGGTCTGCACGGCGCAGCTCCTGTGCGGCAAGGCAGTGGGCATAGATAACGTTCCGCCAGCAGGTAAACTGACCTTCCAGCGGCAGCTTCAGACCCGGGGCGTGCTCTCCGGTGCCGTAGCCCATCTTTACGATGCAGGCAGGCTCGTTGAAGGTGAACCACTGGTGTACCCGGCCTTTGAAGTGCTCTGCCATTTTTGCGGCATACCGGGCAAAAGCGTGGGCGGTGTCTTCGTTACGCCAGCCACCCTTTTCTTCCAGAGCCTGGGGCAGGTCCCAGTGATACAAAGTTACATAAGGCTCGATCCCGGCTTCCAGTAAAGCATCTACAAGGGCATCGTAATAGGCAAAGCCTTCCTCGTTCCAGTCGGTGCCGCCGTTGGGGGCAATGCGGGTCCATGCTACGGAAAAGCGGTAGGCGTTCAGATGCATGGACTGCAGCAGCGCAACATCCTCTTTCCAGCGGTGGTAGCTGTCGCAGGCAACATCGCCGGTCTCGCCCCGGTAGGTGCACCCCGGTGTGTGGGAAAAAACATCCCAGATGCTCAGTCCCTTGCCGCCCTCTGCGGCACCGCCTTCGATCTGATAGGCCGCTGTTGCAGCACCCCAGACAAATTCTTTTGGAAATTCAGCCATTATGGTTCTCCTTTTATCGTATCAGATGAGCATACGCGGGGGCGGCCGTTCGGGGCGGCAGCGGTTTATTACAGGGTCATCCCATCACCACCGTGGCCTCTACGGTTTCGCCGGGCTTTGCCAGCGGCAGAAGGTTCCCCGTTATGGCCGAACCATTGACCGTGACGGAGACCACGCCCTTCTGCACGGCATGGGGGTTCTCCACGCGGATGTGGTAAATGGCCCCGCGATAGCGGCGGGTGACGGTATAGCCCGTCAGCGTATGCGGGATGCAGGGGTCGATGCGCAGGCCGTTCAAGGTGGGCTGGATGCCCAGAATGTACTGGCTGACGTTCACAAAGGTCCATGCCGCCGTGCCGGTGAGCCAGCTGTTCTTGGCCTCGCCGAAGGTGGGGGCATCGCGCCCGGCGATCATCTGGCTGTAAACGTAAGGCTCGGTGCGGTGGATCTCGCTGATGTCCTCGATATAGGCAGGGCAGGTCTTTTTGTAAACGGCAAAGGCCCGGTCGCCGTGGCCCAGCACCGTTTCGGCGCAGCTGATCCAGGGGTTGTTGTGGCAGAAGATGCCCGCATTCTCTTTGTATCCCGGAGGATAGCTGGAGATCTCGCCCAGATTAAGGCGGTAGCTGGTGTAGGCCGGCTGCTGCAGCACCACGCCGTATTTGGTATCCAGCCGCTCCTCTACGCTTTTCAAAGCCTGCGCAGCCTGCCCGGTCTTCAGGCCGATGCCTGCCATCACGCACATGCCCTGCGGTTCAATAAAGATCTGCCCCTCATCACATTCTCTGCTGCCCACGGGCGCGCCGAAGGCATCGTAGGCGCGGCGGAACCATGCGCCGTCCCAGCCGGCGGTCAGTGCGGCCTGCTCTACGGCATCGATGCTCTGGCGGGCGGCGGCAGCCTCGTCCGTCAGGCCGAGATGGTCGCAGAGCGCAGCATATTCGTGCCCGTATTTGACATACATGCCGGCGATGAACACGCTCTCGGCCACGGGTCCCTCGCTGGGGCCGGTGATCTGGAAGCTCTCGCCCGGGTGCGCCGAGAAACAGTTCAGATTCAGGCAGTCGTTCCAGTCCGCCCGGCCGATAAGGAGCAGGCCGTGCGGGCCGAGATGGGTGCGGGTGTAGTTAAAGCTCCGGCGCAGATGCTCCATCAGGGGCTGCGCTTTGGCGGTATCGTTATCAAAGGCTACGGATTCGTCCAGGATAGACCAGTCGCCGGTCTCCCGCAGGTAGGCGGCGGTGCACGCAATGAGCCAGAGCGGGTCATCGTTGAAGCCGCTGCCCACGTCGCTGTTGCCCTTTTTGGTCAGGGGCTGGTACTGGTGGTAGGCACTGCCATCCTCAAACTGGGTGGCAGCAATGTCCAGAATGCGCTCCCGTGCGCGGGAAGGGATCATGTGGACGAAGCCCAGCAGATCCTGACAGGAATCCCGGAACCCCATGCCGCGGCCGATGCCGCTCTCGTAATAGCTGGCACTGCGGCTCATGTTGAAGGTGACCATGCATTGATACTGGTTCCAAAGGCTCACCATCCGGTCCAGCTTTTCCTCGCCGGAGGTCAGCTGCCAGCCGGACAGCAGCTCCTGCCAGTAATCGGCCAGCGCTTTGCGGGCGGCATCCACCTGCGCATCCGTAGCGTAGCGCGCCATCATGGCCTTAGCCCGTGTCTTGTTGAGGATGCCGGGCGCTGTAAACTTTTCTGCCTGCGGGTTTTCGATGTAACCCAGCCCGAAGATGATGCGCTTCTGCTCGCCCGGGGCCAGTGTAAGGTGGAAGTGGTGGGCCCCCACCGGTGCCCAGCCATGGGCAATACTGCCGGAGCAGTGCCCGGCCAGTACGGCCTGCGGTGCGGCAGGGCCGCCATACACACCGCAGAAAGCATCCCGGCTGGTATCAAAGCTGGTAACGGGGGTGTTGGCCCAGAACACGGCGTAGTGATCGCGGCGCTCCCGGTATTCGGTCTTGTGGTAGATGGCGCTGCCCTCCACCTCTACTTCGCCGGTGGAAAAGTTGCGCTGGAAGTTGGAGCTGTCGTCCATGGCATCCCACAGGCAAAACTCCACATAGCTGAACACATCCAGCGTTTTGGGGGCGGCTGTCCGGTTTGTCAGGGTCAGCCGGTCGATCTCGCAGGCATCGCCCCGAGGGACAAACAGCTCCTGCACTGCCGCAATGCCGTTTTTCTCGCCTTCCAGGATGGTGTAGCCCAGGCCATGGCGGCAGGTATAGGCATCCAGCTCCGTTTTGGTGGGCTGCCAGCCCGGGTTCCAGATGGTGCTGCCATCCTTGATATAGATGCGATGGCCATCCTGATCCAGGGGGGAGTTATTGTAACGGTAGCGGGTGAGCCGGCGCAGCCGGGCATCCCGGTAAAAGCTGTAGCCGCCGCCGGTGTTGGACACCAGACTGAAAAAATCCTCACTGCCCAGATAGTTGATCCAGGGCAGGGGCGTGCGGGGCGTATCGATCACATATTCCCGGCGTGCATCTTCAAAATGTCCGTATTTCATAGCCTTGTTCCTCCTTTGTGGAAAACCGAAAACGCTGGAATCCTGAATTTGCGAAAACGATTTAGGAATTGCGGCTCAAAGGCAGGCAGGGAACTCGTCACACTGATAATAGACTATCCTGCGGCAAAAAGCAAGCACCCTGCTGAAATATACAACAGGCGGATCTCCGCTGCAGCTGGCCTGCAGACCACGCCGGAAACGAAACTTTTATCGAATGGTAACGAAATGTAACGAAAACGGTACAGACTGCATAATTCTGGCACAGGAAAGCTCTGCAGATTGCCAAAATATTGATTTTCAGGTGAAGAATTTCCAACTTCTGCTTGATTTTTCGTGCAAAGTGCGCTATATTGAGATTGCGAAAACGATTGAGGACTTGCGAAGTGCACTGGCAAAACAGTCCTTCGCTGGGAGGGCAGCGAAATGTCATCTTTAAAGGATCTGGCGCAGGAATGCGGTGTTTCGGTGGCAACGGTGAGCAAGGCGCTCAACGGTCAGCCGGATATCTCTGCCGCCACCCGCGACCGTATCCGCGAGGCGGCGCGCCGGATGGGGTATGTGCCCAATATGGCGGCCCGCGCCATGAAGACCAACCGCACCTATAACCTGGGCGTTTTGTTTGTGGACGAACGGCAGAGCGGTCTGGCACACGAATATTTTTCCGCAGTGCTGGACAGCTTCAAGGTGCAGGTGGAAAAACTGGGCTACGATATCACCTTTATCAACCGGAACCTTGGCGGCAGGACCATGACCTACCTGGAGCACTGCCACTACCGGGGCGTGGATGGTGCGGTGATCGCCTGTGTGGATTTTAACGACCCGCAGGTGGTGGAGCTGGTGAACAGTGATGTGCCGGTGGTGACCATCGACCATGTGTTCAACAACCGGATGGCCGTCCTTTCCGATAACGTCAACGGGCTTTCGGCGCTGGTGCGCTACGCCTACGCCAAAGGGCACCGCCGCATCGCCTTTATCCACGGCGAGCGTACCGCCGTTACAGAAAAACGGCTGGCAGGCTTTTACAAAAGCTGTGAAGAGCTGGATCTGCACATCCCGGACGAGTATGTGCGCAGCGGCGTTTACCACGACCCGGACCGCTGTGCGCAGGAGACCCGGGCGCTGCTGGCGCTCCCGCAGCGCCCCACCTGCATTTTGTTCCCGGACGACTTTTCGGCCATGGGCGGCTGCATCGCCCTGCGGGAGGCGGGCCTGAGCATCCCGGAGGATATCTCCGTAATGGGTTATGACGGCATCTATCTCTCCCGCGTGATGAAACCTCAGCTGGTGACCTGGCAGCAGAACACCAGAATGCTGGGGCGGATGGCGGCGGATAAGCTGGTGCAGATGATCGAGCACCCCCGTGTGACCCTGGCCGAGCAGATCCCGGTAACGGGTAAGCTGCTGGAAGGCGGCTCGGTGGGCAGCGTATAAAGTTGTTGCAATAAGTTCCGGGCGGACCGGGGCTTTCTGTGAAGAAATTCTTTGTTACAAAACAAAAAACCATTGAAGGAGGCTTTTTATTATGAGAAAGATTTCGCGTCGTAATTTCCTGCTGGCTTCTGGTGCGGTCACCATCACGGCAGCGCTGAGCGCCTGCGGCGGTTCCTCTTCTACCACCGCTTCTTCGGCTGCATCCTCAACGGCGTCCTCCGCAGCTTCTGGTGCACCCGCAGCACAGGGCAAGGTTTTGAATATCTGGTGCTGGAACGATGAATTTCAGAGCCGCTTCAATGATTACTACCCCGAAGTTGCTTCCATCGCCAGCGATAAGTCCACCACTACATTGAAGGACGGCACCACCGTCAAGTGGACCATCAACGCCAACGAGAATAACAACTATCAGAACAAGCTGGACGAAGCACTGCTGAACCAGGATGCCGCCGCTGCGGACGACAAGGTGGATATCTTCCTGATCGAGGCGGACTACGCGCTGAAATATGTGGATTCTGATTACGCGCTGGATGTCAAGGCGGACATCGGCCTGACCGACTCCGACCTGGCAGGGCAGTACCAGTACACAAAGGATATCGTTTCTGTGGATGGCAGCCAGCGCGGCACCACCTGGCAGGCGACCCCGGGTCTGTTTGCTTACCGCCGCAGCATCGCAAAAAGTGTGCTGGGCACCGAGGATCCCGCCGAGGTGCAGACCTTCCTGTCCGATTGGGATAAGTTCAACGCCGTAGCCGCCAAGGCACACGACAAGGGCTACAAGATGCTTTCCGGCTTTGACGATGCCTACCGCACCTTCTCCAACAACGTGTCTGCGCCCTGGGTGGACGGCACCACCGTCAAGGTGGATCCCAACATCATGAAGTGGGTGGATCAGACCAAGGAATATACCGATAAGGGCTACAACAACAAGTCCAGCCTGTGGGACAGCCAGTGGGCAGCGGACCAAGGCCCCACCGGTAAGGTGTTCGGCTTCTTCTACTCCACCTGGGGCATCAACTTTACCCTGCTGGGCAACTCTCTGGAAAAGCCTGTGGCCGAGGGCGGCAAGGAAGAAGTGGGCAACGGCATCTATGGCGATTACGCTGTGTGCGAAGGCCCTCAGCCCTATTACTGGGGCGGTACCTGGATCTGCGGCGCAGCGGGCAGCGATAACATCGATACTATCCGCGATGTGATGCAGAAGCTGACCTGCGATGAAGCCATCATGAAGCAGATCACGCTGGATACGCAGGACTATACGAACAACGAAAAGGCCATGGAAGAGATCGCAGGCAGCGATTACAAGTCCGACTTCCTGGGCGGGCAGAACCATATCGCCCTGTTTGCAGAGGCCGCAAAGAAGATCGATATGTCCAACGCAGGCCCCTATGACCAGGGCCTGAACGAGAGCTTCCAGACCGCATTCAAGGATTACTTCACCGGCAATGTGGACGAGAATACCGCAAAAGCAAACTTTGAGACCTCGATCAAGGAGAAGTACCCGGAACTGACCGATGTGGTCTGGCCCGAATAATGCACGCCTGAAGCAAAACTATAAAACTGCATCAGAGGGGCGGGCTGGACGATGTTCCCGCCCGCCCCTTTTGTTGGATGCAGCGTACGTCAGGAGGGCAGTTCCATGCATAAAACCAAAAAGAAAAGCTCGATCAGCTATGCCAAATGGGGCTACATCTTCATCGCACCGTTCTTTATCATCTTTGCAGTGTTTCAGCTGATCCCGCTGGGTTCTACCATTTACTACAGCTTTTTTGAATACTTCCGCAGCGGGTTAAAGATCATCGGCCCCAACTTTGTGGGCCTGAAAAACTACATCACCCTGTTTTCTACCGACCTGCCCAAATACTTTGGCAACACGCTGCTGCTCTGGATCATCGGCTTTATCCCGCAGATCGCAGTTTCGCTGCTGCTGGCGGCATGGTTTACCGACCTGCGGCTCAAACTCAAGGGGCAGACCTTTTTTAAAACGGTCATCTACATGCCAAACCTGATCATGGCATCGGCCTTTGCCATGCTGTTCTTTGCGCTGTTCTCGGACAATGGCCCGGTGAATGCAGCACTAGTGAGCATGGGGCTGCTCAAACAACCGTTCAGCTTTTTGAATACGGTCTGGGGCAACCGGGGGCTGATCGGCCTGATGAACTTTCTGATGTGGTTCGGCAACACCACCATCATGCTGATGGCAGCCATTATGGGCGTGGATCCCACCCTGTACGAGGCTGCAGAGCTGGACGGCTGCACCCCGAACCAGATGTTCTGGAAGATCACCCTGCCCCTGATCCGCCCCATTCTGGTCTATGTGATGATCACCTCCATGATCGGCGGCCTGCAGATGTTCGATGTGCCGCAGATCCTGACCAACGGCAAGGGCGGCCCCAACCGCACCTCCACCACCATGATCATGTACCTGAACAACCATCTGTTCAGCAAGAACTATGGCATGGCCGGTGCAGTTTCGGTGGTGCTGTTCCTGGTGTGCGCAGTGCTCTGCGTGGTGGTCTACTTCTCGCTTACCCGGGAAGAGGACGGCCTGAGCAAAGCGGAGCGCAAGGCCCGCAAACAGGCAGCCAGACAGGCGAAGGGAGGTAAAGCATAATGTCACATGCAGTGAAAACAAAATCGGAAAAGGCAACGCTTGCTGCCCGCCGTACGGTGAGCTATGCAGTGCTGGTGCTGCTGAGCTTTCTGTGCCTGTTCTTCTTCTATGTGCTGCTCATCAACTCTACCCGCACCCATTTTGAGATCCAGAAGGGCTTCTCCCTTCTGCCCGGCAGATCGCTGCTGACGAACCTGAAAAATGTGCTGTCGGATGCCAATATCCCGGTGATGTCCGGCGTGAAGAACAGCCTGATCGTTTCTGCCTGCTCGGCGGCGCTCAGCGTCTACTTTTCAGCACTTACGGCCTATGGCATCTATGCCTATAATTTCAGATTCAAAAAGGCCGCATTTGCGCTCATCCTGCTGATCATGACGATGCCCACCCAGGTGTCGGCGCTGGGCTTTTTGCAGCTCATCACCAAAATGGGCCTGAAAAACAGCTTTATCCCGCTCATCGTTCCCAGTATTGCAGCCCCGGCTGTGTTCTTCTTCATGAAGCAGTATCTGGATGCATCGCTTCCCATGGAGATCGTGGAAGCGGCTCGCATCGATGGGGCAGGGGAGTTTTACATCTTCAACCACATCGTGCTTCCGATCATGAAGCCCGCTCTGGCGGTGCAGGCCATCTTCTCCTTTGTGGCAAGCTGGAACAACTACTTTATCCCGGCGCTGGTGCTGGATACAGCGGATAAAAAGACCCTGCCCATCCTCATTGCGCAGCTGCGCAGTGCGGACTTCCTCAAATTCGATATGGGCAAAGTCTATATGCTGGTCGCCATCGCCATCCTGCCTGTTATCATCGTTTACCTGCTGCTCTCAAAGTTCATCGTCCGCGGTGTGGCGCTTGGCGGCGTCAAAGGCTGAGAGCAGGCGCAAAAGTTTCATCATAGGTTCTCCTTTCCAAAGAGGGGCTGCTGCATGGTATCGGATGCGGCGGCCCCTTTTTGCGCCCGGCTGCAGCCCAAACCTGCGTGAATGAGGGTGTTTTCTGCGTGAATGACAAGTGCAGAAAACAGGCGGAGATGATACAATATATTTATAGAGGAACCGTACGGCAGCACCGGAAAACACGCTGCCCGAACGCTCCCGGCGGCAGGCCTGCCGCTGCGTCCCTTATAGTTTGAGCCGCTGTGCTCCTGATGATAACGCACAAAACTTCTCGGAGGAACGATACGATGAAAATGACAAGACGCAGTTTTATCAGCACTTCCGCCCTGGCACTGCTGGCCTGTGGCATCAGCCCTGCTGCCCATGCAGCCGAAACCAATTGCCTGTCCGCTTTGTGGAGCGGCGGTGCCGAAACGGCCCTGCCTCCCAAGCCGCTGACCCGTAAGGTGCTGGACGTCAACCCTTTTATGGGCACCAGTGAGTCCAATATCCACCACGACTGCTATAATACCGACTCCACCGATGCAGTGCTGCCCATCGGCATCTGCCCGGAAGTGAACGTTGCGATGGAAAAGGTGAACCCCAATGCATCGCCTGCCATTTTCTTTGATAACTTTGATAACCCGGTCAGCCCCTTCCTGGGCGGCCTGGCCATCCGCGACCTGGATGCAGCGGAGGTGCGCACCATCGGCTGCTTCTCTCCCACAAAGCACGATGGCGGCGGCTATGTGATCCAAAGCTCCTACTCCTTTGTGGACGGGCGCAACCTCATCGTCTGCCCCACCAGCCATAACCATGTGCTGATGCTCAAGGCCACCGATGAAAACGGCACCCCGCTGCAGGTGTTTGAAAAGGTGCTGGATATCAACATCAAGGAAGCTGCCGAGAAGGTGCTGGGCAGCACCCTGCAGCAGAACCTGCTGTCCATCGTATTCGACTACGAGGGCAACCTGTGGTTTGTGACCGGCGGCTTCCGCATCTATCCCAGCCGCGGCCAGCAGGGCGCCATGGGCTATATTTCCCGCACCGCCATCGATACCATCCTGTCCGGCGGCACCGCAGACCTTGCCCACGAGGTGCATGTGTTTGCCTTTACCCCCGGTGAGGGCGCGGAGAACGGCATCGCCTCCTGCCGGGAGGGTGCAGTTATCCTGACAAACCTTGCCTGCTACCTGCTGCGCGCAAACAACGGTGTGGAAGTGGTCTGGCGCACCCCCTACGAGAGCGCAGGCGCAAAGGACAGCCGGGAAGGCGCAGCCACCACCGGCGGCGGCCTGGCATGGGGCAGCGGCTGCTCGCCCTCGCTTAGCCGGGAGCTGGTGTTCTTTACCGATAACCTGGAAACGGTCAGCCTGATCGCCGTGGATATCAAGACCGGCGAAGTGGTAGCCAGCCACCCGATCCTCGATTGCCTGCCCGCCAATATGCCGGTATCGGTGGAAAACTCCGCCATCGTGTATGATTTTGGCGATGGCCACACCAGCACCATCGTCTGCAACTGGTTCGGTGCAGGCAGCCCCAACCTGGCAAAGCCGGACAGCGACTCCTCCATCCAGAGCTACGAGAATATCTACGACCGCAACTGGCTGATGAAGGGCAACTGCATGATCATGCCCGGCATCGAGCGCGTGGATACCATCCGGACCGACAACGGCTGGACGATGAAGAACGTCTGGTGCCGCGAGGACCTGAGCGACACCTCCATGATGAAGCTCTCCACCTCCACCGGCTACATCTACGGCTTTGTGCAGGATGTGGACAGCGGCATGTGGCAGTATATCGTGCTGGACTTTGCCACCGGCAAAACGGTGCTTACGGTGGATGTTGCATCCCTGTACGGCTACAACAACATGGCCATCGGCATGTATGCAGGGCGCGACGGCAACAAGCTGTACTGCCCCACCGGTTACAAGGAACTGCTCCGCCTGCAGGATCGGTTCGTCTATCTGCCGGAGATGCCCTACCGCAAGGTGGATCTGGATAAGACCCGCCGCACGGTGGTCACTGCCGAGGAATTTGCGGCTGCCGGCGGACAGGGCACCCCTGCCACCTGGCTGCACACCGTCACCTTTGAGAACCTGCATCCCCAGACCACCGCTGCCATCCGGGTGAACGGTCTGACCGGCAAGGCCGAGGACTACAAACTGTTTGCTCTGGGCGCAGACGGCACCTACCGCCAGATCACCGAGAACTGGTCGCTGGAAAACGCCGGAGGCCGGCTGAGTGCAAAAAAGGTCTACGAGATCCGCTTTGCCATGCAGGACGGCGGCGCATTTGACCGCAGCGCCGATGCCAAGGAAGTGACCGTTGCAGTCCTGCTGGCGCGCTGAAACATCCGCAAACTGCATATCGCAAATATGCCGTTTTGATAGGCACTATTTTTGA
>OQVS01002543.1_pt1 | contig 11501 bp, 20 predicted proteins | sample 1691601 | NCBI WGS metagenome assembly OQVS01 (sample SAMN03418268, study PRJEB22391) | human gut metagenome | biome: human-gut; feature: organic feature; material: feces | host: Homo sapiens | place: Tanzania | collected 2013-01 | reverse complement strand
AGGATTTCTGCTGCTTCAAGTAAGCTAGCACCATTTTGCATAGCTGGCTGTATAAGCTGCTGAAGTTTCTGTATGTTCTCGAGATCCTTAGATGTATCACTTACAAATACATCCATATCTTCGTAGTAGAACTTAGGAGTAATATCTAAGAATGCTCTTTCTCCATTATCAAAGATGTACTGGAGTTTTTGTTTACCAGTCTCTTCCCAGGCGCCCTTAGCTGTATTAAGAAGCATATTGAGAACTCTTCTCTTACACTGATTGTGAACCCAGAACAACGGCTCAGTAATATGCGAGCTCTGTACAACAGATCTCTCTACGTTACCCACCATCTCTGATGAGCTTACTGCTCCTTCACGCTGCTGTGTAATACCAGAGATTGTACCAGCAAGCTCCTCTATTTTATCCATTAGCTGTATGTATTCAGCTATGACGTTAGACATTGTAAGATCCAATGCTGTAATCTAATTGAATTGTGCAGGCTTACCGCCTTCTCTTCCAGGAATATTCCAGCCCTCTTCATATGGGTTAATAAAGTTAACACCAACACTAGACAAGTAATGCATCCACTTAGCTGGACTAATATTCATAGATTTAGGAATCTATGTAATATCCATATTAACAACCTTGCCTTTATCTCTAGCAATAGCTAACTCAAGTCTGTACCACAATACAATATACATATACTGTAATGGCTTAAGTATACTAACCAATGATCTAGGCTTGCTATTAGTGTTGCTGTAAATAGCTCCACAATAAGGGAGCTTCTGGCTATTAGGGTTATCGATACTTACGTGCTGATACTCAATAGGCTATATACCAAAGTACAAGTCGCTACCAGCTCTATATCCTTCCCATACCTCTACAATCCAATCTGGTTCTACACTAATCTCATTACCAACAGGCTGATATGTTTCATCAACTATGTTAATCTGAGGCTGTCCTGCATCGTCTGTAGTAGTTACGTAGAAGATCTTCTTAAAAGACTTCCAACAACAATGCCATACGTTTACAAGAGATTTACCTGCTCCTTCAAATATAGGATTATCGTATATACGTAATTGTATACCCATATCAACAGGACTTCTGTCTCCGAGGTTTCTACCAGGAGTAGAGCCAATCATCTCCTCAAGCTTATCAAGATCTTTCTCTTCAAGCTTGTCGTAGTATCTATCGTATACTTCAGTAATAGGCATACGCATCTTTCTGCAGCACCATGAGCCATCCTCAACAAACTCTAAATCTGGACTCTTGTCATAAGAGAAGTATATAGGATTAACTCTTTCGACATATGGCTCTGCGTTAAGCACGCCAACATAATAAATTTCTCTACCTGAGATCAATCCATCCTTCCAGCCTTTGATAAACTCGTTGTCAAGATCAAGTTTTTCTCTCAGATAGGTAAGCGTATGATACGCTGTGTTTTCTACAATATCTTTATAATCCTTATCCATGTACTTAGCTATCTACTCTGGTGGCATAACCTCTCCAGATTGTAGCTATTCCTGGAACTACTGAGCCTCTTCTGGGCTCATTCTAGCTGTGATAGCTGCTTCTATATATTGTAGAATCATCTATTTCTCTTTCTCCTGCATTTCAGATGTAGCCTCCTATGAAGTTCTGATAACTCTGAAGTTAAGAGGCCTCTTTGTCTCCTCACCTATAAGCAAGTCTACTTTAGGTCTTATAATATTAAAGTCATGAGGAGTAGCAGGAAAACCATCCTCGACCTTGAATGGGTTTGTAATTGATTTAAAATCCTTCTCGTCGAAGATGCTGTTATATAAGTTATAATAGGTCTACAGCTCTCCGTAATATGATGTACTATTTCCTCCAGATGTTACGTTACCTTCACCTATAATATAGTTAACGCAGTCTTCTTGCCACTTCTTTCCTTTCTTTGAAAGAGGGAGCTTTTGTCTGGGGAAAGCTGAATTGTATAAGTTATCTTCCATGTATTAAAATGTGAATATCGGCATACCGTCTTCACTTGTGCTGCTATCTTCTTCAAACCATTGTTTGCTAAATAACGGCATCTCGAAGAGTTCAACCTATTTGTTTTGTTCTTTTGCAGACGAAACCTTCAGCTAATAAAGCTCTTCTCTATATATCATAACCATGCATAGAGCAATCAAGCGGTCAACGTTCTTTACTCCATCATTGGCCATAAGCTCTTCTATCAAGGCTTCGCTGTATACTCTTTCTACATTAGGGTGACCTGGTTCATACTCATCTAGCAGCCACTCTAATATTAATCCTTCGCCATATGCCCTAATCTGTTTGGTCATGTGGCATCCTTTTCTTCTTTGCACTTTGCTGTCTTTAAAGACTTCAGATATGATTTTATCTGGCTAATCAGCCAAGAGGTAATCGCAGTGTTTATTCGTAAAGTAAGGGTAGATTCCTTTTCTTTCATTCTCAAATAATAATCTAGCGTTATAAAATGTAAGTAGCTTACGCACGTTCTCGTAGTACTCTTCTGCTGTATCTGGTCTTCCAGAATATTCTGCTACTATTACATCTGTCCATGCCTCACCAGCTCTTACACGTTTAAATATAAATGTAGAACCGAGAGAGTTTGTAAAGCTATCATCATGATCATAAGGGTCACAGCCTCCTATGTATAAACCTAAAGGAGGATCCTTTACTGGGTACTCCCATATAACTACAGATCCATGAGGCTTATCTCCTTTCTTAAGAGGGTAGTTAGTTATATCCCCGCTAGGCTTTTCTGTAGCCTTTACTTGACCATTTCCATCCCATTCTAGATCAACTATATGCTTCATGCTCTAAAGTTTCTTGTTGGTCCTTATTCTGGTCAACTGGTCCATCAATAACTTTCTAGGGAATATATTCTTACCAAGCTCAAGTACAGCCTCTGCTGGTCTAATAGGACGCTCTGATATAAAACGGTCCATAGACTACTGGCTGGCACCTCCATCTTTAACTTTATTGCGTTGTTCAAGAAGATTCTCAATAGCTTTCTCTTTATAGCTATTACCATCTTTGTCCATGTAAATCTAGTTGCCATCGTCATCGAATGACTCTAGATTAGAATAAGCTGGTACAAAGAATCCGCATTCTGTATTTTCTCTACCTTCATCCCACTTGTTTGGGAAGCTAAGTACATTATATGCCTTAGGTTTGTAAAATAATTCTTTCAAACCATCGAATGATGCACCTTCTGTACCACCTGTACCAAACGCAATCATTGTACCGAATGCTTTGCCATCGTCAGTTTCTACTGAAGGTTGTTCAATACGCCATGCGTCAAGAAGGCTAGGGAATTTACCTCCCTCCTCCCATAGTACAAGTTTACCACGGGTACCACGAATACGTTCAGGGTCATTCTTCAACGTAATGCCTACTATGCTAGAAAGGTATCCTCGTTCAGTCTATTTACCAAACTCATCGGTAACTTTGTAACCTGATACTCTTTCCATACGGGTTGACACAAGCCTCTGTTTAGCCCATGCTGTGTGCTGGTCAAGGAAGTCCATTATCTACCATGCTTTAGTAAGCAAGCCATCACCGATAAGGAATTTCTGTTCTGAAGCTACAGCAAAGTTCTTAGAACCAGGAATAAGCATATAATTTCGTACGAGCATCGAAGCTCCTTTAAATGAATATCCACGCTGTCTGCATTTAAGTACAGCCATATGCTTACCTTCTAGTTCTGCTTGCTCTATGGCGCAGAAATAATAGTAATCATAGTCCCAGAAGCTAGGGAACTTAAGAATACGTTCTCTTCGCTTTCTAAGATTACCTTCCCTATCAGTGTACTCTGTTTCCTTAAGGGCCATGATAGGACTATAGTTGAGATAGAAATAATTAAAACCTGTTATACCTTCTCCATCTGGAGCTGTATAACCGTTAAGGCATCTATCTGTTTCTTGATCCCAATATTTGTTATAATCAGTAGTACCCATAGGAGCTAAAGTATAACATCCGTGTTCCTAAAAGAAGATAGCTGCCTATCTAAACTTATCGGTGTTATGGAGTTTTTGTTCGAAGTCTACCATAATAATTATTCATACATGCCAATAGTGCCACCACCTTTGACTCTACCAGCTTCTGCTTGTTCTGCTTTTGCCTACTTCATAGCCATGTCTAACGACTTAATAATACCACTAACATCTTTCAATATAGCTGAAAGCTTTTTAGCAGTATCTATATCAAGTTCTTCTTCAGCATAGCTATCCATCGTGTTCATAATGCCCTCTGCTGCGCTCTTAGAAGATTTAAGCAAGCGAGTAGCAGGAGTCTCTTGCAACTCCTGAAACTTTTTTGCCAATTCTTTTACAGCATCATCAGGTTTGTAATTCTTATCATTAAGTACAGCTTCAGCTACTCTCCATGTGCGCTCTTTCTCTGGATACGCCTCATATGGGCTATTCCATTTATAACGCCATATAACAAACTCTATCTTTCTTAATGCGTCTTGTTTATCTTTAGCATTGTTATAGAAGTCTTTAAATGGTGGTATAGCTAAATCCTCTGTGCTTAATTGTATTTTGTTCTATATGATGTCAAACATTACTAAATTCTCCTACCCCTAATATGAACTACGTGATCTTCATATACATTATCCATATTATCTGTTACATTATCAGAAACTAAGAACATTTCGCTCTCATGTAGATTACTATCAGAGTATGCGCTAGTTAAATTCGGATAGGATGGAAGCCCTACTATACGTATGCCGCATTTGCCATTAGAAACGAATTCGACCGCTAAATCGCCCTCTTGTACATATGTCGAAAAATATGCCAGAGATTTAGATCCAATACCTATTCCGGTACCAATGCCAGTTCCAATATACAACTAAGCATCATTGTCTCTAACATTAGAGAAAAACTTAGTTTTGCTATCTGTTGATATTCTCAATCCAGACTAAGATTGTGAACCAGACTAGCTTTCTGATAAATAGTAAAGCTGCGCTATATTATTACCAGTTGTGTCATTTATAAACATTCCAGAAGATACCGCTTTTGCGTTTGTATCAGGACCAGTATAAACGGTTTGTTCTTTTGTTGTTATACAGGTCTATCCATTAGGGTTAATAAACGTTGCATCTGTTAAATTCGCCTTTTTTAAAACAACATTTTCAAGCGTTGCGTCATTAGCTTTCAAAACACCGGTACTTGTAACAGTGAATGGGGCCGTTGTTAAATTAGCGTCAGATATTTCTCCGGCCCATATACGAACATCGCCTTTTCCTTCAGTTGTAACCTTACCACTCAATGGTGACGATTCGTCTACGGCTTTACTAGATGTCATACCAGCAACTATCTTATCACCATCAAAAATAACAAGTTCGTTAGATGAAATTTCTTTTATAAACGCCTTATTAGCAATAACAAGATCAGCCACAACATTAGGAGATATAGTAAACGCTGAGAAATATGGAGCAGTATCAGGAGTTTTTTTCCATTGATCCTATTCTCCAAGATCAGTGTTCACACAAGCGTAATACATGTTATTATAAAGTACAACATCTTGATAGAATATACCATTTTCGGCATCTCTCTTTCCATCATAATATTTAAAGCCTTTATTCCAATCGGTTGTTATCTATCCATCAACTTCTCTAGACATTCTTAAAGGTGAGCCTTTAAATGTTTGCCCAGTAGATGAATCTCCTGGATCTCCCTTTTTACCAGATGCTGACACTGGGATAGCCATAGATGTAAGATATGCACCATTTTTGTTATAGGCATATATAGTGACAACACTAGACTTAGATTGTACTGTTGTATTTACTGTGGCAACCCAATGATCAGAGCTATATTGTAAGTCTGTTTTATCATTTGAATTTAACTACAACCTTATATCAGCATCATTACCACCTACGCTACTTCCGTTTTTGTACAAATTAACATCGCAGCTCATCTGTAAGTTGTAATTCTAATCTGCTGGAGCATATGATAATGATATATTTGAAAGCTACAACTAATATGTTACACCGTTCAATCCATCTATACCAGACTTAACGATTGGAACATATTCGCTTAATGTTATTGTTCCATTTGTAGCTTTAAATAACATTCCACTCTCACCCTCTGTTTGGATCTAATCTGTTGATATAGTATTCCATGAATCACCGTCATTTATACTATATGAGAACTACCAATCAGAGCTATTTGATGGAGTTATATTTGTAATCTTTGAGCCATCACTCTTTGCAACATATACACTAATGAGATTTGGATACATTGCTCCATCTTGGAGATTAATAGCAGCAGCAGATGTTTTAATATCGTACGAAATAGCATTATCTCCTGGTATACCATCAGCACCTCTAACAAGACCAAATAACTAAATTTCAGCCTATCTAACCTATGATGACACAGATGTAGATGTTGGAGTGCCGACAAGGATTATTTTATAATATATATCGTTGTCAAAAGATAAAGTATTCTCTGGTATGTTTATATTAACCTAATTTCCCTCTATTGTGAAATACTGATCTTTGTTTGAGCTATAATCATTTCCTGCAGAATCAGTAAAAGAACCTATTGATAACGTAAAGTCAATTGGATCACCATCATTATACATATACGCCGTAGATGATGATTCAAATCTCTTATTCTTATTATCCTGTGTCAAATAAAGATATTTGTTCTCTCCGACAACATCCATGATAAGAGCACTTGCTATACCATCTTTAGAATAATAACTCCACAATGCAGGACTAGAATAAGCGTGCCAATAAACATTTTCGCTACCAGCATCGGCATATTTCTTTCTTACGCAAACCCACTGCTTATAACCAGGACCTTTCTTTTCTAAATCCTATGGATCATCAGTCCATTCAGAACCTTCCCTGATGTATTCGTTATTCTAAAAACCTTCGTCGTTAGTCCATGTTTCTGGGAGATTATGTGTTGGAGCAATCAATGCAGCGTAGTATATGTATTCTACTCCATCTCCATCCATACCATTCTATCCAAAGTGCGACCATACAAATGGCTGGCTCCACTGAGGACTCCACTGTCCTTTAGTATTTATGGCTACCGAGCAATACTCATAAGGACGATCTTTAGTGACTCCATTTGGGTGATCGGTCCATCCTTCTGGTACAACTGGAACGCCATCTTGTATAGATACATTTCCAGGACTATATATATTTTCTCCTTCAATAGCTGTTTTGTATATGAAGTTAACGCCACTACCATCTTCTCCTGCGGTACCGCTTCCTGTAAGACATATTGGATTTATATATTCTCCATACTAGCCATTACCGTTTATGAATACCTATGTCATCCATACGAGGTGACCTTCTCTGTAATTAGGGGCATTCTCCAGCCAACCAGAACCTTCCTCTGGTTGTCTATTATCAGCAGGTTTAGTTACAGATGTGACTTTATTAGAAGTCTCTTTAAAATAAGACTTGTAGTATCCATACTTTGTAGGATCTACATCTGACCCACCTCCGCCAACAGGGATTTTTATATCACCGCCGTCTTCAATTGAATAATATATGTCATTTATAATTAATCTTGATAATGTGCCTTTTCTTATATAATTCTTAAGCTGGTCCTAAACATAGCTAACATCAACATAATTGCCAACTCCGCTACCTGATAAAGCAACCTCAAATTTACCGCCATTCTTCTGTATGAGAATAAGCTTATTATCTTTTATTGTAAATTCAGATATAGAGTAATCTTTTGCTATATCAGAATTTTTAAGCATATTATTTATCTCTGCTTTGGTATAATAGCTATCAGCATCAAACTTTGTATAATCTACTATTTTTAGATATGTAGAATCAGCGTAATCCTTTGTAACATATCCATCAAGCTTGATACTTTTGATGGCATCGTCTACATATTTCTTTTTAGCATAATCACCTAAGTTTAAATCAGCTATAGCACTAGCTATCAGCTTTGTTACCTCAAGTAATATCTCCTGCTTAATGGAACCACTTCCATCACCAGTTATTTCATTTAGCTGATCCTAGATATCTTTTAAAGCTTCTTTGCTAGCTTTATTATTCCATCCATCTCTCTCTTCCTGTGTTATATGAACAACTGTATCATTGATATGTTTACATAACCTAGAATAGATTGATGAATAGTACTGATCTACCTTTAGATCCAGTTCTCCAATTGGATCTCTATGGCAGTGTTTTTCTGGTTCAACACAAAAATCAATCATATTAATTCGTTTAAATTGTTAACAATTATAGTACTGTGGTGTCATTGAAGACCACGTCTAAAACGCCACAGTTATAGGTTAAATGAAGTTGTTCCAATCTATTGCATCGTTTTTACCCATTACATCGGCAATGTATCTACAGAACTGTATACCTTCATATCCGTCTTCATCATTAGCTACAGCCATAGCATAATCTAAGCACTATCTCTCATTAATCAATGATGGATAGAAATCAGCGTAAGCCATATTAGCTGTATATGTAATATCGTATATTGTAGACGTACTAGGTATGCTAATCTTATTAACGTTTATAAGACTCTGTATCTAATCTGCTGTCCATGTGTGTGAAGTGCCGTTATAGTTTACCATCTACTTACAAGCATGCTCACATAACTTCTTGTTGAAATGCTTTCCATACTTGTCTATGTACTTATGATAATCTGTATCTTTGTAAGAACCAAAGGTAGCTGTATAGCTACCATCTTCATTCTGTTTTACATTAGCAGCGTACTTTGTATCGTGCTAATCATCACTGTGCCGTATTACTATTACTTTGTGCATGGCTAAAAGAATTAATAAAGTTATTAACAGTTGATTCCATTCTACTTATAGACTCCTCTATCTTTGAGAATCTCTATTCGGTCTCTTTCTTCTCTTTATAGATAGGATTAAGCTCAGACAGTAATGCTGTCGTCTTATCTACTACCTCCTTCTGTTTAGGAACTGACTCAAGTATCTTTTCAGCAGTATTCTTCATCTGCTCTACTTCAGCCATAAGACCTTGCTTATCTGTAGACAATACTACATCTCCTGCGTATGTAACAGACAAGTTCTCTGGTATTGAGTATGTTGCTGTCTTTGAGTTAGCCTCTATGGTTACATCTACAACCATCTGAGACTAACCCATTGTAGGCTTTGTATTTAAGTCTAAATGCGGAAATCCAACTGATATAACCTTGCCATCTGTAATAGTTATATCCTGTTTATTCAGTATATATACTGAATAGTTTTGTTTTACATCTTTAAATGCCATAAGCTTTATCTTTATATGTAAAGGCTCCCGAAGGAGCCCTCACATAAATTAAACTTATTAAGCTGTAGCAGTTGTCTTAAGTGCAGCAATCAAAGTAGCATTCTACTTCTGCTGTGACAATTCAAGGCGAGCATCATTGTATCTCTGCTACAAATCTGACTGCCAATGATTGTTTAAAACGTCTACTATTCGCTGAGTATTGGTATTTGCGTTCGTCTTAAGATCGCAAGCCATCTAACTCATCTGGAAACCAAGGTTACTTGCAGCTCTCTCCAAACCTGAGTTTGTGTAGCTGAAACCTGTCTGCATCTGGTTAACGATGTCCTTCTGCCCAAGTTGATTCTCGTAGCCCATCTTGATAATGTTCTATTGCGTCTGGCAGCAGCAGTTCTGCAATGCAGATGTAAGGTTAGCATCTCCGAGATTAATAGCGTTAATAACGCGTTCTGCAGAGAAGTTTACATTACCTGCTACTTCCTGGATACCGGACTTAACGCAGCAAATAGCATTATTCAATGCGTTGAAGTCACAGTTCAGGTTAGAGGCTAACTATGTAATTGCATTAGCATTGCCTCTTATGGCATCCATTACCAATGAGCTATTCTGATTATCAGCGATCTGTGAACGCATTGCGTCGATCTGACTCTGGATTGCGTTGCCCTGGTTACCATCCTGGTTGTTCCACATACGCATAGCGAAGATCATCCAGATAAGATAAGCAAATGGGTTATTCATATAATCATTCTAGTTCATCATGGCTGCCATAGCCATTGGATCACAGTTATTCTTAGAAGCCAAAGCGGCTACTAAAGCGTCGTTATTGTCGTGTCCTGTACAATAAACTTTCTCGATTGTATCCATAATTAACAAGTTTTATAGTAAAACAATATGGAACTAGGACTGGAATAATCCTAGTCCCGTTTAATCTAAAAAGCGTATTACTACGCGAGCCCTAGTATATTCCATCTAGGGGTGATAAAGGTCCTACCGTAATACATGGTAGAATCTATTGTGCTAGGCGGGGCAGCGAACCCCGTCATGCTTTCATTAAGACCTAGCTTTATACAGCAGCTTCTGTATGCTTAGCTTCAAGTGCTGCAATACGAGCCTCAAGAGCTGCAATCTTTTCGTCATATACTGACTTTTGTACGTAGTTATTAATATCTATAGTAGTTGCAGCAGATGTTAACACATGATTTGTATCGCCATTAGGAAGATATACACCATTAGTATTTAATGTTACTTGAGAATCAGCTATTGACAACTTTATACCATCATGCGGACTTATTTTAAAATCACTGGTACTATTATTGTATGGAACTGATATAGATATTAACTCTCCATTATTAGTCTGTGTAACTGCAGATTTTTTCCCAATACGCAATCCGTCATAACTTAACTTAAAACCATTGCTATCATCACTAGTGCCTGACAAGCATTGTATTCCGCCAAGATATTCGTTAATCTCACAAGAGGCGTTTCCGTCTGAAAGCTTCATTACACTAGGAGTTATATTTACATAAGAAGTGTCGCTATTAGCTACTTTAACACCACTATATGGGTTAATATAAGCCATATGACCACTACCACAATCTATATAAAGAGGTTTGTCTGTCTAATACTTATCAGTTATACTAGTATCATATGGAATACCACTTGATTTATTAATGTTTGTAATAGCAGTAGTATTGGCAGTAACCTTCTGTTCTACTGCAGTCAATGCTTCTATTGTAGCATATGGAGTAAAATCAATATCATCATCTGTTATGAAGTTAGAGTCATTCGTAAGCTGACTAACCTTTGTAGGAACAGTAGGGAGTTCTGTCTTAAGCGCATATTGAGTTATATCTATAGTTCCTGAATTAGATGTAAGAACATGGTTATTGTCTCCGTCTTTTAACGATATGCCCTACTTCTAAATGATAAGATCAACATTATGATTTCCAGTAGAATTAAATATTCTGAGGCCGTCTTCGTCGATATAAATATCTTTGTAGGCGTTTCGTATAGTTAAACCTTCAGTATTTAATTTGGCAGTATACCCATCTTTTTCAACAAGAATATTGCCCGGCTATAATGTGCTTCGATTATTTCCACTGGCATCGCTATATGCTTCAATATTATTACCTATTGTTCTTAAAGTTCTATCTGGTACGTAAGCCTGCTCATACTGATCATCATAAGGAATATAATTGCCTGCATCCTACTTAGCACTAATAGCAGCATTCAGCGTATCAACCTGCTCATTAAGTGTAGTAGTATCAGCCTTCTGTGCAAGCTTATTATCAAGCTCTGTCTTAGCACT
>OQVS01002542.1_pt1 | contig 11502 bp, 5 predicted proteins | sample 1691601 | NCBI WGS metagenome assembly OQVS01 (sample SAMN03418268, study PRJEB22391) | human gut metagenome | biome: human-gut; feature: organic feature; material: feces | host: Homo sapiens | place: Tanzania | collected 2013-01 | reverse complement strand
CCCCTACCCTGCGTGACGGCAGACTGGTTATTCCCGTCATCCCTACTCTGAAGCGTAAAATCAAAGGTATCGTATGTCAGAAAATAATATTCGAGTGATGCTTAATCGCACAAGAAATAAACTGCGAGACAGATTGGAAAAGGAGGGATATCTTTCATGAATAAAGAGGATTTATTTATCGGCTTTGGAAACTTGGATGAGGATTTACTTAGAAGAAGTGAACAAGGAGGACAAAATATGAATAAAAAAAGAAATATAAGCAAAATTGTTAAATATGGAAGTATTGCAGCATGTTTAGTAGTTGTTCTTGGGGTGGGAATCGGTGCTTTTGTAAAGACATCAATTATAAATCAGGAACCTGAGAAAACAATTGTTGTTGATAATACTGGCGTAGAAGAGAATGATGTCCCATCAATTGACCAGGAAAGATTCATTGCGATTGATACATTATTAGCATCTGCTGATGGTTCGCAATCTCAGCAGGCAATGAAAGGTTGCAAGGTTCAAATTGATAAGTATACTGCGGTATATGAAGCAGTTGCTTCTGTTTCAAGTGAACAGTTGGAAAATTCAAAATGGCTCAGGAAATAGTCAGCTTGTCGATGATTCAGAGAATGGTAAAGTGTTAAAATTGTCTAAAACTAATTCGGGCAATGAAATAAGCTTGAAAAACAGTAAGCTTGATATAAACGAAAATGAATATCGTTACGTATCAATAGAGACTAAAATAAAGATGGGTAGTGAAACGCATGCAAATCAGTTTTCTATTCCATACATAAAGGATAGCAAAGGTAATACTGCCTACACACTATATGCAGATGGTGACTGGTCATCATATAAGGCTCATGTAAATGGAAAAAATACACTTGAAGCCGGAAAAATAAGCGTTGGTAAATGGCAGGATATTCGTATGGATATTGATCTGAAGGAGGATACCTTCAGGGTGACCATAGACGGAGAGTGTGAGCTTGCAGGTGTAAATGCCAGAGCAAAAACAGATAACCTGAGTGAAATTTCTTTTTATGCCGACAGCTGGAATACAGGAACTATATACATAGACTCTGTAGAGGTGACTGCAGAAAAGGAGCGAACACAAAGTGCAACATTTTATGTGAGCAATAACGGAGATGATTCAAAGGCCGGAACTTCACCAGAGACTGCATGGAAATCACTGGATAAGGTAAATTCACAGCACTTTATCGCTAGTGATAAAATTCTGTTTGAATGCGGTGGAGAGTGGAAAAATCAGACTCTTTTACCACAGGGCAGTGGCAATGCAAACTCAAAAATTACAATAGGAAGTTACGGAAGCGGTAATCTGCCAAAGATTTCTACAAACGGAAAGATGAAAGATGCGTTGTATCTTTGCAATCAGCAGTATTGGGATATAAGCAGTCTGGATATTTCAAATACAGTTGAAGGTTTTACCATGACATCTAATGGACAGATTCCGACAGGAAATGTTTCGCAGAGGAATGAAGAAAACGGAAAACTGCTTGGTGAATATAGAGGTATTCATATTGCAGGACGAGATGTGGCTACATTAAAGGGATTTCATATTCATGATCTTAAAGTACACGATGTAACCGGTGTAGTATCATGGATTGGAGATACAGGACTTAGAGATGCAGGTATATACAACAATGCAGGCCTTGACAATTCCAAGAGAACAGGCGGTATCCTTATTGAGTGCTTAAGTCCTACAGCCAATCAGCCGACACAGTTCAGTGATATTGTTATAGAGAAAAACTCTTTTATCAACAATTCATTTGGTGCTGTATCTATAAAACAGTGGAATGGTTCCGGAAACCAGTACGGAAAGAATCCGGGATGGGCTAACAGGAGCCAGGCAGGTGGAGCGCCGGATTATGCTGATTCAAACTGGAAACCGCATAGTAATATTGTGATACAGGACAATTACATAAATCAGGGAGCATCAGCATATGCATGTAATGGAATTTATCTTACAAGCAGTAAAGATTCGGTTATCCAGCGAAATCTTCTTGAGCATATAGGAACATGTGGAATAGAGCTTTATTTCACAGATAATGTAGCTGTACAGTACAATGAAATTTCAGATGTAGTTAAAAAGGGCGGTGGAGCAGATGACAATGCCATTGATCCTGACTGGAGAGCAACAAATGCACTTATCCAGTACAACTATATCCATGATTGCGGTGAGGGATTATTACTCTGTGGAGTACAGTACAATTCAGGTGTGATCAGATATAATCTGGTTCAGGATTGTGGAAGAAGCTACGTACATTATTCAATGGGAAGCGGATATTTCCAGATATACAACAATGTATTCTATCGCAGTGCAGATGGAAACGGTACAAGCAATTTCGACCCATGGGGAAATGGAAAAGCTACATATTTCAACAATGTATTTTATGATGGAAAGAAACAGGGCTTTTCATTTAGCGGAGGTTCAAGCTTCTCATATTATAATAATGCATACTATGGAACCAATGCTCCCGGAAAAGACTCAAATCCAATAAAACTTACGGAAGATCCATTTGAAGGAGCAGCCCCATCTATGGACAGAAAAGGAACTCTGTCTACAGGAGTATTACTTGAGGCAAATGGACTTATGCCAGAAGACGCTTGCGAGCTTATAGCAGCAGGTGTGGATAAGGATGCTAATGGCATAAGCATTGACGAGGGCTTAAAGGCAAAAGGAACATATTTTAATTTCACACCATTAGCAGAAGCAAATAGAACTACATTTAATAATGAGATTGAGATAGAAAGAAAAGATTATCCTCTCTTTGAAAAAACAGGAGAAGAAGCAACAATTAATACTGCAAAAACACAGAGAACAGCAGATTCATCAAAACCGACCATCGGAATATTTGAAAAAGCGATGGACGAGAATGCTGTAATTCTTAAGGGCATTGTATCTGATGGACTTAATCCAAAAGCAAACGCAACTGTAAGGATTGAGTCAGCCGGTAAAACAATCGAGACTACCACAAATGAAGCCGGTGCATACGCAGTGTACAGTGGACTTGCTGAAGGTAAGGTAAAAGTAACAATAGTTGTTGAGGACGGTGAAGATATTGTGCAGGAGTTTACTCTTGTAAAAGGGATAATAAATAACGGAGATATCAAGGTTGCACTTGTACCAATGCCTGATGAATTCGCAAATAAAGCATTTGATGAAAGCTTTGATGATGGAACATCAGATGTATTTAAGTTTGACAAAGGTGCACAGATAACCAACGGCAAGCTTCTCTTAACAAAGAGCATGGGGAATGCAACTGCCGGAGTATCATATTTTAGTGATGAAATTGCTGCGCAAAGTGGTGTGGATTTTAGTTTTGACTGGAATGCCAAAGATGGCGGAAATAAGATGGGACTTGAATTCAGGGATTCATATGGAAGATTGCTTTTTGCAGTTTGTTCCGCACCATCTAAAAGCGAGCTCAGAACATCAACTACAGGAGCTGCAGTGGATGATTCAAAGGCTGCCTCAGCATCAGAGCCTTCATGGTCAGCAGTAAAAATGAGTAATGACAAGACATACACATTCCGCGTACATGCTGATTTTACAGCAAAGACCGTAAGCTGGCAGCTTAAAGAAAAAGACGGTGATGTCTTAGCACAGAAGCTTAATGTACCTACAGATGCAGTAAATCTGTCAAAAATGAATATTTGCAGCTGGTGGGATTCAAAACCTCAGTATGTAGACAATTTTAGAATGACCGTAAAGGATTCGGAAACAAAGATGCCATTAAAAGATAAGAAATTATACGCCTTCGGAGACAGCATTGTAGCCGGACATAAATATGAGAAAGCAAGCTTTGTAAACTTTGTGTCATCAAAAGAGGGCATGGATTTAAGCAAGTACGCTGTAAATGGTGCTACAATCATGGATATTAACTATGATGGAGGACAGATTCTTTCACAGATAAAAGCAGCACCTGAGGAAAAACCGGACTATGTGTTGTTTGATGGTGGAACAAATGATGCAGAGTATATTTTAAATAATGCGGATAAATTTGATTATGCAACATACAGTAGCGCATTTGAAAGTACGGTAAAGGCAATTCAGGAGAAATGGGCTGATACACCTGTTGTTTATGTAGCAGTTCACAAGCTTGGAAGCCGTGATATTGCAGTACAGGAAAAACTCAGAGAAATAGAGTTTGAGATATGCAAGCAATATGGAGTAACAGTTGCAGACATTTACGATAAGCTTGACACAAGTGATACAAACAAGAAGAATGATTACACATTTGATGATCTTGCAGGCAATGGATTACCGGGAATCAATGGCTCAGGAACACATCCAAACCTTAAGGCTATTGAAGAATTCTATGTACCGGTAGTAAGCCAGGTATTTGAGAAATTCGTAGAACCGAGCCAGCCGGAGCAGCCGAGTCAGCCGGAGCAGCCGAGCCAGCCGGAGAAGCCAAGTCAGCCGGAGCAACCGAGCCAGTCTGACCAGCCAAGTCAGATTGAGAACCCGTCTGCAGATAAAAATACAGGTATCAGTACTGTAAATAAGAAAGTGACAAAGCAAAAATCAACAAAAGCAGTAAAATCTAGTGACAGTGGAAAAGCTGGTTATTGGCTATTAATTGGAGCATTTGCGATGGTGCTTGTTATATTTGCTATAAGAAAAAATAAAAGTAAATAAAATATGAATTTTAAAAGACTGTTGTTCTTAATTGAGCAACAGTCTTTTTGCAGATACGAGCCTTTGGTGATTACCGTGATTTTCTCAATTTTTAATGCCTGAATTATTTACTTGAATTATTACCATGAATTTATACCACATGAATTTTTACAATTACAACTGGTTTATCGTAAAACGATAAAAAAATATTGCAAAACTAAAATCGATGTAGTACAATTAGCTTGCCGGTAAGTAAAAAATATGAGAAAATAACTACATAGATAGTAAGGAGTAAGGAGGAAGCTATGGACAATAATAATATCGGGAGCATGAATCCCCAACAGTTTTCACAGAACACGCCACAGAACACGCCACAGAATACGCAGATGAATATCGGCATGTCAGGTATTGAAATGCAAAAGATGCAGCAGGAAGCGGATCAAAGACGGCGTGAGCAAAGCAGGAGAAACGCAGATTTCTTTGGCAGGCTATGCATACCTACAATAATATATGCGCTGCTGTACACTATTTTCCTGTATGAGAATATAGGTGGAATACTTGTCACGTTGTTTTCAATCGTCACAGGAGTATACAGCCTGTATTGTATGAAGATACTTCATATAGAGGCAAAGCCACTCACTATATGGTACAGTGTGATGATGATACTTACAGGCCTCTCGTCAGGCTTGACAGGTAATAAAATTATACAAGGATTTAATTTTTGCTGGATTCTTGTGTTTCTGGTTTTTATGTTGCTTCACAATTTCTGCAATGACAGACAGTGGGGGCTTATAAAGTATATCACTGCGGCATTTCAGGCAGTATTTGGAGCGATTGGATGTATAGCTGAACCGTTTATGGATATTGCCGACTATATGAGAAATGAACGTATGGATAGTGACAGTGCAAATGGAGTTGGCGGTGAGGGACATGTGAAAAAACACAGAATGCTTTATGTGTTTATCGGAATTGCTATTGCCTTTCCGCTTGTTGTACTGATAGTGGTGCTGCTGTGCTCTGCGGATGCGGTTTTTGCATCAGTAATAAAGAAATTATTTGCTGATATCAATTTCTTTACAGTGAGCAAGGTTGTATTACTTTTTGCATTTGCACTATTTTCATCATACTGCGGTATAAAGTATCTGAGCAAGAAGCGTATATCAGATGCACCGGTTGAGACTCCGGCATTTCCGGCTGCAATCGGTATCACTGTAGCCGCAACTATATCAGCGGTATATGTATTTTTCTGTTTTATACAGATTGTGTATCTGTTCGGAGGGCTTATGCAGCTTCCAAGTGGCTATACCTACGCCAGGTATGCGAGAGAAGGCTTTTTCCAGCTGCTTTTCGTGTGTATACTGAATGTGATTATCGTATTGCTCGGAAGTGGACTGTTCAGAAAGAATAAAATATTAAATGCATTTTTAATTTTAATAACTTTATGCACATATATCATGATTGCATCAAGTGCATACCGTATGGGACTGTATGTATCGGAGTATGGGCTGACAGCCACCAGACTCTGTGTGTTCTGGGCACTTGGGGTGATAGCACTGTTTATGCTCGGAGTGATTTTATCTATATGTAAGCCTGCTTTTTCACTATTCAGGTACGGAATAATAGTAATCGGGGTATGTTATCTTGTGCTTGCATTTGCAAGGCCTGATTATCTGGTTGCAAGGTACAATACAGTATGTATGGAGGATACAGACTACAAATATCTGATGTCACTTTCCACTGATGCATCCCCGGCACTTGCGTCAGATGCAGACTTCATGGAAAATAAGGGTATGGTCACCATGTATGCAAGACAGCTTGCAGGTGAGACAAATGACAGCATAAGACAGCTCAATGTGTCTCATATAAAGGCTGCACATTTATTCAGAGATAGCATAGATGAGGTAAAGAGCTCACAGCTTATCCTTTTATATGTATATTCGCCTTACGATTCGGGCAGCTATAACAATAATGATACCGGTCTTGAGGGTGTGGACAGCATACAGATGGGATATCATGTGTTAAAGGATACAGAAGATGATGACACAGCCTACTATGATTACGACAGTTATAGCATGGATGATACAAGAGTGGCGGCGCCTGTATTTTTCAAATGGGTGGATGCAGTCGAGGTGAAGAAGATTTCTGACAGTGAGCGTATCTTCCTTGCAAAGATTCCAAGAAAGGCTTTAAAAGGCAAGGATGGAGTGAATATTGAATACAGATTTAATAAAGATGGAGATGCGATATATTCATCCCAGTACAATGTAATACTCGACAAGAAAAAAGGACTAAATGAGGTTGAGCTGTCATACTATGAGGGAACCGATGGTGTGGATGGGCCTGAGTACAATATTTATGGGAAGTAATGGTTTAAATAGATTATAACTCAAAAATGATATGGTGAAGTTGATTAAAAACTGTTATACTTAGCATGTAGTATACGTTGTCAAATTATTTCATTAAGGCAGGAAAAATTCATGGGAAGATTTTTAAATCCGGGAAATAAAGCTTTTCAAAAGACATTGAAATCGGAAATATATGTGGATAAAACTATGCTTTTGGCATACACCAATAAGGTTATGGGTTCTGACATGGCATGCATATGCAATAGCAGACCGAGGCGCTTTGGAAAGTCCATCACGGCGAATATGCTTGCTGCTTATTATAGCAGAGGATGTGATACCGGACACTGTAAAAACAGCCTATGGAGCCATGTCTTATATAAACGCAGCCACAGGAAATACCTTTGTTATCATAATAGATGAGTGGGATGTGTTGATTAGAGATGAGGCTAATAATAAGGAACTGCAGGAGGAATATATTAATTTCCTCAGAGGAATGTTTAAAGGTACAGAGCCGACAAAGTATATTGCGTTAGCTTATCTTACCGGCATACTTCCAATCAAAAAGCTTAAAACCCAGTCAGCACTTAACAATTTTGAGGAGTTTACAATGCTTGATGCAGGATCGCTTGCATCATATATTGGCTTTACAGATGATGAGGTTAAGCAGTTATGCAAAAAGTATGACAGGGATTATGAAGCAGTAAAAAACTGGTATGATGGCTATATGCTTTCAGGTAAGCATGTGTATAATCCAAAAGCGGTAGTAAGCGTGATGATGAGAGGCAGCTTCCAAAGCTATTGGTCACAGACCGGCACCTATGAATCTCTGATTCCGCTTATTGACATGGATTTTGATGGATTAAGAGCCGCTATTATTTCAATGATTTCAGGAAATGAGATAAAAGTCAGAACAACCACGTTTCAGAATGATATGGTATCATTTAAAAATAAAGATGATGTGTTGACATTGCTTATACATCTTGGGTATCTGGCTTTTAATCAGAAAAGTCAGATGGCATATATTCCAAACGAAGAGCTACGTAATGAGCTTATGGATGCGGTTGAGGAAAACAAATGGGATGAAATCATACAGTTTGAGAGACAGTCAATAGATTTGTTTAATGCAACAATAAACAAAGATGTAAATACTGTGGCAGCAAAAATTGAGCAGATTCATATGGAGTATACCTCGGTGATTCAATATAATGATGAGAATTCCCTTAGCAGTGTGTTGGCCATTGCTTATCTTGGAACAATGAATTATTATTTTAAGCCGGTCAGGGAACTCCCGACAGGGCGCGGCTTTGCTGATTTTGTTTATATTCCGAAGCCTGAGTATATAAATGATTATCCGGCGCTTGTTGTGGAGCTAAAATGGAATAAGAATGCGGATACAGCCATGCAGCAGATTCGTGAGAGACGGTATCCGAATTCCTTATTGCAATATACAGGAAACATACTGCTTGTGGCAATCAACTATGATGAAAAAACAAAGGAGCATGTATGTAAAATTGAGGAATATGCTAAAATACAGAATTAATGATTGAAACATATAAATACAAAAACGGACATGGCAGCTTTGCATGTCCGTTTTTCTTATCATATATAAATTTCGTGTATTATGAACCAGGTATACATACGAAAAACATGGGATAAAATTTAATCCAGCTTTAATATTAATCCTAATATACGCTTTACAGAGGTTTCTATCTCATCACGAGTGATGGCTCCTGCATCATAAGCCTTCTTTACACGATCAGGATATCCGTTGCCCATCTTAAGATCATTTCCTGCTTTTGTCTCCTTGTAATGCTCGCCACAGGTCCACCAGTCGGTTGTGACCATTCCTTCATAGCCCCACTCATCACGCAGTATTCCTGTCAAAAGATCCTCGCTTTCAGAGGCTCTGTAGCCGTTTATCATATTGTAAGAGGACATAATAGCCCATGGGGTTTCATCCTTTACAATCATCTCAAAGGCCTTCAGATAGATTTCTCTGGCAGCTCTTTCTGAAACGCGTGAATCGCTGTTTTTGCGGTTTGTTTCCTTATTGTTCAGTGCAAAGTGCTTGAGTGTGGCACCGACATTGTTTGACTGGATTCCGCGTACCATGGCACCTGCGAGCTTTCCTGTGACGAATGGGTCCTCTGAGTAGTACTCGAAGTTACGTCCGCAGAGAGGACTTCTGTGAATACAAATGGCAGGTGTTAGCCAGAGCCCCAGGTTGTTTTCCTTTAATTCTTCACCGCCGGCGCGACCTACTGCCTCTAAAACATTCGGGTTCCATGTGCATGCGAGCAGTGTGGAGCATGGAAACGCAGTGGTGCATATACCGACCTCAGGTGCTATGCGCACTCCTGCAGGACCATCTGCTGTCATGAACGAAGGAATACCGTATTCAGGCATATTTCCGATACCGAAGGTGTTTGCGACACCTGTATTTGGCTGTCCGCCGAGCAGATGAATGAGATCATCGATGGAAAGCTCTGATACAAATTCATCAAGCGTGATACGTCTTTCCACAACATCCATGATGTCGTGACTTCCGTTTTTAGCCATGCCATCGGCAAAGCGGAAGTATGGGATGGCTCTCTGACCGGGAGCAACACCCTCTGTCAGGGAAGGGTCAATGTTGCCAATAGCTGAGTAGTCGGTGTCCACAGGCTCACCTTGAGGCAGATCTTCATAGCTTCCGTCAGAGAGCATTCTCTTTGGCAGACTTGTAGGTACAAGCTTTGCTGAAAGCTGCTCGGTAATTACATCATGATTTAATATATATGAGTAATCTGCTTTTGTCACATCACGGACGTTTGTTCCAACGTATATATCATATGAACCGGCTTCAAGCACATATGCAGACTTTTGAACCTTTCCAAGGTCATCATATGATGCCATATCATTTATTTCCCATGTAAGAGTCATAAGCTGAGACTCACCCGGCTGCAGTTCTCTTGTCTTTTCAAAAGAGACGAGCTCCTTTGCAGGCTTTCCAAGCTTTCCCTGCGGTTTAGCAACATATATCTGAACAACCTCTTTTCCGGAAGCTTTACCTGTGTTTGTGACACGTACCTTTGCGTAGAGTTTACCGGCTTTGATGTCAATATCTGCATCGGCTGATCCGGCTGCAGTAGTACTTGATGTACAGTTGCAATTCACGATACCGGCAGAAACAGTCTCCACATCAAATGTGGTGTATGAGAGTCCATAGCCGAATGGGTATACAACCTTCTCGGCAGCGCCCGGAATTGTCTCGAAATAGCGGTATCCAACATATATGTCATCGGTGTAGTCAACATAGTCTCTTGACTCATGGAAATTGTAGGTAGATGGATAGTCGTCGAGTGATTTGGCAAATGTATCGACAGTCTTTCCGGAAGGATTGCCATCCCCTACTAAAAGCTCAGCGGCAGCAAGTCCTCCCTCCATGCCACCTTGTAAGGCAAGCAGTGCTGATTGAATCTGATCATCATAAGCAAACCATGATGTATCAACCATTCCACCGACATTTAAAATCACGATTACATTTTTGAAGCTGGCTTTTACTGTGTCAACCATCTCTTTTTCTTTTACGGAGAGACAGAAATCACCATCCTTAAAAAGCTCTGCCGACTTTTCGGTCATCTCGCGCTCGTAGTCCCAGAGAGCCTTGTTATTTGGGTCAACAACACTCTTTCTGTCCCAGCCCTCTCCGGAGTAGCGGCAGATTGAGATGATAGCAGTGTCAGTGTAGGCCTTTGCCTTATTTAAAAGCTCAACCGGCACATCCGGCTCTATAGTCATGCCGGGTACCGCACCGGCTGCATACTGCTTTTTAATGTTGTTGCGGTAGTAGTCGCACAGCTCCTCAAATATGCTTATTTTATCTTTTTGAAGCTTAAGTCCTTCGTAGAGATTGCGGATATATGCAACGGTTACATCACCGCTTCCGCCGCCTCCCTTTACATAGTCGAAGGTGCCCTTTCCAAAAAGTGCAACCCTTGTTCCGGCTGCAAGAGGCAGTACATTGTTGTCATTTTTTAAGAGCACCATGCCCTCCTTGGCTGCGTTCTTTGAAAGCTCAATGTGTGCCTTGCTTCCGGTGACTCTCTCCCCATTTGCCCCAAGTGGGAGATTCGGTGTGAATTTGATTCTTGACCATTTGTTCATAGCAGATACCTTCCTTATATTTTGATTATTTAAAGAGCTTCCCATAATATGTCGGGAGCTTGTTCTTTTCGTACAAGATGATTGTAAATTATAAAAGCGATATATACAATTGTGATACTGACATTATTTTAGGTCGATATTGACTTTTTGTATGGGAAGAGTATATTTTGAAGGTAGAATTATTAATAAACATCCAAACAGATTGAGTCGGTAAGTTATAGGAGAAAATTATGCAGCAATACACACACGAAAACGTCAGATCAATACCACATCTTCCAATCTACTGCAACAGATACGAGGACTACAGGCAGTTTTCACCGAGGCACTGGCATGACCATATCGAGATAATCTATGTAGTTTTCGGTTCACTGCAGGTTGTCTGCGGTG
>OQVS01002541.1_pt1 | contig 11504 bp, 8 predicted proteins | sample 1691601 | NCBI WGS metagenome assembly OQVS01 (sample SAMN03418268, study PRJEB22391) | human gut metagenome | biome: human-gut; feature: organic feature; material: feces | host: Homo sapiens | place: Tanzania | collected 2013-01 | reverse complement strand
GCTACATCCACATCTGCCAGAACAACACCATCTTCGGCACCCAGTACGTCGAGGTGCCGCAGGTGGAGGGTGTGCCGCTGGTGGCGGACATGAGCTCCATGATCCTCTCGAAGCCTGTGGATGTGACCAAGTACGGCTGCATCTACTTCGGCGTCCAGAAGAACGTTGCCCCCGCCGGCATGGCCATCGCCATCGTGCGGGACGACCTGCTGGGCCACGCGGCGGACACCGTGCCCACCATGATGAACTACACCACCCTGCTGGCGAAGGACAGCATGTACAACACCCCGCCGTGCTGGTGCATCTACATGACCGGTCTGGTGCTCAAGTATCTGGAAAACGACATCGGCGGCCTTGCCAACATGCAGAAGATCAACGAGGCCAAGGCCAAGGTGCTGTACGATTACCTCGACGGGCAGGACTTCTTCCAAAACCCCGTGGAGCACCGCTACCGCAGCACCATGAACGTGACCTTCACCAGCCCCGACCCCGACATGGACAAAAAGTTCTGCGCCGAGGCTGCGGAGGCCGGGTTCGTCAACCTGAAGGGCCACCGCCTTGTGGGCGGTATGCGCGCTTCTATTTACAACGCGATGCCCCCCGAAGGCATTGACAAGCTGGTCGATTTCATGGAGAAGTTCCGGAAGGAGAACGCCTAATGTATACCATCAAAACCCTCAACGCCATCAGCCCGGTGGGGCTGGCAAAGCTGAATAAAAACCTTTTCGACGTTTCGGTGGACACCGACGCGCCGGACGGCATCCTTGTGCGCAGCGCCGACCTGCTGAACACCGCCTTCAATGACAACCTGCTGGCCATCGCCCGCGCCGGTGCCGGCGTGAACAACATCCCGCTGGACCGCTGCAGCGAGCAGGGCATCGTGGTCTTCAACACCCCCGGTGCCAACGCAAACTCGGTGGCCGAGCTGGTCATCGGGATGCTGATCGCGGGCAGCCGCAATGTGCCCGCCGCCGCCCAGTGGACGCAGGGCCTTGCGGGGGATGCCGCCATGGCCAAGAGCGTGGAAAAGGGCAAAAAGCAGTTCGTCGGCAACGAGATCAAGGGCAAGACGCTGGGCGTCATCGGTCTGGGTGCCATCGGCTCCCGCGTGGCCAACTGCGCCATTGCGCTGGGCATGGAGGTCTACGGCTACGACCCCTACATCTCCATTGATGCCGCCTGGAACCTGAGCAGCCAGGTCCACCACTGCGTGAACCTGAACGACATGCTCCCCCTGTGCGACTACATCACCATCCATGTGCCCTATCTGCCCACCACCAAGGACACCATCAACGCCCAGACCCTTACCCTGTGCAAGGACGGCGTGAAGATCCTCAACTATGCCCGCGGCGAGCTGGTAAACACCCCCGCCCTGCTGGACGCACTGGAAACCGGCAAAGTCTCCGGCTACATGACCGACTTCCCCACCGAAGCCCTGCTGGGCAAGGCGGGCGTCATCTGCACCCCGCATCTGGGCGCCTCCACCCCGGAAGCCGAGGACAACTGCGCCGTCATGGCCGCGCAGGAGATCAGCGACTACCTCAAGAACGGCAACATCACCCACTCGGTGAACATGCCGGAGGTGGTCCAGCCCCGCGCCGGCGGCAAGCGCATCTGTATCATCCACAAGAACGAGCCCGGCATGATCAGCCAGATCACCGCGCTGACCACCGAAGCGGGCCTGAACATCGAAAACATGGTGAACAAGAGCAAAAAGAACATGGCCTACACCATGCTGGATGCCACCGGTGCCGTGAATGCGGCGCTGGCCGAAAAGCTTTCCGCCATCCCCGCCGTCATCCGGGTGCGCATCCTTTGATTTCTGACACTCTCCGTTTCCTATATTCCTGAATCGCTGCCGCAAGGCAGCAAAAAAGCCTGAGACCTGCCTTCACAAGTCTCAGGCTTTTTTGCGTTCAGACCCCCGCAAAGAGGACCGCGCGGCCGTTTTCCTGCGCCGTCTGCATCGCGAAGCGGACGGCATCCCGGCCCGTCATGGGGTCCACGATGCCCATGGTCACCCGCCGGTCCCGCTCTTCCCAGAAGGGTGCGGACAGGGCGGTGAGTTTGACCTTTGCCGTCCGGGTCTGTCCCGGCAGCAGTTCCGGCAGCGAGATGCCCAGCGGAACCGTTTCCAGCGTGGTGCCCTCCGCCGTTTCCGCGTAGAGGTTCACCGGCCAGTCCCAGTAAAAGGGAGCGCTGCCCTCGTTCGCAAGGGTAACGGTCAGCTCCATGCCGCCCGGCACCCGCCGCCACGCCGCTTCCGTCACCCGCAGCCGGTAGCCGAGGGCCGACAGCACCGCGTCATACCCGGTCCGGTAAGCGGCATCCGCTGTTTTGGGGCCGAGGAAGCTCATATGGGATCCTTTCACGAGGGAAAGCGTCTGGTCAAGGCCGGTCTCCAGAAGCTGTTCCATCGGGATGCGGCTGGTAAGTTCCCCGCCGATGGGGGCGGTCTGCCACGCATCCGGCATGGGCGAAAGGCCCGCCGGGTCGCCCTCATACCAGCCGCCGTTTTCGATCCAGCCCAGCCACTCGGCGGTGTCCTCGGCGTGGCCGGTCATGTCGTTGTACAGGCCGAAGCCCTGCCCCACCGCCCCGCGGAAGGGGCGGCGCACCAGCAGCTTTGCCGCCGGGAAGGCTTCCCGATACAGGGCCATATACCGGTCGCGGACCGCCTCATCGGGCATGGAGGGAAGCCCCTCCCCGGACTTGACGTGCCACTCGCCCCAGTGGCCGAGGCTCCCCAGCTCCACATAGCTGACGAAACCGTCGGCCCCCAGCCGCTCCCCCACCGCCCGCAGCAGCCGCTCGTGGGCGGCAAAAAACACAGGGTCGGTATAGTCCGGCGCATAGCCCTTTCCGTAGGCGATGTCGTACCAGCGGCCGGTGCCGGTCTGTTCATAGAGCCAGTCCGGGATGTCGAGATGTGCTTCGTCCCCCGGCTCGTCGCAGGAGATGCGCAGCACCAGATGGACACCCTGCGCCCGCAGTTCCGCCAGATGGCAGGTCTGCTCGATGGCCTCCCAGGCGTAGGCCCCCTCTTCGGGTTCCAGCTGCCGCCAGGTCAGGCCCAGATAGCGCAGGGTGGCACCCTCGGTGCCGCTGTCCAGCACACCGGGCGCATAGCCGATCTGCGCATTGGGGAAAGCCGTTTCGTCCGGCTGGTACACCGCCGTGTGCTTCCGCCCGGCCCAGAGCAGACACCCCGCCAGCAGCAGACAGGCGGCGGCCGCCGCGGTCCGGCGCTCAGCCATGGTACTCGCCATTGTACTGGATCATGGTCACGTCCTCCACGCCCTCAATGCTGCGCAGCCGGTCGGTGACCTCACTGGCGTTGTCCCGGCAGCAGACCTCCACGGCCAGCTCGGTGCCCTCGGCCCGGAGGGTCTTCGATTTGACGGCGAACTTGTTCCGCCCCAGCGCCCGGACGATCTCGTCGCCGGGCTTTTCGCCCTGATAGTGGAGCACCGCCACATAGCTGCGGCCCGCCGTCTGCCAGCGGGAGAGGAAGACCACCATCCCGATCATCACCGCCGACGCCGCCACGGCCAGCAGGTACATCCCCGCGCCGGTGGTGATGCCCGCTGTGATGGACCAGAACAGATAGAGCAGGTCCAGCGGGTCCTTGACCGCCGTGCGGAACCGCACGATGGACAGTGCGCCCACCATGCCCAGCGAGATGACCACGTTGGAGCTGATGGCCAGCGTGACCATACAGGTGAGGACGGACATGCCCACCAAGGTCATGGCGAAGCTGCGGGAAAAGATGACCCCCGCGTAGAACCGCTGGTACACCCAGTAGATCAGCACCCCCATGGCCAGCGCCGCCAGCAGGGCCCCCGCCATCTGGGGCACATTGTAGGGGCTGAAGCTTTCCAGCACCGATTTCTTGATAAAGTCCTTGACACTCATAGCTGCCTTCCTTTCCCTTCTAGTCGTTCCAGCCGGAGAACCCGTGGCGGTAGGCCGTTTTGTCCGCACAGAGGACATATTTGGACACTGCCGTCCACTCCTGCGCCTTGGGCGGCAGGAGCTGGCGGAGAACTTCCGGCAGAAACTCGGTGAACTTTACTTCCAGCACCAGCGTGCCGGGGTCCAGCACCGGCAGGGTGGGGAGCTTTGGGTCAAACAGATCCCAGCCGCCCACAGCGGCCCGGACGTTCTGGTCAAAGGTGATGCGCACGGTCCCCTCGTCCAGCACCCACGCCTCCCGCTCGTAATCCACGAGGACGCGGGGGCGCAGAACATGGGAGACGCACTCCACATAGAACTCCCGGCAGAGGTTCTGGGGCGACGCAAGGAGAAAGCCGTAGTCCCCCCGCAGGATGCGCTCCGTTTCCCCGCGGGTGAGGGCGGCATCTTCCTTATGGATATAGCTGCCCACCTTCTTTTTCCGCTCCAGCTTAATGACGGCATCGCTGCCGTCGTAGAGGCGGATGCGGTACTTTTTGCGCAGGAAGACCCCGGCCTCCTTCTCCGCATAGGCGGAGTTCCACCAGTCGTCAAAGTAGAGGCTCCGGATCCAGTAGCCGCCGGGCTTTGCGTGGGCGTCCCGGCGCAACAGCGGGGCCAGCCGCAGCTCCAGCGCCGCCTTTTCGGCATACGAGATGCGGTACTTCAGCTCGTGGCGGTACACTTCGCTCCGGCGTGTTTTCGGCGGAGCGGCCCGCTGCAAAACGGCGGCTGCCTGCGGTTCACTCATCGTAAAAGTCCTCCGTCACGCTGCCGTCGGCCTCCACGAAGAAGCTCTTCATGCCGTAGGCCTTACCGGTCTCCATCACATAGTAGTCGAACGCATCCTGCGTATAGCCGGACTCGTTTGCGGCCCGCACCCGCAGGAAGTAATGCCCCGCCGGGAGGGCGTAGACCACCGTTTCCGGCAGCCGGATGTTCTCCTCGGTCCAGAAGGTCGTGGTGAACCGGTAGTCCTTCGCCAGCTCCGCCGTATAGGTGATGTCCTCGGCGGCAAAGTCGAAGGAGGCGTCCCACATCAGGCGCAGCTCGTCGCCCTGCGGCTCCGGCACCCCGATGTAAAAAGGCATGGGCTTTTTCAGGCTTTCCCGGTACGCTTCCCGGTTCTCGGTGATCTCCTTGTGGAGGCTCTTCGCCACTGTGTCGTATTCCTCCCGGTTCAGCGGCTCGTGGAGAAGATCCGGCTGCTGCCAGACGAAAGGCTCCACAAGGCTGCGGTAGCGCGCCGTCATCTCCCCGATGCGGTCCACACTGAAGTACCGGAACAATTCTTCGATGGCGGCGTCCAGCTCCTGCCGGAAGCGCTTTGTCTGCAAACAACGGCGGAAGAGCACATTGCCCCAGTAATTGCTGACGCCCCGCTCCCAGCTCAGGCTGTCGGAGTAATTGCGGTACTCCCACTCGGTGCGGGAGAGCATGGCGTCGTTGTCCCAGTCGAGGATGTACCACCGCTTGCTGTTCAGCGGGCTGTAGAGGTACATATTCCGGCTCTGGGTGTCGGTGTTGCCCAGCAGGATCTGGAACGCCATCCAGTAGGCGATGTTCTCGGTGTCGAAGGTCGTTTCGAAGAGGTCTTCCATGGGGGAGGTCTCGTCGTTCAGCACGTCCAGCATCTCGATGAGCTTCTGGTGGTCGTCGCTGCCTTTGATCTCCAGAAGCTGCTCAAAGGCCGTTTTGTCATAGGCCGGGTCGGTCTTGAGCCGGATGACATCCCCATAGCGCAAAAACTCGAAGAAGTTCACCTTATAAAGCTGGCCGTTCTCATCCAGCCCGTGCGCCCGGAGGGCCGTTTTGTTGAGCTGCTCCACTTGGGTGTACAGCCCGTGATCCACGAAGGAGGCCGCAGCGGTCTGGGTCTTGTCCTTGACGTAGAGGTGGACGAACTGGGTGCGCAGCCCCATCATCTGCGGGATGCCCCGGATGAGGTCATAGGCCATCTTGTTGCGGAAGCGCAGCCCGTCGCCCTGATGCTTGTTCAGCGCCACGGTCCGCTGGCCCCGCCAGCTCCCCTTATTCTTTTTCAGCTTGATCTTGTAGTTTTTCTGGGCATTCCGGCTGGAAGTCTGGCCCCGGATCTGCACCGTGGCGTTGGGGACTGTTTCGCCGTACCCCACCTCCGAAGCCGCCGGGCCGCTTTCATCCCCCACTTGGAGCAGCCCCTCCACCTGATAGCGGGGCACCTGCATGGCCTCGTAATCGTAAGCAGAGTAGGAATTGATCTGTTCCCATGTGTGGTCGGTGTTTTCGGCCTCGGTGCCGCGGGTCACGGTGAGGTACATGGTCACCACGCCGCTGTCGTCGTAGACGGTGTACAGCGCGTCGTTATCCCGCAGATGGAAGCCGGTGTCCGCCGTTTTTTCCACAGGTTCTGTCTTGGCGGTGGAAAATCCATCGGAAGACGCCGTTTCCTCCGCCGGGAGCACGCTGCACCCGGCGCACCACCCCGCCAGCGCGGCCCCCAGCAGCAGCACCGTGCGGCGGGGGAGTTTCCGTTCTTGCATTTTTCAAGCCTCCTTGTCCTTTTCCTCCGCAGCCGCAAGGGGCTGCTGGCCCAGAATGCGGTAGGGCAGGTTCCGGGTGAACCAGTCCAGCCGCAGCAGCGCGGCCAGAAACAGCACCGCCGCCCCGGCCAGAAAGCCAAAGCCGTAAAACGCCGGGTCGAACCGGAGCGAAAGCGCCGTGCCGCCCCCGGCCAGCACCGCAAAGGCTGCCGCCGCGCCCAGCGCGCCCTTATAATCGGTAAAGTAGAGCAGGATGAGCAGGACGGTGTTCCCCACCGCATACAGCCCATACCCCGCGCAGAGGGTGCGGAGACAGCCGTGCATCAGGTCATTGAAGCCCAGCGGCAGATACCCCAGCACCAGCGTTTCCAGCGAGATGACCGCCGCCGTCGTAAAGAGCTGCTTGAGGGCCGTATAGTACAGTTCCCGGTTCAGCACGGCCAGCATTTCTTCCTCCGCCGCCTTGATATCCCCCACCACGCCGCCGTCGTTGAACAGGCTGTAGTAGGTGCGGTAGCGCGGGTAGAACTGCACCTCCACCGAGACGACGAAGTTCACCGTCGTGGTGAGGATGCTCAGGAAGGCCAGCAGAGCGGGCACATCGTAATAAGGGGCACCATAGAACAGCCCCTTCACCTGCACGCCGAGGGGCCCCAGCCAGACGATCACAAGGTGGGCAAACAGGCCGAGATCCAGCAAAAGACCGGTCAGCGCCAAGGTGCGGTAGCGCTTTACCCAGCGCAGAAACCGCCACGGGCTGCCCTCCCGCTCCGGGAAAAAGCGGCACAGCAGCCGCACATCCAGCCCCAGCATGACGCCGTACCCCAGCGCCGTGGCCGCGAGGAAGCCCTCCACCACCGGCACGCCGAGCCAAAACACCAGCACCCACCCGGCCCCAAAGGCCGCGCCCACCGCCGCCCCAAAGGCGATGAGGATGCCGCGGTACTCCTTCAGCGCGGTCAGGTAGCTCATGGCAGTCCAGCAGACGACGAGCTCCGCAAAAAGCCACAGACAGAGCAGCCCTTGGCAAAAGCTTGCGCCGGATGCCAGCAAAAACACCCCGTACCCCCCACAGCCGATGGCAAGCTGCACCGCGCACGCCCCCGCAAAGGAGGGCAGCACCCGCTCGGCCCGCTCTTCGTACAGCTGGTCGGCCACGAACCGGGTGACCGGCATCGAGAAAAAGCTCGTCACCGTCAGCGAGGCGAGGAGGGTGTAGGTCACCATACAGACGAGGAGATCCCGCGCGGCACGGGGTGCCCCCGCCCAGCCGCAGAGCAGCAGCAGCCCCCCTTGGAGCAGCACCCCCAGCAGCATGGGCCCGGTGCAGATGATGCCCGCGTAGCCGTAGGCCCGCAGCCCCGCCAGCATTCCCTTGCGCCGGAACAGCTTTTTCAGTTCGAACCCAATTCCAGCCATAGTTCCTCCGATTCCGTTTCCTTCTCCTTCTGCGCCGTGGCTGCCGTTTCGGCGTAGAGAGCCCGATACCGCGCCAGCATCTGCTCGTGGCGGTAGCTCTGCGCCACCCGCTGCTGGCCGATGGCCCCCATCCGCTGCCACGGCGCAGAAGGAGAAGGAAACGGAATCGGAGGAACCCCTGCCGGTACATGGGCGGCACGCAGAACCCTGCCGCACCGAGGGTGTCGCCGGGGGTCCCTTCCAGCAGCTCCCGGCAGCAGCCCACATCGGTGGTCACGCAGGGGCGGCGCGCCGCCAGCGATTCCAGCACCGAGAGGGGCTGGCCTTCCGAAATGCTGGTCAGGATGGTAAAGTCCAGCTTTTGCAGGTAGGCCGCAATGTCCACCCGCCCTGTGAAGCGGACGTTCTCCAGCCCCAATTGTTCGGCCAGCGCGTAGCACTCCCGCGCGTATTCTTCGTCGTCTACGCCGCCCAGAATGTGCAGCCGGACATTTTTGCACCGGGCGCTCAGTTCCAGAAAAGCGTAGAGCAGGGTCTTGATGTCCTTGATGGGGGCCAGCCGCACCACGGCCCCGATGTCCACCCATCCGTCTTCGGCTTTGGGCGGGATGGCGCAGAATTTTTCGTAGTCCACCCCGTTCGGGATCACGATGCACTTTCCCGGTTCGCACCCCATCCCGATCTGGATGCTGCGGGCGCGGGGGAACAGGCTCGTGACCCGGTCCGCCTGCCGGTAAATTTGTTCCGACAGCATGTAGAAGAACCGCGTCCACCGGGCCTTGAAATCCGGGGCCACCCACTCGGCCCGGATGATTTCCTCCTCCCGCTCACGGGTGTAGATGCCGTGTTCCGTGAGCAGGACGGGGCGGTGGTGGACGCTGCCGCCAAGGCACGCCAGCAGCCCGCCGTACCCGGTGCAGATGGCGTGGTAGCAGTCCGCTTCGGGCACCTCGCCCGTCATCAGCCAGAGCACCGGCAGCAGCATGGAGCGGACGGTGTGGAACGCATCCGCAAAGGCCGTGTAGGGGTACTCCTCCTCGCACAGCTTGGTGAACAGCGCCATAAACTCCCGGCTCTGCAAAACGGCAAGCGGGTGGGCCCGCTTTTCGTGGAACAGGCGGAACAGCACCTCCCAATCCGGCGTCCCCAGCCGCACCAGCTCCCGCAGGGCCGCGTACTCTTCGGGCGTGAAGTGCACCGGCGGGGCACCGCCGCGCAGCCGCAGCGCGTCGTCCAGAAAGACTTCGTGCACCTCGGCCACATTGGCGGGAAGCTCGTAGACGAATTTCCCGCGGTCGGCCGCTTTTGCCCCGATGACCCAGAGGACGAATTCGTGCTCCGGCATCGCGCGGATGCAGCCGTGCATCCATGTGGACACGCCGCCGTATACATAAGGATAGGACCCTTCCAGCACCAGACAGACCCGCATCCCTCATTTCTCCTTTCGTTCCATGGTCACGATGGGCGCGTCGGCCCGCAGCAGGTAGAGATTTCCGGTCAGGTGGGTCAGCTCCCCGCCGGACACGCTGCCGGGGGTGCCGCCGTTGGCCCGGAACAGCAGCCACGCCTCATCCGCAAAGTTGCCAAGGCGGAGCGTCCAAGCATCGGCCCCACTCTCCAAGCGGACGGTCAGGGCCGAAAACCGCTGGATGGCCCCGGCGCACTCGGACGCCGTCTGCATCCGCAGGGCAGGCGCGGCGGCGGTGAGCCACTCCAGATAGTCTTCCAGCCCGGTCTTGTACACTTCCCAGCCTTCCGCCGCGCCCCGGTCCACGTCCAACAGGTCATCCGGGTGCATGAAGTGGGTGCTGACGAAGTGGAGGTTCAACTCGCTCAGCGCAGCGGTGCGCATGTAGGTATCCCCCACCATGCTGCCCGAAACGATGCGCGGCTCCTCCACCACGCCGTCCTCGGCCATGCCGAACTCCTGCACATAGGGCAGGTCGGTGCCGTCCTCCAGATAGGAACTGGCAATGGTGCGCACCTGCGGCACCCGGCTGCCCAAGATCGCGCGGCCAGACGCCGACAGGATATTGGACGGCGGCACATACACCGACCCGGACGCATAGGGCAGCACGGCTTTCTGGAAGCTCGTCAGCTCGTCCATGGCCGCCACGATGGCGTCGGCGCTGGGCCACTGCCGATAATCGTACCGATCGCCGTAGTCCGTCTCCGGCAGCACCAGCGGCTGATGGTTGTAGCCGTGGAAGCCCAGCTCCCCGCCCTGCCGCAGCAGCAGCCCGCCGTAATACTGGAACTGCCGGATATTGCGCTGGCGGGTGGGCGGGGCCTCGGTGTCGTCGCCGTAGTTTTCGATCATGACGCCGGTGTACCGGATGCCGTACCGTTCCGCCAGCCGGACAAGATCCGGCCACCAGACTTTTGCGTAAAATTCCGCGATGCTCAGCCCGTATTGCTGGCGGATGTACTGGCCGTCGCCCTCCGGCACGGGGGACGGGAAGTCGTCCAAAAAGAAGACCGCGCTGTTGAGCACCGGGTAGGCGCACGCATCACCCAGCAGACTGTAGGAGGCCGCGTAAAAGCCCCGCATCACCTTGTCATAGACGCCGATGTTGTCCACCACGATCCGGCCCTTGCCCAGTTCCGTGCTCCACACCAGCGGCACGCCCTCGTCCCCGGTAACGGCATAGACCGTGGCATCGTCCCGCAGCCGGACCCCCAGCGCCGATTCGAATGGGTCGCTGAGTTCATACCGCTGCCCGCCGCCCAGCATGAAGCCTGCGGCGGGGACGATGCTCTCGGCCACCTTGTTGCTCCACGAAGAGGACAGCACCCCCAGTTTCTGCGCCACGGTGTCGAACGCGCCGGATTTTTCCAGCGTCATGGCAAAGAGGACGTTTCCGCCCTGCTCTACCCAGTCCATCAGGTCCAACAGCCGCAGACCCAGCGTGTCGAGGTCTGCGGCCAGCACCACGACGGTCTGGTAGTTTTCAAACGCCGGAAGCACCTCCTCTTCGGCGAGGTCGGCCACGGCGGTGGGAACTTTCATGTCCAGCAGCAGCTGCTCAAACTGCGCCCGCGCCTCGTCCCCGCCGTCCACCGTGCTGTCCCAGAGGAGAAGGCAGGTCGGCGTCTCACCGGTGGCTGCCTCCTCCTTGGTCAGCGCAGTATCCAGCAGGTTGAGCCGAAGATGGGTGCCGGTGTACTGCACGCCGCTGCGCTCAGCAAATAACGCCGCTGCCATCAGCCCGAACACGAGCCAGACCACCAGCAGCTTCTGCCACCGGAACCGCAAAAACCAGCTTCGCCGCCGCCATGATCTCCTCGGTGATGATGCCGATAAAGAGAATATTCATGCCTGCCGCGCGCAGCACCTTATGAGAGTTAAAGATCCGCATGCCTGTGGTCTTGATGTACAGATTCGCGTTCACGATTGGGAATTTACAGCATTTTTCGAGGAACAAGAGATGCGCCATCCCATAGTCAACCTCGTGATTGCCAAGGGTGACAACATCCGGCGCCAGATAATTCATGATTTCGATGGTGCTGACACCTTGATATTCCGCGTCAATGATGGAGCCGCGGAACATATCTCCCGCGATCACATACAGTGCTTCCGGATCTTCCGCGCGCACCTTGTTCAGGTAA
>OQVS01002539.1_pt1 | contig 11507 bp, 12 predicted proteins | sample 1691601 | NCBI WGS metagenome assembly OQVS01 (sample SAMN03418268, study PRJEB22391) | human gut metagenome | biome: human-gut; feature: organic feature; material: feces | host: Homo sapiens | place: Tanzania | collected 2013-01 | reverse complement strand
CGGATCGGGTTAACCGACGCTTCGCGCGGTTTCGACAGACGGCGTTTCCTATTTTTTTCGTCGCCGTGTATCCGATTCGAAAGACGGGAGGATCGAAAACGCGCTTGGTCGGCGCGGCTTGCAAAATAAGACCGGACTTTACAACTTTCAACCCGTTGCGGTTGACATGAAGGAAATCCGGTCTTTTTTTAATCAGTATCAATTTCGGCATGCCCGCATATCCCAGCGGGACCGATTACGCGGCTAAACGCTTGCGCCCCTTGCGGCGGCGATTGTTCAAAACCTTGCGTCCGCCGACCGTTGCCATGCGGCTGCGAAACCCATGACGGCGAGTCCGGACAATTTTACTGGGCTGATATGTACGTTTCATGGACAACTCCGTTCCTTAATCAAAATCGAGTAATTCCCTATAACCCGTTTAAAGGTCGGAGTCAAGCGGGGTTTTCCCTTTTTTTCAAAAAATCGCATTTTTCGATAAAGGCGCAAACATCGCCGCAAACCGCGTGTTCCAGCCCGTAATGTCCCGACGGTCGTTCGATGATTTCGGCGTTCGTTCCCAGTTCGGTCAGCAGGGAGCGCGAAAACAGATCGACGGTTTTCGGAAAGATTTCGTCGAACTTCCCGCGCGCCAGCAAAACGGGAATCGGAGGAAAAGGCGTTTTTCTTTCACGCAGTCTGTCGGGACGCAGAATCCCCGATCCGATCGACGCCAGTCCGCCCAAAGCGCGCCCCGCCCGCGTCAGTTCGGGACGGAACAGGACGCATTCGAACGCGGTCATGCCGCCTTGCGAAATGCCGATCAGAACGCAGTCGCGCGGGGTCAAGCCGTCTTTATCCGCCCTGTTCAAGATGAATTGATTGATTTTACCTGCCGTTTCGTTCGCTTCATCAGCCGCTTGGCGCATCATGCCGCGGGCGCGCTTCGGGGCGAAGTCGGGCATGAACGAACACCATGCGCCGTCGAACGCGGTGTCGTCCAAATTCCACCATTGGCGTTTTTGCGGATTGTTTTCAGCCGGAACGGGCGCCGTTCCGTCAATGACGCAGACGGCGGCGTCGGGGGCGGATTCGGCGATTTTGCAGGCGAACGTCATGTTGGACAGCGCGTCGCCGCCGTAACCGTGCAGTAAAACGACCAGTCTTTCGGCTTTCCCCGATTCGGGGCTGATTTCCAATCCCGTCAATCCGTCGTTTTTCCATGGAAAAACGCGTCCGTCAAAATCGATCATCGCGATCCCTTTCGTTGTTCAAACTTTTTCGTCGGCGGATTTGTTGCTTTTCACAACCGATTCGGGTATGCTTCAAACAAAAAGGATAAAACGTCATGGCAGTCACTTCGCGGTTGGAAGATTATCTGGAAGCCCTGTTTCATCTGGAAACCACCGGCGGCAGACAAACTGTAACAGCTTTGGCTGAAAATTTAAAGCTGACAAAGGGCACTATCGCCACGGTAATTAAAAAAATGGCGGAACAGCGGCTGGTTTTGCATGAAGCCTACGGCGCGATCCGGTTGACGCCGAAAGGACGCGAAATCGGCTGGCGCGTGTTTATGAAGCACGAACGGCTGACGGTCTTTTTCCGTGATTTATTAGGGGTCGACGCCGAAAAATCCGAAGAAATCGCCTGTTTGATCGAACATCATCTGGACGGTTCGGCGGCAAACCGGTTTTTCAATCTGGTGCATTTTCTGCAAGGCGCGCAAGCCAACCGGAAAGATTGGACAAAAGATCTGTTTCGGGAATTGAGTCAAGCGGGAAACATGCCCGCTCCGCTGACCGTCGGCGTGTTCGACAAAGGACGCGTGTGCCGGTTGACGGGCGATGCGAAAACGGTCGAAAATTTAAACGCTCTGGGAATCGCATGGGGCGACACGCTGGAAAACGTGACCCGTTGCGCCGACGGCGGACATTATGAAGCGACCGTCAACGCGCGCCATGTCGTCAAACTGGACGAACAAACGGCGGCGACGGTCTGGATCGTTTGAGCCTTATTTGCGCTTTTTCGCCTTTTTCCGCTTGGACGGCGCGGCGGTCGGCTTTTCGTCCGGCTTTTTTAAAAACGGAAGCAAATCCGCCACTTTTTCATTCGACATGCGGTACAGCCAAGAGGCGTGGAACGCGTCCAGCTTTTTGGCTTCGGCTTTGACGGCGTCGGACGCGTTCGGCTGGGCTTCGAACGTCACGGCGACGTAAGGGGCGCCCTCTTTCAGATAAATGAACAGATAAGCCGTCAGCCGGTCGAACGTTTCGACGACGGCGTATGCCGCGGGGCGGATTCCGTTCCATTCCGCCGTGCGCGCGACGGGCTTTTCAAAATCGAACGAATGTAAAATTTGTTCGGCGTTGCGGATAAAATCCGATCCCGTTACGACATAGCCGTCCGACAGATAGGCGATGTCCAGATCGCCGTTCCGCGTTGAACGCCGGTACACGGCTTCGCGCGTTTTTGTCGAATCGATAATCGTGTATGACGCGATTTTTCGTTTCGTCAGCGGCAGCAAACGCGTGTTCAGCCAGTCGGACACGCCGCCCGTCACGTCGACGTTCCCGCGTACCAGCCAAGATTGCGCGTCGTCGGGAAAGCGCGCGAAATATCCGTACAAATTCCCGAAATCGTCGCCGGAGCGTTTTCCCATCAGCACGTCGGCGATTTGCGCGCCGTTCGAATCCAACAGCGTCACCAGATAGGAACGCGCCCCTTTGACCGAGCTGTCTTCAACCCGCAAATCGGGGTAAAAGTCGGGCAGGGCGGTTTTGGGTTCGATCTTTTCCAATCCCGCCAGTCCGATCAACGCGTTGCGGATTCTGTCCTTGTCCGCGGGATAATTATCGGCTTCCGTCATTACCCAGCCGGCGGCGTCGTCGCGCATGAACGTCATCGTTTCGCCGCCGTGTTCAATGGCGAAAACTTCGACTTCGTTGATTTTATTCATCAAATCGGGCAACAGCGGCTTGCCCGAAAACGACCCCGCCGAATATTCCGGCGTCATCACCCAGACGCACACGGCGAACAGGAACATGATCAAGGCGGCAATCGACAGTTTGACAAAAGAACGCGGGTGCATGGACGGGACTCCTTAATTCCTTAGCGCAATCGGTTGCGTCCGGCGCGTCTGCGTTTTGCGACGAACAGGGCGACGATAATCAGCAGAGCCGGAACGGACAGCACGTTGATCAAGATGATGTCGGTTTGCAAATCGGCAACGTCCTTGACCAAAACGGTTTGAACGTTGCGCAGGGCGGAACGCAGTTCCAACTGGCGTTTTTGCAGGGATTTCAATTCCTCTTTATCCTCGCGGGACAGCAAATCCCTGCCGTCGCTTGACGCGCGTTTCGTCAATTCGCGCAGTCTTTCCCGCGTCGCCTGTAATTCGTAATACAGCCGCGTTTCCTGTTCGCGATACTGTTTTTCGGCTTTCAACGCCAAGTTTTCGATGACGGTGAAAGGGCGTCGCCATTCGGCTTTCGACCTCAAATCGATCAGGGACGCCGCGCCGCTGAGGTTGTCCAGCGCGTTCACGATCAAATCCGCGTTTCCGGCGAACGGGTAAAGCTGGCGCACGCCCAGCGCGCCCGATTTTTCGACCCACATTCTGTCCGCCAGCAGATCGCTGTCGGCGATCAGAATAATGTTCACGGGGTGGACGGCTTTGGACAAGTGGGCTTCGGGACGCTGTTTCAGGAAATTGCGTTCGGGCGCTTTGTCGAACGACGACGCGGGCGTTCCTTTGATACGCAGCCCCAAAATCAGGTTTTTCCCGCCGGCTTTGAAATCGCGCAGCATGGCGGCGGGATCGGGATCCAAGCCGTTGATGTTTCCCATCAGTTCGGAATCTTTGGACGAATACATCAGCGGCGTGACGGTCAGACCGTCGACCTTTTTAAAGATGTCGAACGATCCCGCATAAGCCAGATTGACCGAACTGATCGCCCCCGTGACGGGATCTTCGGGGCTGAGGTAGTTCGCGTTCAAAGACAGCCACGGCGGGTATTTCGTCTGAATGTTTTTGCCGTTCTGCGCGTGCCCGATGACGCGCGCCAACGTGGTGTCGGCGACAAAGCGCGACGGATCGAACGATATTCCCCAAGTGCCGAACAGCCTGTCCAGATCGGGGCGGACGGTATAGGGCGTGTCGCCCAGATCCGCTTCGATTTGCGAAAACGGATCAATCAAAAGAATCATGTTCCCGCCGCGCATGACGTGCTGATCGATGGCGTACAGGGTTTCGTCGCTGAAATGTTTGGGGTTCACGATCAGCAAAACATCAATGTCGGACGGAATGTCCAGCGTCTGGCGTGAAATGAACCGCACGTCGAAAATATCGCGCACGACGTCCATGACCGCCCAGCGGGGGTAGTATTTCGGATAAATCAGCTGCGGTTCGCCTTGCCCGTCGATGGGCAGGGTGCTGATAATGCCGACGGTCGGGCGTTTGGAACGTGTCAAATCGGTCAGGTATTTTGTGATGTCGTATTCCAAAAAACGTTCGCGGGACGGATCCAGCATCGCAATCGTGCGGCGTCTGTCGGACGAATTGGAAATCGTCAGCCCGATATAGACGTATTCCTGCGAATCGCCGACGGGAATGCCTTTCAGTCCGTAGCTGAGGGCTTCGTCCTCTTTTTTTGAAAACGGTTCCGGATCGATGACTTCCAGTCTGATTTTTCCGTTTGAGGCGGAAACGTATTGTTCCAGCAGTTCGATCACGCGCACGGCATAGGTCGCGTGCAACTGCGACGCTTTCGCCAGTTTCCCCGACAGGTAAAATCGGATCGTGACGGGTTCCCTGATGTCTGAAACGGCGCGCACGGATCCTTCGGACAGGGAATAGAGGTGCGACTGCGTCAGATCCAGTCTGTAGTCTTTCATCAAAAACGCCGCGACGATATTGACGCTGAAAAACAGGACGACGGCGCAAAACAGCCCCGCGACGCCCAAAGTGTTTCTGTCGAAATCGGTCAGTTTTTTCATGGCTACACCGCCTTTTTGCGATCAAGCACGATTACCGTGGCGAACAGGAACACGCTTGAAAACGAAGCGAAAAACAACAGATCGCGCATGTCGAAAACGCCGCGCGTCAGGGAAATGTAATGGATCAGAAAGCCCAGCGACTGAAACAGTTTCATCACTTTTTCGGTCGCGACGCCCGCAAACGAATCGATCAGCGCGTCCGATCCGACGAACGTCAGCAAAACGCACGCCATCATGGTTGAAACAAACGCGACGATCTGGCTTTTCGTGCAGGCGGACAGGCAGGATCCGACCGACAGGAAAGTTCCCGCGATAAGAAAACTGGCGAGATAACTCATGAAAATGACGCCGTTGTCGGGATTGCCCAGATAATTGACGGTCAGCCACATCGGCACGGTCAGAACCAGCGCGACGCCGACGAACGCCCACGCCGCCAGAAATTTGCCCAGCACCAAATCCGCCGTTGAAACGGGCAGCGTCATTAAAAGCTCGATCGTGCCGCTGCGGCGTTCTTCCGCCCACATGCGCATGGAAACGGCGGGAATCAAGAAAACGTACAGCCACGGGTGGAACACGAAAAACGATTGCAGGTCGGCTTGTCCGCGAATGAAAAAATCGCCGGCGTAAAATGTCAGCATTCCCGCCAGCGCGACGAAAATCATCAAAAAAATCCACGCGACGGGCGTCGTGAAATAACCTGTAAATTCGCGCTTTGCCAAAACAAATACGGGTTTCATGGCGTGTCTTTCAGTTCGCGGTCGGGTGACGTAAAAGCGTAAAACACTTCTTCCAGCCGACCTTTGTCAATATACATGTCCAGAATTTGAATGTCCTGACGGCGCAAAGCCTCGATCACGTCGGCGGTGACGGATTTCTTTTCCCGCGGGTGCATGGTGAACCAGAAAGCTTCGTCGTTTTCGGGCGCGACGTCGGTCACGACGACGGGGTCGATTTGCGCCAGCACCGCCTCCGTGCGTTCGCGTTGATAGGACGGGATCAAAATGCGCAGCGTCTGGTGCGTTTCCGACAGGCTGATCAAAGCCTGCGGCGTTCCGTCCAGAACGATTCTGCCTTTGTCGATGATGACGGCGCGCGAACAGATGGCTTCGACTTCTTCCAGAACATGGGTGGAAACGATGATGGCTTTGTCCCGACGCAGACGGCGGATCAGCGTGCGGATTTCGCGTTTTTGGTTGGGATCAAGCCCTTCCGTCGGTTCGTCCAAAATCAAAACGGCGGGATCGTGAATCAGCGCCTGCGCCAATCCGACGCGGCGTTTGTATCCTTTTGACAGCGTGTCGATCGGCTGATACAGCACGTTGGTCAGCGCAATGTCCGAAACGACTTTTTCAACGGCTTTTTCTTTGGCGGATTCGAACAGACCGCGCGCTTCGGCGATAAAATTCAAAAAGGACAGGACGGTCATGTCGTTGTAGGACGACGCGACTTCGGGCATATAGCCGATATGCCGTTTGACATCGACGGGATTTTCGACGACATCGAAACCGCAGACGGCGATTTTTCCCGCGCTGGGCGACAAAAATCCGGAAATCATGCGCATGGTGGTGGTTTTACCCGCGCCGTTCGGTCCCAAAAATCCCAGAACCTGCCCTTTCGGCACATTCAGGGACAAATTGTCGACGGCGGTGAAAGAGCCGAATTTTCGCGTGACGTTTTCCAGTGTGATCATGGTGTCTTCAAATCAACAGTTTCTTTGCTTCAAGAATATAACCGCTTTGTCCGAAAGACAAGAAAAAGCGGTTTAATGCGCTGGCGTCACGCGAATTTTTCGGCTATGATGCCCCGTGACGAAAGGATTTTTCCCGTGATCAGGACGTTTTTTTTGACAGGCTTGCTCGTTTTTTCCGTTTTCCCTCTGCGGGCGGAGGAAAATCCGCAATCCCATCGCGCGATTTACGACATATCGCTGCATTCGACGGCGGGCGGGGCGGCTGGCGTCGTCAACGCCAAAGGAAAAATGTCCTACCGTATTCAAAAGGTTTGCGGCGTTTGGGAAACGGAATCCGTATTTTCGCTGAACGTCGGCTATGAATCGACGGGGGCGGACACGACGAACTGGCGGCAGGTCACGCGGGAAAGCATGGACGGCTGTTTGTTCGATTTCGCCGTCCATGTGCGGGAAAAAGGCGTCGACCGCAAGGATTTGCAGGGCGGGGCGGTCTGTCGCGGCGGCAAAAAAAGTTTGCGGCTGGATTTTCCGGTCAAATCCGTCGCCGTTCTGCCCAAAAGCGTCGTCTTTCCTGTTCAGCAGACGATGCGTCTGCTGTCGGCGGCGAAATCGGGGAAAAAAAGCGTTTCGTCCTATGTGTACGACGGCACTCGCCCCGAATCGCTTTATTCCGTGCATGCCGCCGTTTCCCCCGCGGTCGGCTTTCGTTCGGCAAAAGTTGAAGGGGACGCGGAGCTGTTGAAAAACGTGCGCGTCTGGCGGTTTGACACCGCTTTTTTCGACGCGTTCGCCCTGAAATCCCCGTCCGACGGCTCTCCGCGCTACGAAGTGTCCATGTATGTTTATGAAAACGGCGTCGGCGACCGTATCGTTCAGGATTTCGGAACGCATCGCCTGCTGTCCGAAATGACGCGGCTGGAACGGCTGCCCGATTTGCCCTGTCCCCCGAAAGCCGAAGGCAACCTTTGACAAAACGGAACGCCGTGGTGTATTCTGACCCCGTCGCTGTTTAACGGAGTGTCCCCTTTTGACCGAAGAAATTCCCTATATCGCAGGTTTGCGCGCCGTTGCGTCGTCATACGACGCCTTTATCGTCGATTTGTGGGGCGTCGTGTATGAAGAACAGAGGCTTTGCTTCGGCGTGTTCAACGCGCTCAGCCAGCTGAACGACGCGGGGAAGAAAGTCGTTTTTCTGTCCAACGCTCCCGTTCGCAGCGCGAATATGGTCAAAACGCTGGAACGAATGGGTGTCAAACGCTATCTTTACCGCGGCGTTCTGACGGCGGGCGAATTGATTTGGCATGAAATGAACCGTCGGGTCGATCCTTTTTTCGCGAATCTGGGCGATCGCTGTTTCCATTTGGGACCCGAGAGTCTTTGGACGCCGTTTTCCGATTTGGGGTATGTTCCCGTTCCCGATATTGACGAAGCCGACTTTGTTTTGCTGACGGGCACGATGGGGGCGCAGGATACGCTGGGCAAATACGATCCGTTTTTCAAAGCCTGCCTGTCCCGTCGTCTGCCCATGGTTTGCGCCGATCCGGATTCGTTTGTTCTGAAAGACGGCGTTTTGCAAATGGCGGCGGGCGCGCTGGCGGCGCAATATCAAACAATGGGCGGATCCGTTTTCTGGCGCGGCAAACCCGATCCCGCCGTTTTCGATTACTGCGTCGAAGGATTGAACGCCGACCCGTCCCGCGTCGCCGTCATCGGCGATACCGTCCAGACCGACATTTACGGCGCCAATTTGGCGCACATGGACGCTCTTTTCGTCGCCGGCGGCGTTCACGCCAAAGAACTGGGAATCGCTCGCGGACAGCAACCGAACTCCGATCGCGTCCGGTCGCTGATGAGACGGTACGGGTGTGATGTGGCGGCGGTTCTTCCCGCCTTCATCTGGTAAAAAATACGATTTTACGGGGTGACGCCCGCTTTTTATTCCCAAAACTGTTCGTTTAAAACGCGGTCTTCCAAATTGTATTCGGGATCGAACAGCAAAGTCAGTCCCGTGTCGGCGTCTTCTTTCACGACGACTTTGGCGACGTTGCGTAATTCGGTGAAATCGGCAACCGCGCTGACGGGGCGTTTGTCGTTCTGCATGATGTCGAAAGTCACCGTCGCATGGCGGGGAATGACCGCGCCCTGCCATCTGCGGGGGCGGAACGGACTGATGGGCGTCAGCGCCAGCACGTTTGATGTCATCGGCAAAATGGGACCGTGAACGGAAAAGTTATATGCCGTGCTGCCCGCGGGTGTCGCCACCAAAACACCGTCGCAGATCAAATCGGGCAGTTTTTGAACGCCGTCGATGCAAATGGAGATGTCAGCCGCCTGCCGGCTTTGGCGCAGCAACGACACTTCGTTGAACGCCAGGGCGCGTTTGTGCCGCCCTTTGAACGACCACGCGTTCATTACAAGCGGGTGCAGGGTCACGCTGTCGGCGTTTTCCAGCCGTTCAATCAGCATGTCTTCGCGATAGGTGTTCATCAAAAAACCGACGCTGCCGCGGTTCATTCCGTAAAAAGGAACGCCTTTGCCGATGTGTTTGTGCAAGGATTGCAACATGAATCCGTCGCCGCCCAAAACAACGAAAACGTCGGCTTTGGCGCACGGGACGTTGCCGAAAGCCTTTTGCAGGCGGGACAGCGACGCTTGCGCGATGTCGGTCGTGTCCGCCAAAAAACAAATCCGCCGCATTTTTCTTCGCTTGTTGACTGTGGACTTTTTGCGTTAATGGCATATAATATCGTAAATTTATGGAAATAAAAACAGGAAAAGACGAATGACCGGTTTGTCGAAGCGTGTTTGGGTTTTGTGCTTGGCGGCGGCTTTGGCGCCGTCGATGGCTGACGCCGCTAAATATTCGGGGTCGGGGACGCCCAGTCTGCAGTTTTCCTCCGAACCCAACTACGCCGACCGCAAGGCGCCGCCGCCCGAGGCGTCGCAAATGCCGATGCGCGATTTGCGCGCCGCCGCGCCCGTCAGATTTCCGGAATTGCGGCGTTTCGTCGCCGATTGGCGCAAGTATTCGCGCTGGCTGAAAACGGACGGCAATCAATTCAAAGCCGTCGCCTATCTGGGCGTGTCGAAAAATGCGGATTATCCGGTCGAAGTCGTTCGCTGGATGGACGAACACGGCTGGGCGGCGGACAGATTTTTTCTGCTGGAACGCAAATTCCGCATCACCTTGTCCGTTATGGCGCAGGAAAACAAACAGACCAGCCTGCTGAATCATTTGGAATTGCAAATTCGCCAGCTGGATTCGAACAGCGCGCTCGGCAAAGAGGAAAAAGAACGCTTGCGCGAACAATATGTGGCGCAAACGCGTTCCGTGCGCGCGGCGACATCGACGACCGCCCCCGTTTCGCCCGAGGAATACGAGCTGATTAAAATGAATCGCGCGGCTTTGACAAAAATTCTGGCGGAATGATCACAGAGAAATCAACGGCGTGTTTTCACGATTTTCGGATTTGATCCAAACGGCGGCGTAATACGCGACGACGCCGATGTAAGCCCCCATCGCGGCGTCGCTGATAAAGCATTTCGCGGCAAAAACGACGGCGACGGTCATGATGAACGCGGCGATGAAAAAGATTTTGGCTGTTTTCGGCATAAAGGACGCCGCGGCGGCGGCTACCGCCCACAGACTTTGGACGCCGAACGCGGGAAAAGACGTTTCCGCGACGTTGAACCGCAGGGCGGAAAAGCCGTACAAATTCATCGTTTCCAGAAATTCGGGCGTGTAGCGTCCCGTCAGGATATTCGCGATCAGCGTAAAGACGGACGATAAACCCAATGTCATCGCGACGAACAAAACGCGGCGGGCTTTGACCAGATTGCGTTCAAAAACGTCCGTGGTCAGGGACAGTCCCGCCACCGCCATGTAAAACAGCCACAACGCCGCCAAAATCAAAAACCACCAACCAGACGGATTGAACGCCGCCAGCGTATGCGCAAAGCCGTCCTTTCCCAAGCGGGACAGCGCGAACGGTTCGTCCAAAAATCCGATGGAAAAAGCGCAAAACAGGCAAACGTACATGAATGCCGCCGTTTTGGGCTGTTCAAGGGTGAATCGGACGACAATGTCGCGCGCCGAAATCAGGCGGGGACGCAGGTGACGCCATTTCAGCGATTCGATCAGGCGTTCTATCCTTTCGCTTTTTTTCACGCCGTCAAGCAGGACGCGGGTTTTTTGCAGGACGAACGGGGCGGTTTCTTTCACCCGCCGTGAAATTTGCTTGAAAAAGCGCGAAATAGCAGTCTTGTCAGTCATGGCTCAATCCGATGTTTTAAAATCCGCGAGTATTCTAGCATAACAAAAACGCAAGGTTAAGAACTCTTTGCGCCGTTTTTTAAAAAAGGGTTTTGCGGCGGTTCGTTTCAATGCTAGACTTTTAAACGAAAGGATACGCCGATGAAAGCGTTGTGCGTTGTTGTGGTTTTGTTGGGATTGACTTTGCCGGTCGCCGCGCAGGTGGTGGACATGCGCGCGCTCAGCCGTCGGCGGGGGTATGTCGCGTATCAGCCGAAACGGCAGGCGCGGTCGCCGCAGTCGGAACGGACGGTTGAAAAAAAAGCCGCCCCCGAAGAAGGGAACGCCCCCGAAAACGCCGGAAACGGCGCGGAGGAAACGGGGGCGGAAAACGCGGACGTGTCGGAGGATCGGCAAACGCGGGAAATGATGGAATACATTCGAAACAATCCGCAAGTGCAGCCGGATATCTGAGGAGGACGCGCATGCGAATCGCGCTTTTGTTTTTAATCGCGGGGCTGGTCTGGACGGAAGCGTCGGCGCAGACGGCGGACATGCGCGCGCTCAGCCGTCGGCGGGGGTATGCGGCGTATC
>OQVS01002536.1_pt1 | contig 11515 bp, 8 predicted proteins | sample 1691601 | NCBI WGS metagenome assembly OQVS01 (sample SAMN03418268, study PRJEB22391) | human gut metagenome | biome: human-gut; feature: organic feature; material: feces | host: Homo sapiens | place: Tanzania | collected 2013-01 | reverse complement strand
TTATAATAAGAGGGTGAATAGTATGAGACGTATGGATAGATATAAAGATGAAACATGCAGCAGCGCAGGAAGCTGTTCAAGAGAAAGTTGTGAGGGATGTCCGAGCAAAAACGGCGGACAGACCTCATTTTTGGAGCAGTTAAACAAATATTCATCAATCAAGAAAGTGATCGGTATCGTCAGCGGAAAAGGCGGTGTCGGTAAATCATTCGTGACCGCATCCCTTGCCTGTGCGATGCACAAGGCAGGCTATAAGGTAGGTATTCTGGATGCAGATATTACCGGACCTTCCATCCCGAAGATGCTCGGTGTGCATGGCACCGCATTCGGCACGGACGAGGGCATTATTCCGTTAGAGTCCAAGGAAGGCATCCCTGTAATGTCGATCAACTTGCTCGTAGAGGACGAGGAGCAGCCGGTGATCTGGAGAGGACCTGTCATCGCAGGAGCGGTCAAGCAGTTCTGGACGGATGTCGTATGGGGCGAGCTGGACTATCTGTTCGTCGATATGCCTCCGGGAACCGGAGATGTGCCGCTGACCGTTTTCCAGTCACTTCCGGTAGACGGAGTCGTTGTCGTGACTTCACCGCAGGAACTGGTTCAGATGATTGTCAAGAAAGCATATCATATGGCAGAGATGATGCACGTTCCGGTGCTTGGACTGGTGGAGAATTTCAGCTATCTGGAATGTCCGGATTGCGGAAAGAAGATCTCTGTATTCGGGGAGAGCCATGTCGATGAAGTGGCAGGCGAGCTGGGCATACCGGTATTTGCCAAGCTGCCGATCGATCCGGCCAAGGCAGCCGCCGCAGATGCAGGAGAGTTCTACGGAACAGACCACAGTGCATTTGATGCAGCGATAGAGGTGTTAAAGTAAACATAAATATTTCAGATTATGCAGCCGCAAAATCCTGCTGCCGCCAAAGGGGAAAAGCAGCACAGTGTGGCGTTTGCCAATATGAATCAGGAGATGCGCGCTGCCATGCAGGTCGTCCGGTATAATACGGCACAGACGAAGTATGTGCAGGCATGGTGGGATAAGAATGATTATATGGTCAGACAGCATGAAATGGAGCTGGATGCTGCGACGGCATATCTGAAATGGCTGATAGTTGGAAAGGTGCCGGATGATTGATGAGTGGTCGCTTGGTTTTCGGAGTTAAAAAGGAGTAGGAGCAAGGAGTAGGATAGGAACGATGTCGTTTGTACATTTACACACCCATACGGAGTATTCCCTGTTGGATGGCTCGAACAAGATCAAAGAATATGTAGCGCGTGTCAAAGAACTCGGCATGAATGCGGCGGCGATTACCGACCACGGTGTCATGTATGGGGTGATCGATTTTTATAAGGCATGTAAGGCAGCAGATATCAACCCGGTCTTAGGCTGTGAGGTATATGTGGCACCGGGATCGCGCTTTGACAGAGAGGCGGGACGCGGTGAGGAACGCTATTATCACCTGATCCTGCTCGCAGAGAATCATACAGGTTATGCAAACCTGGTCAAGATTGTGTCCAAGGGATTTACGGAAGGGTATTATTATAAACCGCGTGTAGATCTGGAAGTGCTGCAGCAGTACCACGAGGGCATTATCTGTGCGAGCGCGTGTCTCGCCGGTGAGGTCGCGCGTGCATTGGAACGTGATGATTATGCAGGTGCAAAAGAGGCGGCGCTGCGTTATGAGAAGATCTTCGGAAAGGGCAATTTCTTTCTGGAATTGCAGGATCACGGCATTCCTGCGCAGCAGAGGGTGAATGCAGGGCTGCTGCGGTTGTCGCAGGAGACCGGTATCGGGCTGATCGCTACGAATGACTGCCATTATACATACGCATCGGATGCGGAAGCACATGACATCCTGTTGTGTATCCAGACAGCGGCAAAGCTCTCGGATGAGAACCGTATGCGTTATGACGGCGGGCAGTATTATGTCAAGAGTGAGGCCGAGATGCGGGAGCTGTTTCCCTATGCGCTGCAGGCGGTTGAGAACACACAAAAGATCGCAGACCGCTGCCACGTGGAGATCGAATTCGGCAATACGAAGCTGCCACGTTTTGATGTGCCGGATGGATATACCTCGCTGGAATATCTGAAAAAGCTCTGCTATGATGGCTTGAAGGTGCGTTATCCTGACAACTGGCAGGAGCTTCAGGACAAGCTGGCATATGAGCTGGATATCATTGAACGCATGGGCTATGTCGATTACTTCCTGATTGTGTGGGATTATATCAACTATGCGCGGACACACGGCATACCGGTCGGACCCGGACGAGGCAGTGCTGCCGGGTCGCTTGTCGCTTATACGACCGGTATCACAAATATCGATCCGATCAAATACAGTCTGATCTTTGAGCGTTTCCTGAACCCGGAGCGCGTGTCCATGCCGGATATTGACGTGGACTTCTGTTATGAGAGACGGCAGGAAGTCATTGATTATGTCATTGAAAAATATGGCAAGGAGTGCGTGACGCAGATTGTCACATTCGGTACGCTCGCAGCACGTGGTGTCATCCGTGATGTCGGCCGCGTCATGGATCTGCCTTATGCATTTGTCGATAATATTTCAAAGAGCATTCCGATGGAGCTGGGCATCACGATCGATAAAGCGCTGGATATGAATGCCCAGCTGCGCACAACTTATGAGAATGACGAGACCGTCCATCGTCTGATTGATATGTCACGCAGGCTGGAGGGGCTGCCGCGCCATACATCCGTACATGCGGCAGGTGTCGTGATCAGCCGGCTGCCGATGGAGGAATATGTACCGCTGTCACGCGGTGCTGACGGAGTCATCACGACACAGTTCACGATGACGACGATTGAGGAACTTGGACTGCTCAAGATGGACTTTCTGGGGCTGCGCACACTGACAGTCATCAATGATACGTGCAAGTTAGTGGAAAAATCAACCGGCGTACACATCGATGTGGACCAGATCGACTATGATGACCATGCGGTATACGAATCACTCTGTACCGGAAAATGCGAAGGTGTGTTCCAGTTAGAGAGTGCCGGGATGAAAAATTTCATGAAAGAGCTGAAACCGCAGAATCTCGAGGATGTGATCGCGGGTATATCACTCTACCGCCCCGGACCGATGGATTTTATTCCTGCCTATATCCGTGGCAAGAATCATCCGGAAGAGATTGTCTATGATTGTCCGCAGCTTGAGCCGATCCTGGCACCGACGTATGGCTGTATCGTCTATCAGGAGCAGGTCATGCAGATTGTGCGTGATCTGGCAGGATATACGCTCGGACGAAGCGATCTGGTGCGTCGTGCGATGTCCAAGAAAAAGACGCATGTCATGGAGGAGGAGCGCAAAAACTTTGTCTATGGCAATGAGGAGCAGGGCGTCAGGGGATGTATCGCAAATGGCATTTCCGAGCAGACAGCCAATAAGATCTATGATGAGATGATTGATTTCGCCAAATATGCATTTAATAAGTCACATGCTGCCGCATACGCGGTAGTCGCTTATCAGACAGCGTATCTGAAATATTACTATCCGGTAGAATTCATGGCAGCGCTCATGACATCGGTCAAGGATAATACGACAAAGGTATCAGAGTACATCCAGACATGCCGCAGTATGGGTATCGCGATCCTGCCGCCGGATATCAATGAGGGTGAGGGTAATTTTTCGGTTTCAAATGGAGCGATCCGGTTTGGAATGAGTGCGATCAAGAGCATTGGGACACCGGTGATCCGTGCGATCGTCGAGGAGCGCAGGCTGCGTGGACCGTATCAGAGCCTGAAGGATTTTATCAGCAGGGTCGGCAGCCGTGAGGTCAATAAACGTGCATTGGAAAACCTGATCAAATCCGGTGCGCTGGACTGTGTAGATGGCAATCGCAGACAGAAAGTATTGATCTATCCGATGATCATGGATCAGGAGACGCAGGAGCGCAAAGGCTCTGTGGCAGGACAGATCAGTCTGTTTGATCTCGCGTCGGAAGAAGACAAAAAAGATTATGAGATCCGTATGCCGAATGTCCCGGAGTTTGCCAAGGGTGAACTGCTCGCCTTTGAGAAGGAAGTACTCGGTGTCTATATCAGCGGGCATCCGCTCGAAGAATATGAGAAAAAATGGAGACAGAATATCACGGCAGTATCCACGGATTTTATCTATGATGATGAGACCGGGGCTACAAAGCTGGCGGATGGTGCGCATGTGATGATCGGTGGCATGATCACGGACAAGACGGTCAAGTTCACCAAAAATAACAAGACGATGGCTTTTCTCACGATCGAAGATCTGTATGGTACGACGGAGGTCGTTGTATTTCCGAAGGATTACGAGAAGCACCGCGCGTTGATCGAAGACGATGCGAAGGTGTTTGTGTCTGGCAGGGTCAATGCAGAGGATGAGAAGAATGGCAAACTGATTTGCGAACAGCTCTATGCATTTGATGATGCGAAAAAGGAACTGTGGCTGCAGTTTGCGACAAAAGAAGATTATGCAAATGCAGAATCCACGGTATATGATTTGCTGCGTACCTGTGAGGGACAGGATGCGGTTGTGATCTATATTTCCGGGATCAAGGCAGTCAAACGGCTGCCTGCAAACTGGAACGTATCGGTCGGTCAACTGGATATGAACCGGTTTTATGAGATGTTTGGCGAAAAAAATGTAAAAGTCGTCGAAAAGCCTATTGAAATAGCCGGAAAAAGAGATTAAAATATAAAAGATAATGGCTAAGAGAAAAAACGAGATTATTTTACAGGAGGTTTTCAATATTATGGCTAATGAGATTCAGACCATCGGTGTATTGACAAGTGGGGGAGATGCTCCCGGAATGAACGCAGCCATCCGTGCAGTTGTTCGCCGTGCGTTGGCAGCAGGAAAGACAGTAAAGGGAATCCAGAGAGGTTATGCAGGTCTTTTACAGGAAGAGATCGTTGATATGAATAAACGCAGTGTATCCGATATCATCCAGCGGGGCGGCACCATTCTCCAGACTGCACGCTGTACAGAGTTCACGACTCCTGAGGGACAGGCCAAAGGAGCAGAGATCTGCCGGAAGCATGGAATCGATGGCGTGATCGTGATCGGAGGAGATGGATCTTTCCGCGGCGCCCAGAAGCTGGCAGCAAACGGCATCAATACGATCGGAGTACCCGGTACGATTGATCTGGATATCTCATGTACGGATTATACGATCGGATTTGATACAGCGGTCAATACGGCGATGGAGGCCATTGATAAGGTACGTGATACCTCTACCTCACATGAGCGCTGCTCAATTATCGAGGTTATGGGACGTGGAGCCGGATACATTGCCCTGTGGTGCGGGATTGCTAATGGAGCTGAGGACGTACTGCTTCCTGAAAAATATGATTATGACGAGCAGAAACTGGTCAACAATATCATTGAGAACCGTAAGACCGGAAAGAAGCATCATATTATCATCAATGCGGAGGGTATTGGCCATTCTACATCCATGGCGCGCCGTATTGAGGCAGCTACAGGCGTAGAGACAAGAGCTACGATTCTGGGTCATATGCAGCGAGGCGGCAGCCCCACAGCCAGAGACCGTATGATGGCATCTGTGATGGGTGCATACGCAGTTGACTGCCTGTGCGAGGGCAAGAGCAACCGTGTTGTTGCATGGAAGAAGAATCAGTTGGTTGATTTTGACATTGACGAGGCGCTGGCAATGGAGAAGACGATCAACGAGTATGAATTTGACATTTGTGCAACACTGGCAAAATAATAGGAAAATATATGATCACGAGTACATCCAATCAACAGATGAAGACGATTGTACAACTGAATAAAAAGGCAAGGGCGCGTAGGGAACTGCGTGCCTTTGTTGTTGAAGGAACAAAAATGGTGGCTGAGACACCGCGGGAGCTGCTGCAGCGGGTCTATGTATCAGAGCATTATGCCGGGGAAGCGTCCGGTCAGGCACTTCTTGCGGATCTGGGCATAGATTATGAAGTGGTGAGTGATCCGGTTTTTTCACATGTCAGCGATACGAGTACACCGCAGGGGATTCTGGCGGTTGTGCGTATGCCGGAGTATACGTTTGCACAGCTTTTGCGTGGGAGAGCTACGAGACTGCTCGTATTAGAGGATATCCAGGATCCTGGCAATCTCGGCACGATGTTCCGTACTGGAGAGGGCGCAGGACTCAGTGGTGTCATCATGACGAAGAACACGGTGGATCTGTTTGCGCCAAAGACCGTGCGTGCGACGATGGGCAGCATTTACCGGGTACCGTTTTTTGTGACAGATGATCTGGGTGCTACGCTGGCTATGCTGCACACAGAGGGTGTGCGTACTTACGCAGCGCATCTGCGCGGTGAGAAGTATTATGATGAACTGGATCTGACGGGCGGCTGCGCATTCCTCATCGGCAATGAGGGCAACGGACTGACAAAAGAGACGGCAGATCTGGCAGATACATATCTGAAGATTCCGATGGAGGGCAGGCTGGAGAGCCTCAATGCTGCGATGGCAGCAGGGATACTCATGTACGAAGCACACAGACAGGGCAGACAGGAGGAGAAACTACGTGCGCATATGGTTTAAGCTGATGAAAGACAATCACCTTCAAAAGGATTACATGTACGAGGATACATCGGATGATACGCGCACACATAAGATCTTTCGCGGGGTAGAAGAAGTATGTCATGCCTTAGACCTTGGCAGACCAATCTGGCTGGATGCGACGATCGCTGATTTTAAGCGGTATGCGAGGGCGCGTTTTACAAAGGATTGTTTTGTGGAAGAGATAGACTTTGATTATCTGGAGATCCATGTGATTGAGGAGGATTAAACATGCAGGCTGTAGAGCTATTTCAGGATAATGCCGAGAGCTGGGAGACGCTGATCTTTTTATACAATTCTGCGCTCAAGGAAGTCGGCACGAAGCTGGAGATATTGAATGATGAGTTTGTACATATCCATAAGTACAACCCGATTGAATATATCAAATCCCGCATCAAGTCGCCGGAGAGTATCTGTAAAAAATTGAAACGGAATGGGTATGATACGACACTTGAAAACATGGTGAGCCATTTAAATGATATCGCAGGTATCCGTATCGTGTGTTCCTTTACGTCTGATATTTACCGTATAGCTGCGATGATCGGTAAGCAGAATGATCTGACCGTGATCTCGGTCAAGGACTATATCAAGCATCCGAAGGAGAGCGGTTACAAGAGCTACCATATGCTTGTTTCGGTGCCGATCTTTCTGTCCGACCGTGTGGTCGATACCAAGGTGGAGATACAGATCCGGACGATCGCGATGGATTTTTGGGCGAGTCTGGAGCATAAGATCTATTATAAATTCGAGGGTAATGCACCGGAGTATATCAGCCGGGACTTAAAGGAGTGTTCAGAGATCGTATCGATGTTAGATGCGAAAATGCTGCAGCTCAATAATGCCATCACACAGGCGAAGGTGCAGCAGGGAATCGAGTAGAAAACGCTCCAAAGGATGCATCAATATCTGGGGGATATGCTATGCAGGGAGAACTGACACAGGAGAAAAAAAGTAACATACAGGGAGATATCGCTGTCGACGAGAAATCCACTATGATGAATGTGCCGGAGAACATCAATGCCGGGGATGCAGAGCCTTTGGAGACACGGCTGCTGGATGTTTATAAGGGTCGTGCGAAGCTGGCATATCCGCATCTTGAACCGGGGAATGCCACGACACAGTTTACACTCGAACCGGAACAGCTGACGCTTCAGGAGGGTCTGGACGTTACACCCGGTACGATGGCTGCGCAGGTATCCGCCTATGAAACGGAAAAGGATGTGCATTCGGAGGGTGTCGTGTACACTGCGCTGGGCGGACGCGTAGAGCTTTCGGTTTCAAATTTTCATCAGGAACATGCAACGGCAGAACTGGCGACGATGAATATTATCTCCGATGGCGCGCCGGATGCCGGTGAGACGGAGATCAGTGCCTATTTAAAGGAGCCGCTTGTGATTGAGCCGATGCAGGGGCTGCGCCTCGAGCTTGGACAGGGCGAGTATATCAAGCATAAAAATGATCTGAATCCGGTTTTGAAATTCTGGCAGACCAGACTGATATTCGACTCACAGAGCATGGGAGAGGATTTTCAGACGGAGCTTGACGAGACCGGTCTGCATCTTACGCAGGGACAGGATGTACAGGTGGATGAGCAGAAGCCGGGCGGTAAAGAGGCATCTGAGGTCGTAGACACACTCAAAAGGCGCATGGTTCCGGAGGTTGAAGAACCGCAGGAGAAACCGGTTCCGGTGGCAGAGAACAAAGAATCAGAAGAATCAGAAAAATCAGAAAAATCAGAAAAAGAAGCATCGGATGACGAGGACTCAGTTGAGGTGCTGGGGGAATTCAAAGAGCCGCAATCTGTCACAAAGGATAAGTTCGTGAGTCTGAAGAATATTGAATATGAAGAAGAACAGGACGTAGAGAAGGTTTCTGACAGACTGAAGGGAAAGGCACAGTTTGAGTTTGAAGAGATCCCGTTTCGTATTATACGGCCGAATGGAAAGGAGTACAGCGGTCATACACAGACGAAGAGCATCGGTGATGAACGGATGGATTTTGAGTTTGAAGATGATGGCAGTCTGTATGTGACATTTGATCATCCGATCGAGCTGCAGATGCTCCCCGATGGGGCAGACTGGCTCGTCTGCAAGATTTCTCTGGATGGCGCCAGAATACATGCCAGCGGGCTTGTGGCAGAGAAAATCCGTATCGATTTGGGAGTGGCACAGAAAGAAGATGAGGATGATGAGAGCGTAGTAAAGAAGCTGTTTCATGGAAACTTCTACGGAACCGTGACCAGCGTGAGCCCCGAGAGCCGGCTCGATGCTGAGGGAATACATGTCACAGAGGAAGGAAAACGTATCGGGAAGTTTGGCGTGACCGATTTTCTGAACTTTCTGGATGTCGATGGCGATTATCCGACAGGACATCTTAATGTCACATTGAAAAAGAAGGAGAAACAAGAGGCAGGTAAGTCGAGTCTTTTCTCTGAAACCGCGAAAAGTATCATGGGAGAGGGGCTGAGTATTCCCATCGTAGGACCTTTGGCATTCAAATTTGCAATCGTTCCGTCTGTTGAGGTAGGCGGCGAGCTCTCCGCAGAACTGAACCGCGGAAAGAGCTTCGGAGAAAAGATGAAGCCTGGTGAGAGCTTCAAACTGGGAGGAAATCTGGGCGTGAAGGGAACCGGTAAGCTGGAGATGTCAGCAGGTCTTGAAGTTGGACTCACGGCGATTGTCACGAATATTGCGAGTGCGGGGGTGCAGGTGCAGACAGACTTAGCCGCGAGCATCGGGGCAGAAGCAGAGGCAGAAACCGAGCTTGGAATTGCGGATGTGGGTAAAGGCTTCCGGCAGACGAAGGATCTGGAGGCAGCAGGCAGCGTGGATATCGGACTCAGCGCAGCAGCAAAATTGCAGGGTAATGTGAAGTTTCTGATCTGGAAAGCAAATCTTTTTGAGATGGAGCTTTTTAAGAAAGAAACAAAACTGGATCTGTATAGAGGGACGGCAACGCGTGATAAGGATGTAAAGGGGGTCACGGAGGGCTGGCATTTTGAGGAAATGGGACTCACGGCAGAAAAATTTGGAAGAAAATCATTCGCTGCACTTCGTGAGTCCAAAAAAGGAGTAACAGATCTGAAAATGTCAGAAAAGGCGGTGAAAACGCTCGGAAAAGAGGTGGAAGAAGCGTGGGTCATTCTGGAACAGTTGAAAGAACAGCAGACCATGTCAGAGGGTATTTATTATATAGAGGACAGTGAGCGGAAACGTCTGGCTGAGCAGATCAGGAAGCTGAAACTGAAAATGAAGGGAAAGCTTGAGTCATATGAGGAGGCGTTGAGGTTATTCGAACTGGGACAGAACGTCGAATGCGGCCTCTTGTATGACGAGGTAAAGACTGCCAGGGGTCAGCAGGGCATGTACATGGATAAGAATGTCATCAAGCAGCAGCTGTTGAAGGATACGGCGAGAGGTGGTCTGGATTGGAAAAAGTACCGCCCGTTAACGGCTGAAGATCTTCCGGATGTGAAACCGAAAAAGATAGAAGGCAGACTGGAAGAGGAAAATGCAGAACGAAACAGCATGGCTGCGATTGATGTAGCGATTGCGCGGGCATTGGGAATACGCGACAATGCGGTAGACCGGGTGAAGGAAGAGTATGAGCTGTTTGTACAGACAGAGAATCCGGTGCTTGCGGCGAAGCATCTGCAGGGCAAGGATCTAGACCAGCCACTGTATAAAACACTGGACGAGCTGAAGGAGGAGTTGGGGGAAGACGCATTCTTTTTTAAGGATATCCCTGGATGGGGGAAGGCGCTGAAGATGCTGCAGACTGCTACCAGAATCAAGAGTGACAAGAATTTTACGAACAACTATTTTCAAATTCTGTGGGAGGATGTTACGCTTAACAAGGTGAAAAAAGGGGCAAAAGGTTATCAGATGAAAGATAAGAGGCTGGTAGATGCGTTTCGGGTAAAGCGTTCGGATGGAAGTCTGGGAATTAATACCATGTCAAAGTACACATTTTTACAGATGCTCCTGAGTGGCAGGTATCCGGAGAAAAGCCATGCGGAAGACGGAACACCGTTGGGGGGAAAGGAAATTCCGAAGCTGACGGCAAAAGAGAAAAAAGATTTTTATTTTGCAATGTTCGATAACAGGCTGACAAAAGAGGAAAAAGAGGAAAATTATATTCGCTGGTCGTTAGGTGATAAGGATTATAAGAAAAATCTGACACAGCAGAAGCAGGCTAAGGATGAAATCAATCATGGTATTTACCAGCCGCTGCTTGATTCTGATATAGATACGATGGTGAAAACGGGACAAGTGCCAATCGAACAGGAGCTGGAAGGTCTGAACCAAAAGCTGGAGGATGCAAAGAAACGGTACATAGAAAAGAACAAGGAATATGTGCAGGCGATCGAAACGGTGACAAGGATTCAAAAGGAAAAGGCTGCCTGTGCCGAAAAGTTAAAGACATTGGGGGACAATGCGACAGCGGCACTGGAGCTGCAGCCTGATGCGGTCGCCCATGCAGTGGATGCTGTCAATTTTGTAGAACGTGAGGGTATAGATATCACAACCGGTCAGGCGGTATACAGCGTTGCTGCCGAGCCTGTGAAAGAGAATTCCAGACTTGAAAAAGTGCTGGCAGATCGAAGGAAGGAACTGTTTGAGAAATCTGACAGTAAGTAAGCAGACGGGGAGGAGAAACGATTGGAGAACAAATGGATCGCTCAAAGCTACATATTTGCGGATCTGCTGCTGAAGGAGATTTTGGATCAGCGCTGTGATCCGGACGGCGGCTTTTATCTGCCGGGGCTTGCGGTGGCAAACAATGAGCTGCTGCAGGTGCTGACACCGTACCTGCCGGATGCACATGCTTCGGAGGAATTGCAGTCCGGGTGGAACGAGCTGCTGCGCACGATGATGTCGGATGATGTCTGTGCAGACGGACCCCGCCTGCAAAAGCTGCGGTGGCTGTACCGGCTGGACGGGGTCTGGCTGCTTGCTGTT
>OQVS01002531.1_pt1 | contig 11527 bp, 10 predicted proteins | sample 1691601 | NCBI WGS metagenome assembly OQVS01 (sample SAMN03418268, study PRJEB22391) | human gut metagenome | biome: human-gut; feature: organic feature; material: feces | host: Homo sapiens | place: Tanzania | collected 2013-01 | reverse complement strand
AGCTGCGGGCCGTCAGGAGGATCGAGAAATGAGTGAGGCCATTTTTGTCGAAGGACTGACCAAAGCCTATCACGGCAAAACCGTGGTGGATCATCTGGACCTCTCGGTGCCAAGCGGTACGGTGTTCGGATTGCTGGGCGCCAACGGCGCGGGAAAAAGCACCACCATCGAATGTATGCTGGGCACAAAACAGGCCGACAGCGGAGCGATCCGCCTGCTGGGCCAAGACCCGAAAAAGCACCGCCGCACACTTTTTCAGCGTATCGGCGTGCAGTTTCAGGAGGGCGACTATCATAGAGAGATCAAGGTATCCGAGTTTTGCGAGGAAACCGCGAGTTTGTACCAAAATCCGGCTGACTGGCGGGAGTTGTGCAGGCAGTTCGGTATCGGTGATAAGGAGAATACAGCAGTCAAGAGTCTTTCCGGCGGCGAACGCCAGCGGCTTTTTATCGTACTGGCGCTGATCCCGCAGCCGGAGCTTGTGTTTCTGGACGAGCTGACCACCGGCCTTGACGCAAAAGCGCGGCGCGGCGTGTGGAAAACGCTGGAGGGCTTAAAAGAACAGGGTCTTACGATTTTTCTGACTTCTCACTTTATGGATGAAGTTGAGGCGCTGTGCGATGAGATCTGCATTTTGAAAAAGGGTACTCCCGTTTTCCGCGGAACCGTGGAGCAGGCAAAGCAGCAGTGCGGCAGCACTCGCTTCGAGGACGCTTATTTGCAGCTGTCAAGCGAGGAGGTGGACGCATGAAACGCTTTTTTACATATCTTAAAACGGAACTGAAGCTCAGCCTGCGGGACATGAATATGGTGATTTTCGCCATCATCATGCCGCTTGTGATCTTTATCATCCTCGGCATCATTTACGGGACAAAGCCCGCCTATGACGGCGCGGAGTATACATTCATGGAGCAGTCTTTCGGAGCCGTCAGCGCAGTTGCCATTTGTGCAAGCGGACTTATGGGCCTGCCGCTGGCAGTATCAGGCCTTCGAGAGATGAAGATTCTCAAACGGCTGCGTGTTACGCCGGTCAGCCCGGTATTCGTTCTGGGTGTCGAGCTGTCCATGTATATCGTCTACTGTGCCGTGTCCCTTGCAACGCTGTCAGTTGCGGCGCTCTTGTGGGGTGTGCGGCTGCGCGGTTCGCTTCTGGCTTTTCTCGGAAGCTGGCTGCTTACCATGCTCTCGACCCTGTCCATCGGGATGCTGGCAGGCGGCGTAGCAAAGGACACCAAGCAGGCAAGCGTCATTGCCTCGATCCTCTATTTCCCCATGCTGGTCTTTTCCGGCACAACGCTGCCGATTGAGGTTATGCCAAAGGCGATGCAGAAGATCGTCAGCGTTTTCCCGCTGACGCAGGGACTTACGATGATGAAAAACGCATTTTTAGGCATCAGCACGGAAAGTATTCTGTTACCAATCTGCGTGATGCTTGTACTTACCACGGTGTGCACCGTCCTTGCTATTCGCTTCTACCGATGGGAATAAAACGTTCCAAGATTTTTAGGGAGCCTCTGATTAAATCGGCAAGAGCTGGGAGCGAGAGATTTTTCTCTAGCCGAAGGGTTCAAAAGCGGAGGAATACTTTGTGTATTTCCAAGGTCTTTCAGGCGTCATGGGCGCATTTTGGCCGGCCAAAACCGATAGGGGGCTCGGCTCTCGTTAGCGAATAAAAAAAGACTTTTACGACTTATTATTTGTCGTAAAAGTCTTGCAAATACCAATAAAGTACCCGATGCACCGAGTCAAATGACTGCGATGACGACACACCGGACGCATAAAATGCGCAAGCTACTCCCTTTTAGGTAACTATAGCATATTTTTCCCGCCGCTGTCAATCAAATTTTACGCTCGGCAGGTTCCATTTATACGCCGTTGCCAGCACCCTTACGGCAAAGATAAACACCATGCCGATAACGGCCGAGAGAATGTCATTAACGCCCCAGATATGCAGCAGATAGTACAAAATGCCGCCGCTTAAAGATGCTACGGCGTACACATGCTTTCTGAGCACCTTGGGCATTTTGTTTATCATCATGTCACGCAGCATGCCGCCGCCCACGCCGGTTATGACGCCGAGGGTGAGGATCAAAATGACATTGTCGCTCACACCCATTGCGGTGTTCATGCCGGAAACGGTGAACACTCCGAGGCCGACTGCGTCAAAGATGTTGTTTATCTCGGACAGCTTGTCCTTGTTCGCAAAATATTTTTCTTTTCTTATGTAAGCGTCGAAAAACACTATCAGCGACGCAAGCGCCGCCGCAAGCAGGTACCAGTAGCTCACGAACATTCTCGGCGGGAGCTGACCGAGCAGCACATCACGGATAACACCGCCGCCGAGCGCCGTGATAACGCCCAGAAACAGCACGCCGAAGATATCCGCATGGCGCTTTATCGCCGCCATAGCCCCCGACACGGCGAACGCCGCCGCACCGATGAGCTCAAGCACAAACATCGTATTTTCCATCACACATTAAATCTGAACAGCGTTACATCTCCGTCATGCATGACATAGTCCTTGCCCTCGCTGCGGACCAAGCCCTTTTCCTTTGCAGCCGCCATGCTGCCGCACTCACGCAGATCGTCAAAGGCGACGATCTCGGCACGGATGAAGCCACGCTCAAAGTCGGTATGTATCTTGCCCGCCGCCTGCGGTGCTTTCGTGCCCTTCTTTATTGTCCACGCCCTGCACTCGTCCGGTCCGCAGGTGAGGAAGGATATAAGCCCCAGCAGAGCATACGAGCACTTTATCATGCGGTCAAGACCCGACTGCTCCATGCCCATCTCCTCAAGGAACATTTCACGCTCCTCCGGCTCAAGGGCGGCTATCTCCTCTTCGAGCTTTGCGCAGATAGGCAGCACCTGTGCGCCCTCTGCCTCGGCAATGGTGCAAAGCTGCTTGTAGTAGTCGTTGTTCTCGTAATCGGATATGCCGTTTTCGTCCATATTTGCGGCGTAGATGATGGGCTTTATCGTCAGCAGGTCGCTCGTTGCGATAAGCTCCATGTCGTCCGGCTCGCACTCGTAGCTGCGAACGCTCTTGCCCTCGTTAAGGTGCTCCAAAAGGCCCTTGAAAACCTCGGCCTCGTGCAGGAATTTCTTGTCGCCCTTGGCGTTTTTGTTTGCCTTTTCGATGCGGCGCTCGACCATCTCCATGTCGGCCATGATAAGCTCAAGGTCAATGATCTCAACATCACGCTTGGGGTCTGTGCCGCCCTCGACATGGATGACATTCTCATCGTCGAAGCAGCGCACGACATGGACGATAGCGTCGGTGTTGCGTATATTCGACAGGAACTTGTTGCCCAGTCCCTCGCCCTTGGATGCACCCTTTACAAGACCTGCAATGTCGACAAACTCGATGACGGCAGGTGTGTACTTCTTCGGCTCGTAAATTGAGGCGAGAAAATCAAGGCGCTCGTCGGGCACGGTCACCATGCCGACATTGGGCTCTATCGTGCAGAACGGGTAGTTGGCCGACTCCGCTCCTGCGTTGGTGATAGCGTTAAAAAGCGTGGACTTGCCGACATTCGGCAGACCAACGATACCTAATTTCATGTTCTTCTCCTCAAATTTGGGCAGCCGATGGCTGCCCAAATTTTTATATTACTCTTTATTTTCTTCCTCGGGCTTATCTTCGGGCCGGTCGCTGATGCCTGCGGTGGGGTCGGCTGCGGGCTCGTCGTCAAAGCGGGCGATCTTTCTTGCGGGGCGCTCGATAGTGCTGTCATTATGCGCCTTTCTTGCTGCTTTCTCACTTTCGGGCATGAACTCATGATGCTCAAAGTAGTAATTAAACTCATCGGCATCCATAGTCTCGTTAACGAGCAGGTACTCGGCTATCGCACGAAGCTCGTCGGCGTGCTCGGTGAGTATCTTCTCACACAGAGCCGAGGCCTCGTCGAATATGCGCTTGACCTCCTCATCGATGAGGCCGGCGGTCTCCTCGGAGTAGCTCTTGGTCGTGCCGAAGTCACGGCCGATGAATATGCTGTGATCGGAGCTGTCGTACAGGATAGGTCCGAGCTTTTCGGACATACCGTAGCGCATGACCATGCTTCTTGCGATGTTGCTGGCCTGCTGTATATCGCCGGATGCGCCGGTGGAGATATCGTCAAGGAACAGCTTTTCGGCGATCCTGCCGCCGAGAGCCATGACGATGCTCTCAAACATCTCGCTCTTGGACTTGAAGTTCTCCAGATCCTCCTGCGGGCGGAACAGCGTGAAGCCGCCTGCCATACCGCGGGGGATGATGGTTATATAGTGCACGGGATCGACATTCTTAAGATATCTGCCCGCAACGGCGTGTCCGGACTCATGGTAAGCGGTCAGGCGCTTTGCCTTGTCGCTCATCTTGCGACTCTTTTTCTCGGGGCCCATCTCGACCTTGAGGATAGCCTCCTCGCAGTCTTCCATGGTGATGAAGCGATGCTTGCGGCGAACGGCAAGCAACGCCGCCTCGTTCATGAGGTTTTCAAGATCGGCACCCGAGAAGCCGGGAGTGCCCTTTGCGATGCTGTTGAGGTCGACATCCTCGGCAAGCACCTTGCCTCTTGCATGTATCTTGAGTATCGCCTCACGGCCCTTGATATCGGGAAGACCCACATAGACCTGACGGTCGAAGCGGCCGGGACGCAGCAGTGCGTTATCAAGGATATCGGCGCGGTTTGTTGCCGCCATGACGATAACGCCCTCGTTATTGCCGAAGCCGTCCATCTCGACAAGCAGCTGGTTTAGTGTCTGCTCACGCTCGTCATGACCGCCACCGAGGCCGGAGCCTCTCTGACGGCCGACAGCGTCGATCTCATCGATAAATATAATTGCCGGAGCGACCTTCTTTGCCTGGTCGAACAGGTCACGCACACGGCTTGCGCCGACACCGACATACAGCTCAACGAAGTCAGAGCCCGATATCGACAAAAACTGCACGCCCGCCTCACCGGCGACCGCCTTTGCAAGCAGGGTCTTACCTGTTCCCGGAGGGCCTACGAGCAGCACGCCCTTGGGGATGCGTGCGCCCATATCGGTAAACGAGCGGGGATTTTTAAGAAATTCCACCAGCTCCTGAAGCTCTTCCTTTTCCTCGTCGGCGCCTGCAACATCGGCAAAGGTCTTCTGATTTTTCTCCTCGCTGCCGAGGCGGGTCCTGGCCTTGCCGAACTTGTTGATGCCGCCGCCGACACCGCCGCCGCCGTTGGCCTTGGTCATCATGTAAATCCACACAGCCACGAGGCCGAACAGGAACACATACGGCAGAAGCTGGATCCACCACATAGAGCGTACAGGGTCGATCTGGTATTCCTTGATGATCCCGTCGGCATACTGCTGCTTGATGGTATCGCCGAGATCCTCGTAAAACAGCGAGAAGCTGTACATGCTGTACTTGACCTCTTTCGTGCCGTCCTTTGCGCTTGCATCTCTGACCTTCATGGTCAGCTCATTGCTCGTGCCGTCATAGACAAACGACTGCACCTTTTCATTGGTAAACAGATCCTTGACCTCGGAATAGGTCATCTTGTCCGTATCCTTGGATGTTGTAAGCATGTAAACGGTGCATGCTATCAGCACGAATATAAGAACATAAAAGCCTATATCTCTTGTTCGATTTCGTTTGGGATTCAATTGATCACATCCTCTTAGTCTGAGTAAATTTCGGGTTTGAGAACGCCGATATAGGGGAGATTGCGGTAAAGCTCGTTATAATCAAGTCCGTAGCCGACGACGAAGGCATCGGGGACTTCAAAGCAGGAATACTTTGCGTACACGGGCGCTTTTCTGCGTGAGGGCTTATCCATCAGCGTTGCGATGGTGATAGACGCAGGCTTGCGTGCGGAAAGATAATTTTGCAGATAGCTGAGCGTCACGCCGGAATCGAGGATATCCTCGACCATGACGACATGTCTGCCCTCGATATTCTGGCTCAGATCCTTCTGAATGGAAACGGCGCCGGTCGATGTCGTACCCTTATACGAGGACACGGCCATGAAATCCACGGAGCACGGTATCGTCACATGACGCATAAGATCGGACATGAACACGAAGCACCCCTTCAAAACGCCGACAAAAAGAGGGTCCTTGCCCTCGAAATCCTTTGAGATCTGCTCGCCGAGCTCCTTGACCTTGGCTTCGATCTCCTCCTCGGTGAAAAACACTCTTTCTATGTCGTTTTTCATATCTTTACTCATTTTATAAATTGTCCCCCGTACGGTCAGTTTTATTTATCGTAACACGCAGCACGGCGTCGCCCGTTTTTGCCGAGCAGCGCTCGCAGACGCCGAAGCCGTAAACTGCGATAATTCCCTTTTCGTCACGCAGCACCGGAGTTTCGCTCCGCTGAAGCTGCGTCATTTTCGCCTCCGAGAAAAGATCCTTGAGGCTTTTTGTGCATTTTCTGCCGTTTAAGCGTATTTTGTCCCCGTCTTTGCGGGAAGTAAAGAATATCGTACCACAAACGGCGTCAAAATTAAAGAAAAAAGTATTTAATGAATTGAAAACTTTGCTGTTTTTGGGCATAAGCTTGCATTCAACGGTAAAGTTGCCGTCCCCGATGACCGTTTTTTCGCCGATGTGCAGCGGCGTATCCGGCAAAACGGCGGGCTTTTGCCCGAAATAGAGTCTGCCGTGGTCTGCGGTGACACGCATGCCGTGGATATCGGCGTGGGCAAGGCTCTCGGACTGCATAATGTCAAACAGTGCCTTGGTGTGCCCTGCCGTGAGGCTGCGTCCGCAAATTTTACGCAGTGCCCGTGCCGCCACGGGCTTGGGAAGTGCCGTGAGCTCCGCTATGGGCAGCGAGCCGTTTTCAAAATGCTCACTTACAAAATCGGCAGCCAGCTTATCTAAAAACTCCTCGTCCTCACGCAACAGCTCCGCAGTGCGCATAGCCGAGGCGGAAAACGCCGGATTTATGCCGCACAAAACGGGCATGACCCGGTGGCGGATGACATTTCTCGTGTAGTCGTCGGTGTCGTTCGTGCTGTCGGTGATGTGAGGAACACCGTTTTCGGCAAGATAGGCTTCTATCTGCGCACGGCTCGTTGCCAAAAGCGGACGAATAAGCCTGCCACGCACCGGCGGGATGCCGCACAAGCCCTTTGCTCCGGCTCCTCGGGTAAGGTTTAAAAGCACGGTCTCGGCATTATCGTCGCTGTTGTGGGCGGTGGCTATCGCCGTGCAGCCGAGCTTATCGGCGCAGTTTTCCAAAAACTCATAGCGCAAATGCCGTGCCGCTTCCTCGGTGGACATACCGTTTTGCTGCGCATACGCCGCAACATCGGCGCTGCCGGTCTCGCACACGATGCCATGCTCATTACACCACGCTTCGACAAAGGCTTGGTCACGGTCGGCCTCCGCACCACGCAGGCGGTGGTTAAAATGCGCCGCCGCAACGGTTATGCCAAGGCTTTCTGCATTGCTGCTCAAAAAATGCAGCAGGCACATGGAGTCGGCTCCGCCGGACACGGCGCACAGCACATGCGTCCCCCTCGGGAGCATAGCGTGCTTATTTATAAAATCAGTAATCGTCTTCATTGAGGTTTCCTTCGTATGCTGCGAAGGTGGTGTACTCGGCAAGCCATGCAAGCTTCACCGTGCCGGTCTGACCCTTTCTGTTCTTGAGGACTATCGCCTCGGAGACATTCGGCTCCTCGCACTCGGCATTGTAGTAGCCCTCACGGTACAGGCCGATGACGACATCGGCGTCCTGCTCGATAGCACCGGATTCACGCAGGTCGGAGAGCATCGGGCGCTTGTTCGGGCGACCCTCGCTGGCTCGGCTCAGCTGCGACAGGCAGATGACCGGAACATTCAGCTCCTTTGCCATTATCTTGAGCATACGGCTCATGTCGCTGACGACCTGCTGGCGGTTCTCACCTGCGTACTTGCGGCTGTCGCCTCCGGCCGACTGCATGAGCTGGAGGTAGTCGATGACCACAAGGCCGAGATTTGATATCCTGCGGCACTGTGCGTTCATGTCGGAAACGGACAGCATGGGGTTATCGTCGATGCGCATATCGGTCGCGCTCAGGACCTGCGCCGCCGCCGCAATGCGCTTCCACTCGTCGGAGTTCAGCTGACCTGTGAGCAAATTCTGCGACGGGACAAGTCCCTCGCCGGCAAGCAGTCTGCTTACAAGCTGCTCACGGCTCATTTCAAGCGAGAACACCGCAACGGTCTTGCCGCTTTTCTTTGCGACATTCATTGCGATATTCAGCGCAATACTCGTTTTGCCCATGCCCGGTCGTGCGGCGATGAGTATAAGCTCGCCCTTGTTAAGGCCGAGGATGTATCGGTCAAGGTCGTTAAGACCCGTCGACAGTCCGGGTATCTTCTGTCCGCTGGATGCAGCCTCGGACAAATTCGAATAAACCGTCTGCACAACGGTGGATATCGGCACAAGTCCGCCGACCACCCTGCCCTGCCGCAGAGCGTATATCTTGCGCTCGGCAGCCTCGAGCATATTCTCGGCCTCGCCCGTGCCCTCGTAGACAAGGGTGTTGATCTCATCGGCCGCCGTTGCGAGATTGCGCAAAAGCGCCCTGTCGCTGACGATGGCAGCGTACTCCAGCACATTTGCCGCCGTGGGCGTTATGCGCATGAGCTCGGCAATATACGCCGTGCTCGTTTCACGGAACACTCCCCTCGTCTTCATCTGGTCGAGCACGGTGATGGGGTCTATCGTCTGACCGTAGGAGAACATGGCATATATCGTCTCGAATATATCCCTGTTTTGCTGAATATAAAATTCTGCGCCTTTAAGGCGTTCGATGACATCGGGTATGCACCTTGTGTCGATAAGCATAGAGCCGATGACGGCCTGCTCTGCGCTTGCCGAGTGGGGCGCCTGTCTGCCCAACAGTTCTTCCATGTTCCCGCTCCTTAGTTTGAGTTGATTATGCCTCTATAACGAGCACATTGATAGTGCCGCTGACCTCGTAGCCGAGCTTTGCCTTGATCTGATATGCGCCGAAGGTCTTTATAGGCTCGGCCTGCACGATCTTGTTCTTCTCTATCTCGATGCCGTGCTGCTCCTTGAGAGCTGCGCTTATCTCCTGCGAGGTGACGGCCCCGAACAGCTTGCCCGCTCCGCCTGCCTTTGCACGGATGGTAACGGTGATCTCGCCAAGCTTAGCCGCATTTGCCTCGGCCTCGGCCTTTTCCCTTGCCATCTGAGCGGCCTTGGCCTTTTCCTTGAGCTTGAGTGCATTTATATTGTCCGCCGTTGCCTCGCTGGCAAGCTTTCTCGGCAGCAGGTAATTGCGAGCGTAGCCGTCGGAGACCTCCTTGAGCTCACCCTTCTTGGCCTTGCCCTTGACATCAACATTGAAAATGACCTTCATAATTTTATCCTTTCCCGTGATTTATCACGAATCCATATATTCATCTATCGCCGCAAAGAGCTTCTTTGCAGCGTCCTGCAGGCTGATATCACTAAGCTGCGCCGCAGCAGCCGCTCTGTTGCCGCCGCCGCCGAGCCGTTCCATGATAAGCTGCACATTCACATCGCCTATAGACCTTGCCGAGACGAACACGCCGCCGTCGTCGGTCGGGTACATGACCATTGATGCTTCGACACCTGCGACATTCAAAAGCTCATCGGCAGCCTGCGCTGCGACAACTCTGTTATGCGGCTTGTCCGGTATCGCCACCGCCATGGAGCGGTAAAGCCGTGCGCCTTGGAGTATCTTATACTTTTCGACCGTCTGCTCAAGGCCGCTCTGCATGAGCTTCTTGACATCGACGGTGTCCGCTCCCGCTCTGCGCAGGAACGCCGCAGCGTCAAAGGTGCGATAATTTGTACGCAGGGTAAAGCTCTTGGTGTCTAAAACGATGCCGGAGAGCAGCGCTTCCGACTCGCACGGCAGAAGCTTCGGCTCATCGAGGGCTACCTCAAGCATCTCCGCCATGAGCTCGCAGGTCGACGACGATGCAGGCTCAATGTAGCTGAGGTCGGCGTTATCGATATAAGTTGCCGCTCTGCGGTGATGATCGATGACCGCCACCTTGTTGCACGACTGCAGCAGGCGCAGATCCTCGACCTGCTCGGGACGGTTTGTGTCCACAACAACGAGGAGGGTCTTGCTGTCGGCAGTGAGCATCGCCTCCTGAGCGTTTATGAACACATCCTTATACTCGGGCGTTTTCACAAGCATCTCAACAAGCGACTTTGCCATGGTCTTTTCCGTGTCGGCAACAATGTTTGCCTTTATGCCGTTTTTGCGGGCGATTATGCACACGGCAACGGCTGCGCCGATGCTGTCCATATCGCTGAAGCGGTGGCCCATGACGAGCACCTGAGATGCGTCTTGGACAAGCGAATCGAGCGCATTTGCCATCACTCGGGACTTGACCTTCGTTCTCGTGTCGCTCTCGCTGACCTTACCGCCGAAGAAATCAAAATTGAAGCGGTTTTTGATGACCGCCTGGTCGCCGCCTCGGCTGAGTGCCATGTCGCTTGCGAGCATCGCAAACTGGAGCGCCTCGCTGAGGTTAGCCGCATCACGGCCTATGCCGATGCTCAGGGTCGCATGGATGCCGACGGAGTTTGCTATCTGATGCACATCGTTTAAGAGCCTGAACTTTTCGTCTATCACGCCCTGCATGTAGCGCTCCTCAAACACCATGAGGTAACGGTCACGGTCAAAACGGATGAGAATGCCGTCCTTATCCTCGCCCCACTGGGCAAGCTTGTCTCCTATCGCATCACGCAGATCGTTTCTGGCACGCTCGGGCTGATTTTTCATCAGCTCGTCATAGTTGTCTATCGTCACGACCGCCGCAATGGGACGGGATATCTCATACTCGTGGCGGATATCGTCGTAATCGGTGACATCTATCCAATAGGCGATGCCCATAAAGTTCTGGTCGCCGTCATCCTTTGCCGAGCGCACGATGTTGCCGCATATCTGATATTTTCTGCCGCCGACAGACAGCAGGTTCGGGCACTGGCTTTTGCCCTCCATGAGCCACTTGCCGGAAAACTCGGGCACGAGCTCGGCAACGCTGCGGTCGGTTCGCACGCCGTTAAGGCCGCATATCGAGAAAAACTTCTCGTTGCCCCACACGATGCGTGAGTCGTTTAATCTAAAAACGACGATGGGCAGCGGAAAATTCATGAGCGTATTGTTCTTTGCCGTCTCCGTGTCGTAGGTCACCGACTCTATATACGCCTTGAGCGCCTTACGCTTGCGGCTGCGGTTTATAAACGAATAGATTATAAGCGCAAGGATCGCAACGCCCTCGGCTGCGGCAAGGTAGTAATATTTAAGTATCAGCGTCGCAACGGCGAACACGATGAGGAAAAACAGGAACGGCATCGTATTCGGTTCAAACACGCTTTGTGAGTTGTTCTTTTTCATTTTTGTCTCCGCAAGTACAAATTGATATTAAATTATATCAAAGTATTGCCATGATTACAACAGCAAAAGAATAATAAATTTTGCTTCCGTGCGCAAAATAGCATCGGGAGCGTGATGCATTTGAAAGCGATAATTATGGCAGGCGGGGTCAGGTCAAAATCGCAGGC
>OQVS01002530.1_pt1 | contig 11528 bp, 6 predicted proteins | sample 1691601 | NCBI WGS metagenome assembly OQVS01 (sample SAMN03418268, study PRJEB22391) | human gut metagenome | biome: human-gut; feature: organic feature; material: feces | host: Homo sapiens | place: Tanzania | collected 2013-01 | reverse complement strand
TAATGTGGATTTATGTGAAAAGGGAATGGTGGTAATAGATGAAAAGTGATTTTTTGATCGTTCATAAAAAAATACTTCCGGATTATCTGGATAAAGATCCATGAAACGCTTAAGATTCAGGAAGTAATCCACCGGCGCGAACGGGTCAAATATCAGGATAGATAGGCTCTTGCCTGCTTCGGTAGCTTGTTTTAATAAATCGAATAACTGGACAGAGACGGATGTACATTCCACGTGGTCATATCCATCCTTCGACGGGATGTAGAATAGAGGAAGGAAATCCGACGTTGTAGAATGCATATCAAGCCGCTGTCGGAATTCATCAAGGGTACACTTCCAATCCTTGACATGAGCGCCAAACTCCGCATACGCCCCTTTCTTAATGACGAAGAAAGACTTCGGCACTTTAAGACGCGGGGCATATCCATTGGGGAACTTTATAATAATATGGCCCCTTTCAGGAATGACTCTTTCGGCATAGCCCATAGAGACGACACCCTGAGTGACGAGTTGGCCGATTGGCGTGGAAAGCAGGGTCTTCTGTTCCAGCTGCATCTGATTCAGCTGGTCAGAGAAAAACCACTGGTAATGTCCTATCTTCGTGCTCATATCCTAATATTCATCTAAGTTCTCTTCCTGTCCTATATCTTCCTGAACCGGGACGAACAGTATGTCTGGTTCTCCAAGAGAAGCCACTCTAATCAATGTGTACGCAGTGCCCGTTACTCCATCCAGGACTCCCCTATACAGCGTATTCACCACATCTACACGGTCCTCGCCTGTAAGTTTGATAAGGATGTCATCTTCCCCGATCCAAGTTAGCAGATCCTTGGTCCCATTCAGGTACATAAAGTCCTTAGACTTGGCACCGAGATATACAAGGACCACGCATTTGTCATCAGCCACCTTGTTCCAGATGGACGGCGAGATGTACAACACACCTCCAGCTGCACTACATTTGTGAATGTACTTGCCACCTTTCAGGCGCTGTTCAACACTCTCGGAACGAACGAAATCCTCTTCAGACTCTTCCGGCTCAAAGTTATGCCGTTTAAGCCAGTCGTACATTCGAAGCTGAGAGAGGTAATTCGTGTCGGCCACTTCTTCAGCAGACATATCGACACCCAGTAAGCGGTTTACTCGGTCTAGTTCACCCGGATCTGCGGGGGCCTCCGATAATGTACGTGTTACGCCACGAGATTTGAATCGAGCAACTTCTTCCGGCGAGAACGGTCTGGGTTGAGAATACTCCCTTACCCTTGATGGACCAGAGCTACGGCGAGGCTGGTAATCAGTATCGTGACCGGGAGTATGCGTGGCCGGTTGTCTTGGCTCTTTCTGGACGGTTTTAGGCGTGGCAGTAGCCTCTTTTTGCTCCGGTGTCGCAGGCAGCGGCCTGGAGGTTTTAGTCCGTGGAGTCTCGGGACGGCTGGGCTCAGACCTTCTTTCAGGCTTAGCCTGTCCGCCTTCGTATCGCGGAACAAAACCATCTTCTGGCTCATCTTCAGGAGACACGTCCACGGTGTCAATATCTTCACCCGGGCCTGTTTCGGAATCGTCTTCTTGCGTCTTAGCGAGCGTTCCCGTGTAATAATCCTGAGGCGTTTCTTCCGGTTCTTCCTCCTCCGGAACTTCAAGGGTTAACTGGAGATCGTCGATAAACCTCTTGAAGGAAGCGTCGTATGCAAGTGACGGACAGTATTTATCCAGACACTCTTCTACGGATACGCTTTCGTCAAGCACATCTTCACAAATGTCGTCAAGCACATTCAAGTTAAGGATGCGCTTAATCCTTGAGCAGAATTTCGTGTATGTTCTGTTGTTGGTCCAAGAGTTTACATAATAGAGGTTCTTATCGTCGAGATATGTACGCTCAACATCGTTGTGAATCTCGTTGTATCCCAGATCAATCTTGTCGCAAACATAGAACCTGTATTCCTTTATCGCAGTGATATACTTGTCGTATAAAGACTCGTACTTATCACTATTCTCTATGGCTGCAAGAATCAAAAGTTTCTTATTGATTGCTTGAAGGATACGCGCTGTTTCTTCCCGATCATTGATTGGCGTCGTGACAAAATCATCACTTGTCAAGACCTGGATCTGCATTATTTCGCAGAACCGCAAGAACTCGTCATCGTTATACGGAAACATCGCCGTATTCATCACGTGTTCATCACCTGAGAATATTGCCTTCTCCTGAGACGCATCCGGATGAATAACATAAAGCTCGCTAATATGAGACATACGTCCCTTTCCGTTACGCCACTTCGCCGTCGGCTGCTCTCTATATGTTGCCACTGCTGCTTCATCCGCGCCTTCAGCTTCGAGCATCCATTCGATAACCTGTCTGCGACGGTCGCGCTCTTCCTCTCGTTTATCCCGTGCATTCAGCAAGTAATAAAGACAATCCTGGAATTCCATCTCCGTCTTGAACGGAAGACTATAAAATGCCTCACGATCATCTTCGTCCTGAATCTTGTTGACCACCTCATTTGCCGGCAATTTCTCAGTCCATCCGGGTGTATGTTGCACATAATGCAAAATCTCCGGAGAATAGATTTCAGTTGGTTTCTTAACCGAGCTTGCTGTTGGAATGCAACAAACTTCGTCAAAAAGACCTTCTTCAATCCAGTCCTGATATACTGTCCTTACCCGAGGGAATATCCGGCTCCAATAATAAACCGCGAACTGCCTGGTTTCCAAAAGTGGAATATCCTCCTCTTCAAACCGGCGGTGAATCTCGGTTTTATCTCTGAACAGGTCCTCCAACAAGTCCTTATTGTCTTCCGTTATATAGCTCTCCGTTAGATATTTCAACGTCGTAATGCCGTTGGATTCGAAATCGCAGAGTGGTTTATAGACGGAGCCCAACGTTATCTCAGAAGCGGTAAGATACTCGCCAGCCTTGGTCTTAAAGTGGATTTTTGAGATGAGGCCGCTATCAAAGGAGTATGCCTTATTAAAATTCGCCAACTCCTTAATAAACTGTACGTGGATACGGTCTCTTTCTTCCTCGTTGTCTTGAATGCTGTTAATGTAAGACTCAATCTTCTCTCTTGCCCATGCTACCCTATCTGTTATGATAAGATTGTCCTCAAAAGTTTCGGCAATCTTGAGAATGATTTCGGAGTTGGCTTTGACAATCTCCGGGGCGACCTCATCGTTGATGGTGATGTAGTTGAATGGCTCGGTTTCCTCCTTATCTCCTTCGATATTTACGGCAACGCACTCATCCAGCGACAGGTAATTGCCACCACGTGTCCTTACCCGGAGTTGCTGTAGTTGGTCGAGCACACTATTCCAAGAAGATGTGAGGTCTTTGATGTGCTTCGTGAGCATTGCAACGACAGCATCATCCTCAAAGGAAGCCAGATTCGGAAGAATTGAGTTAAACAGGATGTCCTTATTGTCAGACTTCAAGTTCAGTTTCTTGAAGAGTTTCAACCACTCATTCTCACACTGTTCAGTGTCTTCTTCGAGATACTTATCAGACACAAACAGGGCCGCCTCGTCATATTTCTTTACCAACGCTTCGATACCATTCGCCTGGTATTTGTCAGAGATATACAACTCCTCCCCGACGTGATCTGTCTGGAGCTTGTTGTCGATCAATTGAATCTGCTGTAACTCATCGAAGCTCTCTATCTCCTTCAAATGGGATTTGATCCAACGCCAGAAATCAATGTTGTATTCATTGATACTCATCAATGTAGTGAAAGAGGGGTCTTTAGCGAGCGTACCGGTGACAAAAGTTGAGAGGTTGAATTGCCCTATCTTGAGCAACTGGAGTGCTTCTTTACCAAGTTTCTCGGTATAGATGGGATCAAGGAGTGTAAAAACATCCTGAGGACACCATTTTCTTCCCAGGACATACTTTGCATCTTCGGTGAACTCGTAGATCTCTGTGTCTTCGAGCCTCTCCTTCTGAACTGATCCACTGTAGAGTACGAGAGGCATATCCTTGAGGTCGTTGTAGCTCAAGGAGCCGTCGAAAATGATGCCGGAGTGGTCGTGGAGATAATCCACGAACGCCGAGGTGGTTGCCCTATCCTTGAGATTCTCAAAAATGGCCTTCTTGTGCCCCAGAACGACCTCTTTGAAGAACGACTTGTCGGTAAATGTCTTGATGCCGAAAGACTGTCGTAAGAAACTCTCGGCGGCTTTCCTATCCGTTTCTTCAAATGACTGCAGGTATGCCGGGGACAAGCAATACATCATCGTGTCATCCAGCCAGCCATATTCACAGTTATCAGCAAAACACGAATTGTTTTCGTGTGCCTCCTGATTGAAGTATCTGACGTCATCATCACAGAGGTAATACTCTTCGCCATTGATGTCGTTGCAGCAAAGGACATACTGCCCAAGCTGGTTGTCTTTTTCTTTGAGTGTGTCGCGATGGTCAAATAAGTAGCGGACAAAAGCCATGCTGGCGTCAAAGTCTTCATCAAGCTTATAATTGATGTCACTACGTGCATCGTCGTCTCCTACAAGGACATCCTTAATAAAGCCTTCGTCCGAATAATCCTTAACCCCAAAGCTTTCAAAAGTTGATTTTAGGGCAGCATCAACAGCCGGCTCATTGAAATACTCGTGTGAGAGGATCTGGACGAAATCATCTGGCAACCAGGTCTCTTTCGATAGTTTATAACCATCGTTATTGAAGAAATACACTCGCCAGTCAAAACCCTCCACGACATTACCATCCTCAGTGATAAATGGCAAATCGCTCGGGAGGTCATCCACGTCTAAATCATTCTCGGCAACATACTTGAAAAACTCTCTGGAGTTCTCCATTACCGACAAGAGCTTATTTGTAGACTCAGCCGTATCGCGACAGAATAGATAGTCATTCAAAACTTCAAGGGCATCAAACGTAAGGAAGTTTGATTCAACGAGATCATCCCAACCGTCTTTCCCGGCCATATAACGCTGAGTTCCTTCAGAGAGATGAGGAATATAATTCCGGAAACAGGTCAATCTCTTGAAGCTATCCCCGAATTCGGGATACAGCTGGCCAGCCTTAAAGAGTTCACCTTTGTATTCAATGAAAATAAACTGCTCTGTGAATGAATCCAATTCGCCTTTAGTCAGAAGATGATTCAGGAACCTATTGTTGTTGTCCTGATCTTTCAGCCATGTTTGGAAATCTTCATCAGAAACGGCATTCTTGATAGAATCGAAATCGACATCATTAGTGGCTGGGGAATGCTTGTAAATGAAATCTGCAAAACTCCTTGAAGACCTCAATTCTTTGACAGGCAGATAGTCACATCCCGTACTTGTAAGTGAGATGAAGTCTTTGTCAGACATCACCTCATTGGCAGTAATGCCAGTCCTGTCATTTATGATGTTATCAATTGTGGCGTATTCCGTTGCGCCGTTCTCATCGACCACCGGCACAAATGGCTCATTCTTTATGAGACTCTCGAACTCATCTTTGAATTCATCTATAAATGTCTCATAATCAGAGTGGTTTTCTTTGCATTCATCAAAGTCAGGTATCAGCGCAAAGATGGATTCCATTTCGTAATCACCGGAAGCAATCAGATCTTTTATCCAGCAGAAGAATTGACGGCCAGCAATCTTAGCAATTTCGTAGTTAAGTTCGATGTCCTCAATATCATCCCTGGCTCCATTAGGAAGCATATCGGTATTCATTAAGAAATCGAAACCCCAGTTAGCGCGTTTAGCTGGAAGGTAACAGTATAGATTAGCCTTTTCGACAGGAAGTAGTTTTCGTCCATCCCTCTTGCAGGCAAATTTAACAGCCGTCTTATTGAAATGAAGGTACTTTTCTGGAATCTTTTCGTAGCCGTCAGCTTTATCAGCCTCAGTGTCGGTTAAGGCTTTGTCAATCCTTTCCCTCACAAAGTCAGGAACCTTATCTGAATATGCCTTTGAAACGCACCATGCACTGCTGTCTGCCGAACGAACAATGTCTGGCGTGGGTTTGTTTCCGAAGTATATGCTTACCTTGTGAATATGCGGGATGAAAAGGATAACTCTTTCTGTTTCAAAGACTCTTGAGAAAAGAGCGACATAATTATCCTTCTTTGTCTGGTCTGTTAGAATCTTGGAATCTCTTGGCTTTAAGGCAAACTTGACGCGAAAATCGTCATCTGCTGTCCGATCAAATATTGTCTGTACGACGGGATAAACACTACGTGGTTCCGTCCACACAGGTAGAATCTGCCAAGGGGTATTGATTCTATCCGTCGCATCCTTGTCAAACCGGAAAGAGAAATTGCCGGTATGTAGATAAACATAGTCGTTGTCAAGAAATACCGTTTTGAATCCAATACCCTTGTAGCCAATTGCTTCAACATTGGCGGTCTTCTCCTCGTCGTTGATGTCGCAAATTGCGGCTATGTTCTTAGGGTTGAAATACTCTCCTGTATGCTGGAAGATGAGATACTGGGCGGTAAGATGGAATTCTACATCAACGGGAATGATCTCTTTCTCTCTTGTCTTCTTGGGATAGTCATTGGCGTTTTGTAGCAACTCATAAATGAAGACTTCTTTGCCACTTTGCGTCAGCTGATTTCTAAGGGTATCGAGCGACCTTGTAATCTTTTTAGATGCACTCGCCGGATAGCCGATAATGCCGGAATACAAACACCTAACAATGTCTTTGGGATACATCGGCTTCAATTCCTTTGTCAGATCAATACCAAACTGCAGCGGATTTGAGCTAATGAGCGTCCAGGTAAACCGATAGTAAGCGAATTTGTTCAGGTACTGCAGACCACGAGAGTTGAACCTGATACTTATATCTTTTACCCCGCGCTCCTTATCTTCAACTTTTGTAAAGTCAGTATCCCTTATGTCCGTGATGGTCCAGTTGCCGCCAGGACCTTCTGGTATAAATTGGCCGATGAAGTAATCATCCTCTAACCGAAGCCTATACTTCACGCTATCTATATCACTGCTAATGTCCGGACGGATTGTGCTGGGGATAACGTTGATAATGAAGGCATTGTTGATAGACTTCCGGAAAGCACGGGGAGCAAGTTCACAATGAAAGAAGTACCTCTTCCCGCTCTCACAGCGGTAACTGCGTATCTTGATGAAGGGCTTATTATTATTGACCGGATACTTGATAAGTCTGTCACCAGATTTGATGCCCGTAAACTTCTCGCCATCATACTCCCCGGAGAATTCGAATTCTTCATTCCCCCAGTATTCCTTCAGGAACTGCTCGATTTCCTGATCTGAAAGGCGGAAAGCCTCCTGCATCGAATTGATTGTCATAACTTTACTTCTTGTTGATTTTTGCGGAGTATGGGGTAAATATGTCCATCAGTTTGCCGGCTGCCGTGGTGAGGAACTCGATGACTTGCTGGCGTTGGTCGGCGTCGATGTATATCCAGTCGCGGTCAATGCGGATGCGGGAAGTAACCTTATCATCGAGACGCTGCCAGGTCAGGGGTTCACCAAATTTCGATTCGATGGCGTCCTTGTTTTCATACAGGGAGTCGAAGATGCTCTTGTTCCTGTCTTTGTCTCCGGTGTTGATATAGATTTCTGCACGGCAGTTATCGAAATTGACGATGACGTTGCAGGTAAGGCCATTGGAGCCCTTGACGGCACGACCGATCCAGTTGTCGGTGGTGGGCGTGTTGATGGCGAACAAACCGTTTACTGATTTGTTGTAGTCGATGAATTCCGTCCAAAACGTCTGGCGGACCGTGAATCGGGCCTGTTTCTCTTCTCCGCTCTTGTTCTCGTCCTGAGTCTTCTTGGCAATTGAGATGGTGTATTCCTCAGCATCTTTTACCGGGATGATCTGGTCGAAGTCGAGAAGGACCTTGCCGCTGTATTCGTAGGGCGTGACCTTGAAGCATTTCATCTTGAGGCCGGAGTTGCGGAGCCACATCACGGAGGAGGTAACTTCTTTGCGGAAATTAGCAGCGACGAAGAAAATTCGCTGGCCATTGCCGACATTGATATCCACGTCCTTGAGGTCGCGGTTGTCAAAGAAATCGGACAGATTCTCGGTGGCCGACTCCTTGAGGCTCTGGTCGTTCAGATACTTCTGATAAATCTCAATGACATCGCTTTTGGAAAGGCTGGAGCAATAGGATGCGTACTTGATGGCCTGCCAGGTAACATCCTTTCCGGAGTCATCCAATTTATTCTCGATGATAACCAGGTTGCCGCTCTTATCTATGGCGAGCAGATCTAGACGTTCTTTGGTGTCGGCAAAGCCGTCGAATTCCTTCTGGATGATTAGCAGGTCTTCCCCGAGGGAAGACGGTTCTTTGGCAATCCATTCCTGCAAGTTATGGCGTTCATCCAGTCCAAGGGACTTGAAGGTCTTTTTCTCAACCTTGATGAGCTTATTACTATCTTTATCGATGATGTACATAATGGAGAATTAAGCCAGTGAAACTTGACCTGTCATTATAAGCGAGAGCAAATAGTCTCTTAGATTCTTCAGCGAAGATACTTCCTCGGTGAGTTCTACTTGCTTATCCATAATGGGTTTAAGAAACTGTTTAAATTTTATTGAAAAAAGTTGCCATATAAGCACATAAATAATTGAAAATCAGCAGGTTGATTGAAATGTTATTCGTAACTTTATAAGTGTCAATCAATTAGAGTTATGAACCAATATCCGACCAACCTTACTGATAAACAGTGGCAAGTTACCGAAAATATTCTTGACCCGCAACACAGAAAGCGAAAATACCCTCTCAGAGACATCATGAATGCCATCATGTACATATTGAAGACAGGCTGCCAGTGGCGTATGTTGCCCAAGGACTTCCCGCCCCACAACACCGTCTTCTACTACTCAACAAGTGGAAGTTGGAAGGCGTATTCGAGGAGCTGATGGACGCGCTCCATCGGATGGTCCGCAGACTGATGGGGCGGGAGGAAATACCCAGCCTCGGCATCATTGATTCCAGAAGCGTCAAGTCCTCCCACCATGTTGACGCCGACCGTGGGATCGACGGCAACAAGAAGATCAATGGGCGCAAGGAACACATTGTGGTTGACACACTTGGTCTTCCTATGAGCGTGGTGGTCCATGAGGCGAATGTCCATGACAGTATCGGTGCGGAGCTTACCGTTGTTCTCCGTCCGGACGAGTCTTCGAAGAAATTCTCCGTGCTGCCGCTCCGATGGATTATGGAGCGCTCTTTCTCCTGGCTGGAAAACTTTCGAAGAATCGCCATGGATTACGAGTTCTATTCTGATACGGGCGAGGCAATGGTTCAACTTGCCTTCTGCCGACTCATGTATAACAAATTTGCGACTAAAATTTAAACAGCTTCTAAATGACAACAGAAATGGACACTATATCAAACTTTTTTCGCGTAATCCAAGACCTTCATAAAAGCGGTTTCCCCATCCTTCTCAACCTTATAGCAGGTGGAGAAGTTCCCTACGGTTTCATGTTTCGACCTGTCGGGGCTGGCCAACTTTGATACCACAGTCCAGCCATCAACAACTTTTCCTTCAAGATCGCCTGGAGCAAAGAATTTGTTCTGATCTAACTCCATTATATCCAATGTATTATTTCAAATGAACAAGTTTATTATCAAACAATTACAAGTTGGCTATCTCTGGCAAAGCCAGTCTATTGCCGGAACTATTTCGATGGTGTGGCCGTTCATACTGACGGTCTCAGCCGTGTCAAATGTAATCAGTGTCAGCTTCTCACACTTGAGATCTTTGGCGCCGGCAAGCAAGCCGTTTAGTTCCCTATTCCGAGTTTTAGAGGATGAAATGTCATAGCTCACTTGGATTAGTTCAACAGGTTTTCCTCCGTCAGCCACGACGAAATCAACTTCATGACTGGCAGATTTGTAATAGAATAAATCGTGGAAAAGAGGTTTGCACCTGCGCAGAAGTTCAGCGCAGATAACGTTCTCCAGGCGCCAGCCAAGATTCTCACTGGCGATGGTCCCCTCTTTATCGGTTGCCAGTGCTGTATCAACAACATAGACTTTCTCGTTTCGGATCCGGTCTTTGCTTTTGAAAGAGAACTTGTTGATACCAATCAGCAGGAAGGCCTGCTTGAGGTATGAGTAATAATTCTCGGCAGTGTGGTCTGATATACCAAACTCTGCAGCAACAGTCTTGGCGATGAATCCGCGGCAGTAATTGTCCGACAGGTACGTTGCCATCCGCCTGAGAACATCCTTGTGCCGGATCTTGAAACGCTTGGCGATGTCTGTATTGATAATGGCATCGAGAAGCCCGCTGATGTATCCGACGCGGTTTGTTTCCGAAATCAGCTCGGGGAAACCTCCTTCCGACAGATACTTCTCCAGGGCGTTCTTGCGTAAAGCCCGGGCCTTGGTAGAGTAAGACTTTGTATCAACCCCTGTAATGCCGCAATACTCGGAGAACGAGAACGGATACAGGTTGATTCGGCTATGCCGCCCTGTCAGATGCGTCATCAGTTCGCTGCTCAAGAGCTTGGAGTTCGAGCCGGTTATAAGGATGTGTATCTTCTGCCGGAGGAGGCGGTTGACGAACAACTGCCATCCGTCGATGTTCTGAATCTCATCCAGGAACAGATACTTGAAGTCTCCGTTCAGTCGGTAAAGCGCCTCCAGAAGCGTGTCGAGTTCCTCGGTCTTCAGAGAGACCAGCCGTTCATCGTCGAAGTTGACATGCGCAAAATCGCCTACCTTCTCACGCAAGACTTTCTCGCAGATGGTCGATTTTCCACTACGCCTGACCCCGATAACCACCTGGGCCATCTTGCTGTCAAGGTTTATAAGAGGTTCTTCATAACGGCTCACGAAGGAGGCAAGGTCGTTTGCCTCTAATTCTTCCTTTTGGGAAGAGAGGATTGAAAGTATCTGTTGTACGGTCATCATGTCATCGTATTTGCACTGCGAAGATACAAAAACTTCGATAAAAACCAAAATACGAGCAGAGTAAATTTCGATAAAAATAGATTTATCAAAGACCCAACTTCGATATGTGCAGCTATGAGGTAGCTCGAGACTGCGATAATCCGCGTGCCTCTTCAAAAGAAAACTCGTATCTTTGTAGAGATTTCAACAACAGCGCATTATGACAGACAGCAACTACTGGATAGAGCACTATGTATCCTATTCATCTGCCAGAGAAATCAAGATGGCTTCGTCTCGGCTGCTGCCAAAGGACTTCTGTACGCGGTATTTGCCGCTGACCTTGGCAACGACTTGGATGGAGATGGTTCCGCTCTTATTATGCTTCCGCCGGACAAACATACTACTAAGGTGGCCATTTGTCGCGGGACACCCAAATTTGATTCTTTATCCGCCTCTCACGCAGCTGTAGGACCGATTTTCGAAAAGTCACGAAAAAGCGCGGAAAACAGGAAATGAAAACAAAATTCGCTTGTAACTACCTTTAAATCAATATGATTTCGACAAACCCAAAATTTGCCCGCTATCGCGACATCGACGACGATATGATCAAGGAGATGATCACCCTGCTAGACTAAAACAGCCACTTCAGACATATCCATTTCGGTTGCAACCATAAATTTTTCAAAATTCTTATGGTTTGAAATATAA
>OQVS01002528.1_pt1 | contig 11537 bp, 10 predicted proteins | sample 1691601 | NCBI WGS metagenome assembly OQVS01 (sample SAMN03418268, study PRJEB22391) | human gut metagenome | biome: human-gut; feature: organic feature; material: feces | host: Homo sapiens | place: Tanzania | collected 2013-01 | reverse complement strand
TGAGAGCTTTAGTACCGCTAGGCGAGAAAAGTAGCGAGAGCGTGCCTGAAAGGGTGCTCCAATACCGCCATTTATTAGAAAGATATACATCGGCAAATCAGAATTTGTACTATATGCAGATTTTATGCTATGATGGGCATATAGAGGTTAAGATGTGTAAGGAGGGGATTTGGATGAAAAAAGCTGTGCGTTCAATTCTTTTGGCCTTGGCAGCTAGTGCCATGCTAGGTGGGACTTGCTGGGCGGAGGTGCCTACGCCAACTATGGGTGTAGAGATTAGCTATCCGATACTGGACCTGCAAAACGACAAAGTACAGGAAAAAATCAATTTGGATATTTTCAAGCGGGCCAATCGTGCCAACACCGCTGTTGGGCGTCAGATACAGGCAGGAGATATAATATCCACCACTCTGGCTACAAAGGTTTCTTATCAGGATGAAAATTTCCTCAGTCTGAGAACCCATGAATATTTCTACCTGCAATTTGCAGCCCATCCTATAAGCTGGGAATATGGCCAGATTTATCGCCTCTCTGATGGCAAAAGTTTAAGCCTGGAGGAGTTGGCTAAGGAGCCAGAGTTTAGTCAGCATGCTGACAGATATACTCTGCGCAGTGTTATTAGGGCCATAGAAAGAGATTACGGCAATCTCCTTTACTCTAGGGTAGTTAAGCTAGAGGAAATCCCTAAGGATATTTATTTAGATGAAAACAAGCATATTCATGTAATCGTTCAGACCTATGTGCTGGCCCCTTATGCTACAGGAACCATTGATGTAGATTTGGACAAGGAATAGAGAATTTATATGTAAAACAAAATTGGCAGGCTAGAGATAATTCTAACCTGCCATTTTTTATGGAAATTTTTAATTAGCTAAGCAGCAGAGCATCAGAGTTCAGCTCACTGCCAGCAGCCTTTTCAAACATAGCCAAAAGGTCTTTGATGGTAAGATGCTTCTTTTCCTCGCCCTTAACATCAATCAGGATTTTGCCATCATGAAGCATAATCAGGCGATTGCCACAGGCCAAGGCATCCTTCATATTATGGGTAATCATCAAGGTGGTGAGGTTGCGCTTGTGGACAATATCCGTAGTCAGGGACAATACCTGGGCAGCGGTCTTAGGATCAAGAGCCGCAGTATGCTCATCTAAAAGCAGCAGCTTTGGTTCCACCAGAGTAGCCATCAGCAAAGTAAGAGCCTGACGCTGACCACCAGACAGCAGGCCTACCTTGGATTCCAATCTATCCTCCAAGCCCAGATTCAGGGTTTTCAGCTGCTCCCGGAAAAACTCTCTCTGAGCCACTGGGGCGCTCCAGCGAAGGGTAGGAGTTTTGCCACGACGGGCAGCAATAGCCATATTTTCCTCAATCTGCATATTAGCAGCAGTACCCATCATAGGATCCTGGAATACACGGCCAATGTATTTGGCTCTTTTGTGCTCAGGCCATTTGGTAATATCCTGACCATCAATAATGATTTTGCCTCTATCTACTGGAAAGGTACCAGCAATGGAGTTCATCAGAGTAGATTTACCAGCACCGTTACCGCCAATAACGGTAACAAAATCACCTGGCTCCAAGTGAAGGGTAACGCCCTTCAGAGCCTTTTTTTCGGTAATAGTACCTGGGTTAAATGTTTTGGCAATATCTTCAATTCTCAGCATTAGTCCTTCGCCGCCTTTCTCTTATTCAATTTCGCCTGGAACAGAGGCATGGACAAAGCGGCTGCTACCAGAATAGCTGTAAAGAGCTTCAAATCATTTGGCGGCATACCCATCTGCAAAACAATGGCAATAACGGCACGATAAGCAATGGAGCCAAGAATAACAGACAGCAGGCAATTCTTGAAGCTGCGGGTACCAAAGAGTACCTCGCCGATAATAACAGAAGCCAAGCCTATAACGATGGTGCCAACACCCATACCTACATCGGCAAAGCCGTTGGCCTGGGCTACCAGAGCACCGGACAGGGCAACCAAAGCATTGGAAATCAACAGGCCCAAAATAATGGTAATATCAGTATTGACGCCGTTGGCTCGAATCATATGAGGATTGCAGCCAGTAGCGCGAATAGCAGCACCGATTTCTGTACCAAAGAAAAGATAACAGCCTACAGCAGTAATAATAACGGCAATTAGGCCAATAACCAAAATCATATTGGACAAATCCATTCCAGGAATGGCATAAAGGGAAAATATGGTATCAACCTGCAACAGAGAAATATTGGCCTTGCCCATAATCCGCAGGTTGACGGAATACAGGGCAATCATGGTCAGAATACCAGCCAACAAAGCAGGTATCTTTAGCTTAGTACACAGAATACCGGTAATAATACCGCCCAGCATACCAGCAAAGGCAGCAGCCAGCATGGCAGGAATAGGGCTCCAGCCAGCCACCAGACAGGCAGCAGCAGTAGCAGCACCTAGAGGGAAGCTGCCCTCTACAGTCAAATCAGCAATATCAAGTACCCTAAAGGTAATGTATACGCCTATAGCCAGCAGGGACCACAGCAGTCCCTGAGATATAGTAGGAATTATCAGATCCAAAGTCAATTCTCCATTCTAAAAAACAGCTCCGGGCTGCTTTGCCGGGAAATAAATCAGCGGCAGGGGCGCCCGGAGCAAATATTTTCTTACTTATAAATATTACTCTACTACATCGGCATCCTTCAGCAGATCATCGCTAAGGGTAATGCCTAACTTAGCAGCATCAGTCTTGTTAAACATAGCCTTGAGAACCTTGGCAAACTGAATTGGCATATTGGCAGGCTTGGACTTGCCCTCCAGAATATCAGCAGCCATATGGCCGGACTGCTTGCCCAGCTCATAGTAATCAATACCATAGGTAGCCAGACCGCCATTCTTTACCATATTAGGCTCGCCACAGATAACAGGCTTCTTGGCAGCATCGGTAACAGATACCAGAGTAGGAATTGCAGAAGCAATTACATTATCAGTTGGCTCCCAGAAAACATCAACCTTGCCTACCAGACTCTGAGCAGCCTGCTGAATATCATTTACATTGGAAATGGTAGCAGACTCAACCTTCAGGCCCTTGGATTCAGCGTATTCCTTCATAGCCTTGAACTGAATCTCAGAATTAGCCTCGCTGGAGGTATAGATACAGCCAATGGTCTTGGCATTTGGCGCAATCTTCAGCAGCAGATCAATCTGCTCCTTGATAGGATTCATATCGCTGGTACCAGTCAGATTGCCGCCTGGCTCATTGTTGCTCTTAATCAGCTTGGCACCTTCGTAGTCAGTAATAGCAGAAGCTACAATAGGAATATCCTTGGTAAGATTGGCTACAGTCTGAGCTGCAGGTGTAGCAATGGCATAAATCAAATCAACCTTGTCATTAACAAAACGCTGACCGATATTCTGCAGATTGGACTGGTCGGCCTGGGCATTCTGCTGGTCGATTACCAGATTCTTGCCTTCCTCAAAACCACGCTCCTTAAGACCATCTACAAAGCCCTTGTTAGCAGCATCCAGAGCATTATGCTCTACCAGCTGGACAATGCCTACCTTGTACTGCTTGTCGCCAGCTTTGTCAGCCGCCTTGTCAGAGCCACAGCCAGCTAACAGGCCAAAGGACATAATAGCAGCGGCGCAGAGAGCAGCCGCCTTTATTTTCTTACCAAAAATCATCAATAACCACCCCTTAAATATTATAGAAAAACTTAAATAGTATTATACATTATTAAGAGACAAAAATCCATAATTATATTTACCTTTTAATAGGTTAAAGTAAAATTAAGTAAAAACTTTCAAAATAAGTATGTATTTAGCAATGACAAAGGGATAGCCAACTAGCAGCTATCCCTCTGTCTATAGTGTATGTTGTGTGGATATCTATTTCTTTTCTCCAGGAATGTCCATTATAGCCTCTGGACCTCTCTGGCCTGTACGAATACGGACAGCATCGGTCAGCTCGGTAACGAAGATTTTGCCATCACCGAAGTTGCCAGTGCGGAGAGCTTTTTCGGCCGCATCCAATACAGTATCAACAGGAATTTCGCAGACAACGGTTTCCAATTTGATTTTTGGAACCAGATTTACATCATATTTCTTGCCACGATAGACTTCTTCATGGCCTTTTTGCAGGCCACAGCCAAAGACCTGGCTGACAGTCATACCCAGCACACCAATATCATTTAATGCTTCCATCAGCTCATCCAGCTTGTTGGAGCGGGTGATAATCTCAATTTTGGTCATCTTCATTATACTGTACCTCCCTTGGCATTAACCTTCATCACAGTATTGGCCAGCATTTCGCTGGAATCCTCAAAGCTGCCCATGATAGTACCGCCAACAACGGAGCGGCCATAGCCACGCTCGCCATGCTCAACGATATCCAAGCCAGCCAGCTCCTCGGACTCATCAGCACGAACATCACAGATAGCGCTGACAATCTTGAAGAGGATGAACGTACCTACAATAGCCAAAGCATAGGCTACAACAGTGGAAATAACCTGAGCTACAAACAAATCAGTTTCGCCATAGAAAAGACCGTTGGCACCATCAGGGTTTACGGCAGTGGTAGCCCAAAGACCGGTGGCCAGAGAACCCCAGGTACCGCCGATACCGTGAATACCAAAAGCATCAAGGGAATCATCGTAGCCCAGCTTGTCCTTGAGAACAGCTACAGCAAAGTAGCAGATACCGCCGCCTACCAGACCAATAATAATGGCAGGTAATGGCTCTACAAAACCAGCAGCTGGAGTAATAGCTACCAGACCTGCAATACAGCCGGAAACAGCACCCAGAACAGTTGGCTTGCCATTAAACTTCCACTCCAGAAGTACCCAGGAAACAGTAGCAGCGGCAGCAGCAGCCTGAGATACGACAAAGGCACTGGCAGCCAAAGCGTTAGCACCAAGAGCACTGCCGGCATTGAAGCCGAACCAGCCAAACCACAGAATAGAAGCACCAAGAACAGTCATTGGCAGGTTATGAGGCAGCATGGCAGTTCTGCCATAGCCGCTGCGCTTGCCAAGGAGAATACAAAGAGTCAAACCAGAAACACCGGAGAGAATATGGATAACCAGGCCACCAGCAAAGTCCAAAGCACCAAGCTCGGCCAGGAAGCCACCGCCCCATACCCAATGAGCCATTGGGTTATAAATCAATACAGCCCACAGCAGCATGAGAATGGCAAAAGCCTTGAACTTCATTCTCTCAGCAAAGGCACCAGTAATCAGAGCTGGAGTCAATGCGGCAAACATACACTGGAAAGCTACAAAGGCTAGCTCTGGAATAGTACCACCCTCCAGAATCTTCATGCCAATGCCGGTTAGGCCTACCTTGCTGAAATCGCCAATAAAGCCATTTACATCAGGGCCAAAGGCCATAGTGTAACCAATAACGATAAACTCTACAGAAATCATGGCCAGAATGAACATGCTCTGCATAATAGTGGTCAGTACGTTTTTGCTTCTAACCATGCCACCGTAGAACAGGGCAAGGCCAGGTGTCATAAAGAATACCAGGGCCGCGCTAATCAGGACCCAGGCAGTATCGCCAGTATCAATCATGTTAATCAAATCCTTTCTCCACACATACACAACTACTTAAATAAAAGATAAGAACGGCTTTGCCTTAACAAAAAATGCCGTCCCATAGCTATTTGTCTAAATAACCATGAGACGACATTGTCTCGGCAGATGAAATTGTGATATATATATCATTCGCCCGGAAAACAGAAAAGTCCCGAAAAACCTGATTGGCTTTCCGGGACTCCGTTGTCCGTTTGATGTAATTCATTATAGCCATATAGCTCGGAAATGTCAATAGACAAAGGTATTGTATACATGGATACAAGAGAATGTGGTGAAAGGGATATTGAGTTGATTTAAGGTATATGATAAAATATATACAAACGTATATTTTTGATAAATGAAAAGCAGGAGGGAGATGCAAAATGAGAAATACGCAGAAATTGCTACAAAGCATGTTGGCTTTATTGGCGTTAATGCTGGTAATATTGCCTACCAGTGCCTGGGCGGAAAAGACTGATTTTAAGGATAGTTCTTACAATTTCAAACAAGTTAAGTCTGTAGCTGTTTATGATATGGATTTTTCCCAAATAGATATGGAGGAGGATTCTGTACAGGCTAAGTCTATGCAGGCTGTATATCAGGACAAGCTGCATTCAGCCAAGTTGCCTATAGTAGATGAGGAATCGGTATGTAGAAAAATTTCTCTCCTATCCGGTCAGGACATGGATACATTGTATGAAAAAAATTACGAGGAATTTGAAAAAATATATCAAGATAGGCTGCCAGAGGTGGCTGATGTATATATTACAAGTCAGATAAAAACATACAAGTCTGCTAGAATTTTTCATCCAGCTTATACCAGCTGGGAACGGCGAACTAAATATATCACAGTTAAGGACTCAGACGGTAAGTCCCGCCGTGTAGAAATAGAATATGAGGAACCTGTATATCATCCTGAATATTATAGTACCCAATTTTATGTAACAGTAGAATTTCGGGCTTATGATACCAAAACTGGCAAGGAAATTTTTAGCCGAGTAGATGCTAGGGATAGAGAGGATTATGAGGGCAAGGACATGTATGCCCGTATATGTGGTAATTTTGCCAAGGATTTTGCCAAACTAATGAAATAGAAGGTTGAAAAGGCGTCCTGCACAAAAAGGAAATTGATTTTGTGCAGGATGTTTTTTTATGGCTGTAAATCTGGTGAAAACGGCAGAGAGAAAACAGTAAACATGTTAGCAAGTTTACATCGAAAATGATTTTTATTTATTTTTCCTGCAAAAGTAGGTATAATATCATTGTTATGTTATTGACAGAATACTATTTTCTTGACCTTTGAAGAAAAATGTGTTATCATGCAAAACATACAGGAAAACAATGTTTTTAGGAGTTGAAGCCTGTGATTGATTTATCCCATATTGAGAAAATCTATGACAGTCCCTCCGGCCCGGTAAAGGCTATTAAGGATATCAGCCTCCATATTAATAAGGGAGAAATTTATGGTATCATCGGTCTTAGCGGTGCTGGCAAATCCACCTTGGTACGGTGCATCAATCTTTTGGAGCGTCCAACCAGTGGTGTGGTAACAGTGGATGGTCAGGATATAACAGCCATGAGCGAGAGCCAGCTGCGGCAGGCCCGCAAAAGTATCGGTATGATTTTTCAGCATTTTAATCTGCTGTCCTCGGCAACAGTATATGATAATGTTGCCTTTCCTTTGCGGTTGGTTAATGCCCCAAAGGAAAAGATTCACAAGAAGGTTATGGAGCTTTTGGAGCTGGTAGGTCTTGCTAATAAGGCAGATCAGTATCCATCCCAGCTATCTGGCGGTCAGAAACAGCGGGTAGGTATTGCTAGAGCTTTGGCCAGTGAGCCAAAGATTCTGCTGTGCGATGAGGCCACCTCAGCCTTGGATCCACAGACCACCAAGGCTATTCTGCAGCTTATCAAGGATATTAATGCCAAGTTGAAGCTGACTGTAGTGGTTATTACCCATGAAATGCAGGTTATCAAGGATATTTGCGACAAGGTAGCCGTTATTGACAAGGGTGTTATTGCGGAAAAGGGCAAAGTGCTGGATGTATTTACCAATCCTCAACAGCCTATTACCAAGGAATTTATCAGCGTGTTGCTCAGTAATGATTTGCCAGTAGGCTTCCGGGAGCGGGAGGTTAAGGCAGAGCCATTCCCAGATAGCCTGCTGTTAATTCGTCTAACCTTTATTGGTGCATCTGCCAATGAGCCAGTTATCAGCAAGCTGATTAAGAATTTCGACCTGGAGGTTGGTATTCTCTTTGGCAGTCTGGATGATATTAAGGATGTGCCTTTTGGCCGTTTGATTATCAGTCTGGATGGCAGTCAGCAGGAAATTGACAAGGCTATGGCCTATGTAGAAAAACAAGAACTGAAAGTGGAGGTGATTGGCTATGTCAGCAGACATGATTCCACTCATCACTAAGGCTATGGGAGAAACCGTTTATATGGTGGCTCTGTCTATGGTGATAGCCTCTATAATCGGTGTTCCTTTGGGGGTGCTGCTGCACACTACCGCCAAAAATCAGATTTTGGAATGTGCGGTAGTTAACAAGGTATTAGGTGCAGTAGTAAATGCTGTTCGTTCTATTCCTTTCGTTATATTAATGGTAGCAATTATCCCTTTGACTCGTCTGTTGGTAGGCAGCTCTATTGGTACAACGGCTGCTATGGTGCCATTGGTACTAGCCTCTGTACCTTTTATCGGGCGTCAGGTAGAAACCTCTCTCCGAGAGATTCCAGAGGGTATTGTGGAGGCGGCCCAGGCTATGGGTGCTACGCCGATGCAGATTATTACCAAGGTGCTTTTGCCAGAGGCCATGCCTAATATTGTGGCTCAGCTCACAACCGTTGTTATCAGTCTGGTAGGTGAATCTGCTATGGCTGGTGCCATTGGCGGCGGCGGCCTGGGTGATTTGGCTATCCGCTATGGCTATCAGCGTTTCCGCCCTGATATTATGATTGCTACTGTAGTAGTGTTGATTATCATGGTGCAGGTGGTGCAGTTTGCTGGTAATGCTTTGGCCAAGAAGCTGGACAAGCGATAGGTTTTTTATGACAAATGGTGCAACCTAAATGCATTTATTTGTCCAACATAAAAAAGGAGGAATATATATTATGAAGAAAGTATTAGCAGTTTTGGCAGCAATGGCGGTAGCTGTTCTGGCTTTGGCTGGCTGCGGCGGCACTGATGATAAGAAGGCTGCCACTGAAACCAAGGTACTGAAGGTAGGCGCTACCGCAGTTCCTCATGCTGAGATTCTGGAGCAGATTAAGGATGATTTGAAGGCAGAGGGCATTGATTTGCAGGTTGTTGAGTTCAATGACTATGTACAGCCAAACCTTGCTCTGAACGACAAGGAGCTGGATGCCAACTACTTCCAGCATGCTCCATATCTGGAGAACTTCGTAAAGGAGCATCCAGAGGTAAAGCTGGCTAACGCTGCCGGTATCCACATTGAGCCAATGGGTATCTATTCCCACAAGGTAAAGAGCCTGAACGAGGTTAAGGATGGTGCTACTGTAGCTATTCCTAATGATCCTACCAATGGCGGTCGTGCTTTGATTCTTCTGAGCAAGGCTGGTCTGATTACCTTGAAGGATAACAACAATATTGCTTCCACTGTAAATGATATTACAGCTAATCCAAAGAACTTGAAGTTCCAGGAGCTGGAGGCCGCTCAGGTGCCACGTTCCGTTGATGATGTAGATCTGGCTGTTATCAACAGCAATTTCGCTATGCAGGTACCTTTGAATCCAGTAAAGGATTCCCTGTATATCGAGGATGCTACTTCTCCATATGTAAACATCGTAGCTGTTCGTCAGGGTGATGAGGAGCGTCCAGAGATTAAGGCATTAATCAAGGCTCTCCAGTCCGAGAAGGTTAAGAAGTTCATCGAGGAGAAATACCAGGGTGCTGTTGTAGCAACCTTCTAATTTCATAGTAATTGTAGAACTGTCTCATTGGTCAAAATGCGGCAGTTCTATTTTTTTATATTGTTAGAATTGTATTTTAAGATAATTTGCTGGTGGTAATTGACGCAAATAATTTGTACAACAAATTTCACTGCACTATAACAAATTGTTCAGTTGACAGACAGTTTTAAGCTACAAAAAGCATTGTTAGAAGGAGTCCTTGCAATTTACAAGAAAAATCTATTTTTTCTTATTATTTCTGTTGACTTCTTAAATGTGTTAGGGTATTATAAACATATCAATGAAATTTTGTTGCGATTGGATTTTTATAATGTGCAATCGGAGGAAAATTCAAATATGAGGTACCGGTAAAGCATAGGCATTATTGATTATTCGTGTATTTCCGCTGTATCTCATAGTGAAGCACAGCTTCTGTGTGTATTATAGAAAATGGGGGATTGTTATGGTAAAGGACAAGGCTACGGTTGTCGTTGTAGGCGGCGGAGCTACAGGTGTTGGTATCCTGCGCGACCTGTCCATGCGCGGTATCGACGCACTTTTGATCGAGAAACTTGATATGGTCAATGGTGCTAGCTCTCGTTATCATGGTCTTTTGCACAGTGGTGCAAGATACGCTGTAAAAGATCAGGAAGCAGCAAGAGAGTGTATTGAGGAGAACACCATCCTGCGCCGTATCGGTAAGTCCTGTGTAGAGGCTACTACTGGTATGTTCGTTCAGGTTGAGGGTGATGATCCTGACTTTGTTGATCCTTGGCTCAAGGGATGCGCTGAAAGCGGTATTTCCACTCGTGAGCTGAGCAAGGAGGAGGCTCTTCGTTTGGAGCCAAATCTGTCTCGCAAGCTGAAGGTTGCTTATGAGGTTCCAGATGGAGCTATTGATGGTTTCCGTATGTCCTGGCAGAATCTGCAGTCTGCAGCTCGTTATGGCGGTCGTTACAAGACCTATACTGAGCTGATTAAGGTAAACATTGAAAATGCTACTGTAAAGAGCATTACTGTTCGTGACAATGTTACCAAGGAAGAGTATGACATTGAGTGCGAGATTCTGGTAAATGCAGCTGGTCCTTGGGCTGGCAAGGTTGCAGAATTGGCTGGTTTGGAATGTAATGTAAGCCCATCCAAGGGTACTTTGATTGCTTTCAATCAGCGTATTACCAACCATGTTGTAAACCGTCTCCGTAAGCCATCCAATGGCGATATTTTCGTACCACATGGTTCTATTACCATTCTGGGTACTTCCTCCATAACTATTCCAGATCCAGAGGATACCTCCACTTCTTGGGAAGAGGTTGAGGACCTGATGAAGACCGGTGTTGGCGTATTTGAGCATCTCCGGGATTATCGTATCCTTCGCGTATTTGCTGGTTCCCGTCCTCTGTATGTACCAAAGGGTGCTGAGGGCGGCCGTAATGCATCCCGTGGCTTTGTTACCATCGACCATGAGAAGGAAGATGGACTGAAGGGCATGATGACTATCTGTGGTGGTAAGTTCACTACCTATCGTCTCATGGCTGAGAAGTTCTGTGATGTTTTGGCTCCAAAACTCCACAATACTGCTAAGTGCCGTACTGCTGAGGAGGATTTGGTTCCAGAGGTTCCAGAGGCAGAGAAGAAGGCTGCTCGTCAGTACTTCCCATCTTATGGTGTAAATTTGGCTGCTACTCGTCTGGGCGTAGAGAAGTTTGGCGATGTTGTTAAGACTTTGAAGGAACAGCCTGAGACTAGAGAGGTTCTTTGCGAGTGCGAGAATGTTACTATGGCAGAGATTCAGCGCATTGCAGCTGAGCCTACCAGCCATTGCGTAGCAGATGTAAGAAGAAGAACCCGTCTGGGTATGGGTACCTGTCAGGGTAACTACTGTGCTATTCGTAGTGCTGCTGTTGCTAATAAGCTTTTCAAGGATAAGTTTGAAGGCTGCAGCGATTCACTTTCCGATATGAAGAACTTCCTCCAGGCAAGATGGAAGGGTATTACTCCTGTAATGGCAGGCAAAACCCTCCGGGAAGCAGAAATGACAAGAGGCATGTACGAGCTGTTGTTTAACGTAAATGGGGGTAGACGAGGATGA
>OQVS01002527.1_pt1 | contig 11538 bp, 7 predicted proteins | sample 1691601 | NCBI WGS metagenome assembly OQVS01 (sample SAMN03418268, study PRJEB22391) | human gut metagenome | biome: human-gut; feature: organic feature; material: feces | host: Homo sapiens | place: Tanzania | collected 2013-01 | reverse complement strand
GTTGTAGGAACTAACACAGGTACAGTTACCGACATTGACGGTAACTTCACATTAAACGCTCCAGCTGGTGCCAAGCTGGAGATTACATACATTGGTATGCAGAGCAAGTCAGTAAAGGCTGGCAAGAACATGAAGATTGTTCTGGATGCAGATGATCACGCTTTGGATGAGGTGATGGTTGTTGCTTACGGTACTCAGAAGAAGAGTGCTTTTACTGGTTCGGCTGCTATTGTAGGCGCAGAAGAGATTGGTAAGGTTCAGGTAACCAATGCTGTAGATGCCTTGAAGGGTAAGGCTGCTGGTGTGCAGATTTACACTGGTAGCGGTCAGCCTGGTTCTACACCTACTATCCGTATTCGTGGTTTCAACTCTATCAATGCAGGCAACGACCCTCTGATTGTGCTTGATGGTTCTCCATACGGTGGCTCACTTAATGATATCAACCCTGCCGACGTAGAGAGCATGACTGTATTGAAGGATGCTTCTTCTACAGCTCTTTATGGTGCTCGTGGTGGTAACGGTGTTATCTTGATTACAACCAAGAGCGGACAGAAAGGCACAAAGGGCACTCTTACCGTAGATGCTAAGTGGGGTTCCAACTCTAAGGCTGTGCCTGAGTATGAGACAATGAAGAGTCCAGCCAAGTACTATGAAATGTGGTACATGGCCCTGAACAACTATGCCCAGAATGTGAACCACATGGATGCCACACAGGCATGGAAGTGGGCTAACGACAATATGATTACCAATCCTTCTTATGGTTTGGGTTACAATGTTTATACTATCCCAGAGGGACAGCAGCTCATTGGTACCAATGGCAAGCTCAATCCTAACGCTACCCTTGGTTCTTACTCTACCATGAATGGAACAACCTATTATCTGACTCCTGATGACTGGGTAGATGAAATCTACAACAACAGCCTTCGTCAGGAATATACTGTTACAGCAACAGGTGCTTCAGACAGAGGTACATTCTATGGTTCTGCCAACTATTTGAGCAATGACGGTATTACTGCAGCTTCTAACTATCGTCGTTTCACATCTCGTTTGAAGGCTGACTACCAGGTTAATAAATGGTTGAAGGTGGGTGCCAACATGAGCTATGGTCACTTCAACAGCAATTCTCTTAGCGAGGGTGGCGACAATGGTAGTGTTTTCGCTACTGTTGATATTGCTCCTATCTATCCTATGTATATGCGTGATGCCAATGGCAACATTATGTATGACCAGACTTCACGCATGATAGCTTATGACTATGGTAGTGGTAAGGTAGCTCCATTCCGTGCTTTCATGGGTGGTGGCAACCCTATCTCTGATGCTAGGCTGAATACAGCCAATTCAGAAGGAAACACCTTTAACGGTACAGGCTTTGCTGAGATTCAGTTGCCTTATGGTTTCAAGTTTACTTCTATCAACAACGTATATTTGAACGAGAGCCGTTCTACAGGCACAACCAATCCATACTTCGGTCAGTATGCAGCAAGTAATGGTATGGTGAACAAGGAGCACGACCGTTCTTGGTCTTACAACTACCAGCAGCGTATCAATTGGCATCAGGTTTATGGCAAGCATGATGTTGAGGTGATGCTCGGTCATGAGTATTATCGTGCTTATGGCTATGCTCTGTATGCCGGCAAGCACAATCAGTTCTCTGTAGATAACAAGGAATTGGCTGGTGCTGTTGTCTTGGACAATGGTTCTTCTTCTATGAGTGAGTATAACACGGAGTCATGGCTCAGCCGTGCCATGTACAACTATGATTCTCGTTACTTTGGTAGTGTTTCTGCTATGCGCCAGGCTTCATCTCGTTTCTCAAAGGATAACTGGTGGGGTACATTCTGGTCATTTGGTGCAGGTTGGAACATGCATAAGGAGTCTTGGTTCAAGGTTAACTGGATTAACGAATTGAAGTTGAAGGCTTCTTATGGTGAGAATGGTAATGATGGTATTGGTAGCTATATGTACACCAAGTATTTCAAGATTTCCAACTCCAACAATGAAGTGTCTTTGACTCCTTCTTCTTTGGGTAATCCTGAAATTTCTTGGGAGAAGAATGGTAAGTTCAATATCGGTGCTGATTTCTCTTTGTTGAAGAACCGTATCTGGGGTAGCATCGAGTACTACAGCAACAAGACTTCCGACATGCTTTCTATGGTTTACCTTCCTGTGTCTTTCGGATGGAGCGGTTATTACGATAACATCGGTAATATGGTGAACCGTGGTGTTGAGATTGACCTTCATGCAGATGTTATCCGTACTAAGGATTTCACTTGGAATGTATATACCAACTTGACAACCAACCACAATGAAGTTACCAAACTTTCTGATTCTGCCAAGCAAAGCTGGTATGATGGTATTGGTTTAGGTTACGCTAGCAGTTCGTACTTCTATCAGGAGGGTAAGTCACGCTTTACTTACTATACCAAGAAGTATGCGGGTGTAGATCCTGAGACAGGTCTTTCTCTCTTCTATAAGAACGTATATGAGAAGGATGAGAACAATAAGGACGTTTACTACAATAACGCTGGCGAGAAGGTTGACGAAAGCTATACTGGCATTAAGCACCGTAATGTGGTAGGTCAGGAAACTACTTCCACCTACAATGACGGTAGCTACTACCTTTGCGGTGATGTATTGCCAGACGTATATGGTGGTTTCGGTACCAGCGTAGCCTGGAAGGGTCTTGATTTCTCTGTGGACTTCCAGTATCAGATTGGTGGTCTGGTTTACGATGGAGCATACGCTGGCTTGATGAACTGCTCTGCAGGTCGTGCAATCCACGTAGATATGGAGAAAGCATGGACACCAGAGAATACCAACACCAGCGTGCCACGCTGGCAGTATGGCGACTCATATATGTCTGCAGGTTCAGACCGTTTCTTGACTGATGCTTCTTACCTTTCATTGTCTAACATCACTTTGGGTTACACATTGCCTGCCCAGTGGATGCAGACAGTTGGTTTGCAGAAGGTGCGTGTTTACATGGTAGCCGACAATGTCTGGACTTGGTCTAAGCGCCAGGGTCTTGACCCACGTCAGAGCATTACTGGTGGCAGCTCTAATTCAGTTTACCGTCCTATCCGTACCGTTTCTGGAGGTATTACTGTAACATTCTAATCGTTTCACCAATAAAAAAGAAGAAAATGAACAAAAAAACAATATATCGTTCGATGGCTGGACTTGTGATTGCAGGATTCTCCCTGACATCACTCACTGGCTGTATGGAGGTAACAGAACCAACTACTGTTGCCACTGAGGGGCAGATACAGAACTCCCCATCATCAGCAGAGTCATTCCTGATGGCGATGCCTGCAAATTTCAATAAGGTAAGTACCTCTTTGGTAGATGATAGCTGGCACTTCCCATTTGGTTATGGTGCTATCATGTATGTACGTGATTTGATGACAGGCGACCTCTTGCAGTCAAACAAAAATTATGCCCACCACTTTTATCATTGGGCACAGAACAAGTATCAGGGTGATGGCTATATATTCGGACAGTACATCTGTACCTATTATTATGGCTTTATCCTGACCATCAACAATATGGTTGGAGCTGTCAACCCAGATAATGCCACCGATGAGCAGTTGGGCTATCTGGGTGCAGGTCTGGCTTTCCGTGCTATGTGTTATATCGACCTCGCCCGTATGTACGAGTTCCTGCCTAACGACAAGACAAGCAACATCAATGCCGATGGTAATGACGTAAGCGGACTTACAGTGCCTATTGTAACAGCTGAGATGAATCAGGCTGATGCCCTCAACAATCCTCGTGCTACTCACGAAAAGATGAAGGAGTTTATCGAGAGCGACCTCAACAAGGCAGAGGAGTATATCAAGCACCTGACAAAAACAGCTGGTGGCGTGCTTCCTGATTTGTCTTGTGTTTATGGTCTGAAGGCTCGTCTGTATATGTGGGATGGCGACTACGAGAATGCTGCCAAGTATGCGCGTCTTGCCATCAACAATGCCAAGGTTCAGCCTATGAGCGAAGAGGCTTGCACTAACTATAAGACTGGTTTCAATGATATCACAAAGTGGATGTGGGGTGCTACCCAGACATCTGAGGATACTTCTGTTAAGACTGGTATCGTCAACTGGACTTCATGGCTCAGCAACCAGACAACTTTTGGTTATAGTGGTTATGGTGCAGAGAATATGCCTTTCAACGAAATCGACAAGAAGATGTATGAGCGCATCAGCGATACAGACTTCCGTAAGTTGGAATTTAAGGCTCCTGAAGGTTCTGAATTGGCTGATAAGGTAATTCAGATACCAGCAGTAAAGAACTTGGCAGATAAGCGTATGCCAGCTTATGCATCTGTGAAGTTCCGTCCTAACGAGGGTAATACAGACGATCCTAACATCGGTGCAGCTTCTTCTTATCCTATCATGCGTGTAGAAGAAATGTACTTTATTGAGGCAGAAGCTGAGGCTCACATCAACGCTGCCAAGGGTAAGGAACTGTTGGAAACCTTTATGAAGACCTATCGCGACCCTCAGTACACCTGCAAGGTGTCATCAACTGATGATGTAGTTGAGGAAATCGTATTCCAGAAGCGTGTAGAGCTTTGGGGTGAGGGTCAGACTTTCTTCGATATCAAGCGTTTGAACTACTCAGTAACCCGTGGCTATCCTGGTACCAACTGGTACGACCTGACTCGTCTCAACACCAAGGGCCGTCCTGCATGGATGAACCTCGTATTCGTATCTTACGAGGGTGACCGCAACCAGGGAGTAAGAGGTATGAACAACCCTGATCCATCTGATCTCTATACTCCATGGACAGAGCAATAGTAGTTTTTATAAACGAATAGATAAACAGACACAATTATGAAAAAAGCATTCAAATTTTCATATATGGTAATCTTGAGCTTGATGGCATTCGCCATCAGCTCATGTACCAGCGACTACGACTACACGGGTGCGCCTAAGGTAGCTAACGAAGTGTTCTTTAGCAATACCCAGGAGTCGAAGATAGAGTTGAGCAAGAGCAACTCAAGCTTTGTTGTTACACTTCATCGTGTAAAGACAGAGGGTGAACAGACAGTTCTTTTGAAATATACAGCTGATGAGGGTAGTATTTTCAACGTGCCTAGTAAGGTAACATTTGCCGATGGTAAGGCTGAGGCTCCTATCACTATCACTTACAATCCTGAGAATTTGCAGTATGGTACTTATAATGGTGGTACCATCAGCGTTGCCAGTGAGGACTGTGACACAACATACGGTATAGGTTCATTTACCTTTAAGGCTGGTGCTACAGAATGGATGGACATTACTTCTAATAAGTCGATGGGTGCTTACCGTGAGGATGTGCTGACTACATTCTTCGGTGTAGATAATGCTGTTGACGAAGTGAAGATTCAGAAGAGTGTTGTCGAGGAAGGCAAGTACCGTATCGTCAATCCTTATGCTTCTTGGAAAGGAGAAGAGGGTACTACCTATGATTCCGAGAACGACCATTACTGGGTAATCAATGCTACCGATCCAGATTTCGTCTATGTAGAAACTTGTCATACTGGTTTGGCTATCGGTGATTATGGTGAGATTACTGTTACCAGCAAGGTTGCTTACAACTTGGAGGGTGGAGCATCTCTTGATCTTATCAAGTCAAAAAAGCCAGAGTGGTTCGGTACCTTGAAGGATGGTATCATAACCATGCCAGCAAAATCTTTGTTGATTTCTATGGCAAATTACAACAATGGTGGACTTTATGAGGCCAACAAGAGTGGTTTGTTTGCCATTGCTCTTCCTGGTAATGCAATCGCAAATTACAGTGTCGAGGCAGCCTATAAGGGTCGTTTCACTGATGCCAATGACAATGATTTCGCACAGGTTACTATGTCTTTGAGTGCAGATGTAGCCAAGGTGAAGTACGCTCTTGTTCCTGCTAGCAGCGACTTGAATGCTACAGTAAGCGGTATCGTTGACGGCAGTGTGGCTTCTGAGGAAGTATCAGCTTCTGGTGATGTTCAGGTTCCTTTCGATGAGACTGGCAAGTATGTTCTCGTAATGGTAATGTATAATGCAAACGGTGAGGCTGTAGGTTCAGATGTACTGAATCTCTCACTCAAGTCAAGCAAGGATGCTGCCGAGGTTTGGAATGATGTTGCTGCTGGTACAGTAACCATTGGAGCCAAGAGTTACGGTTCTATTCTCTTCAAAGAGGATCCAGGTGTGCTCATGGGTAAGCCTGTTGTTACAGAAGGTGTACTCTCACAGAGTGGTAGCGATCCTACCAAGTTCCGCATTACTCCTTTTGCTGTTGAGAAAGCTCCATTGGAGTTTACTGTTGCAGAGGATGGTACTATCACTGTAGAAACACAGGAGACAGGTCTTGCTCTTAAGGATGGTACAGCCATCTTGGTAACCGATATTCTGACTTACTTTGGTGCTGATTCTGATGATGGTAAGTTCCTTGCAAGCAAGGGATTCATTTCCAAGTATGACAGTAGCAAGAAGCTCTATACCTTCTTCAATATCTATACTGATGCCTCAGACAATGCTTATGCATTCGAGTCTGATACCTTCGAGGTAACAGATGAGGGTAAGGCTAAGATTCATGCTGCTTTTGCCAAGGCAAAGAAGGCAGCAGCACATCACTCAGCTGTAGTTTCTGCCAAGGCACATAAGATGTATGTGGCTAAGCGTGGAGCTTGGGCTAAGTAATACAGGCGTTTTTCCATAAATAAAAACATGATATAAATTGAGGCTCCAGATAACTTGAATGGTTTTCTGGAGCCTTGTTTTTCTTAACAAGCTTTCAATTAAAAAGAAATATGAAGAAAAGAAACATGAAACATCTGTTGCTTGCTTCCCTGTTGGGTTTCGTTTCTCTTACAGCCCAAGCTGTACCTGCCAAAAAGGGCGTATGGCGTATGGTAACCTTGGCTGATGGAACTCAGAAAAGAGTGGAACTTCGTGGTGATGAATTCTGCAGCTACTGGGTGGATGCTGAAGGAATTTGCTACAATATCGATAGCGGCAGCAAACGCTATGTCAAAGTAGATGCCAAGAACTTGCTGTTGCGTGGAAGTCAGTTGCGTGCCAAAGCTAACCAAGACCGTACCGAACGTATGGCGAAGGCTCGTCGTATGGCTGCGAAAAAAAGTTTGGGGCAAACCAATGGTTCTTATTTCGGCAAGAAGAAAGGTCTTATTATTCTGGTGCAGTACAAGGATAAGAAATTCAAGTTTGGCCACAACCAGAAGATGTACAACAGAATAGCTAATGAGACAGGATATACAAATTCGCTCGGCTTTGTGGGCAGTGTGAAAGATTATTTCCTGGCACAGAGTAATGGACAGTTTGAACTGGACTTTGATGTGGTGGGACCTTATTCTCTCAATCATGAATATGCCTATTATGGTGCTCCTTCGGGCGGTTCTGCTGATGTCCGTCCTAGTGACATGGTGTATGATGCTTGTCGTTTGGCAGACCCTGACGTCAACTTTACTGACTATGATTGGGATGGAGATGGCTATGTGGAGCAAGTGTATGTTCTCTTTGCAGGACTCGGACAGGCAGCCGGTGGTGACGAAAATACAATTTGGCCTCATGAGTCTAAGTTGCAATATGGAAATAACGGCTCGTATGTAAGCAAGGACAATAATGTGGTGGTAAATACATACGCTTGTGGACCGGAACTTACCTTACAATATACTCCAGTTTCTTATAGGGAACGTGTGGATGGTATCGGTACTCTCTGTCATGAGTTCTCCCACTGTTTGGGTTATCCAGACTTGTATGATACTGGTAATGGAGGAAATTTCGGAATGGGTGACTTCGACCTGATGTGCTCCGGAAGTTATAATGGTGAGAGCTTCTGTCCTCCTAACTATTCTGCCTATGAAAAATGGTTTGCAGGCTGGATAACCCCTACTGTACTTGATAAGCCTACATCTGTAAAAGGTATGCAGGCTCAGGATGTGAAGTATGGACAGGCATTTGTTGTGTACAATGACAATAACAAGAACGAGTATTATCTTATCGAGAACAGACAACAGAGTGTAGGTATCTGGGATAATCAGTTGCCAGCCAGTGGCATGATGATTACTCATGTGGACTACGACGAGAATGTATGGAGTTGGAACAACGTAAACACCATCGTAAACTATAGCAACCAATATGGCAGTGAATACGCCTATCTTGACAACGATCATCAGCGTCTTACTATTTTCCATGCAGACAATGAAGAGGGTACTTCTGTAAACTCGCAGGCTGGTGATTTGTATCCATACAAAGACAATAACAGTCTTACCGACACATCTTCGCCTTCTGCTATCATCTATCAGGGCGGTTCGACCATGGGTAAGCCTATCACCAACATTACTCAGAATGAGGACGGAAGTATAGACTTCGACTTTATGGGTGGTAGTAACGACAATATTATCTCAGGTATTCATTTCGTTGAGAATGACAAAGTATCATCTTATGGTCAGGGAGTTTATTCTTTGGACGGCCGTTATTTAGGTTCTTCCGTCAGTGGCCTCAACAAAGGCATATATATCGTGAATGGCAAGAAGGTTGTTAAATAAAGTATGAAACAAAGATATTTCATATTTCTTTTCAGTGTAGCCTTGTTGATGGTTGGCTGCACGGAAAAGAAATCGATTCACGTGAAGTCATCAGACCTTGAGGCGAGACATATCAGCATGGACTCCATGCCGGAACCCGTAAAGTTGGACAGTGACTTGCTTTCTGATGCAGGTACAGTTGTTCCTTACTTTCCTGGAGGTCTGAAAGCGATGCGTGCTTTCATAGCCAAACATGTGCATTATCCTCAGGCGGCGCGTATGTTGAAAAAGGAAGGCAGGGTTATTGTTTCAGTTCAGGTAGATATCAAGGGTAATCTATCTGATTATAAGGTGAAGACAAGTGATGACCCTCTGTTCGACAAAGAGGCTTTGAGAGTAGTTAAGTTGATGCCTCGCTTTGTTCCTGATGGGGAAGACAAGGTGGTTGCCGGCTCCGTAGAGATTCCCGTCATGTTTAGATTGAATTGAGGAAGCTGTTTCCTTAAAAGTTCTCCATAATCATGCGGCAGGCAGTGCTTTTCATAGCATAATATGGAGTGACTATACATAATGGTGTATCCTTCTTGCCCAACAATTGAGCAAGCGGGATACACCTTTTTCTTTTTATCTCCCTCACCCTCAAACATTTTCCAAAAATTCCTTGCATCTTTCAGAAGAAAAGCGTATCTTTGCAGCACGAAAGTTGAATCATTAAAATAAGGAGGTAGAAAATGGATTTATTTGATAGCAAAAGACAAGAAAGATTAGAGGCAGCAAGAAAGGCTTCTACTGCCAGTAAAGAAGCAGCACGCGCCTTTTTAATTAGGGCAGGAATTCTTTTACCTAATGGTGAAGTTGCACCACATTTGAGATAAAGTTATGAACAAGGAGAATCTTTCATCAGAAGCGTTACTCTCTAATTATGGAGATATGACTTCTTTTCGATATGGCAATAGTAACATCCGATTTCGTTCTCCAAAATGCCTCAAACGATATACAGAGGTTAAGGAATGGGATAATGGATATATTGTTGTTATGGCAGATTATGAAGGTTTGGGCGAAACGGAAGAGTATATTGACCTTTTGCCCATATTGAAGAATCTGTATATCAATCCTGAGACTTTTCTCAAACCAATCAAGTCAGTAAAAATAGATTATCATGAAGGAAGAAGAGATTAAAATCGTGGCAGGAAATGAGCAATAATGGATTTTATCGTGGAGAATAATTTTTCGAAAAATTCTTTGGTATATTCCATATTTATTATTATCTTTGCAGCGCAGTCCCGGTAAGGCCCTCTCCCAGATTATTCGATGCTGGTGATGACCCCGGGTTCTTTATTTCTTTTTATCTTCCTCACCCTCAAACATTTTCCAAAAAATCCTTGCTTCTTTCAGAAGAAAAGCGTATCTTTGCAAAAAAAGGATCACCTGCAAATGCGTGTGGGCTCGAATAGATGCCCCTACTTAAAATTTATGGCACATGTGCCACTTTTTTTAAGTAGAAGCCTATTCTAATATATTTCGTTGCAAAAGAAAATCAAACAAGCTTATGAACAAGATGCCTGCTTCATTGTGATGAGAAACAATATTGTCCTTTACTATGATTATCTTCTGGAAGTTATCTGAGATATGTTTTAGTGATGCAGATTCTTGTTCTATCTTTTCCTTATCAGGAAGAGCAAGGGCAGACTGGATGTAATAACGCTTAGAGCCATTGTTAACTACAAAATCTACTTCCAATTGCTTGCGCATCATTCCTTGTTGCGGTGTTCGGGTACGAGTTTCTACCATACCAACATCCACAAGATAGCCACGGCATCGTAATTCATTGTATATCACATTTTCCATGAGATGGGTTTCTTCTATTTGACGGAAATCCAGAAGGCTATTGCGCAGTCCTAAGTCTACGAAATAGTATTTAGACAATGTACCGATGTACTTTTTCCCCTTAATGTCATACCGCATCGCTTTCTCTATCAGGAAGGCTTCTTGCAAGAATCCCAAGTAATTGTCGATTGTTAACGGAGACAGGTCTGCATTGCTTACGCTCTTGAAAGTGTTGCTCAATTTATTCGGATTGCATGGTGAGCCTACCGATGATGCCATTACTTTAACAAGAGAGTCGAACTCCAAGTTTTTCTTGACATTATTTCTGTCTATCAAATCTTTTAGATACACCGTAGTATAGAGATTACGCAGATAACTCACCTTCTTTTGCTGGGTATCCAAAGACAAGATTAAAGGCAAACTGCCATACGTAATATAATCTCGCCATGCATCTTCTTTGTTGCCATCGTAAGCCGATACATATTCTGAAAAAGACAGAGGGTAAATACGTATTTCATCACCTCTTCCTCTGAACTCTGTGGCAATGTCGGAAGATAGAAACTTAGAATTGCTTCCTGTTACGTAGACATCCACATTGTCTATATGAAGAAGACTGTTCAAGGCTCCAACAAAGTTGTTTACCATTTGAACTTCATCCAATAGGACATAATGAATTTCAGAATCTTTGATGTTATCTTTAATATAGTGTAGCAGTTTCTTGGGGTCACAGTATTCATCGTTCAGTATATCATCCAAAGCCAGAGATATAATATGGTCTGGAGAAATGCCATCTGCCAGGAGATGATCTCTAAACAACTTGAATAGAAGATATGATTTGCCACATCTTCTGATACCTGTAACTATCTTTATCAAGCCATTTTGTTTGCTTGATATGAGTTGGTTCAGATAATATTCGCGCTTAATTTCCTTCATGCTACTTAAAATTTATGGCACATGTGCCACTTTTTTTAAGTGCAAAGATATGCGAAAGTAGAGTTCTAACCAAAAATTTTTAGATTTATTATACTAATAAGGTGTATCCCCTAGCCTTTCATCATCGAAGGCTAAAGAGGATACACCTTTTTTTATCATCTCAGCTGATAAGAAACGATACTATGAACGGATCTTGTAGCCGTGAATGCTGTAATACAAAATGTAGAGGAAGCAAGGGAGACAGAGCCAATATGCCTGCT
>OQVS01002525.1_pt1 | contig 11548 bp, 6 predicted proteins | sample 1691601 | NCBI WGS metagenome assembly OQVS01 (sample SAMN03418268, study PRJEB22391) | human gut metagenome | biome: human-gut; feature: organic feature; material: feces | host: Homo sapiens | place: Tanzania | collected 2013-01 | reverse complement strand
TCAGCACCCCGATGAGGATGTCCTTGTTGTTCCTGTCCGCGAACACGGCCTTGAATCCCACATCGCTCCGCAGATTCACGAACGGAGCGAGTCCTTGTCTCTTTTCATTGAAATACATAGTTCAAATTTTAAATGAATATTTGAACCGCAATAATATGCACTAAAAACGTAAATAATGAAAAGAAACATATGCGGATTATAAAAAATAGAAATATTTTCGGTTGTTACTCCCTTAAATACCACTTGGAACCTATCTAAGCGGCTAGCCCGATGGTTCGGGCTCACCAACCATGGTTCGGCAGACTCTGTTACCGTAAGCTGGCAGACGCTGTGACGAGCTCAGCGACCACCAGCGTATCAGAACCGAAGAGCTGCACAGCGCCCAAAAACTTTCTCCGAATATTTCCGTAAAGTATAACTGGCTGTCTTTGAATATATTCGCAAATCCTGCCAGTCATATTCAGAGGGCAGTATTTTATAACTCTTTAATATTCAATAAACAACATTTTACATCTTGATATTCATCAATCAGTGGAATCCGGGTGCTTTCGTGCTTGTGATGTTACCTACATGGTTTCACAAATAAATAAGGGGTAGACCGGATGTCGAGCCTACCCCCTATAAAGTATTATTCAAGCGAGTTATTTCTTTGCGAAATATCCACCACCCTTGGTGCCATTATATGTCCACGAGTTGTTGTAGTTGAACTGGTAGATGGTTGTGTACGCACCTTCTGTGTAACCCTTGAGGACAAATGAGAAGCCACAGCAATACATACCTCCGGAAACAAGTCTCTGGGTGCCTGTACCGATTGTGAACTTAGGGGCTCCGAAGATATCATCAAGTCCCCATCCAATCCACGCATGGTTACAGTCATCAACACCGAATTTAAGAGGTGCAAAATAGTTCCCACTGTAGGTCGCACTCTTTGTGAGCTGAGTGATGCAGGCGACTTCTGTTCCATTGCTTACCTTCTGGTAATCAAGGGACATGTAGGTGTACAAGACTGGAGTTCCATCCACTATTTCAAAAGAGGCCGGAACCTTAAAGTCGAGATATAGACCCACGAGATCGAGGTTATGGATATGACCGTTGATGGTCTCAGGATTATCAACTACCTTGAACTCGACAGCGGTCTCGTGCTGCCTTCCGGCTTGGTTTACAACGGTTGTGTTGCTGACACCGGTAGTCTTGAAGGAATAATTATAGAACGTATAATTGCCAACAAGATCTTTGGCCTCCACCTGATTGACAGTGATCTTGCTGCCGTTGGAGAGTTCCAGAGTCGCGGTACGTGGCGCTCCGGTGGTGTTCTCTGTCCAGGATGCGACACCGTCCTTGTAGCTCAGCCAACCTCCGACACCGGCGGTCTTGCCGTTATCCGCGACTGGTCCGGAAAGTTCTCTTGAACCAGCTTTGTCGTTTTCCCAAAGCTCCACCTTTTCCGAAGGAGTCACGTCACCGCAGTTGAAGGTTGCGGTAACCGGGGCGCTCTCTGCATCCCAGGAATCCACGGCGACAACAGAAACGGTGTACTGGCCGGACTCAAGGGCTCCGAAACCGTAGGTCCAGCTTGACTTCATCTCTGAGGTATTCGGATGGAGGTAGAAATCGGCGAGGATCTTCTTGGTCGCAACCACATTGCCAGCCTTGGAGAGGGTAACGATATAGTGGTGAACGAACTCATCATCCTTGCCAGCGGCGAATGTCACGGAAGCGGCATCTGTATCCTTAACATCCTTGGCCTCGATCGTGCTCATTGTCGGAGCCTGGTTGGCGGCCTTGCGGGTCATGTTGTTGTACTTCGCGAGGTTCGCACCGGCGGCGTCAGGGTACTGCATCACATAAGGTTCACCGATGGTTCCGTTGTTGAAGAAGTCCATCTTTACGATACGCATGTTGCCGTTGACATCGAACTGTACCAAATAACCCTGCGAGAAGTTGTTGGCATCGTTCATCACGGTAGGGGTGCTGCTGATGCCTTCCCAGCCGGCAGGCTCGATGGCCATATACCTTGTGGATCCACATCCGAGAGCCGTCCACTTACCCTGCCAGAGGGAACGCGGATCGTTGATCGGGAAGTGGAGGTGGCCGTGGAACGAGACAACCTGAGGATATTTCTCAAGCACGCCTGTAAGAACCCTTGTGGCCCAGTAGTTAGGCAGAGTGGAAGTCCAGACTCCGCCGTCCTCACCAAGGAGACTGCCGTAGATCGTGTTGTAGATCATAGGGTGCGTCAGCACAATCACGTACCTATTAGGATCTGTCTTCGTGATGGCATCCAACTGCTGGTCAAGCCAAGTGATGACGTTTGGTGAATATGTGATCGGCTGGTCGCCGTTAGGAGTCACAGCGAGAATATGATAGCCTCCGATGACGCAGTGGCGAGCCTCGTAGTTGTTCCTCATCGTGTTGTCGATGTCTGTCTTGAAATAGTCATCGCCGAAAGTATTGGCCATAGCGACCGACTGAGCGACAGTGCTTGGAGTCCAATCATATTTAGGATTCATGTCGTGGTTGCCGATCGTGTAAATCATCGGAACTTCCGTAGGCTTGAATACATCCTCGTAGAGAGCCTTGAAATTTTGCGCCATCGTGATCTCCGCCCTCTGGATGAGGTCACCGACAACCATCACTCCGTCGATTCCGTTGGCATCGCTCTCGGCTGCCTTGACTTTGAGCTGGTTGAGGGCCGAGGTGAACTTATTGGCGTAGGCATCGCTTGAGCCCTCGATGTGCACGTCACTGATGGCGGCGAGGGAAAGGGCGATCTTGGACTCGTCAAAGACAGGCGAGAGCTCACGTGGAGCCTCGATCTCTCCGGCGTTGTAAACCTTGCCTGGCTGAGTCTCAAGTGTCTCGTAGGAGGCGATCCTGCCGATGACGTTGTCGGAGGCATCGCAGGCCACGATTGTGTAGCCGCTGTTCAAGAGAAGGTCAGGGCGGAGACCGATATGGTAGGTGCCGGCTCCGTTGACATATTTCCTGATGGAAACTGTGCTTTCAAAGTCTGGTGACGGGTTGTCAGAAAGGGTGTAATCTGCGAAAGCGATGAAGGCGTTCTTGTTGATGACCTCACCGTTGTTGCCTGAGACCCTGACATACTTGGTGTCCGGGTTGGTGACTGTCACAGAAAGAAGAGAGAACATGTTCTGGAACTTCAGAGTCATGTCGTTCTTGTCGCATCCTGCCACGGTAACGGAAGGCACCGCATCGCGGCACCTGTCCATATTGTCCGTTGACCAGTACTGCTTGAGCTTGAAGCCCTTGACTCCGCAGTCCTTGAGCATTCCGTAGAAATATTCAGCTTCTTTGAGAAGCTTTCCGGAAGAGACGAATGTGGCGGTCTTGCCGTCAGAGGTAACGTCTGTGGCCTTCATTGTCTCCTTAGAGGTGAAGTTGCCCTTCACGCTGTAGACGACAATCTCGTCTCCTGCGCTCCAGGTCGTCTTGAATCCGGCGGGAGCGTCAGGGAGCTCGGCTTTGAACTTGATCTCGGTCAGAGTCGGCTTTTCAGGTTCTTTGTCCGAACCGCCTCCGTTGTCCTCCTTCACGTTGCAGGAAAGGAAAGTCGTAGCGGAGACCAATGCCGCCAGAAAGAATATTGACATTTTTTTGATGTTCATTTTTCCCAAATAGTTTAATTATTAGTTGGCGTCAGCCTCGATGTAGCCCCAGACAGTAAGCTCCCAAAGGTCGAGGTAACCCTGCTTGTTCCTGGAGTTGGTGAAGACAATCGCAATGTAGCGTCCTGATTCCATCGTGCAGTTCCTGCTGCCGGGGTTGTCACCCCAGTACAGCAAGGAATTACATATCGGAGTTCCGAATACTGAAGCGAAATTCTTCTCATCCGGATTGAACGGTTCGTTGCCTGTGAAAATCTGGAAGTTGAAGATGTAACGGTAGCTCATTTTAGGGTTACGAGCCATGGAGAAAGTCTTGTAAGTAGGCTCTTTTCCGGCTTCGCAATTGGTGTCAATTGACAATATCTTAGGGAAATTATTGCCTGCGGTACTGTGCCAACGATGATTGGCATCCGCGATTCCATCGAATATCTTGTCCGGAGTATTCTCTCCCATAGTGCCGCCAGTGGTTGCGGTAACAGTCCAATCCTTGGTGTCAAGCGGATAGACAATCGGGTAGGAGGACTTTGTCCACTCCATCCAGGCCGTGTCCCTACCGTCGCTTGGAAGGAATCCGGAGCTGAACTCGAAATACTTTCCGCGCATGGCGTTAGTGAGTTTGAAGTTGACTTCCCTCGGGGTCATCCTCGGACCGAACTCGACCCATTCGCCGTCAAGATTCTTGTAGCGGAACTTGGTGGCGACCATCTCCGATGTCGATTCTGTGAGCTGGACAGTAGCTGTGGTGCCGTCAACCCAAGCATGCTTGAACTGCCTTTCCTCATGTGTGGAGAGCCAATTCATTCCGTAAGGTGTGGCGGACTTCTCCGCGGCGATGGACTTGTTTCCGAGTTTGTCGAAATTCACTATGTCGAACGTGTAACTTCTGTCTGCAAGGTTCGTGATTGTTACAGACACAGTATCTGAAAAATCCGAATAATTCAGATCAAGAGAGTCAGTGTAGTTGTCCCAATAGACCCTGGCACTTCTCAAGGAAGGATCCTTGGGAACAGGCCAAAACAAGGTGACCTTCTGAAAACCTGTTTCGGAAGTAATGTTTGCGGCCTTGGCAGGATAGATGTAGCCTCCATCCTTGATGAACTCCTTGTAGATGTCATCCTGAGATGTGCAGGAGACAACCGAGCCAAGAATGGCTGCCGCAGCAAATATGCTCGTTTTCAATGTTTTCATATTCATCATAGAGTAATTTATTACCTATATTCCTGAAGAACCTGCCCGAATGGCGTAAGCTCGCCCATCTGAATCTTGGAGGATTTTGTGTCGAATCCATAAGTTCCGAAAGAATCAATGAATACAACACGTAAATACCGGAGCTCATCATAGGCGTGAGGATATTCCTCGTTATTGAACTCAAAGTCATTGCCGGCATTCCAGTAGGCATTGTCATCCTGTGTGATAACACCAGGTGAACCGTCAGGGTCATAGCCGGATGGTTTGGCCTGCTCGAATCTTCCAAGAAGGAACCAAGAGTTGTCAAATCCGTGGGTGTTGCCTTCTACTTTTTCACCTGTCGGATTCGCACTACCCCAAAATTCGAAAATTCTTGGATGTGCGGCAGTGTATGTCAAATAACCTTGCCCACGAGGCAAAGTCTTGATATGGCTTAACTTGGTCTTGACTCCAAGGTCAATTGTGAGCCATGTAGGGAGGTCAAGCTGCTTGCTGTCAAATATATAATTACCTTTTCCGTCATCATTCAACTTGTCCCAAAGATTTTCGATCTTGTATTTTGTCGCGCTGGCCGTACAGTTGTCATCCTTGATTTTGGCATCTCTGAACTTATCCTTATCCAATTCCACTTCCTCAAGAGGTGCAAGGATTGCCTTAACGGTGTCTGACACATTACCCCACCTGTCACGGAGATAAGCTCCGAATATGGCCTCTACAGGCTCTATCCCTCGTCTCGGAAGAGTGATGGTCTCGGCGGCCGTGAACAAGGTTGTCACCTGCTCCCATTTCATTTGAGAGGTAGGTTTTTCAAAATCACTCAAGTCTGTGTCCCTAAGGAGAACAATTGTAAGATTCTCTTTAGGGGTGTTTCCATCTATGCGAACCTTAACACCTCCGAAAGTCTGGTAAAGTGTGGCTTTAGCAAGTGAGATAGCCGGCTCAAGAGGAGTAATCTCAACTTTCACGGGTGTTGATTCAACTTCATTCACATTAATAGCCGCAATCTCAACGGTATGTGGCTTAGTGTCAACAAAGCCGACCACGGTCAGGCTGTCAACATAACGAGAGATTTTTGAATTGACCTGCTTTCCATTACGTGTATACCTTGCGATTACACCTTTCACGTTGTCATCATCCGGAATATTCACCTTGATGACAGCACCGCCGCTGATGCTTCTGACGCTTTCCACCGAAACAGGGCTGGGAGCCGGAATATTATCATTCTTCTGATCTACTCTGCCAAAATCATTCGCTCCGTCATTGCAGGCGGTTATGAAAATGGCTGATAATAGAAGAGTGAACGTCGTTTTAATTATGTTATTCATTCCTTATGACTTTTAAAGTGTTACCATCCAAGATTCTGTACCAGATTAGGATTTCTTTCAATGTAGTATGTGTAGATAGGCCAGAAATAATCCTTGAGACCGAAATTCTGGTCTGCGATGTAGGTCTTCTGGTAGTAGTCCTTGGCCGCTGGCGCCATAACACGGAATCCATATATTCCTTTCTGGTATTCTGTTGAAGCTTCTTTCCAACGGCGGAGATCCCAGAACCTCTGGCTCTCGAACGCAAGCTCAATCAGACGTTCGCGGTGAATGATCTCACGCATTCCGGCCTGTGACCTATAGAGGTCAGGACGTGTGCTGTAATTATCCCAAGACTCTTTTACTCCAGGAATACCGGCACGCTCGCGAATAGCGTCAAGAGCGTTGAAAAGTTCCTCGCTGTATGCGCCGTTTGGTCCCTCAACCTCGTTGATGGCTTCAGCATAAAGCAGATAGAGGTCAGACAAACGAATTATAGGCCACGGGAACCAATATGACGCAAGGCTCGCGGTTGATGACGTTCCGGACCAAGTAACCCTGTATGGAGCCAATTTCTTGGGGAAATATCCTGTTACAGGGCCAGCTTCCTTATTGTTGGACTTACCATTTGAGTTACCTCCGCGAGCTTCAAGTGTGTGTACATCATCAGGAGTCAAGTCATTGTAGTTGGACAACGCACCGAGCCATTTTCCACCGTCGAACCCAAGATCGGCATAGAATCTTGGCTCACGGTCGAAGTTCAGCTGGATAGTCTCGTAACCTTGTTTGATATAGTATTTGTGGGCTGCATCTCCTGTCCTGAGTTTAAACTGATCTACACTAGCGAATTCCTTGTCGTAATTGATAGGAAGTCCATTCTTCGTATAGAACTGCTCGGCAATCTTAAGTGGTACGCCAATGAAATCCGTTCCTCCGATACCTCCAAGTTTTTTTCCATCGCTTGGATCCATCTGCAGAATCGGCACACACCACTGCTGGAAAGAGGTGGTTGATACCTGAGTATTACCCCAGATCAGTTCACTGTTCCATCTTTCGCAGAAAGCGTTTCGGATTGTAAGATCTGTGACAAGAGAGTCACACATTCTATAATCTTGTTCAACATATGTCCTCTCGTATAACTTCAAGTTGGCTTCCTCGCAGATGTCAAGGGCATCCTCGCAAGCCTCAAGAGCGTCCTCCCAACGTTTAAGCTTGTCTGCGTCAGACTTGGCTGGGAAAAGCCTTTGTCCACGGCCGTCAATCAAAGACGCTTCCTCTTCATTTCCATTGAACAACGGGCTGGCCGCGTAGACAGCGACCTTGGCCTTCAGCGCCGCACAGATTGGCTTTGTGACACGTCCCAACTCGTCATCCGATGGGTTTACAATCGGCAAATACGGAAGAGCCTCGTCAAGAAGGTCGAGCACAAAGTCAAAACAGTCATCAATGTTGTCACGATAGACGCGCACTTCCTCAACATTGGAATCAATCGGAAGGCTTTCACGAATGATCGGAACCGGTCCCCATTTGCGGATAAGATTGAAGTGATAGTATGCTTTAAGGAAGGAGACTTCTGCCTTCCACTGCTGCTTCTCATCTTCGTTCATATCCGGAACCTTATCGATATTCTCCACCAGAATGTCGCAGCAACGGATTCCTTCGTACATACTTTTCCAGTCGCTGTTATAGCAGATGGCAGCACTTTGCAATCCTTTTGCGATAGGGAAAGAAGCATAGTTCTTGTTGTATAAGTACGTGGTGACACGGCTGTCCAGATCCCAAAGGTCGTCACCGGTAAGCATTCCGCTGTCTTGTCCGGCCACTCCGTCATTTGTCATATATGAATAGCAGGTGGCCAGATACCTGATGGCTGTCGATCTAAGGTTGAATGCGGTTTCGATTGATGCCAGTCCATCATCCGGGACAACATCAAGGAACTTGTTGCAACCGTTGACTCCGTACAGCGAAGCCGCCGCCAGCAGTGAAATTGTGATATTCTTAAAAACCTTTTTCATAATTCTCGTACATTATTTGGTGTCAAACGTAACATTCACACCAAAGTTGAATGTCCTCTGAATAGGGTAATTAAGGCCATTACCGGCAAGCTCGGGATCCCAAAGTTTGAACTTGCTCCAGCACAGGAGATTATTGCCCTGGAAGTAGACACGCAGACTTCCAATATGGAGTTTAGTGGTCAACTTCTGTGGAATGGTATAACCGAGTTCAAGCTGTTTCAGACGAAGGAATGAACCATCCCTCATCCACCAGGTACTCGTCGCTGTGTTGTTGAGGTTTTCGTAGGCGCTGTACCTTGGATAAAGAGCGTAAATGTCACGGTTGTCCTCGCTCCAGTGGCTGTCAGCGTAAGCCTTGAGCAACTGGGTGTTGTTCACGAACGGAGCGGTACCGTACCTGTTATATTTGGTGCTGTAGGTACTTGTCGCATCAATCCAGAACGACTCTCGTCCAAGGCCTTGGAAGAACACGGAAAGGTCAATCCCTTTGTAACCGAGTGAAACACCGAATCCATAGATGATCTCAGGAGAGGTAGGATAACCGATCGGAACCATATCAGCGGTTGTGATCTTGCCGTCACCATTGACATCGGTATACTTGATGTCGCCGCCTCCGTAAGGAGAACCGAAAGAAGTCTGGTCAGGGCTGTTGGCCGCCTCTTCGTCATCAATGAACAGGCGCTCGGCGATGTAGCCCCAGGTCTGCTTGATGGAGTAGCCTGCGTGCTGACGGTACTTCTCTGGATAGGTGGGCTCCTCATAGACATCGTACTTGCCTGTTGACCAAGTGAAATTCGCTCTTGCGGATGTCCAGAAGTCCTTGTTCCACACCTTTTGGTACTCAGCCTGAAGATCGACACCGTGGGCTCTGGCCTCACCGATGTTGGCGGAGATTCCCGCCTGAAGTCCCATTGTCTCAGGAACGTCGGCACGTGTCATGAATATGTCCTTACGCCTCTCGGTGAAGTACTCGGCGATGAGGTCGAAGTTGTCGAACAGACCGAGTTCCACAGCGTAATTGGTCTTGTAGGATTTTTCCCAAGTGATAGCCTCGTTCGCATAGCGGGTCACATCGATGCCTTTGTAGTTGACCTGCCTGCGATCGCCGAAGAACGCCTGATTAGCGGAACTATTCATATTCATTTCAGAGAGGTAGTAGAAACGGTTCTGTTCATTACCGATCTTGTCGTTTCCGACGAGACCGTACGATACCCTGAATTTAAGGTTGTCAACCGTTTTCTTCAAAGACTTGAACCAAGGCTCGTTTGACATTACCCATGCGGCTCCGGCTGAAGGGAAGAATCCCCAGCGGTGAGACTTGTGGAAACGTTCGGAGCCATTGTAACCGAAGTTGAACTCAGTGAAATATCTCTTGTCCCAACCATAGGTGAAACGTCCGGAAAGACCGGCGTTGCGGGAAGGAAGGGAAAGCTGGAGGGAGCCGGCGTTGGCCTTGCGTGACTCATAGGCGGTGAGTACCAAAAGGCCGGTCACCTCGCTGCGGCCGAAGTCGCGGGCATAGTTGAGTCTGGTCTCTGAATATAACGTGTTCTGCACAGTCTTGCTTCCCTCATTGTAGGTGAGGTAGTCGGTACCATCATCGTTGATTCTGCGCAAGTGGTATTCTCCCGTGTAGGAGTCGTAGTTGTCCATCGTGTACCAATAAGGACTGAACTGCCGGTTGACGCTGAAGTCTGAAAGGCGAGTCAGGTTGAACAATGTCATCGCGCTGAGCCCCTTTGTGATGAAATCAAGATTCTGGTTGAGTTCGACCGCCGCGATCATCTGGGAACGTTGGTAGTCGCGGTACCCCTTGACCATATTCGCATAAGGGTTCGTGTAACCTCCTTTGTCCCAGTTGCCGAACATGATGTGTTTGATGCCGATGTGGTCATCATCCATCGGGTAGTACGCCGGGAAGAGAACAGGATCTGAGTGAACAACATCCACATAGACCTTGTTACCTCCGTCCAGCGGTCCTCGGTAATCCGTGAAGTTACCGGTAAGACGGATGGCCAGCTTCGTGGTAGGGGTCACGTTGATGTCGATGTTGGAGCGAAGAGTGTAGGTTTTCTGGTCGATGTTGTTGTTGAAACTGTTTCTCTTGTCGACGTTCAAAATACCGGTGTCCTCGGTGAAAGCACCGGACACATAATAGGTCGCAACCTTGCCTCCACCGCGAACGGAAACGTTTGCGCGGTATGCCGTGGAATAATCCTTGAAGAGCATCTTGTACCAGTCGTTGGCAGGGTAGATGTACGGATTCGCGCCCGGTTTACCGGTGTTCTCGATCTTGTCGTAAGAGTACATCAGGTCTCCGAGAGGGTCACGGGTGGTGATGGCCTCATTGTAGGACTTCATGTAGGTGATAGGGTCGGCAAGCTGTACAACATCGGTAGGCTGGGAGATCGAGGTCTCTACACGGGCGAAAATTTTCGCCGGGCCTTCCTGGCCGCGCTTTGTGGTCACGAAGATGACACCGTTGGCTCCGCGGGCTCCGTAGAGGGCGGTCGCAGTGGCATCCTTCATGATCGAGAAGCTCTCGATGTCGTCCGGCTGGAGACGGGCGAGGTCGGTGGAGGTAAGTTCGATGTTGTCGATGAGGATCAGAGGGCTGGTGTTCGCGCCGAAGGTGGTGATACCACGCACGAAGAAGTCGGCGTTGTCCTGGCCAGGCTCACCTGAGCGCTGGTAGGCGATCACACCGGCGACATTACCGGCCAAAGCGGTTGTCAAGTTGCTGGACGGCACCTTCAAGGTTCCGACATCAACGGTTGTGATGGCGGCGACAGTGCTTTCCTTCCTTTGCTTACCGAAGGCGACGATGGTCACCTCGTCCAGTTCGTTAGCCGCGTTCTTCAGCTTAACGATGAAGTTGGTCATACTTCCGACTTCCAGGATTTGAGTCTCTTTTCCGAGACACTCAAACTTGAGTTTGTCAGTCGGCTTGACTCCGGACAGTTCGAAAGAACCGTCAAGGTCAGTCATCACACCCTTTGTGGATCCGACGACCGACACTGTCGCTCCCGGCATGGTCTCGCCGGTTTCCTCCTCGTAGATCACACCTTTGATGGTCTTGGTCTGACCCAAAACCGCCAATGGCGCCAGTACAAGGACTAGAGACAAAACGATCTTTTTGAAAGACATAAATACTAAATTTGTTGTTTAACAAAAAGATCTTGCTTGACGTTGTTACTGAGCCTGTCAAAGTGGTTTCTTTGGTGGTATTAACGAATAAATTTCTGTTTTTTATATTCCTTATAGGTTTCTTTTCGTTATTTATGTTTATTGTGCATATTATTGCGGTTCAAATGTTTGTTTAAAATTTGAACTATGTATTTCAATGAAAAGAGACAAGAGCTCGCTCCGTTCGTCAACCTGCGGAGCGACGTGGGCTTCAAGGCCGTGTTCGCGG
>OQVS01002524.1_pt1 | contig 11552 bp, 3 predicted proteins | sample 1691601 | NCBI WGS metagenome assembly OQVS01 (sample SAMN03418268, study PRJEB22391) | human gut metagenome | biome: human-gut; feature: organic feature; material: feces | host: Homo sapiens | place: Tanzania | collected 2013-01 | reverse complement strand
GAGCAGCTTCCAGAGTTTTTTATAACTCACAGACATAAATATCTCCTCCGTACCGGTATACAAAAAATGCTCTGCCGCTTGGCAGAGCATTCGGCCTATTGCAGCCATACTGCCAAGGCCTATTCCAACACATGACAGCGTTGTTTATAATAATAGCACATTTTGACATAGGAAGCAAGAAAATGATAGATTTGCACGATTTTTGCAGCAATCATAGCGCACAGGACTTTTTTCACAAATAGAGGATTTCCCTCTTGACTCTTCCGTTACGTCATAGTGTATGGTAAACTCACACGGAGGAGGGATACCCATGATGACCATTCACGAAGTCAGCAAACTGGCCGGTGTCAGTGTCCGAACGCTACACTACTATGATGCCATCGGGTTGCTGCCGCCCACAGCCCTCACGGAAGCAGGCTACCGGCTGTATGACGATACAGCCTTGGCGCAACTTCAATCCATTTTGCTGTTTCGAGAGCTGGAATTTCCGCTCAAGGACATCAAGCGCATTCTGGATGACCCAAACTTTGACCAGGTCGCCGCTCTCGCAGATCAGATCAAACTGCTCGAGCTGCAGCAGGCGCGGTTGGGACGGCTCATCACCCTCGCCCGTGAAACCTTAGAAACAGGAGTAACACCTACGAAATTTGACGCATTTGATAAGACCGAGCAGGAGAAGCACGTTGCTGAGGTCAAAGAAAAGTGGGGCAATACCATCGCCTATCAGGAATATCAGCAGCATGAAAAAGGCGGGGCTACCGGCAACCCTACCGATTTGATGAGGCACTTTGCAAAGCTGGGCGAACTGAAGCATCTTGCTCCTACCTCACCGGAAGCGCAGGCGGCCATTCGTGATTTGCAGCAATTCATCACCGACCATTTTTACACCTGCACGCCGGAGATTCTGGCAGGCTTAGGCCAGATGTATGTGGCCGATGACCGCTTCCGTAAAAACATTGACATGGCTGGCGGTGAGGGCACGGCAGATTTCGTCGCACAGGCAATCGCTGCCTACTGTGGAAAGTAACTCTTCTTTGTCTATAGCGCCGCAAACTTTGAGTTGCGTCTTTCGCAAGATTTTTTGCACTGTCTAACCTCTGATGCCTCGAAAAGTCTCTCGCTTAGCACTTCACGGAGCCTTTAGCAAACAAATTTGAATCTACTCTCCATATACACGTTGATTATTTTCCCCACACGGTTTCAGCAACAGATCAATTTCATTCAAATACCCGTATCCTGGAGCAGCCGTTCCAGCACGGGCCGGACCGGATATGATTCAAAGTCAATAAGTCTTTTCAAACAGGTTTACCGCTTTCGCTGCATCATTTCGGAGGCAAGCGATTTCCACCCAACCGGCCGACGTAGCGCTTTCCACCTATACAGAGGGGTATCATGGCCTGCTTCACGCAGGCCACGGAAAAAGGCGTTTTCCGATTATTTATATAATACTTCTTATCACTTGAAATATCAAGTTCCTAGTCATCTTGGCATCCCGATGCGGATGGAAATGCGGTGACGTGATATAGTAGAATATAGATAAAATCAGTTTGAGCAACCATCCTCTCTGTTTTCGGGATTGTCTTCAACCAGAGTCATTCTACCTTGCCATTGGTGCAGAAACGCGAAAGCCTGCTGTCGGTTAAGGTTATCGTGGATCTTTTGATTATAATAGTTCCTCAGGCACTTATAGCAAGAGCAGTCACAATCACAACCATCAACCACATTGATTGCACGTTCCAAAACACGCTGGAATGCTCCGCCATCGTCCGTCACAATTCTACGAACATGACCCGCACCACCAGCAACAGAATCATAGAGCACGAGAGAATAAAGCATCAGCCCCTCAGCATAGGTACGAAACAAACAGCCCTTAATATCTGTCCGCTCGATTCCCATTTCTCGGGAGATGCCTTCAAGAAGCGCATACAGCACGGAAAGCATCACGTCTCGGTTAGTCGCTTCTTGTGTGACAAAGGTGATTTTAGCTACGTCTGTCTTAAAATCATGAGATAATCGGAACTCAATGCCTTTCCCCTCATTGTTTGTGCAGATATAGCCGCGCATTGTTTTATGGCTCAGAGGAATCCCCTCCTCTTTTGCATAGCCACATACTGGGCAAACCTTGTAGCCTGTCTGGCCGATAACCACAAGAGAATCATTTGATGTGGATTCCACCTGCAGCAACTGATCATTCACCTGGAAAGATAGCTTACTGATAAGGTTGCGGTGTGGATCACCGATATAGTAATCGTCTGTTTTGTAGTCATGCTCTGGGCGATGCATCGGAACATCACGAACTTCATTTTCTGCGCAGAAACCCATTCTTGGTTCCAAGGTCCTGAGCCATGAGAATCGCTTAATTACATTATGGCAGGAAACGCACTCACGCCCCGCGTTAGTAACAGGCTCCTTAGTAAAATTTGGCTGTCCGCAGGTAGGGCAGTTAGGGCAGTAAAATCCTTTTTCCCAAGCTGTTTCCGTATTCTTTCCAGGAAGCTTTCTGATATACCGACTAACATACATTTTCCCATCAGCAACAACCTGCGCGCCAGGAGCATACTCCGCAATAGCCATTTGGAGGTCACGAGCCAATTGAAGCGATTTTCCTCTTCCAACGTTAGTGATATCCGGAATAAGTTCTACAGTATCAACGGGGAAACCATACTTTGGCAGGACATTGTTTCGGACAAGGAATCCTATTAAGCTCTTCTTGCCTGCGTTATCTTCCTTGCTGCATCGGAAATTACGTAGATTGCGACTCCATGCACCCGCAGCCTCATCATCCTTGCGGCGTCTGCACGCTGCAAGTTCCTTTTCCATTTCAGCAACAGTCCCTCGGAAATCCTGAACAGCAATGTCCAGAACACCGTCTTCTCCGCATAGTCGCTCAACCCAGCTAAAATCATCAATACCGAGTCGCCGATGCATGTTTGCAGGGATCGACCGGACTAAGAGTGACTTCAGATGTTCCGGCTTAGTGGCAAGATAGTCTTTAAGTCGCTCATAGCCGCCTTCATTGAGAAGCACCGTCTGATCGTCTCCAGCATATACATCATTGTGTGCAGCAAGAAAAGCGCTCATTGCTACTGCAAAAATGTGACGATTAAGTATCTTTTCATTTTCGATCTCAAACACTGGAGCTTTTATTTTGCCGCTGATCATGGAAGGCGGGTCTTGATAGTAAGTAAAGTCATGTGAGGACAGCTTAGCATACGTCATAACGAAAGCTGTTGATTGCCGCGCACGGCCAGCACGACCCGCACGCTGTACATAGTTGGCGGGACTAGGTGGTACATCTCGCATATAGACGGTCTCCAAACTACCAACATCAACGCCCATTTCAAAGGTAGTAGAGCAGCTAAGCGCATTGATCTTCTTCTGGACGAAGGCCTCCTGATAGGCGGTCTGCTGGTCCTTTGCGAGCTGAGCCGTATGCTCCTTGATATATAAAGGATCCGCATGATCACTTCTATACAGTCTGGCGTAATGGTTACCCTCGCTTGCGGTCAAGGGATCATAATCTTCAAGCACCCCAGGACATTTCACGGATGGGCACTGATTCTTCACATTATACGGAGTGATTCGTCCGCACCTTTTGCATCGATAGAACTTTGAGTTCGGAAGCCCACCAATGTTAATGCGAAAATCATTGGCATCGAGTGCAAATTCTTCTGTTTCGGCTTCAAATACATTTTCCCAATAGTCGCAAAGCAACGCATCAGCATCGTCATCAGTGATGTTCAACGCCCGAATCAGCCTTGTCATTCTGCTATTGGGATAGTAGTTACCATTGGTTCGTTTTCGTCCTCGCCAACCCGAAATCCAACTCTTCTTTGCATTATCAGCAGTCTTTAGCAGAACAAGTTTCTTCGCAGTAGGTGTAAAGAAAATATATTCACGCTCAGCAGCAGTCAAGGTATAATCTTGGCCAGCATCAATTGCTCCAGAATAAACAGCATCTTGCGCCAAGAGCTCCAAAAGCGACCTTGCATCGCTCTCTTCAAGGCCATAAGCTTCTTGAAACGCGGTTACTACCTCATCATTCTTCCGAAATTCAAAGGAAAGCACCCCCATAGATACCAAGCTCGTGCCACGTCGTGCATTGACCATTTCATTCAAGATTGCCACCCAGGCGTTACTGCGGCTGATTGCCGGAAGTATGTCTGCCAATTGGTTCTCAGGCGTATTCCAATCAGCAAAGGACTTTTTGTCCTCAAAATACCGGCTCAACTCATTGACAAACTCCGCAACGCTTACTGAGCCACGTCCGATAGCTCTAAACTTTTCTGCTGTATGCCAAATACCACGTCGCCTTAGGAACTCTTGATAGGAGCGCTCCATATAAGAAGCAAAGAAAGCTGCTTCACTCCGGCTGTCCGAAAAGCAAAGGAACTGCCGAGCTTTTTTCCTGCGTATCTGCCTCTGTTGAGGAGCTTTTGAAAAAACACTACGGCGCGTTTGGACTTGAGATGCCTCAGGAATGATGACCTCCTCGCTTGGGAGCTGTTCAAAAAGTTCCGTGCCCAAAACCGCAGTTGCTGCCTCACTTCCTAAATAAAAACGGCGAAAAGAACCGAAACCACAAGCGGGGCACTTCGCCATTCCGTTGTGATTTTTCGTGACCTTACGAACATGTACATAATTTGATTGATCGTGTTCGCACAGGGCGTCAAATTTACAATCTGCTTCGGTAGCAATGGCACCGCAAGTTGGGCATATGACATAATCATCGAATCCCTCATTATGATCTTCTTCATCTTCCGGTTCTCCCATAAGCTCTCCATCAGAAAATTCTTTCACATAGAAGTATTCACTTGCGTCATCAATGCCCTTTCGTGCAAAATGACGCAGAAACCCTGCATCTTCATGGCCAACAAGTGCAATCCGTCCACAATCCGTGCATGTTGCCGCCTCAAATACGGCAACACTGGTTTCCCTCTCTAGATCGTATGTCTCCATTTTTCTCTGCAGATAAAGATGCTTTGGATCCCTAAGTGTGATGAATGCACCTTCGATTGCGCGAACGAAGAAGTGATATCTGGGCTTGATAAGGCTTGCTCCGTCTTTTTCAGCCCGAGCACATACGGCAATAAATGCCACCACCTGCTCATTTGTAAGCGGGCATACCGTACTCAAAGTATTCCGTAACTGTGACACGGTGATTGACTCGTGAGCAACACTTCTCAGCTTATCAAAAAGCTTTGTGCGCAGAAATAGTTCATACAGTTTTTCTTCGGTTGTCTTGTCTTGAGCAAAATTCGCTTGATACTGGCACAGAATCGATTCCACATCATTCGGACGCTGTGCCAGATCTTCAAACATCTGGGGTGGAAAGTCTAGCAAGTCGATCATCTTAGGCCGCATCTCAGTCGATCTGATGATGCCGTCAGCCTTAAAAGAAACACCGCAAAGCTTTTCTGCAAAGTCGATAATATCTTTATTTGAGTCTGGTCCGCCTAAAGTTGCACTCGTTAAGATATACTGCACGCTGTCAGGTTCGCTAATTCTGGCTCGAAGTCTACGCATGAGGAGAGACGTCTCCATGCCTGTTGCACCCTTATAGATATGAGCCTCATCCAGCACAATAAACTTCAACTTTGCCCCAGAGAACACTGCATCATCCTTTGGACGCAACATCATATACTCCAGCATGGAATAGTTAGTAATCAGAATGTGGGGTGGGGTTCGCTGCATAACTTCTCGCGAGATGATCTCATTGGGCATAGGCTCCAAGGGATTTCCATTATCATCAAAATACGTCTGTTGGTATACAGATAGCGCACGCTGCTGGCTATGCTCCGTATTGCCGTTATAAACGCCATAGCAAATTTGCGGGTACCCCTTAAGCAGAGTCCTCATACGCTTCATCTGGTCGTTCGCCAAGGCGTTCATTGGGTAAATGATGATTGCTCTTACACCAGCTCCCAGTGTTCCAGACTCTTCTTCACGCAGAAGATGGTTAATAACGGGAATGAGAAAGCTCTCCGTTTTACCGGAACCAGTACCAGTTGTCACAACAAGGTTTTCTCCAGCAGAAGCCCTTATAAGAGAAGTTTCCTGATGCCGATATAGAGGCCGATTGAGCTTTAGTTCACGATCCTTTTCGGCTACCGGCTCAAGTTTTTCAAAAAGTGGACTTGCACTGCCATTATTGATCAGTTCCTGCAGCGTATGCCCTACTTCAAAGGAACCTCCAATATCTAGAAACGGTCCCTTAGCAATCATTCCCTCTTTCCTAAGCTCCTCAAGAAACTCCTTCTTATATTGGGAGTCCGCCATGTCAAAAGTTGTAGTAATATAATCTATGTAACTTTCCTTGATATCCTTTGAAGCTTTAATAGGATCGAACATCTTTTATTTCCTCTCTAACCTCGTACTCAAAATAGTCTGGGGTTTCTAGTCGTTGCTGTCGGTCAACCTTATTCATAGTCTTATTGGGATTTCTGTTCACGATTGAAGATAGTTTCTTGTCAATATAAACAGTATCCTCAGTGGCGCAATGAAGAATCATCAGGTGGCTATTGACGATCCAGACCATCACAGGGTTAATGAGTTCGAAATCATCTGAAACTTTCCGGTTAAATGGTATACGTCGACCGAACTGATCCTCAAAACACATTGTTCCTTGGTAACATGGCACCGGAACACTCTCGCCCGACGCAGAGCTGCAGCCTTGATACGCCAAGTTATATATAATACCGCAACCATCCTTCATGGGAACAGTTTTCAGCGCGTCCGTATCAAAATCCCAGCACAATGCGTCACGAACGATAATTTCCTTCTTGATGAAAGCAAACTCATTTGGATCACCAACAAAGAATGAGCCTTCAAATAGGACTGTATCAGTCCCTGCACCGAATATGCTCTTCTTAACCGTTGATACTTGATAGGAGTATTGACCTTTTCCGTAGGCATCAAGATTTGCCAGAACCGCGTTCTCATAGCCAGCATTGGCGGAAAAAGCATATCCGTCCGCTGATTGACAATTGATTTTGAATCTACAATCAGTCTCTCCAATATAATTGGCTTCTATGTGCCACAATAAGTTGTCTCCCTCAACGTCAAGCGGTGGGCACAGAAATTTAGGCTTAAAAACAATCGTCGAGATTTTGAAAGCCTCCAGCGCGCCAGAATTGTCCTTAATAGAAATCCACAAATCTGCATTTTCAGGATGTTGCGCTGTTGCTCGCAATTCATTGCCCAGTTCAAATAGATTTCCATTATGACCGATGGGAATTTCTTTTACCCCAAGCATTAGTTGAGCACTACAGTTCTTGGGAACCGCAACCCTAACGACTTCACCACTTGAAATTTTTTTGTGCCAGATAAAGTCAGGTGCGGTGAACGCATTCTCCCCCATAAGTAAACAATTTACAGTCGGCACTTCTACTTCGAATTGAATTTCACCAAACTCAGGTATTCCGAAGCAAATACAATTGGCTCCGTAAGTTAGCGGACGTGTCTCTGATACTTCTGTATCCCGATAAGAAAACACCACACTCACATCATCCACGCCAGATCGATATATACGCCGATCCCAGGAGATACAGCAATCCGTAATCACCATGTAGCAATACTCATGCCGCACTAAATCAGTAGCTATATCGATTACGCGGACTATGTGCATGATTCCGTCATCGCCGGCAGACCCGATCACTATTTCATTATCTCGCTGTTGAATCTGACTGGTATCCAACCGCCGCCCATCCACGGATATCTGATAGCGTAAGACCTGTTCTCCATCAGGCAAGCGAATTGTCAACGAAAAAGGATCTGTATAGATATCGGCGGTTTTACCTTGCCAAATTCCCTGAACACAATCTACTCGCCGCACGGAGGAATGGTGTCTAAAATGCGAAGCTGTCACCTCATCAGCAATTATTTCAACCCCCGCAATAGCAACGGAGGAAACTTCGCCCAGATTGATACTAAATAGTTGACCTCGATGGCTGCACTGATAAATCCCGGAATCGCCTGCGAACTCGATTTCCCTTTCATCAGAGGTAAACAAGTATGCTGAGCCGGACTTGGGCATTCGATCATTGCCTGCTGAGTCAAACATGATATACTGACGCTGCAGTTTTTTCCCAGATTGGTAAAGTTTTTCACCCAAATATTCAATCTCGGCAGTGAGGTTTGGATCTGCGGAGAAATTATACGATGTATCCTCTAACGCAATAAAGCGACTTTTAGTCGTAAGGCACAGGTCATCGCCAGTAACAGAAAGATCATCTTCAAAAATAAGTTCTGTGTTCTGATAGAGGCGAATAATTGGGCGACGATCGCCAACCTTGGATAAGCGGATCTGCGGCAGAGTGAGTCCGACTCGTTCCTTGTTAATTGCATACTGGACAAAAATGCGTTCAGCTGAAGTGGCGACATACTCCGTCTGTTTCTGCCGCTTTTCACCTTGGACCTGAATTCGTTCCGTACTGCTTTTCTTGCGATACCATTCCTCAAGCAGATAATCCCAGTAATCCACTTTTGGATCTAGCATATCACTGCCCGCACCGCGGAGTATCGCGTCCATCCGCTTAACAATGGAATCGCATAATACGGCCATATACCCAGGGCATTCCTTGAACAAAGCTTGGAGCCCTGAAAAGACAGCATCAGATCGTAAATGCAAATCTTCATTCTTCTCATATTTTGTATCCCAACGAGCGCGCATGCCTTTTGTAAACACCTTATAGCTGATATCTTCATCGACATACTGGAAATCCAAGTTCTTAACGTAGAAATCAAATAAGATGCTGAAGAGTGCTTCGATACTCTGACGTGGCGCCAAAGCATGAAGCAAGAGAGATGTGTAATATCTATGAGTTCCTCGCGGGGCAAAAAAGCGCTTATAGTGTGCCAGGGTTTCCTTAATTGCTTTTCGGAAATGTGCATATAAGCGATCACCCGCAGCATCAGAATTCCCCGAATTGAATCCATATTGCTGAAAGATATAGCTCCAGAATGTACTACCCATTTCTTCACTTAAAACATCGCTTGACCAAGTTTTAAGTAATTCGATTGTTTCTAAAACCAGGACGACATTTTCACGTACTGTAATGCGAGTGTCGCCTTTCAGTACCTTTTGAACGGTCTGTTTTGCTGATTGATATAACAACTGATCTTCGAAAGCAGAGGGCACATATTCACCGGCCAGCGGATACCGTGAGAACACATAGTGGGCGATGGAGAATGCGTCAATATCTTCTGTTGGCTTGGGAATATCTCTGTATCGGAGATCCGGCTCAACATATCCAGTATTCTTCCAGTTAAAGCCATTAGCGGTAAGCCACTGGACACTTGACATCTGGCTCGCCTTTGCCTGCTTATATATTTCATAAGATAGAGGTCCGACATGCTTCTGATATTGTTCTTCATAAATAATTCTATTTGGAAACAGATCATTCAGTTTCTTGATTAAATCTGTTGCTATAATAGCCATCTGGTATTCTCCTTTTTGATACCGGTTCAAATAAATATTGCACGAGAAGCAAATCAATTTTTATACATAATAGTGCAGCTTACATGAATAGTTTCCTAGACCAATCGTAATCCTACGTCTCTAAAATATCTGGTCATAGCTGATCTTTTATATCGTTTCCTTTTTGCGCAACTTATCTTACCTTATCGGAACTTTTACTTGCCCTGATTGATAAAATGCTGGACACCAGAGAAAAACAAGAGAAAAAATAAACGCGGTGGGGTTTCTTGATACCCGACCGCGTTTATCTTTGTCCGCTGATATACGGGCAAATCGTTTTTTATTGTAGGTTACTTTCTTGCACCATCCGAGCCGATGGTATATCCGTCAATGGTGGTATTCACCGCCATCGTCCCGTCTGTGTAGAAGTAGTACCACTTTCCGTCAATCTGCTTCCAGCCGCCGGCAAACATCATTCCGGTTGTCTTATCCAGCCAGTACCACTTCTGGTCATCGGAGAGCCAGCCCTTCACTGGCTTCCCATTTCTGTAATAGCTCCACTGGCCGCTGTCATTCTGCTGCCAGCCGTTTGCGGTCTGCGGGTCAATGACGATCTCCACAAACCGCCGCAGTACGGTGGCGACCTCGGCGCGGGTAGCGGTTCCCTTGGGGTCAAAACGGTTGTTTAACTTGCCTGCCAGGATGCCCGCCTGCTGCATGGCCTTAACCGCATCCTTCGCCCAGCTGCTGATCTGTGCGTTGTCCGCAAAAGTCACAGCCTGGAGGGTTTTCGGAAGGTCGTAGCCCAGCTTTTTGGCGTAATTTGCCATGATGACTGCCATCTGTTCCCGGTTGATGTTGGTATCCGGCGCAAAGGTGGTGGAGGTAACGCCCTCCACAATGCCGTTCTGCGCTGCCCAGTTCACATAGGGGGCATAGTAAGCGTCGGCTTTCACATCGGTGAATTTCCCGGTCTGGTAACTGTCCGGGTTGATGCCCGCCAACCGCCCCAGAGCTGTCACAAACATTCCTCTGGTCATGCCGGTGTTGGGGCTGAAGGTGGTGGCGCTGGTGCCGGAGAGCAGTCCCCGGCTGGCTGCAAAGAGGATGTTGTCCGCAGCCCAATGGTTATGAATGTCGGTAAAGGCAGGGGCAGGGTTCTTGTAGCCCACGCCGTAAACGCTGAAATGACCGGTTTCAAAGACAACTGCTTTCTGGCTGGCATCGTAGCTGGATTTGGTGATCCATTCCACCTTGCCCGCATCATCTACATAGACTGCGTACAGGTTTCCGGCAGCTTCACCCTTCGCCGGGATGTAGGGCAGGCGCACCGAAATGGTATGGCCGCCCAGAGTGGTGATCGGCGTCTCCTTGCCGCCGGAGAGGTACACCAGCGACAGATCGTAGGCCGGTCTTGTGCCGATAGCGGCTTTGGCCTCGGTGGAGCGCAGGGCATCCACCTTATCTGCCCGGAGGATGATGTCCCCACCCTTCGATACGGTATCCAGCTGCTTCAGAGTATCCAGGCCGATATTGACTGAAACCAGATGATCTGTTGCAACGGTAAACTTCCGGACATTTTCTTTGACCAGCAGATCCAGTGTCTGCGCCTTGATGGTCACGTTAAAAGAGGTCTGGCCTGCCGCCGAGGTGATGGGAACGGTAACGGCAATCCCGTTCTCTGTGGTGCCGTTCTTTTTCGCATCCTGTTTGGCCTTGTCGATGGCGGACTGGACAGAGCTGTTGTCCACTGCCGCATTGCCGTTTGCATCCGGCTTCATCGGTTGCGTTTCGCTGGTAACCGGGGTATCCGTTTTGTCACTACCGGGCTGATTGGTTCCGCCGGAATTGCCGGAGCTGCCGCCGGACGAACCGCCTCCGCCGCTGGAAGGCCGCTCGGAAACGGTCAACGTTCCAGGAACATAGGTGATCTCATAGTTGTCATTTGACAGCGTACCAGTGATGTTGATTGCGGTTTCTCCGATTTTGCTCATATCCGGCGTCTGCGCGTAGGCCAGTGTTACAGTGCCGCTCAGGGTATCTGCACCAACCAGACCCTCTACCTTGTAATCCTTATCTGCTTCCGGGCTGCTCAGGTCGGGCGCGGTGCTGCCGGTGTAGGCGCTCTTATCAA